>Ga0196901_1000222_pt1 | contig 31158 bp, 50 predicted proteins | sample CB_VirMetaG_FD_169099 | JGI IMG/M metagenome (GOLD analysis project Ga0196901, IMG submission 169099) | Freshwater to marine saline gradient viral communities from Chesapeake Bay - CB_1504_1 Viral MetaG (v3) (version 3) | ecosystem: Environmental > Aquatic > Marine > Coastal | place: USA... | reverse complement strand
GCTTATACCCTGACGACTGCTCCTGCCGATGGCGGGGTGATTCCTGTGGTTCGGTACGATGTGTCCCTAGCAGATGCGTACAAGGCCAAGATCACTTACCCGACTGGCTTCTCTGCCAGCCCTAGCCTAAGCGACATGGTGACCTTCACAGGATCTGTGAGCGTCCATGAGGTGTCTAGCGTGGCGATGGCTGACTACGACACCGATGCGGTTGAGTATGACCAGACGAAGGAATATGACCTGACAGCGACTGGTACGACTTGGTTCAAGATCGACTCTGCTGCGACCTATGGCGGTGGTGGCAACAAGGCATTTCCGGGTGGCACATATCGTTCTGTAGTGGTGGCGGAGTGTATCGCGCAATAGTCCTATGCCTGCTGGCTCTGCCTGCTTGGGGACACGAGATGGTTCCCACCTACCCGACCCTGACAACTTCCCATGTGGAGGGCGTGGTCAAGGCTGAGATGGAATTGTTCAACAAACGCAAGGATGTTGAGTATTACGAAATCGGCGTATTCACCGAGGACTGGCAGCCAGTACCGTTTGTGTCCAGCTACCGTATCGCTCATGTGCGCTACTTGGGCCATGTCAAATTCGATGTCTACATACGCAGCAAAGACGCAGAAAAAGCGCAATACATTTGCAGCCAGAGCAAGCTAAGGGGCGATGGCACAGGCACTCTACTGGCGAGCCGAATATGCTCAAAGCTGCACCACTAATCCTGTTCTGTGGGATGGCGATGGCAGATTCCTCCTCGCTAAACCTGCAACTACCCAGCGCACCGGGCAGCTATGCAACGGACTCATTCCGTGCCGGCAATCTGGACTGTAAGAACGCCATTGGCGGTGGCTCTACCTTTGAACTGGGAGCGACAGGGATCATCAACAATGCGGTGTCACCGTTTGGCAGCGAAGATCCTACTAATCCGCAGACCAAGGACATCGGCCTATATGCAAGAATCGTGATACCGATTGATGGGCCAAAGGAACGAATCAACTGCAATACCCTGTACCAGCTAGAACTCCAAGCCAGACGGTTGGAGGTGATGCGACTTCAGCAGGAACTGGAAAACCTCAAGAAGTTGCAGGGAGGGTTTGAGAATTGAGTATGTTTGCCAGCCTCACACATGGAAGCCGTAGCTGCCTGTGTGATAGGCACAAAGAGGTTGCCTCATTTGCAGAGTAATCAAATGACCGTCAAATAAGATATGAGCCATTCAGAATATATGAATCAACAGCTTGCGCTTACTTATGAGCCGGTTATGGGCAGGTGGATCAAATGAATTATAGAGCGATTATACCGGCAACTATAAATGGCTGACTTAGGTGACAAACTGGACGAAATCGAGGGCTTGAAGGACAAGTCTTTCACCCTGTTTGGCCTGCGGATGACCCCGACCACCATAGGCATGGCGATTGCTGGGATTGGTACTGTTTTGGGGGCTGCGTATCAGGGGATTCTGATGTACCAAAAAGTCGAAGAACTGGCCTCGCTGGACATCGGCGGCTACCAAGCCCAGATGGAGCAGACCAGCGCAAAGATCGAAACGCAGGAACGCCTACTGGAATCTATCGAACAGAACCTGCGGGATGCCAAACAACTGACCTATGACATCGAGAAGCGGGTGAATGACAAGATCGTGCGCTTCGAGGACAAGATGGATAAGTTTGAAATCAAGGTAGAAAATACCAAGACCGAGTTACAAGACCAGATCCAAAAGGCTCTGGATAACCCATTATCGGGGAACTGAAATGACCGACTTTGAAAAAGCCGACCTGAACGGCGATGGCAAGATTTCCCCGGAGGAATGGGAGATCCACATCACCAGACTGCGAGAGGCTGCCGAGGACGAAAACAACCGTCGTGACGCAATGCGAAGGATGTCTTATTTCAGTCTGAGCGGGATGCTGTTGTTCCCATTTAGCGTCATCATTACCGAATATTTCGGTCTGAGCAGGGCCAGCGATTTGTTGGCTCAAATGTCCAACATCTACTACATTTCCATTGCGGCAATCGTTGGAGCCTATTTCGGGTTCAGCAAACCAGCCGCCAAAAAGGAGGATTAAATGATCCCAGTAGAACTTTTGACTATGGCTGGTGGCGCGGCGATGGGTGGCCTGTTCAAGATGATTGACAAGGCTCAAGAAGCTAAAGCCAAGCAGTTAGAACTGAACATGAAGCTAATGGCTGCAAAGACTGAGCAAGCTAATGCTGAATCCGAGCGTGCCACCAAAGCCGCTGACGCAGCCGCAGCGCGAGTAGGGAATGACCCATTCGCTAAGATGACCCGCCGCATCTTTGTATTATCTATGGTCGGTCTAGGGGCATGGGCCATGATGGGTGGCCTGACCGGATTGGATATTGTGGTTCCGGTCGAGCAGGAAACTGGCTTCAATTTCCTCGGCCTGATCGACACGACCAAGACCGTGACTGAGTTTGTCCGATTGGAAAATGCCATTGTTCACTTTGAATGGCTCAAGATTTCTATTCTGGCGGCAGGTAGTTTCTACCTCGGTAAGTCGTGAAACGCGCAGAAGAAATTGCACAGGAAGTATTCTTATGGGCCTTAGTCGCCTTATTGGTGTTCTTGATGGCTGGATGTGCCGATTTAAGACAATTAACGATGACAAAGGACGAAAGGCTGTTCCTGATCGAATTGGAGGCTCCGAGATGCCTAGACCAGACAGTTGTGTGTATCAAGCCCTAGAAGAAGAAGAGATTACTCTCGGGCAACTGAACGCAGGAGAGCAATTCTGGCTCAAGGGTGATATTTGGGAAGTACGCGCTCCGGGACAAAATAGAATGACTTTGTGCAAACGGTTAGGGCATACCGACCAAGCCATGCTTGATTCAAACATTATTGTGGAGCCTAAAAAATGAGCCAGTATTACGATCCCAGCCCTACCAGCGAATTCTATTTTGATGTCGCCAATAGGAATTACCCCAATCATAGCTGCCTGACGATATTTGGGGCTGGGGTTTCTACCACCACCCTATCAACGGTATGGGGCAAGGGTGGCCTGTACAGCTATCCTACGGCGGCTAGCGTGATGAAGGTATCCAGCAGTAGCGGGAGTGATCTTTATGGCACTGGTGGCGCTCAGAGCGTGTTTATTCAGGGTCTAGATGCAAACTGGAATGCCGTGTCCGAAACAGTCAATCTGAATGGGCAAAATGCAGTCAATACCAGCAAGACTTACATCCGGATTAATCGCGTTACTGTGGTTGCTGGAGCGGTAAATATCGGCAATATTCATGTGGGTATTGGTACAGTTTCTGCGGGTGTTCCAGCCACTACCTACGGATTCATTAAGATTGGTAATGGCGAATCAATACAATCTATGTATTCCATACCTGCTGGGCATACCGCTTATTTGATTGATGGTTCTATTGCCTCTGGTACTACGGCTGCAAACAAATATATTGTAGGTCGATTGATGGCTAGGCCTTTTGGTGGAGTGCTGATTACCAGCATGATTACCAGCCTTGCTACAGGACAGAACACTTACAATTTCAAAGCACCAATCCGGATTGAAGAGAAATCCGATATTGAGGCTAGAGCCTTGTCTTCATCCGGTACAGATGAGGTGGCTACTCATTTTCAGTTCATCCTTGTGAAGGAATAAGTCATGCCGTTGAAGAAAGGATATTCAAAGAAGACCATTTCACAGAACATTAAGCGTGAAATGAAAGCAGGAAAGCCTCAAAAGCAAGCAGTAGCCATTGCGCTAAATGTTGCTAGAGAGGCTAAAAAGAAGAAGCCTAAGCGGTAGTCCTATTCCACTCCTTCCTCAGTGCTTCGCAGAGATAATCCCTTGTCTTTGCGAGGCGCTGATATTCCTCATTCTCAATGTCGTATTGATCGTATCCCTTATTCTTACTTGGCTTCCTTGCCAGTAGGATCATCTTCTTACAGGTCACAATTAATTCCCGCCGGATTGCCATAATCGGGATGGTTTCTAGTGGGTTCATGTATTCACGATCCATGCGGTAAATGCCACAGCAGCAGCGGCAGCAGCAATAATCATGGTCATTACAAAGCCATCTTCATATTTCTCCACATCTGGAGCCTTGAAGGTATCCTCTGGAATATTTACCTGCGGCGGTTCTTTAGCCTTTTTCTTTACGGCTACCTTCTTTTTAGCGACAGCCTTTTTAGGCGCAGCCTTCTTCACAGCTTTCTTCTTTACTACAGTCATGCTCTACGCTCCTTATCAGCGGCACTGAATTTACCGGGTTCCCATTTGCCCCAGTCTGATTTATGTCGTCCCAGTCTTGCAGCACTAGCCTTGCTGTGTACTGGGTATGACAATGCTTTCTCTAGTGTCTGCCCTTGGCGGTAATATCGACTAGAAATCGTACTAGGCTTCAGGTTGTGTGGATTGCGCTCTGGATCAGCACAAGCCTCTAGAATCCATTTCGGTGTGTTACTCATTCCTCTACCTCCACCCATTTGTCTTCGGAAGGAACACGCATCTTCTTGGTAGCGACATTTGTGTCGGTACCATCAAACACATGCTTCATTGTCCTGCTTACCTCTTCTGTTACCAGCTTCAAACTCCCCATATATAACCAAGCCTCTAGCTTGATCTTCTTGGTGGTTTTCTTGATGCGGTATTCAAACGCAATCCAATCCCATTGCGGATAATGATTTGTGTTCCATTCTCTAGTGGTGTACACATCTCGTGATTGCTCAACCTCACCACCATCAGCGTAGTGCTGCATTACCTTGATGGCTTCCAGTGTTTCTTCTCTAGTCATGTATTTGACCTCCAAAACGCTTTGAACTCTGCCTTGCCCTCAACCAACAATATAAAGATGCTGGCCCAAGCTATGCCTGCTACATAAAACGGAGTGAGTACGATCCGCCATAGGAACTCTAAATATTTCATATCCTCTCCATCATGGTGAATTTCGATATTGGCAAGTGAATAACCGGCTCAATATCTCCTGAATCTCTTGTTTGTACTGTTCTGCCACCAAAGCCAATCTGGAAGGATTCTTTCGGTGGTTCTGTAACCGCTAGATAGCCAATCTTGTCATTCCATTCCGCTACAAACACAAAAGCTAGATTGTTCTTTATCACGAAGTCCATTCCAGCATTCCATTTCCCCAATGAAAGAAAAATGGTTTCATACTGGCTAGACTCTACAAACCTTCTTTTGTACTCAATTACTGCACTTGCCTCTCCATTGCGCGTAGCGAACCAATCAATTCTGTAGCTTACGGGCATCTTGTGTAGGCTTAGATTCCATTTCTGCTCTAGTAACGGCTGGATTCGCTTTTCATCCTTTAGCGTTAGATCGTTTTCGTACATCGGTCTCAAAATGGTGTCTCCATGCCTGCAATCGAATCTCTTACTAATTTTTTCTGGTCTGACGCAAGAAATGACCAGACTTGTTCTTGATCTTCTTTATTCATCTCCATCCAAGTCTCCCGAATCCCCTCTAAGTCTTCGTCTTCGCAGAAGTAGATCAGATCGAACAGCCATACCTGACGACGTTTCTTTGGCGAACGGTTTATGCTGGAGAGAAATTTCTCCCCGAAGAAACCGGATTGTGTATTCGATGTGTCCCAGTTCATCCTTCCAAACCTTCCTGCCGGTATGCTCTAGTAGCTTCTGTACCAATGTTCTTCTGCGTTTTGCGTTAGTTAGTGCTTCTGAAATCAATCTCATTAAAAATGGCCCGTTTCTTCCACGGTGGGCCAGACCGCTGCAAGCAGGAAGATTAGAAAGCTATGTCATCATCAAACGCTGGCCCTTCTACAGGCGCATCGTTTGTCATATCCCGATATTCTTTAGATTCCATGATCTTGCTTTGCATCCATTGCGGGAGTGCGTTAAAAGCAGATTCATCAAAACCCATATCGCCAAACTCAAATAGCAAAGTGCTATTTGTTTGTTCTGGCACTGGCATTCCCTTTGGGATTGCAGCAACAGATGCGATGTTGGCGTAAGTCTTGCCATTCTTTGCCGTGTTATGGACTACATTGACCATACAAGGCTTACCAAGGATGTTCTTTAGATCAAAGCCGGTTAGTTCATCATCGGTAAAAGGACGACCACGCCAAGACTCAAGAATGGCTCTCATAGTGGCCTTTTCATGCAAACTCATGGTCAACTGACGGCTAACCATAAAGGGACGACCATCTGCCATAGGTTCATTGCAGAGTTCCCAGCCAATGTAGGCTTTGTGTTGCAACTTCTCTTCTTCAACGCCGGTATCTCTGTTGCGGTACATCGTCTTCTGATGACCTAGATCAACCATTGCGTAACAGATGGCCACATGATTGCCTGCTGGGGCAATCTCAAACTCACGAGACGAATTGGCCGAAGCCTGAATAGTCAAACTCATAATTACCTTCCTATTAAAAAGGGCAGTGTTCCGCATTACCACTAGATCTAGGACGAGTGGCGGAATTATTCAAACGTCCTAACAAAGCCTCATATTCTGCCTTTAGACGGAGGACTGCATCCTGAATGTCGTTTAGGCTTATTTCGATTCGATACATCGGATCATCCATTGCTCTTTTGATGTCGTAGTCGAAGCGGTCTTCGTCATTAATACGGGTCATAGCATCCCTCCGCTTCTTTAGCTGCTGAGATCATGTAGTCACGCAGGCGAGCAGTGATACGGCGAGCAATGGCTGGGCCAATCTCACCATAATTCAAGCCCATTTCCAGCGCTGAAATCTCAGCAATGCGATACCAGTTCATGCCGGCCAAGGCATTGCCAATGATGTCGTCAATGTCATCGTTGTCGTACCCATCTTCAAGGTACTTCTTGATCCATTCCTCATCGGTGTAGGTGGAGTAGTCCACTTCATACGGGCCATCGAGTTCTGCGAATTCTTGATTGCTCATGTCGTTCTCCTTGCTTGCAGTTAAGGTACGGACAACCTTACAACTTAGAATCTATGGTGTCAACACTTGACGACAAAAATATTTTTGCTAGAGTTGTCCGCATGAGTACACATGGAATGATTACGAAAAGAGAGATCCTTGACCTGTTCAAGAGTCAGGCCCAGCTTGCCAAACTCTTGAAACTCACGCGATCAGCAATTCACGAATGGACGACATCAAATCGCCCGGTTCCAGCTGAATATGTGCTTCGGATCTCGAAGTACACCGGATTGAAGCCAAGGCAGATCCGTCCTGACTTGTGGCCTAGCCCGGTTGAGCCTACACTGGAAAACATCAGAAACCGATTGGCTTCTAACGATTAACCACTCCTCCATGGTGGCACTTTGACCCGCTTTCTATTGCGGGTCTTTTTTTGCTTGACAGGCAAGCCTGACATCTGTAGTTTTGGTCTGGGCCGTGGGAAGCCCACTAGGTAGAGATGAATTTTTATACGACTGCACCTTGTTAGACTGAGCCGTTCTCGACTCCCTCAGTCAGCGTTTCTACCCGGCAATTCCCACCAGTTTGGCAGGGTGCAGTCTTATACGAGTTGAAAATGAATAATAATATCAATGTCTTATTGAGCAAACTTGATAAGGTTTCTCCAAAGGGAAAAGGGAAGTGGATGGCGTGCTGCCCAGCCCACGAGGATCGTTCTCCGTCACTAGCAATACGCGAATTGAGCAGCGGTAGTGTTTTGGTTCACTGCTTTGCAGGATGCGAGCCAATCAACATTGTTCATGCCGTAGGTTTAACGATGGGGGATCTGTTCCCTGAGCGTGGTGAAGAGCATATTGAGCCATTAGGGTTCGCAAAAATAGAGCAAAAGAAGGCCCATGAAGAGGCTAATAGACTGCAAAAAGAACGTCTGATACTGGCTCTTGCAGAACAAGACCGCAGGGCAGGAAAGAAGCTATCACAGAAGGATCTGGATAGGGAATTTCAGGCCTACAAAGCCTTAAAAGCTGCTGGTATTGATGTATAGTGACCTCAGCGCTGTGACTGGCGCAAAGTGGTCGAGAACAGTCTTCATTGGGCTGGTCTCTCCGACCGAATCTAACCCTGCTTGGGTGCCGACCACCGGAATAGTCACCGGGGAGACCAGCACCAATGGAGATTGAATGAAGTGGTTTAAGCATGACTCCGGATCTAGGCATGACGCTAAGATCCAAAAACTTCGCCTCAAATACGGTCTTGAAGGGTACGGAATGTACTTCTTTTTGCTCGAATGTGTGGCTGGAACCATCGACAAACATAACCTTACTTTTGAGTTGGAAGAGGACGCTGAATTGATTGCGGCGGCTACCAACATTCATGTTGAGCGCGTCGAAGAAATGATGCGTTACATGGTAAATCTCGGCCTGTTTGAAGAAGATGGCGGCAGAATCACCTGTCTAAAAATGGCCCTAAGAACAGATGAATACACACAAAAAGTGTTAAAGGAAGCTAACAAACTCCCGATAGTCTCCAGACAAACTCCCGATAGTGTCGGGATAAAGTCCGAATTAAGAGAAGAGAAGAGAAGAGAAGAGAAGAGAAAGGTTAGTCGCTTCGCTCCTCCATCCGTTACAGAGGTTGCGGAGTACGCAAAGGAGAAAGGCTATTCGATCAATGCAACGAAGTTTGTGAACTACTACGAAGCTAATGGTTGGATGGTAGGTCGGAACAAGATGAAGTCTTGGAAGCATGCCGTAGCGAATTGGGCTAGTAACGACTTCAACAAATCTGCGCCCCTCCTGACGGAGGTAGCGATATGAACATCATCCAAGATATTGACCTTCGCCGCTTCATGGCGAGACAGGAAAGCCAATCCATCCGCCCCGCTTCCGATTTTGTTGAGGATGCCATTGAGCGGTTGGAGAAAGGGTCTGCTGTATTTGGCGACCAAATGCCGTGGAGCAAGACCGCCGACAAGTTCCGCTTCCGCCCTAGCGAGTTGACGATCCTTGCGGCTGAGAACGGCTCAGGGAAATCCACCCTTCAGACCCAGCTTGCCCTATGGCTTGCTTCGGCGGGAAAGAAAACCCTCATCGCTTCAATGGAAATGCCCGGATCTGCCACAGTAGCGAAGATGCTGCGTCAGGGCAGCGGAATCTCCAACCCTTCACGGGATGACGTGCGTAACGTCATGCGTTACACCACCGACCGGATCTGGATTTACGACCAGATTGGCTCTGTCCAGCCTGAACGGATTATCGCAATGATTCATTGGGCCGCAGAAGAACTCGGGGTAGACCATGTGATGATCGACTCCCTCGTGAAGTGCGGCGTGGATTCCGAACACAACGAACCACAGAACCGTTTTGTGGACGCTTTGGCGTGGGCGGCTAAGGAACACAAAATCCACATCCACCTTGTCCATCACGTCCGCAAGGCCGCAGATGAGAAGGCTGTCCCGGACAAATACTCCGTCAAAGGCTCAGGCGGGATCGTGGATCTAGCGGACAACCTCTTGATCGTGGCTCGCAACAAAGCCAAAGAACTCAAGGTTCGACAGAAAGAAGCCAACCCACTCGCGAATGTGGACTTTGACCCGCAAGAGCCTGATTGCTTCATCCGAGTTGCGAAACAGCGTCACGGCGAATGGGAAGGGTTATTCAGCTTTTGGTTTGACAAAGGCTCGCAGCAATGGATTCCGGAATACGGTTATGGCCCTATGCCATTCCCGCCTCCTGAAGCTAAGACTATGCCGAGCATGTTAGGGGCTGTGGCTTGAGCAGAGAATCCAACCGCAACCGCTGGCCTGAACTCGCAAAGATCGTAGACCAGATGAGACAGGTCTTCGGAGAAATCAAAGTCGAATCCATCCATGAGAACGGAAAACTGGTAGCCGGAAAAGAACGCACCGGAACCCAGATCATCCCAGAACGTGACTGGGAGCCAAAGAGGAAAAAATGACCGCTGAACAACTCATCCACAGAATCCGAGAACTTGCCGCCGAATTCGCAAAAGCAAAATCCGAGCGGGTGTACTTGGAACACTTCCGCAAATCCAAACTAGCCATCCTGATGAAGAAGGCTGAAACCCTTGGATACACAACTGCCGCCGCCCAAGAGCGAGAAGCCCTTTCGGAGGATGAGTACATGACCCTTCTCAAGGGCCTTGCTGCCGCTACGGAAATTGAAGAACGGGCCAGATACGACCTAGAGGCCGCAAAACTTGCTTGGGAGACATGGAGAACCCGAAAAGCCGATGAAAGGGCCGAGAAAAAGTCCTATGGAGCCTGACATGAGCAAGGTAAGCATACAAACACACCTGAGAATACCCCTAGAACGCCCAGAAACAGCCCTCAGAGGCGTTAAAAACCAAAATAGGTATAAGGGTAGCGCCCAATGAAAAATGAAGCCTTAAAACGCCGTTTTGATGCCCTTGTAGAGCTAGGCTGCTGTATCTGCGGTAGACCTCCACAGATTCATCATTTGATTGGGGTCAAATATCGGGGGTTAGGGCAAAAGGCCGATGACCACCTCACAATCCCGTTATGCTTGGATCACCACACCGGAAAAGAGGGCATTCACTCTATCGGCAAGAAGACTTGGGAAGAAAAATTCGATACTCAGGAATTCTTGCTAGAGGTAACAAACTACAAAATCGAAATGTTAGAGCAAATCAAAAAGTATGGTTATGTTGACAAGAATTTCTATGATTTTAGTGAAGTAATAGACTGATTTCATTGACTTTCCCCCCAAAATTTGATACAATTACGGAGTAATGACAGATGCCAATAAATTCCCGGACAAAAGGACAGGCTGGTGAGCGCGAAGTCATCCGGATTCTTCGTGAAGAGCTGGGACTTGAAGCAACCCGGAACCTTGACCAGTGGAGAGATGGCGGCTCTGACGTTCTGGGCCTTAACGGGTGGTCAGTCGAAGTCAAAAGGGCAAAAACACCCCTCATCAAACAATGGTGGGAGCAAACTTGCCGCCAGACCGGGGATCACCAATTCCCCTGCCTTTGGTACAGGATTGATCGAAAGTATTGGCGGGTAGTGATACCGATTTATGCGATCACCCCAGAATTCCACATCAGCAATGATCTGGAATGGACTGCGGAGATCTCTCCCGAAGCCTTTTGTGCTTTAGTACGGGAGTCTTTAACAATTTGATTGCCACTAGACCGGGGAGGCATTAGTGAGAACTTTTGCCACTAGACCGGGGAGCAACTTTTGAGAACATTCCGCTAGACCGGGGATCTCACCCACTAGACCGGGGAGCAAAAGTTGCCACTAGACCGGGGACGTACCACTAGACCGGGGATCTGCACAAAAGATAGGCAGAACCTGCCCAAAATTTGAGCAAGTTTCTAAAACGCCTCCAATCGCTCCAGAATCCCGCAAAGTCTACCGATGCGCAGTAGCATTGCCCGGACGTTTCGAGCCTTGTATGCCTGTCTCAGGCCGTTTGAATCGCTGTTTTTGTATCGTCTCCCGTTGTATTTGTTGCGGACAAAAAAAGGCCCGGACGAATCCGGGCAAGGTGCAAAAATTATCGCTCTGTTAGTGCCTGCATCTGCTCCAATGTTGGCGCATGCTGGATCTGTACCGATGGGCGCAAAATGCTAGAAAGGCGAACCTGCGTATATGTTTTCGAATACTCAACTCGGGCATAAAATGCGGAATTCGTCTTGCGCTCTTGCGCGTATGCTTTCCAGTTTTGTGCGTTATGTATCGCAACGTCTTCTTGCGTCATCATGCTGCGACCTCCAACTGCGGGCAATATTCCGCCTCGAAATCCTCGACTATCCATGGATAGCTACTATTCTGCGCCGCAATGATGGCATCGCATAGGCATTCCACCAGCAGATTCAGGTTTTCCCGCTGAAAGAGCTGGTGATACTTGTAAAACGCAATAAAGCCATCGCGTGAGGCGGTGATACTGCGGACAATCTCCAACGCTTCCGACTTTAAGAGGTTTTCCCGAACATAGGCGAAGATTCGCAGAATGTCCCGATTGCTTGCCTCGACCATGATGGCATCGGTTCGGAAGTTGTACTCTTTAGGCGAATCAATGCGGGCAAATTCCAGCGAGGTTCCGACTTCACCGTTGAACTGATGCACCCATGCTTCCGCATATTGCTCGAAGTAAGGCCACCATGAGTTGATCGAAGCGAAAAGCTCATCGCTGCGGACTTCGCCTGTATCCTCATCAACTAATCCGCAAGCGTAGGCAACAGATTGCTCGACTATCTCATCATGCCAAGATTGATAGAATCCGCCGAAATTAAGTGCGATTTTCATGCTGCATCCTCCTCGCAATAAGCTGATTCGATGTTTTTTCCGCAATGATCGCAAATAAGGTCGCAATCCTCCCAATTGATTTGCAGGCCGATCAAGTGCCAGCCATTACCGGGATAGGCTGAATCAATACTCTCGGCTTCGGTTTTCGCGCAATGTCTGCAAATCGCGCCACCATCATCGGTGACTGCGAAGATTGGATAACCACCGGGCCATGCAAAAGGATTTTTTACAAATTCTTCGCGTATTTCTGCGCTAGTTTTCATGCTGCATCCTCCATCAATACTTCGATCACATAGTAGGCAACAGATTCCAGCGCGTACCATGCGAGACAATTGGAGACGATCCTTGCACCATCGGATTCGTCTAAAGACCCGTAGAGCGCTCGCCCAATTTCGTCCTCGCTGCAATCGTCGGCGCAGTTGGATGACGCGACTAGAGAGATCACGGACTCTGCGCCCATGCTGTCGGCGTCTTCGCGCAGTTGCTCAAGGATCAAGGCGCGATGTTCGAGATAAAAAGCGCGCGTCTCGGTGTAATAGATGAACCCATGAAATCCAGCATCTGCGCCGCCTTGGAGTACGTCGCGCAAAGTATCCCGGAATTCGTCGCGATCATCCGCGCCCAGTTGTTCAAAAACCGCATCAATTAGTAACTTGTCCATTGTTTAGCCCCCCATTTTTGAGTCGATGAAATCGCACAAAGCGCCAAGCAATGCGAACGGGAGAAAGAGAAAGGCGAAAAACAGCGCCCAGATTGTCAAAATTTCCATTTTGTCCCCCTTACTTGACTAGGCGAAACGTTGCGGTCATTGCGAACCGAACAAGAAACGCAAAAGAGACGAACAAAACGACGATTGATAGTGTGAAAATTTCCATGATATGCACCTTTTAATTAGTAATAATTCCCGAACATCTGTCCGGCTTTCTTGTCCTGTTTTGGACGGTTTAAGGATAGGAAGCGGCAGAATATTTGTCAAGCGAACCTAACAAAATAAGAGCGAAAAAACCCAGAAAAAACTAATCGAGTTGACTAAAAACTAATCGTTATCTATCCTTTCTCTATAGAGTTTAGGTATAGGAAAACACATAGAGAAAGACAGAAAGCAAAACAAAGCCCAAAAATTGAGCCGTTTTCTGTAAGTTGTTGTTTTTCTTTGTTTCTTTGATTTAAGGCGATACGCTCGCGCTTTCTTTGGGGGGGGTAAAAATGGACGAAACCGCTCAGAATCCCGGCAAAATGGGGAGACCTAGAAAGCCCATCGACTGGGAACAGATCGCTGAGATGTGTCGAATCCATTGCACGCCCGAAGAGATCGCCGGAGTCTGTCGCGTTTCCCGCTCTACGCTGGACGCAAGATGCCAAGAATCTCACGGCATGAGCTTTCAACAGTTCTACGCGGATAATGCTTCAGACGGAAAAATGAGCCTGCGCCGGGCGCAATGGTCTAGCGCATTGGATGATCGCAACGTGACAATGATGCGCTGGCTTGGGATCAATCAGCTCGGACAGTCGGACAAGCAGGAAACGACGACAAACATCAACGTTTCCGGGTTTGAAGTATTACCCGAGCAAGATAGTCAGGAATGACAGCCGTTCGCTTGCGAGCGAGAGCAAGCATTCCGCAGGTTCAGCTAGTCAACAGTAAAGCCCCATTCCCCGCATTCGTTGGGGGTTTTGGTTCAGGCAAGACGCACGCTTTAATCCTTCGCACGCTTTCCTGCCTGTTCGGTAACGGGAGAGACTTCGCCTATTACCTCCCGACATATGACCTAGTACGCACTATCGGTTATCCGCGCTTCCAAGAAACCCTAGGGAATATGGGGGTTTCCTATGTGGTGAACAAAGCCGCCCATACTATCGAAGTGAACGGAAAAACTCTCTATTTCCGCACGCTGGACAATCCTGACCGCATCGTTGGGTATGAGGTGTCAGATTCTGCGGTCGATGAGTTGGATACGCTCCCAACGGAAAAGGCCCGTAGAGCATGGCAACAGGTCATTGCACGAAACCGCCAAAAGAAAGAGGCGGGCATTAATACCGTAGCAGTCGGAACAACTCCGGAGGGGTTCAGGTTTGTACATGAGCAATGGGTGAAGAATAAGACTCCATCTTATGAGCTGATCCAAGCCCCCACGGAAAGCAACTCTAAGCACCTCCCGCCTAACTATATCGAAGTGCTGCGGGAGACGTACCCGCCGAATCTGTTGAAGGCCTACCTAAACGGGGAGTTTGTCAATCTCACTAGCGGGACGGTTTATGCCTCTTATGATCGAGAGCGGCATGATAGCCGGGAGCGGATAAAGGAACGGGAACCACTCTATATCGGGTGCGACTTCAACGTTACCAAACAGGCAGCAACGGTCTACGTCCAGCGGGGGGAAGCATGGCATGCCGTGCAAGAATTAGTGGACATGTATGACACCCGAGAAATGATTTCCCTAATTCAAGAAAAATGGCAATCTAACGGCCATCCTATCTACATCTATCCCGATGCGTCCGGGGGTAGCCGGAAATCTGTAGATGCTTCAATTTCGGATATAGCCCTACTGGAACAAGCCGGGTTTTTTGTCCGGGCTAAGAAACAAAATCCAGCCGTTAGGGATAGGATCATCGCAACGAATGCGGCGTTTGAGAAAGGTCGGCTATTTGTGAATTCCTACGCTTGCCCTACTGTAGCGGAATGCTTAGAACAACAGGTTTATAAGAACGGGGAGCCGGACAAGAGCAGCGGGAAGGATCACCAGAACGATGCAACAACCTACCCCATCGCGTATGAAATGCCGATTGTAAAACCTGTCGCAAGTGTGAATTTCAATTTTGCCGTGTAGAATCGCCCAGATGGAGGGCTAAACCATGCCAGTATCAACAAAACATCCCGACTATTCGAAATACCTCCCCGTATGGGAACGCACTCGCGATGCGGTTCGCGGGTCTGTAGCGGTAAAAGACAAAAAGCACGTTTATCTGCCTGTTCCTGATAACGAATCTAATCGAGAATCGAAGGGGACAGAAACTGCCCGCTATCGGCAATATCTGAAAAGATCGGTATTCACCAACTTCACGGGACGCACAAAGAATGCCCTAGTGGGGGCGGCTTTCCGCAAGGATTCAGAGTTAGAGATTCCCGATGCGCTGGAATATCTGAAAGAAGATGCAACGGGGGATGGATTGTCTATTTTCCAGCTAGCGAAGGATGAGCTTTCGAATCTACTGGAAACAGGCCGAGTAGGTATTCTGGTGGATTACCCTGAAACCCCGGAGAATATATCCGCAGAACAGGCCGAATACTTCCATGCGAATATCGTCCCTTATACGGCAGAACAGGTAATCAACTGGAAAACCGAAACCATTAATGGTCGAAAACTACTGGTTCTGATTGTATTAGCAGAATCTTATATTGAAACCGATGATGAGTTTGGGCATGACAGCAAAACGCAGTACCGGGTGCTTCGCCTAACCGAAGAAGGGTATAGCCAGCAGCTATATCGCGACGAAATGCCGTATGGGGAGGAAATCTTCCCAACTAAGTCAGACGGGACAAAGTGGGATGAAATCCCTTTCCTGTTTGTGGGCGCAAAGAACAACGATTCCACCATTGACGATGCCCCTCTTGCGGATATTGCAGAGGTGAACATTGCTCACTATCGAAATTCTGCGGATTACGAGGAATCCTGTTTCCTGACGGGGCAACCTTCCTTGTTCATCACAACGTCATTGACCGCAGAGCAGTGGAAATCCCTGAATCCTAACGGGATCAAGCTAGGCTCACGGGCTGGGCATGTATTGGGTGAGACAGGATCGGCCACATTGGTACAGGCTAACCCAAATTCATTGGTTCTAGAGGCGATGAAGTCAAAAGAATCGGCAATGGTTATGATTGGGGCGAGAATCATCACGGATAGAGCAGCAAATGAGACAGCGGAAGGCGCACGAATCCGCTTCGCATCAGAAAACTCTGTTCTTGGTGATCTCGTCCACAATCTTTCTGAAGGCCTTTCCAAGGCAATTCGGTGGGTCGGGGACTTCATGGGGGTAGAGACCGAAGAATCTTTCTTTGCGATTAACGATACCTTCTACGACAAGAACATTGACCCGCAACTGATTATGTCTATGGTGACGTTATTGGATCGCTCCATCGTGGCGGAGCAGGATATTTTCGATAGCCTCAAGGCTTCTGGCGTACTTGACCCAGAAAGAACGCTGGAAATGGTAAAAGAAGAGCGTTCTACAGCAATTCCGGTGCTTTGATATGGCGAAAATCAACAAATCGAAGATGAAATGCAATGTCCCTAAAAAGACACCAAGTCATCCGACCAAATCTCATGTCGTAAAGGCATGCGAAGGCGGCAAGGAGAAAGTAATCCGGTTCGGGCAGCAGGGCGTAAAAGGCTCTCCTGCTAAAAAAGGCGAATCCGAAGCCTCAGCAGCCCGCCGCAAGGCATTTAAGGCTCGTCACGCAAAGAACATCGCCAAGGGAAAAATGTCTGCCGCTTACTGGGCCGACAAAGTTAAATGGTAGAAGACCTCATAGATGCCATTACCCGGCATCAAATCTTCGTTCAACGGTATGCCGCAGGCAGAGAAAAGGAAGTAGCGGAAGAGGTTGACGCATTTATTGAGAAGATCATCCAAACATTAGAAAAGGATGATATAACCCAATATTCTCAGGTAAGGCTGGAACTCCTCTTATCCGAATTGAGAGAGGAATCTGACCGCCTCCATAGCGAAGCAGAAGAAAGGCTAATTGCGGAAATTCTTAGCTTTGGCAAGTACGAGGCAGAATTCTCTCGGAAAATGCTTCAGGAATCCGTCTCAGAACCCCTCCAAGAGCCTCTGGAAGCCATCCTAAACGGCTCAATCCTCACAACGGCTATGACGTTAGGGGTGGGGCAGATTTACACCTTTAGATCGCTTCTACGGACGTTTCGAGAAAAGAAGCGGACTCAGCTTATCCAGACGGTTAAAGATGCAGTAACCATTAGATCGGGGATTAAAGAACTGACAAATGCTGTGAATAGTTTAGGAGACCTGACAAAATCACAATATGCATCTATAATACGAACAGGAATTAATCATGTTTCTATTCAGGCTAGAAATGTGGTGATGAAAGAAAATGACAACGTATTTACAGGCTACGAATGGGTCAGCGTTTTGGATGCTAGGACATCGCTGGTTTGTATGAGCCGAGACGGGAAAATCTACCCCTTTGACGACAAATCCCCCAAACCTCCCGCCCATTTTGGATGCCGCAGCTCTATCGTGCCTGTGATTAATCCAGCATTTGATATTCAGTCAGACAAGAAAGGCACTCGTCCTGCGGTTGGGCCAAAAGGTTCTCAGCAGGTCGGGGAGGATACGGTTTATGAAGCATGGCTCAAAAGACAGCCATATTCCTTTCAGATCGAGGTATTAGGGCCATCGCGGGCTAGATTATTCCGTGAAGGCCGACTCAGCATCGGTCGATTCGTCGATGATACGGGCAAAACCCTAACCCTTGACGAATTGAGACGACTGGAGCCTCTCGCATTTGAGCGAGCAGGCATTTAACGCGGCAGGGCCGCAACCATGAAAAACGGGGTTTGACATGGACAAAGAAGAGAACCGTGAGTCTACATTCACAAAAGCTGATATTGATGCCGCAATCCAAAAGGCAATGGCCGAGCGTGATGAGCAGGAAAAGGGCCTAAAAAAGAAAGTTGATGAACTGCTGGCTGAAAAGAAGCAGGTTCAAGAGGAAAAACTAGCCGCCGAAGAAAGGGCTAAAAAAGAGGCTGAGGAGAAGGCCAAGGCAAGCAACGACTACAAACAGTTGTTTGAGTCACAGCAGCAGGAAGCCGCTCGCCTCAAAAGCCAGCTTGATGAATTAAATGGAAACATCAAGCAGCAAAAGGTTTTCTCCACTGCGGCCAAAATCGCAGCGGGATTGACAAAAGATACTGCTAGGGCAAAATTGTTGGAACAACAGATAAGTCAACGACTTACTCTTGTTGATGAAGAACTTAGGGTAACTGACGATTCGGGGAATCTGACGGTATCTACCCTAGAAGACTTGACGACTACCATCAAGACGAACTTTCCGTTCTTGGTGGATGGAAGTCAGGCAAATGGCGGCGGGGCCGCACGTTCATCTGGCGGGGCCGATGGTGGGCGAAAGGAAATCAGCCGCTCAGATTTTGATGGCATGAGGCAGGGCGACCGAGCCAAATACATCAAGGACGGCGGTAAGGTAATTGACGATTGATTAACACAAGGGGCTAATTATGGCTAATGTATTGACCAATCTCGCCGCCGACATCTACAAGGCTGCTGATGTTGTCGGTCGAGAACTCGTAGGCTTCGTGCCTTCTGCGACCATCAACGCGAACGGTTCTGAACGCGCCGCTAAGGGTGATACTGTTCGTGCTTCTTTCACCCGCGCTGCAACCGCAGTCAATGTCTCTGAATCTATGACGATTCCGGAAGGCACTGACCAGACTGTTGATAGCAAGACTCTGAGCATCTCCAATGCTCGTGCGGTTCAGATTCCGTACACTGGTGAAGACATCCTCCACCTGAACAACGGTATCGGCTTTGAAACCGTTTATGGCGACCAGATCAAGCAGGCAATGCGCACTCTGGTTAACGAAATGGAAGCGGATCTTGCTGAAGAAGCCTACAAGAATGCATCTCGTGCATTTGGCACTGCTGGCACTACCCCGTTTGCCAATAACTTCTCTGAAGTTGCTGAAGTCCGCCAGATCCTCGTTGACAATGGCATGCCAACCAACGACGGTCAGGCTACTCTGGTTCTGAACACTCTGGCAGGCACTAACCTGCGTCAGTTGGTTCAGCTTCAGAAGGCTAACGAAGCTGGTGGCACTGACCTGCTGCGTCAGGGCGCTCTGCTTGACCTGCAAGGCCTGATGTTGAAGGAATCTGCTCAGATTCAGTCTCATACCAAGGGTACTGCAACTGGTCTGGATGCCGCTGGTGGCGAAGCTGCTGGTGAAACTACCATTGCTCTGGATGGTGGTGATGGCGGTACTGTACTGGCTGGTGACGTTGTTACTTTTGCTGGCGACACCAACAAGTACATCGTCAACACTGGTCTTGCTGCTGCTTCTGGCAACATCATCATCGGCGCTCCGGGCCTGCGTTCTACGCTGGCTGATACCGTTGAAATGACTGTTGGCAGCAGCTACACCGCTAACGTAGCCTTCCACCGCACTGCGCTGGAAATCGCTATGCGCGCTCCGGCTGTACCGGCTGGTGGTGACTCCGCTGACGATGCAATGATCGTTCAAGATCCGTTCTCTGGTCTGGTCTTCGAAATCCGTGTCTACAAGGGTTATCGCAAGTCCATGATCGAAGTAGCGGCCTCTTGGGGCGTGAAAGCATGGAAGCCGGAACACATCGCTGTTCTGCTTGGCTAATGGATCTGGCCCCCTTCGGGGGGCCTTTCCTCTAGGGGTTTAACATGGCACTTGTCGTAGAAGATGGCTCCGTAGTATCCGGGGCAAATTCTTATGTAACCCTCACCGAGTTTAAGACTTGGGCCGATAACCGTGGAATTGACTACGGAACTGATTACGTCCTTGAGCAGAAGATTCTGCGGGCAATGGACTTTCTGGAGCGACAGCCATTTATTGGCGAAAAAGCCAATGAAGAACAGTTGCTGCAATGGCCTCGTGTAGAGGCTGTCATTGACGGATATTACGTTGACGCAACCGAAGTACCCACTGAGGTAAAGAAGGCGTTATACGAAGCTACCGTTGTAGAGATTCAAGGCTATTCTGAACTTAATACTCAGGATCGCCGCACCGTAATGGAAAAGATTGGGGATATTACGGTTCAGTACGCTTCCAATAGCGACAACAGAACCATTACCCCGGCTCTGACCTTTGCGTTAAGCAAGATCGTAAATTCAGCTTATTTAGTGAGCCGGACGTGAGTTACAGCTACCTAGGAGTCAAAAATACGGCTTCTAGCCTGCTTACCAAGTTTGGGCAGCAGCTTACTTTTACCCGCACCGCAAATAGCACTTACGATCCAAATACCGGAACTTCGACTACATCAAGTTCTACTTATACGAAATACGCCTGCGCGTTTGATTACACAGATCGCGAAAGGGCTGAAGGAACCATTCAGACTGGGGATCGTAGACTGCTGGCAGAAGGCCATACTTACGCAGTTGATGATTCCGTCTCACTGAATGGCGAGACTTGGAGAATCGTCTCCATTTCCAATATCCAACCGGGCGACACTGTTGTTGCCTGTAACTTGCAGATACGGAAATGAGCTTCTCAGATCAAGTCAATGACGCAACCCTAAATATGAAGGGTCTGATGATGGATCAGATCAAGGTTGCGCTACAAATCATGTCCAACAGGATTATTGACCAAAGCCCTGTAGATACAGGCAAATTCAGAAATAACTGGATTGGCTCAATCAATGTTCCTGTGACCACAAAAAAAGATACTGTGGATAAGTCTGGCAATAGAGCAAAAGCATCGGTTGCTACTTCTCTAGAGAAACTCAAGCCCGGAGATGTCTGGTATTTGAGAAATAATCAGCCTTATGGTGTTCGCTTGGAATATGAAGGCTGGTCTAGGCAGGCCCCTAATGGGTTCCTTCGCCTGAATGTGGCGAGAACCGCTAGAGAACTATCCGCTGGATTTACTACCCTCAAGGGCAGAACCTAATGAGTACGCATTTCAACGATATTCAGGCTGCACTTGATAACCAGTTATCCACAATAACTGGCTCTACACCTATCGCTTGGCCGAATATTCCGTATTCGCCAACAGTAGGCACTACTTATTTCCGTCCCTTGTTTTTGCCCGGAGATACGATTCAGGCAAGTCTTGGAGATTCTGGTAAGGACGATACATTCGGCATATACCAGATTGATGTTGTTTATAAGGCTGGAACAGGCCGATCAGCATTAACGGATACGGTCGCTGACCATTTCAGCAGAGGTACGGTTTGCTCTTATAATGGGGTCAATGTAAGGGTTAGATCAGTTTCCATTGGCCCTATGATTCAGGATGAGGCTTGGGTTTTTGTGCCAGTCTCTATCTCTTGGCAGACTTTTACACCCGCGAGGTAAAGAAAAATGGCAATCGCAAATGGCGCACAGCATTCCCTGCATTTCGTAGCTGAATCCACCTACGGAACAACTCCATCCACTCCGACTTGGACTCCATTCCCGCATACCGGAACCAATCTGGCCCTATCTAAGGATGCCATTGAATCCGAGAAGCTGCGTGGAGATCGTCAGGTTGAAGATTTCCGTCATGGAAATAAATCCATTGGCGGCGATGTAAATGCTGAATTGGAATATGCAGCATTCGACGACATCATTCAGGCCGTTATGTGCGGTACTTGGGCTACTGACGTACTCAAGACCGGCACAACTCGCCGTAGCTTCACTCTGGAGCGTAAATTCGCTGATTTGGCGACTCCTGAATATCACCGCTATACCGGCTGTGAATTCAACACCATGAATCTGTCGGTTAGCCCGAACAGCATGGTAACGGCTACCTTTGGCGTAGTTGGCAAGGATTTGGCTCTTGCGACATCTGCTGTCGCGTCCAGCACCTATTCAGCAGACGTAGGTAATTCCCCATTTGACAGCTTTACTGGCTCTATTACGGAAGGTGGTTCTTCAATCGCTACCGTAACCAGCATTGAAATGTCATTGGAAAATGGTCTGGAGCCGCTGTTCTCAGTAGGCAGTTCAACTACCAACCGCCCGTCCATCGGCAAAAGCCGTGTAACTGGCACTTTGACCACTTACTTCGAAAGCAAGTCTTTGTACGAGAAGTTTATTAATGAAACTTCTTCTTCCATCGTACTGACATTGACAGACGTAGATGGCAATAGCTATGAAATCGACATCCCGAACGTTAAGTACAACTCAGGCCAGCCTGACGTATCTGGCGAAGGTGCTGTAACCGTAGCAATGGAATTTGTAGGCCTGTATTCGTCTTCTGACGCTTCACAGCTTGTAATTACCCGCACTGACGCATAAGGAGCAACATGGAGCTCAAGACGCTGAGTACCGCTGAAACCCACTCCGCAGGAGCGGAATGCAACATCTTGTCGCCTATTGATGGCACTCCTACCGATGTCTTCATCACGATCCGTGGTGCTGATTCAAAGGAATGGAGGGCCACCAAGAAACGCCAGACCACCAAGATCCTTGAGGCTAAAGCGGCAGGGAAAATGGATGCTCTGGACTATGACGCGATGGATGTAGATGCGCTTGTAGAAGCTACGATTGGCTGGAGAGGCCTCACCAAGGATGGTGAAGACTTCCCATTCTCTGAAGAGAACGCCAAATCCCTCTACAGCACTGCGCCTTCAGTGGTAAATCAGCTTCTTGAGTTCCTAACTGACCGAGCAAATTTTACCAACGGCTGATTGATGACTTCGTAAGATATGGGCGTTGGGCATACTGGATTAATGGGTATGCAGAAGGGTCAAAAATCAGCCGATATGAGGCTCTGAGACAAGTTGAGAAAAGCAGAGGGGTTCCTCCTAAAGAACTAGAGAATGCCCCAAAACTTTCGGCAGAGCATAATGATGTTTGGGAGGCGTATATTGCTCTTAGCTTACACACCTATGCGGAGTTGGAAAGCTACATAAGGGTTACGGGGATCAATCTTTCCGGATGGGAAATTGAGGCCATAATGACCTTAGCAAGATTTAAGGATAGGGAACCAAAATGGCCGATATAGCAACCCTTCAAATTCAAGTCGATACCAGCCATGTTGAGAAAGCCAGCAAGGTTCTCTCATTGCTTGCAGATCAGGCAAAGAAAGCTGAATTTAGCACTGACGGATTAAGCAAGAAGCAAAAGGTTCTTGTAGATCAGCTAAAAAGACTTGAGGCACAAACAACCCTTTCTGCCGATGAAATGCGGCTTTATGATCTTGCTGTAAAAGGCGCAACGCAAGCACAGCTACAGCAAGCAGCAGCCTCATTAAATCAACAAAAGGCCATATCAGGTGTTGCCGCAGTTGCCGCATCTGGTCGCGGCGCATTCCGGGCCATGCGAGGCTCTGTCCAGCAATTAGGCTATCAGGTTCAAGATATTGCCGTACAGCTACAGGCTGGCACTAGCGCAATTACCGTATTTACTCAGCAGGGTTCTCAGATTGCAGCATTATTTGGGCCGGGTGGCGCAGTATTTGGTGCTGTTCTCGCTATTGCTGGTGCTATTACTGGCGCATTAATTGGATCATTAAGGGCAAGCACAGAAGAACTCAAGAATATGACGGATGAGGTTGATCGCCTCATAAAGAAAAGCGCACAACTCAGCGAAGAACAAAGATTATCTGAAGCGTATAAATTGCGCGATAAATTCAATGAATCATTGAATCGAGAAAGAGAAGCAAGATCAAAACTCTACGGAATAGAGAAAAAGATTGCGGAACAAAAGAGAGCAGGGATTGCTATTTCTGCCGAAGATGAAAGGGCAAGGATTGATGCAATTGCAGCTATGCAAAGCGAACAAGATCTTCAGGATGATCTTGAGCGTGGCTATTTTTTCCTGAAAGAGGGAAGAACTCTTCTTACTGATGAGCAAGAAAGAGCAATTCAAAAAGGCACTCGTTACATAGAGAAACTTCAGCAAGAAGCAGAAGCAGCAGGAAAATCTGCTATTGAAGTCCGTAGGCTTCGCTTTGAACAAATGGAACTTGCCAAAACTTTTGGCCCTCTAGTTGCTGCTCAGGCGGAAGCAAATCTACTTAAAATTGAACAAGCAGAAGCAGAAGAAGCAATGGCAAAAGAAGCCATTGACAGAGAAAAGCGGAAACAAAGAGCCATTCTTGACGCTCAAAAAGAGGCCGAAAATCAACGTAAACAGTTTGAGAAAGACAAACTTGAAGATCAACGTATTGTCAATCAGGGACTTCTCAGTCTTGAGGACAATTTGCTCAAGAACAAGACTGACAAGCAGAAGGCAGGCTATCGTTTAGCTGTAAACCTTCTCGATCAGGAAAAAAGAGAGCGAGCAGTAAATATTGTCTCCACCTCTTACGAGGCGGCTATGAAGGCATATGCGGCCTTAGCTGGAGTTCCAATTATTGGCCCTGCTCTTGGCGCTGCTGCTGCTGCTACTGTGATTGCTGCTGGCGTTAGTTTTGCTGCCCAATCTCTAGCGGGACGAGCATTAGGTGGTCAGGTGCGGGCTGGCGAATCCTATGTTGTTGGTGAACGCGGCCCAGAAATCCTCACAATGGGTACATCTGGTCGCGTAACGCCAAACGATAAGATTCAAACTTCTCAGACCGAGGTTTCTAAGAACGTAAATGTATCCTTCCAAATTAGTACTGTAGACGCTACTGGATTTGATACATTGCTTCAGTCCCGCAGGGGACAGATTATCGGAATCATTAATACGGCCCTGAATGAGCGTGGGAGGCCAGCACTAGCATGAGTTATCCAACATCGCCTGAATTCAAGGCAATTAACGTAACCAGCAAACACTTTAACTTGGTATCAGAAACGGTATCAGGAAAGGTTCAGGTTCGCGCTCTGGGAGGCCAGAAATGGGCATTTACGGCCAAATACAATCCAATGACCCGGGCTGAATTCATGCCTGTATATGCGTTTGTGATGGCCCTCCAAGGCCGCTATGGAACATTTACGATTGTCCCTCCGGTAATTAGCAGCACAAGAGGAACCGCCACTGGGACGGTAACGGTCAATGGCGCACATACGGCAGGAGATGCAACGATTGCAATTACTGGCTTGACTGGGACTCTAAAAGCCGGAGATTTCATCAAATTCTCCACCCATGACAAGGCATACATGGTAACGGCGGATCTAACTGGATCGGGGACTGTTTCCATTGAACCGGGGATTGTCGTCAATGTGGCTAGCGGCTCTGGAGTGACCTATAACAGCGTTCCATTCAAAATGCGCTTGGCAAATGACGTTCAGGAATACAGCCTATCCGCTAATGAGTATTACGAGTATGAGATCGACATGGAGGAAGTTCTCTAATGTCTCGATCCATCAATGCCTCTACCTTAGCCGAGATCGAGAAAGATGCGGTCAAGATGTCGCATCTGCTGGAATTGCACCTCTCAACTAGCGTATACCTGACGGATGCTGGGTTTGACATTTCCTACGGCGGGAACACCTATACGGCCTCCAGCCACCTCCTAGAAATCGGGACAGTCAACGAATCCTCGGATGTCCGAGTTGGAACCCTGTCTGTAACGCTCTCAGGGGTCGAACAAACCTTCACAGCGGCCTTTCTAGGGTCTGCCTACATCAACAAGCAAGCGATCCTTTACAGGGCGTTTCTGGACGCTTCAGGGGCCATTATTGGCACACCGATTTTGGTCTATGACGGCAGGATTGATGGCTATGACCTGAACGAAGGCAAAAATGATTCACGGATCACCGTAGATATTGCCTCCCATTGGTCGGATTTCGAGAAGAAATCAGGACGCTATACCAACCCCAATTCACAGTCTCTATTCTTTACCGGGGACAAGGGCTTTGATTTTGCGGCAAATTCAGTAAAAGATCTGAAATGGGGTAGGAAATAATGGGTCTATTTAGCAAGATTTTTGACTTTGTTGGGGATGTTTTTGGCGAAGTCGTATCATGGTTTGTTGATATTCCAGACCCTCCTCAGTACGAGGATAAGTCACAAGGAACACTGCTCAACAAGGAAAGCAATCTTGCTCAGATTCCTGTTGTATATGGCGTTCGAAAAGTAGGCGGCACTCGCGTATTTGTCGAAACCTCTGGATCAGACAATGAATACCTGTATATCTGCCTCGTTCTGTGTGAAGGCGAAATCCAAGCCATCGGCGATGTGTACATCAATGACACAATCAGTACAGATTCTAAATTTTCTGGCCTTGTCCTCATTGATAAAAAATTAGGTACAGACACTCAAACTGCCAGTACAGTTTTGACGCCAGCACCAAGCTGGACTACGGATCATCGTTTGCGCGGCATTGCTTATCTTGGCCTACGCTTTAAGTGGGATCGGGATGTGTTTGGCTCTATTCCTGATGTGACTGCGGTAGTTAGCGGGAAGAAAGTATATGACCCAAGAAATGGAGCAATGGATAAAGACACCCTATCAACATGGGCCGTTAGCACAAATCCAGCCGTATGCTTGTTGGATTATCTTCGAAATTCACGATATGGAAAAGGACTGCCAGATTCTTCATTTGAATCTGGATTTACTTCTTTTCAGTCTGCGGCAGATGTATGTGAATATGAAGTTGATGAATATTCTGGAAGCGGAAACAATATTCAATTGTTTAATTGCAATGCTGTTATAGATGTAAGTAAAAATGTCATCGACAATGTAAAGGAATTGCTGTCTGGGATGCAAGGATTGCTTACATATTCTCAGGGCAAATACAGACTTGTTGTTGAAGATGAAATTCCGGCAGGATTTACTCCATTTAATTTTAATGTAGATAACATCCTTGGAGGAATCACGATCAACGGTGAACGCAAGCGTGAGCGTTTCAATCGAGTCATTGCAACCTTTGCGAATCCAGAAAAGAACTGGCAGCAGGATCAGATTGAGTACCCGGAAGCAGGATCAGCAGAATATACAAGTCTACTTGCAGAGGATGGAGGATTTGAATTAGAAAAAAGGGCATCACTCCCAACAATTACAAATCAGTATCAGGCAAGAAACATTGCAAATACCATTCTTAACAAATCAAGGAATGGGATTCGCTGTTCATTTCTGTGTACAGTAGAGGCTTTGCAGGTAGATGTTGGCGACATTGTTTCTGTTACCCATCCATCACCGGGCTGGACAGCAAAGCCATTTCGAATAACTGGCCTTTCCCTGCAAAGCGATGGCAATGTTGGGGTTACATTGCTAGAACATCAGGATAGTTCTTTTGCTTGGTATTCTGGGGCAAGCGTTCCTGATTATCCAGATACCACTCTCCCAGATCCATTTACGATTGCATCAGTTAATGAGTCTACGATCTCTGTTGCTAGTTCAGAAGCCATTAATGACAATGGAAGCTCTACACAGCGTTTCAGCATCAATTGGACTGAGCCAACGGATAGCTTTATTACAGAATATATTGTTCAGTTAAAAAAAGACGGTACGGCTGATTGGAACTTTGAATCAAGAACCAATGCTCCTCCTTTGTTGATTTCTGGAATTGAATCAGGCGCATCATACAATCTTCGCATTAAATCAGTAAATGCGATTGGGGCAACATCACCGTGGGTTGAATATGTTGATGAGTATGATGTTCTTATTGCTGTAACAGCAGACAATCTAACCACTACTGCTGGCGGCGGAAATACCACTTATTACCAAGACGCAGAACCAACTGGAGGAGATTACACCGAAGGTGATCTTTGGTTTGATACCAATGATAACAACAAGATTTATCGTTATAGTGGAGCTAGTTGGGTAGCGGCATCTGGCAATTTGATTAATACAACAGTCAGCACAGGACTTTCTGATATTTCAGCAAACGCAGGAACTATCACCAATGGCACTTTTCAGGTTGGCGCAGGAGGCGTGAATATTCAATCCGCAGCAAGTGGTTCTCGCATTACTATTTCATCCAGCAAGATGGAAGTTTATGATGGCACAACACTTCGCGTGAAGATTGGAGATCTTTCCTAATGGCTTACGGATTTGAAATATATGATGCCAAAGGAACAATAGATGATTCTGTTATCGGAATAACACTAATTGGCACTGACTCCATCAGCGGGGAAGGAAATTTTATTTATACATTTCCATTAGAAAACCCTGTTGATTATTTATACATTACGCAATTTGAAATTACTGATGCACCGACATCTGACACGATTGAGCCGGAATGGCATCTAAATAATGTATATGCAGGAACATTAGACGCGCCCCAAACAATAACAAACACATCAGGGGTATGCTTGATAAGCGGTGACTATAATGGCTCTTACACAACAGAATCATCATGCACTTCTGCTGGGGGAGTTTGGGATACAACAACACCATACTTTGCTGTTTTCACAGGGAATGTTTCATATTCTCAAGTAGGCAAACAAGAAGTTGATGGCTGTCTTTCTTCTGGTAATTCTTATACAAACTTGAAAGCAAACACAGACTTAACATTATATTTTTATGCTGTTGGATTGATCTAATGCCGCACGGAATATATTTGAATAACCAAAACGGCAAAAGAGTAATTGGCTCTGATACTGTTGCGCCAAGGTTTATTGGAAAGCACACAAGATCGGCGCTAGATATTGTGAGCAATTACGGGGACTTTATTGTTTATCCGATAACATCTCCCGGAAAGCCAGTTTGCTTTTTACATATTCCTAGCGGATATGCTGCATCTATCAATAGAATCGTACAAAAAACATCAACAACATATGACATATATGTTTATATTCCGAATCAAATAAATTCAGGATTAACATATAGCGATATTACGCTATATGTGTTTAGTGACAAAAATTATGCAACATCATCTGGATATGGAATTCAAGTTTTCAAAAAAGATAGTGAAGTTGCGTTTGACTCAGGCTATGGTCATGCGAGGATGCTTTTATTTCAGGAATTTTCTAGTCCATCCGGAACTGGATCGTATCAATTAACTGGCGGAGCGACTTGGGCTGGCCTTGGAATATCCAAACCAGCATTCATGAGCTATCAAGGCGGCAAAGGATTTTTATTTTATCAATATCAAAGACCAAGCTTATTTCAATTAAAGTTTTGGCACTATTACGCAAGACAAACTATTTATTATGCCAACGATGGCTTAACTTGGGGTTTTTGGCTTGCAAAGCAGATTGGAACGAACACAACAGAAAGCGACGCAAGAGCAGCTATGATTGTCGGTAATTATGGATATACAACTCATAGTATTTTTAATGATTGCGTATCATGTTCATATTGCTCAGTAACAAATCTTATGAATGATTACTATGGAACTGTGAGTTGGGTAAACTGGGCAAGTTTATATAGCACTTCTAGCGTTTTTGTAATCAATGGATCAGATTATGACTGAAAAAATCGCATTGACGGTTGATGAAATTTTGCAAAAACAGCAAGAAGTGTTGGGTCAATTTCGCAAAAATTTTGGGGAAGATGTAGCGATGGATGATTCGATTACAATAGCCCAAATTGAAGAACAACAGGAGCAAGATCATGTTTTACCTAGTCCAGAGTGATGTCGGCACACAGATCAAAGCAACCATTACTCGCGAAGATGATGGTACTGCTGTTGATTTTAGTGATGCCACTGTCCGTCTAAAGTTCCGCAAGAAAGGATCTACAACGACTCTTTTTACCTTGACCAGTGTTGCTGTTGGTGACGACCTATCCGAGGGCGTTGCTATCTTTGCTTTTGGCTCTGGCGATCTCGACCTTGACCCCGGTTACTATGAGGGTGAGATTGAGGCTACCTTTACCGGCGGCAACATTGAATCCGTTTATGAAGTATTAGAATTCTTTGTTCGTGAGGATTTCTAGTGTTTTCTAGCAATGCCATCAATCGTTTGATTGCAGCCGCAGCCTCTACAAGGCTAAAGGCTGCTAATACCTCAAACCGACTAAAGGCAGAGGTACTGAAAGGGCTGTTCTTGCTCTTTAAGTCAATCAGCGATTCTGTGGCCGCTAGTGAAGCTGTGCAGCGTCTTTTCGGCAAGTATTTATCTGACAGTACATCTACTAGCGATCTAGCCGCCAAGTCCGTAGGAAAGGCTGTAGAGGACTCTATATCAGCAACCGATGATGTAAATGGCGCGGCTGATGTGGACGATCAGCAATATATGCACTTTTTCAAGAGCGTATCCAATATCTCGTCCGCCACGGATTCGGCTAATTTTTCTTATTCGGCATCCAAAGCTGATTCAGCGAATGCTTCTGAATCCACATCAATCTCAACTTTATTAGCGAAATCTGACTTAGCTTCTATCTCTGAGTTCATCGCAAAAGGAATGAGCATCCGAATCGGGGATGACACCGATCAGGATTATGTGACGGATGGCTATTTCTTCGAGGACTATGTTGAAGGGCCGGCTACCGAAATCCTAGATGCCGATGATTCTGCGGCAATTACCCTTTCCAAGGCTTTTGCGGATAGCTGGACAGCGGCGGATAGTTTTGCTCGGTCGGTAGCGTTCTCTAGGGCGTTCTCAGAAACCGTTTATGTGACGGATGACATCAACGGAGAGGCGGATGTAGATGACCAGCAGAATATCCAATTCTTCAAGAATCTGACAAACCTTGCGGGGACAGCGGATTTAGCCAGCCTCTCCTATGCCACCAGCAAGGCTGATTCTGGGGCTGTAGCGGACTCCAATGTAATTGCATTTTCCAAGCCTGTTAGCGACTCTGGGGCTGCTACGGATGCCGAAACAAAGGCTGTCGGGAAAAGCGTTTCCGATTCTGGGAATGTGTCAGAGGCCAAGATTTTGGCCTTCCAATCTGTCAAATCTGATGGTATGCAAACCTCGGATCAGACTATAAAATCAACTGGTATTGTTCGCAGCGATTCCGCCGGATGCTCCGACAGCGGTACGCTGCTAAATCAGGACTATGTAAATAGTGTTGATTACTTTGCAGATGACTATGTTGGGGCAAAACGCGCTTTATAAGGAATTGACATGATTAAAGACGCTATGAAGGCCAAGGGCCGTTTGAACATCGTTCTCAAGGACGAAACTGGTGCGGTAAAGGAAAGCCGCGAGATTGATAATCTAGTTGTGGCTACCGGCCTGACTTTCATCTGTTCGCGAATGAAAGATGCCACCGCAACAGCCATGACCCACATGGCCGTAGGTACTGGCACGACCGCTGCTGCTTCTGGAGATACCGCATTAGGTTCTGAATCCCATCGTGAGGCTTTGGATAGCACTACCGCATCATCCAACACCATTACCTATGTTTCGTCCTTTGAAGCTGGCGAAGGCACTGGCGCACTGACCGAAGCTGGTATTTTCAACGCAGCTTCTGCTGGAACCATGCTTTGCCGTACTGTGTTCGATGTAGTGAACAAGGGTGCAAATGACACCATGAGCA
>Ga0196901_1000221_pt1 | contig 31169 bp, 45 predicted proteins | sample CB_VirMetaG_FD_169099 | JGI IMG/M metagenome (GOLD analysis project Ga0196901, IMG submission 169099) | Freshwater to marine saline gradient viral communities from Chesapeake Bay - CB_1504_1 Viral MetaG (v3) (version 3) | ecosystem: Environmental > Aquatic > Marine > Coastal | place: USA... | reverse complement strand
TGATGAACTTAACGAATCAGAACTTCTTCTTCTTTCTGACCAATTAATTGAAGAAGTTGTAGAAGAGTTCTTCTATGAGTGTATTGAAGAGGGATATGAAGTTGAGGAAGTAGAAGAAGTTCTCTGCGAAGCGATTGAAACCTCATTCTTCCTTCTTAACGAAGCAAAAGTAACTCTTGGTCATGACACTAAAATTAAGAGTGACAGACTTGAGAAAGTTAAGTCTGCTGTTAAGAAAGTAGGAAAAGCAGTTGCTCGTGGTGCAGGATATGCTGCTGGTTTAGCAAAGAGAGCTGGTTCTGCTGCAAAGAGAGAATTCAAAGCAGGATATGAGAGAGGAAAGGGTGGTTCTTCATCTGGATCATCTTCAGCATCAACCTCAACTTCAACCTCTTCAGATTCCTCCTCATCTTCAGATAAACCAAAGCGTCCAGGTCTCCTGTCACGTATTGGTTCTAAGTTAAAGAGTGGTTTGAAGAAAGCAGTTGCAAGAGGTGCAAGAGCAGTTTCCAGAGGAGCAAGAAATGTTGCTCGTAAGATGGAAGGTGGATCCTCTACTCCAGCACCAGCAAAACCTGAGACTAAATCAGAACCTGCAGAAACTGGAAGACCTGCAAAGAGAAGAAAGGGTGGACCTTCTTATGCTGAAGTAAAAGCAGATATTGACAAGAGAGAAGCAGCAAAAGCAAAACCAAAAGCTGCAGCACCTGCTAAGAAAAAGAAGTCTAGTAAGTTAGATGATCTTCTTGCTTCAGTAAGAAGTGAAGAAACTTCTGTAGAAAGACTTGATCGTATTGCTAAAGAAAAGGTTGCTGCTAGAGCATCTGCTGCTAAAAAAGAAAAAGAAGATAGAGCAAAGTCTGCTTCTGCATTCCAAGCACATAAGAAAGAAGTCCTTGCTAAGGGTGGTCGTCCAGTAGATGCACTTGATTCTTGGCAAAAAAAGAAAATGAATAAAGAAGAAGTGAATCAGATTGATGAAAAGATTACTGCTAAGACTGATATGGGAGCAGCAATCAAAGACTTCTATGCTTCCAAGTCTCCTCAGTTAGCAGGTAGAACTAAGGAAGAGAGAAGAAAGGCTGCTATTGCTGCTGTTCTTACTGCTCGTCGTGGTGGTAGAAAACTTGGTGAACAGATGGATACTGAAGCACCTGCTCCAGAATCTGGAATTGATAAGAAGAAGGAAATGATGGATAAGCAGAAGCTTGCTAACATGAAGATGCTGCAACAAAAGCAGCAAATGCTTCAGCGTCAAAAGCTTCAAATGCAGAAATCTGGAAAACTTCCTTTAGAAGCAGACTAATTTCTAAATAGTCCTGGATACTCTCATATGGAGGACATCATGGGCGCAGTAGTATCGGTTGTAAAACCAATTTTGATTTCAATTGCGACACATCCAGCAGTTAAAAATCTTGTTATTGAACTTTTAACTAAGTATGTGAATTCTACTGATAACAGTATTGATAATGTAGTTCTTGAATTGGTCAAAGAAAAACTCTTTGCACCACAAGCTGAGGGATGATTACCTGCTTTGTAACTAACTGGGGAGTAACCATTGTTCTTGGTCTATTACTAACCACGTCTGAGTGGTTAGCAAAAACAAAAAGATTTGAGGAGAATGGATTGCTTGACCTTACAACTCACTTTTTAAGAGTTGTTTTACGCAAAGGAGATCAAAAGTAAGGTCTCCTTTTTTTATAAATATTTCTACGACTTAAATTAGTAAAGGTAAAAAAATGGCACTCTGGGGTAATAACGATTCTGTTTATTCTGCTGGAACAGTCGCAGTAGATCTTTCTACTGGAATTGGAACAGGAGCCGTTGGCATTGTAACATGGACTAGTGCTGGTATTAGAACTGGTGACTTTATAACTGTTGGTACGGGCGCTACCTACGGTTATGCAGTTATTTCTGGGTTCACATCCACAACTATTTCTTTAGCAAGCACTGCTAACTTTGTTGCTGGAGTAACTACAGTTCCTGCAACATCTTATAATATTTCACAGACTCCAGTTTATATCCTTGATGATTCTACATATGATCCACCACAATCAAAAACAACTGGATTCTCAACTAGCCCAGTCTTTAATGCAGTCTTTGGTGTAGACCAAATTGAAGTTGGTGTCGCAGCAACAACCGCTTATGCTGTTGGACACAGTGGTTGGGTTGGAATCATGACTTATATTGATAACGGTGGTAACTTAAGAGTTAAGCATGAAGTTTTAGTTGCAGGTGGTATCTTAACCACTAGTGACGCAGGCGACGACGCAAGATTCCCTGATTCATGATTTAATATATGATCTTTAATGAACTGAACGAGGATAACTTCCTCTTATTCGCAATTAAGAATTATGAAAATCCCCAGGCAGTCACAAAAGAAGATTTTGAAAAGGATTTAAATCATTTCAAATATATCAAAAGATTATTGAAACGATATAAGAATACGGGTCAATTAAAGACCCATCTTCTTTTAAATCATTTTATTATTCTTTATAACATTTTTGGTGAAGCAACAACACCAATGTTATTCTTTAAGATTGAAAAGGAACTGTGGAACGCATTGAAAACTTTTATTATATTTTTGGGTAAAATGCCAGAATATCCAAAAACTCATATTCATGATATCCAGGTTGATCTTTATTGTTTATCGGAACTTTATAAAATCTATAATGGAAAAGAAGAAGATTGACTGGGTTATAGATGTAGTTCGTGCTTATTTGTATGAACAACCAACAAATAATGTTGGTGGTGGAAAAATTGCTGGTACAGTTGAAGCAGGTGATGATCCTCCGGTAAGAAGAAGAAAAAGAAAATACATCTCTGGTGGACGTGGTAGTAGAAAGATCTGGCTAGATCATCTAAAATCATCCAACTACGATGGAACAAATTAAGGTTGCAGTATTAGAGCAAAAATTGGAAAATTTTGAGCATGTCGTTTCTAAATTAGATTCTGCAATTGAAAAGATTGCTGAGGTAAATAATAATGTGTCTAGGATGCTTGCCGTCCATGAAGAAAGATTATCTAAGCAAGAAGAGATTGACAACATACTCTTTGATAAAATTGACAAACTCCGTGATAAAATGGACGGCGATCATGACAGTATGCGTGCAAGAATATCCTTACTTGAGCGAAGAATCTGGTCGGTTGTTGGAGCCCTGGGAGCAATTGTAGCTCTAACAAATCCACAAGCAGTTAAGATGATCAAACCAATGTTTGGTTCCTTGACACCAGCACCTCAAAGTTCTATAATAGCGGAAAGACTTTAAGGTTACATTATGGATTTTGTTGATGTTAAATACATCAATTTGATTTCTGCGCGATTCCAAAAGTTTAAAAAAGTAAAGAACAATCTTTATAACTTTAGGTGTCCCATTTGCGGAGATTCTCAGAAGAACAAGAATAAAGCAAGGGGATACCTGTATCAAGTTAAGAACAATACAAACTTCAAGTGTCACAACTGCGGAGTTAATATTTCATTCAATAATTTTCTCAAGCAGATAGATTCAGTCATCTATAAACAATATACATTTGAGAAATTTAAAGATGGAAAGACTGGTAGAAACTTCACCGTTGAAGAACCAGTCTTTAATTTTGAAGCACCGAAGTTTAAACCAAAACTAGATCTACCAAAAGCATCAGAAAACGCTGATGCAACTGAGTATCTGGTAAAGCGAAAGTTAAACCCACATAACTATTATTACGCTGAAAAATTCAAGTCATGGACAAACTCACTAAAAGAGGTCTTTGACGATACAACTAAAGATGAACCTAGGATTATCATTCCTTTGTTCTATCAAAATACTCTTGTTGGATTCCAGGGTAGAGCACTTGGTCCCAGTAAGATTAAATATATTACCGTAATGCTTAGTGAAGATGCACCAAAAATCTATGGGCTTGATGAGATTGAAAAGAACAAAACTGTATACATCACAGAAGGACCATTTGACTCAACATTCATTTGCAATGCGATTGCTATGTGCGGAGCTGATGCTGATATTAGTAACTGGGGGATTAACGATCCCGTTTGGATATATGATAACGAACCGCGCAATAGAGAAATCGTATCAAGAATTTCCCGCACTATCGGAAATGGACAAAAAGTTGTCATCTGGCCTTCAACAATAAGTGAAAAGGACATCAATGATATGATTCTTTCTGGACTAGATGTTCAGTCTGTGATAGAATCAAATACATATTCTGGATTAGAAGCAAAACTTAAGTTTACCACTTGGAAGAAAATATGAGTAACGGCACTAAAGTAAAAAAGCGTGATGGGAGAATTGAGTCTCTTGACCTAGATAAGATGCATTTGATGGTTGAGGAAGCGTGTAGAGGTCTTGCAGGTGTCTCTGCGAGTCAAGTTGAAATGAAGTCTGGTATTCAGTTCTATGATGGAATTACCACTGCAGAGATTCAAGAAATCTTGATTCGTTCTGCTTCCGATCTGATTGATTTAGATCATCCGAACTATCAGTATGTTGCTGCTAGACTGCTTCTCTTTTCTGTTCGTAAGCAGTTATATGGGAAAATGAAAGAACTGCCTACTCTAGAACAGCACATTATAGAGTGCGTTTCTGCAGAGGTTTATGACAGTGATATTTACAGTAAGTATTCTCAAGAAGAGATTGCAAAGGTTAATGGTTTTATTGATCATGACCGTGACATGTTGTTCACTTATGCAGGTTTACGTCAGGTCGTTGATAAGTATCTCGTGCAGGACAGAAGCAGTGGTGGAGTATATGAAACTCCACAGTTTATGTACATTATGATTGCTCTGACTATCTTTGCAGAGTATCCAAAGGAAACCCGTCTCTCTTATGTAAAGAGGTATTATGACGCAATCAGCAAGCACAAAATCAACATCCCAACACCAATCATGGCGGGAGTGCGAACTCCGCTTAGACAATTTGCTAGCTGTGTCCTTATTGATGCTGATGACACCCTCGATAGTATCTTTAGCTCTGATATGGCTATTGGCAGATACGTTGCACAAAGGGCGGGAATCGGCATCAACGCAGGTCGCATCCGTGGCATCAACAGCAAAATCAGAGGCGGAGAAGTTCAGCACACAGGTGTTGTTCCATTCCTCAAGAAGTTTGAAGCGACTGTCCGATGCTGTACTCAAAATGGCATCCGTGGTGGATCAGCAACTGTCCACTTCCCAATCTGGCACCAAGAAATAGAAGATATCATTGTATTAAAAAACAACAAAGGAACCGAAGATAACCGAGTTCGTAAGTTAGACTACAGTATCCAAATCTCTAAACTCTTCTATGAACGATTCATTCAAGATGGAGAAATCTCCCTCTTCTCTCCGCATGATGTTCCTGGTCTGTATGATGCTTTTGGCACTGATAGATTTGACGAGTTATATGTGGGTTACGAACGAAATCAATCTATTCCAAGAAAGACTGTCAGAGCTCAAGGACTCATTCTTGATCTTCTAAAGGAGAGAGCAGAGACTGGTCGTATTTACATCATGAATATTGACCATTGCAATTCCCACTCCTCTTTCAAGGATAAAGTAAACATGAGCAATCTCTGTCAAGAGATCACTCTCCCCACTTATCCAATCAATCATATTGATGATGAGTTTGGCGAGATTGCTCTGTGTATCCTTTCTGCTGTTAATGTTGGTAAGGTAAAGTCTGACGATGAACTTGAAGATCTCTGTGATCTTTCTGTTCGCAGTCTTGATGAGTTGATTGAATATCAAAACTATCCAATCAAAGCAGCAGAAATCTGCACCAAAGCACGTCGTTCTTTGGGAATTGGTTTTATTGGTCTTGCTCACTACCTTGCAAAACTTGGATACAAGTATGAGTCTCAAGAAGCATGGGATGCTGTTCACGGACTTTCTGAGTCTTTCCAATACTATCTTCTGAAAGCATCTAATCAACTTGCTAAAGAGAAAGGTCACTGCGAATACTTTGGTCGCACAAAGTATGCTGACGGTATTCTTCCGATTGATACATACAAGAAGGAAGTTGATGAGATTTCTTCTCAGGAGTTGTCGCATGATTGGGAGTCTCTTAGAGCATCTATCCTGGAATACGGACTGCGACACAGCACGTTGTCCGCACAAATGCCTTCAGAGAGCAGTTCCGTTGTGTCAAACGCAACAAACGGAATTGAACCACCTCGTGGATACTTGTCCGTTAAGAAGAGTAAGAAAGGACCCCTTAAGCAGATTGTTCCGCAATACCACACTTTGAAAAATAACTATACACTTTTGTGGGAAATGCCTGACAATAAGGGTTATATAAATGTAGTGTCTGTGATGCAAAAATTCTTTGATCAAGCCATATCTGGCAACTGGTCGTATAATCCTGAACATTTTCCCGATAATGAGGTTCCTGTTTCGGTTATGGCAAATGACCTGTTGACTACATATAAGTACGGGTGGAAAACTTCCTATTATCAGAATACTCATGATATGAAGAATGATGAGATGGAGGAAGAGAAACCCAATCTTCAAGATTTGCTAAGTGAGTTAAGTTCAGTAGAGGAGGGAGAGTGTGAATCCTGTGCAGTTTAAAATTTCTTCCGTAGGGGAACCACAAACGAATATTAAAGGAATGACAGTTTTTAATACTGAGCAAGTGAATACTAAAAAACAACCGATGTTCTTTGGTAAACCTCTTGGAGTTCAGAGATATGATTCATACAAATATCCCATATTTGATAAACTAACTACTCAGCAACTTGGATACTTCTGGAGACCCGAAGAGGTTTCTTTGCAGAAGGATCGTGGAGATTATCAAACACTTCGTCCAGAGCAAAAGCATATCTATACTTCTAACCTGAAGTATCAGATCATGCTGGACTCTATTCAGGGTCGTGGTCCTGGTATGGCATTCATTCCATACTGCTCACTTCCTGAGTTGGAAGCATGTATGGAAGTATGGGGATTCATGGAAATGATTCACTCACGTTCATACACCTACATCATCAAAAACGTTTATTCTGACCCCTCTGAGGTGTTTGATAAGATTGTGACCGATGAGCGCATTCTAGAGCGTGCTAGGAGCGTCACAGAGTCATATGATGACTTCATTCAATCATCCCAACAGTATGGTGTATCCGATACTTGGCTGCACAATCTTGAAGGAGTAACATACGCAAAGGAATCACTCAATGACGTTAAACGAAAACTCTATAGAGCAGTCGCAAACGTTAACATTCTTGAAGGTATTCGCTTCTACGTTAGTTTTGCTTGTAGTTTCGCCTTTGGCGAACTTAAGCTTATGGAAGGATCCGCTAAGATCATCTCTCTTATCGCAAGAGACGAAAACCAACACTTAGCCATTACTCAGAATATTCTGAACAAATGGAGAGATGGTGATGATCCAGAAATGAAGCAGATCATGAAAGAAGAGGAGGAGTGGACGTATGCTATGTTTGATCGTGCTGTAAACGAAGAAAAGAGATGGGCAGATTATCTGTTCAAAGATGGCAGCATGATTGGACTTAACGATAAACTTCTTCAACAATACGTAGAGTGGATCGCAAACAGAAGACTTAAAGCAATTGGGTTAAAGCCCCAATACGATATTGCAGCAAACAATAACCCACTTCCTTGGACTCAGCACTGGATTTCTTCCAAAGGTCTTCAGGTTGCTCCCCAGGAAACTGAGGTAGAATCATACGTAGTTGGTGGAATTAAACAGGATGTTACCAAAAATACTTTCGCAGGATTCCAATTATGATGAATGGTGCGAAGAAGAAATTCTGAACGCTTATAGACAAGCAGCAGAATGTGATGACTTTATGTTTGGTGATTATGACTATTGTAAAGAATGGTTAGGCAATTCTGAATACATAGAGGAGCAATAGCCTCCTCTTTTTTTATGCCTAAAAATCAAATTAATAAAGAAGAATTGAAAGTTAGTGTGTTAAAGTTAAAGGATAAACTTTATAAGGATCATATTAGACCAGAGATGGACATGAAAGGACTTGCTCATAAATATCTAAACGAAGTCCTTGATATAATTGATGAGTATAGATATTGACTATGAAAATCCTTGGTTGTATAATGAAAGTCCTTTTACCAGCAGCGATATTGGGGACAACTTTGGGTTTGTTTATCTTATTACCAATAAGCTCAACTCAAGACGTTACATTGGTAGAAAGTATTTTTGGTCGTTTCGGACACCAAAAGGAAAAAAGCGTAAAGTAAAATCAGAATCTGATTGGAAGAATTACTATGGGTCTTGTCCAGAACTTAAAGAAGAAATTGAGCAATTGGGCAGAGAAAATTTTAGTAGAACTATCTTATCATTACATAAAACAAAGGGCAAAACAAACTTTGAGGAGACCAGACAACTATTTGTTAACGGCGTCCTCACCGAATCACTTGACAGCGGAGGACCAGCGTTCTATAATAGCAACATCCTCAACAGATACTTCCGAAAAGATTACTATGGTGGAGACTGAAGACATCGTTGCACATGTGAGAGGTTGGTCTCTTGACCGTGCTGCAGACATGACTGTTGACAAGAGTGATGCTCGTGCAATTCTTGCAGAGTTTTATGAATGGATTGAACCAGAAAGTTCTGAACTGGAAATCGTAAGTCTTGACGAAATCAACGAAGACGAGTATAATGACTACCTTGAGAGGAGTTAATCCTCTTTTTTGACTCAGTAGCTCAGTTGGATAGAGCATCTGCCTTCTAAGCAGTTGGTCGGGGGTTCAAGTCCCTCCTGAGTCGTTGACAATTAACCACCCACCTGGTATAATTGTCATTATGGGCGTTGAGAGAGACCACCACCACCTCCTCTCTCATGTAAGACCCGACCTGCGGATGTAACTCAACGGTAGAGTCACAGCCTTCCAAGCTGTTGGTTGCGCGTTCGAATCGCGTCATCCGCTTGAGAACCTAAGTTCTCTACACACAAACACATAAACACGATTATGGCTATGACACCTTACGAACTTCGCTTTGAAATTTTTAAGCAAGCATACAATATGCTTAATGATGAATTCTGCAATAAATTTGATGTTGCTAGAGAATGGAATGAAAAAGTTGGTAAATTGGAAATGGAACTTCCAGAATTTCCCTCTTTGGGTGAAGTGCTTGAGAGAGCAGACATTATTAATAGTTTTGTAAGTTCTAAGTAATAGAACATTCCTCTATAGCTCAATTGGCAGAGCACGAAGCTGTTAACTTTGGGGTTCCTGGTTCGAGTCCAGGTGGGGGAGTACCTCTGGTAGTCTATTGGTAAGGACGGGTGGTCAACACACATGGAAACTGGGTTCGATTCCCAGACAGAGGAGCCGTGGTTCAGGTTATATGATAGAATCCAGTGGGGCGTCTATCAGATAAACCTGATTTAGATTCACAACCACACGGCACTTGGGCGATTAACTCAGCGGTAGAGTGCCTCCTTTACACGGAGTAGGTCGGCGGTTCGAATCCGTCATCGCCCATTTGATAAATAAAAGTAAAAAGAGTATAATGGAAAAATTATTCAAACTCTTAAGTGATGGTCAATCATCACTCTTTGTTTTATTTCAAAAAACTTGGATTTATCATTGGGATGTAGTTGGTCCTGATTTTCACCAACTGCATACTGTTTTTGGTGAACAGTATAAAGAAATGTTTGAGGAGATTGATACTCTTACCGAACATATGAGATACTTGGGTATGAAACCAGTAAGCACTCTTACAAGAATTACTGAAGTAACTCAGATTGAACAAGCATCAAATAGTGCTCAAGATATTGACGCTATGGAAATGGTAAGACAGTTAAGAGATGACAATAAAAAAATTGTAGAAATTTTTACTGATATTTCAGAAGAAGCAGATAAACAAAGACAATTTGCAGCTTCTAATTTAGTTCAAACTATTATGGAAACCCACGGAAAATTCCACTGGATGTTGAGATCATTTTTAGAATAATCAGGATGATTGATTATGATTACGGTAAGATGCAGAGATTGCAGCAAAGAATTAACTAGCACAAACAAAACACAGACTTGCGGCTGTCCAAATATGATGACAGTCAAAGGTGATGGTGTTACAGCAGTTGACTTAAGTAGAGTAGTTATGGTAAACTCTACACAGAAGGAACAAAGAAATGTTCTTTCATCATCAGATCTTGCTTATCAAGAAGCAAGAAGACAACGCAAGGTTCGTAAACTGGACTTTGAAGTTCGTTAATTAAAACCTGGAAAGGTGGTCGAGTGGTTGAAGGCTCTAGTCTTGAAAACTAGCGAAGTGAAAGCTTCCGTGGGTTCGAATCCCACCCTTTCCGTTATATACGATACCGATTTAATAATTTATTCGTTTTTCTGTATCCTAGTGTTACAAAATCCTGACATATTGTTGACACTCAAAGTATGCTGATTAGTATATAGTAGTAAATCTACTATCCTACTCATGGATCAGCATACTTATGAGAATTGGGTGAAGATCAAAGCAACTTTTGAAGAATCTGGTAATACTAATAATATGTTCTACTACAGAGCATGTGAAATAGTTAAGACTAGAAGAGATCCTCTTGCAAAGTTTCTTGGAGATGAGAAATGATGGAACCCTTTGATGACGAGTATGTAAGTCGTTCTGAAGTTCAGGAGATGATTGATGCAGCAATACGACAACACAACCGTAATGCTTCTATCATTAGTATGTGCGTCGGTTGGGTGGTTCTTGCTTTATTTGCTGAGGGACTTTTAAGACTTATAGGAGTTATACCACCTTTACTTCCATGGCTCAAAATCACTCTGAACTAATATTTTTAGTACCCTGGTTTGTTCTTGTGGCAATATCTTTAACTATGATCGTGCAAGGATGGATGATCATGAATGCTCACTATGGATATTCAAAAAGTCCAAAAGTAAAACATCCAGAACTTAACGACGTTAAAGCAGGAGATCCTTTACTAGTGGTAAGATTCACGGAAGAAGATTTAGAAAAACTCCAACAGAGAGTTACCGAACAAAAAATGATGGAACTTTTTGAAGAACCATCAACCTACGAAGACGACGATGATGACGACGACGGAATGGTTCATATTCATTGATTTTCTTTCACACATGCTCTACATGTTTGTAGCATTTATGTGTGGACTCATTATGGGATATATCATAGGATTTAGAAACGGCGGAGGAATGTAATGTCACATTTACTGGGAAGATTTCTTATAGTATTAGCAATACCATTCGTGGTTGCTACACTTTACTTTGGTTCAAAGAAAGGGGGATACTATGATTCCGAAGATTATAAGGGAAACGGAACCGCACATTAAACAGCGGTTTCATTTTGCAGCATCAGCGTTTGTAAGAATGTGGGGACACGGTTCCTTAAAAGACCATCGCATCATAGACTTCTGTATTGAGTGGGCACATAGAACTGAAAATGCACCACTAGATAATAGTATTCTTGACCAGTATTTTTATTTTGAGTTTAAGACGTGGAGGGGATATTAATGGGACACTTTGCAGCATCAGTATTAAACAACCCAGTCCTGTTGGGTCTTATGAGTTTCGGTCTTATTGGAGTTCCAATCCTAGGTATGTGGGCAGTCCACAAATACAACTGGCAGCACTGGGCTCCATTTGACAAGCACTCCAAGAAGTAGTATAATTAGTAGGTAATCAAGACGGGGTGTAGCGCAGTTTGGTAGCGCATCTGCTTTGGGAGCAGAGGGTCGCAGGTTCGAATCCTGTCACCCCGATTGTCTAAATATGACAACAATGGAAATTTACACGGTGGAAGAATTCCAAGAACGTTGGGACGAAATGATCTCCAGAGTTGAAAATGGAGAGCATATTGGTATAATAAATGAGGATGGACAGGCAGCAGTAATGGTTCCCGCAGAAGATGAACTTTTCCGAATATACACGGAAAATAATAACGAAGCATCATAGTTCATCTGCGGGAATGTCGCCTAATGGTTAAGGCCCACTGCTTATAACGGTGTGAATCGGGTTCAATTCCCGACATTCCTATTGGAGGTTTCGTGCCTGTGATGGAGAAATCCTGAGGCTGTGTAAATCCTCCGCCCGCTCCTTTAGCAATCTGGTGAATGCACCGAACTCATAATTCGGCTAAGGTGGGTTCGATCCCCTCAAGGAGCATAGGACAGAATCAACACTGTCCACCTTGACTTCTTCAAGTCAAACCCTTATAATACTAAGGTCAACATTCAAAACAATGACTCTTACCGCAAAATTCAAGAAAGACGTTTCCACTCTTCGTGGTGCAGCAAATGGTGATTTCTACCTTGATGTAAAGAATCCGAAACTTTTCAAAAAGGTGCGCCGCTACTATGAAAACGAAGGTGTAGTATTCTCTGGTGATCCTCTGGATGATTATGAAATGCTGATGGAATATGTTCTTGCTGATCTTGAGTCTGTTGAGGTTGCATGATGAAGGTAATCAAAAAACCAACCGTTCTTATGGAACGGTTTCCTTATCGTTATATCCAAACTGGCATTTTGGAAATCAATGGTAAACCTGATTATCGTATTCAAAAAGTAGATTCTTATACTGGTCGTTACAGGGACATGTATCTCTGCGATAACGAAATGCAACTTATGACTGCTATGGAAGATTTTGAATACACTAAATGGTTGGACCCTGATACGGTCCCTTGTTATGTGAAAGATTAGTCTAAATAAAAGTAAAGTTTACTTTGAAAAAAATGGCTAAAAAATCTTCCTCATCTTTTGGTTCATACACAACTTCAACTAAATCTGAAGCTGTAGAAGCACCAAAAGTAGAAGCACCTAAGGTTGAAGCACCTAAGGTTGAAGAAGCACCACAAGTAAGACCTGGAAGTTTTTCTGCTCTTATTTCTCAATAAACAGTTAGTCTCGGGAAGACTATAAAAGCGCACTGGTCGGGAGCAAACCCCTTATGTCAAAATCTAATGTATTCCGATACATTGGTAATCTTCTCCTTTTGTCTGGATATTTTTTCTTGCTTTGGGGAGACATGAAAATCGGATTATTTGTAAAATGCATTGGAAACGTCTTTGTTGTTCCCTTTGCTATCAAATATAAGTTTTGGGACATTCTCTTCTTGTGTGGTTTTTATGCTGCTATTGAAGTACCAAAACTAATCCAACTTTTCCTAGTTAAGTAAAACTAGGTGGTGGAGTCAAATGACCCCTTAGAGTTTACTGCTTCTCTCAAGAGCAGTTGGTGCGGATGGGGCAACCCCGCCTGGTTTCTTGCCTCCAGTCAAAGGGCAAGTGGCGAGCCTGAATAATATCAAAGGAGGTTGACAACAACCTCCTTTTTTTGTATCATATATAAATGGCGTTTAGTTATTTTAAATGAATGTAATTGCGGGAAATTGTGCAGGAGTTTTTAGTGGATTTCTTTTACAACTTGCTTGGATGGAAACAGTTGAAAAATCCGATGGAGATATAAATCTTTTTTTGCACACAAGAAATAAAACTAATTACCCAGGTAGTAGTTACTCAAATTATAGATGGATAGAATCATCTCAAATTAATAATTTTAATGAAGTTCTAGAGAAAAATGTTCTTTTAGATTTTTTTCAACCAAATGAATATCTTGGTAGAGAATATCCAAAAGACTTTACTTATTTTGAAGCGTATCCTGCAGATATAAAGTCCCAATTAAAATACTATCCAGAGGACACTCTGAAGTATGACGGTAGAGGTAGCAAGAAAGAGCAATATGTTGATCTGGAAAATCTTACCAGAACTAGATTGTCATTGAATAATCAATGGAAAAAATTTAAACCAGTAAATGATTTTGCTGAAAAGATAAAGAATGAAGAAAAATTAATTGAAGGAAAAAAAGTAATGTCTGTTATGCTAAGACAAACGGGACATTATCAGGGAGTTTCTAATGTAGTTGAACCTGCTATTGAATCGGTTAAAAATAAAATTGATGATTATGATGCAGTTCTTCTGACTACAATGATTCAACCTTTTGTTGATGAGTTTAAAAAAGTTTTTGGAGATAGATGTATCGTTGCTGATAGACCAAGACTTTCTGAAGATATTGATTGGAAGGGAGGTAGAAATCCTCAACAGGGTGGACAAGAATGTATGAGTGATGATGAATATCAAGTAGAATATCAAAATGCATTTTTAGATGTAATCTTATCTAGTAAATCAGAGTATATTGTTGGTAGCAGTAGTAATATGTTTCTTGCTGCTTTATTGATGAACCCAAGTATCGCATATGATCTTTTTTATTTTGCTGATGGATATTGATTATGAAAAAGAAATTTAATTTAGTTGGTAATACGTTTACTCATCTTACTGGAGGAAACAAAGGTTATTCTGTTCACGGCAAAGAATCCAAATATATTGAATGGGTTCAAAGTGGTGGGGATGGGACTTTCTATATTGATAATACTATCAATGAGGGAGTTACTGATGGTAGACCAGGACCAAAGTATCTTTGGCTTTTGGAATCTAAGTTTATCAAACCTGGTCTTGTTGAAAGCATCATTGCGAATCGTGAGTTAGTTGAAAACACATATGATGTAATCTTTACTCACGATCAAAGACTTCTTGCTCTTGGTGATAAGTTTAAGTGGGTTCCTGCTCAAGGATTTTGGATTAAAGAACCAAAGATTTATGAGAAGTCTAAAATGATTTCTATGATCTCCTCAAACAAGCGTATGTGTGAGGGACACTTGAAGAGACTTGAGTGGGTTGATAGGATAGGAGACCAGGTTGATCTTTATGGTCGTGGTTTCAATGAGATTGAATTAAAAGAAGATGGTCTCTGCGACTACATGTTCTCGGTTGCGATTGAGAACGGTCAGTATGGAACTTACTTCACTGAAAAACTTTTAGATTGCTTTGCGACAGGAACAATTCCTGTTTATCTTGGAGCACCAGACATTGGTAATCATTTTAACATGGATGGAATCATTGTGTTGAGTGATGAGTTTGATGTTTCTGAGGAAATCTATTATAGTAAAATGGATGCAATTCAAGACAATCTTGAACGTGCTAAGAAAATGGAAATTTTAGAAGACTTTATTTGGGAGAACTATTATGTTTGATAAAAACAAATACTTTGAGGAGTTGTATGCAACTGAGTCAAAGAACATACCAACATGTGCATTTTTGTTTAGAGACTTTGGTGTGAAACTCGGATGTAAATATTTTGTTGAAACTGGAACTCATCTGGGTCATGGTGTCCAATACGCTCTGAATCATGGATTTGAGCAAGTGTTGAGTTGTGAGTTTATGAATGAACGTTATCAGCATTGTATGACAAGATTTGCTGAGAACGATAATGTAAGTTTGTATCTTGGAACATCACTGGATTGTATGCCAGATATGCTGGAAGCAGTTGATGATAAAGCATGTTTCTGGTTGGATGCTCATGATGAGGGTGGTGGAGTTCCTACATTTGAAGAACTAGAACTTATCAAAAATCATCCAATCAAAAATCATACTATCGTCATTGACGATATTCCTGTTTATTTCTCTGACAAAAAGGAGAGTTTGGAAAACTTAATTTTGTCTATCAATAGTGAGTATAAAATTCAATATGTTCCAGTATACTTTGGAAACGCTCCAGACTATACTACGCACAGGGTTGTTGATGATTATCAGTTAGTTGCATACGTGGAGTGATCTAATGAGTAAATTTGGAAATTTAATTGACGAATGTATTAAAGAAACAATTGATGAAGTTCTGTCTCGTAGAGAACTGCCTGATGTTGAATACATTGAAACCGATAACCTTGGAGAGGTTGTAGAAAAACTTTCTATTCTTCACACCCGTATGTGGATGTTGGAAGATGCAATTCAGGAAGCAAAGACTGACCAAGAGGTTGCTGAACTGAAAAGAAAGATTGATATTTGCTTTAAAGTAAAGCGTCCTCGTTTGGTGCAAGCAGTCAATCTCCTTGTTGATAATGCGATTGCAACTGGAAGAACCCTCCGTGAAGATTCTGTAAAACTTTATAAGGGGGTAGAATGAAAGTCTGTTTGATCAATCAACCAGCAGGGATTGGTGATGTATTTTTTCTTCAGTACATTGCCAGAAAGTATCTCTCAATGGGATATAAAGTTATTTGGCCATTGCAAGAGAGATTGCTCTGGATCAAAGATTATATCACTGATATTGATTTCTGCTCTCAGAATGATAACTTCCCTGGAAAGGAATACTATGGTCAGTTGGGAATCATCCAGTCTCCTCAATTTGTCTACTTGGGAATGGATATGATTCATTTCTGGCAAAATGATCTTGGTATTTCCGAGTCAGAAACTTGCATGTGTATGCACGCAAAGTATCTACAACTTTTCCTTGATTGGAATAAATGGTCCGAAGGTTTCAAGTTTACACGGAACATTGAAAGAGAAAATCATCTTTATTATGATGTATTAGGTTTGAAAGATGACTCTGAATATGTCTATGTCAATCGCTATGCAAACACGGACAATAAGAAAAACAATGTTCTTGAATTTCCTGAGTTTGATCTACCTACTGTAGAAAACGACATTAATTATTGTCTGTTTGACTATTGTAAGGTTCTTGAGAATGCAAAAGAAATTCATACAGTCCATACATCAATTCCTTATTTGATTGATGTCCTTAACATTAAAGCAGAAAAGTATTTGATGTATCAAGGAATTCATAATGATGACATTAAATACATTCCATTTATAAACACGAATCCAATTTACGTACCAAATAAGAATTGATACAATGTATAAGGAAGAAAGACCTTGGGGTATATTTGAAACTCTGTATGATGAGGAAACTTATAAAGTAAAGAGGATTTATGTAAATCCAAATCAATCTTTCTCTCTCCAATATCACAATCATCGTTGGGAAGATTGGATTGTTGTTCAAGGAAGCGGTGTAATTAATGATGGTGTTGAAGTAAGAAATTGTATCGTTGGTGATAGATTTCATATTCCACCAAAAAACATTCATAGAGCAACTGCTGGACCAGATGGACTAACCTTCATTGAAGTTCAACGTGGAGTATGTGATGAAAATGACATCGTTAGACTGGAAGACAGTTATGGAAGGGTTGCATAATAAATTTTTTTGTGATATTATTCTAGTAAATTATTAAGAAAGACCAATGAATCGCATTGAAAACTATTCTGATCTTGAAAGTCGTATTGTTGATTGGTTAAAAGATTATGCTTTAACCAATAACATTAAATCATTTGTAATTGGAGTTTCTGGTGGAATTGATTCTGCAGTTTCTTCAACTCTCGCTGCAAAAACTGGACTTCCTGTTTATGCTCTTGGAATGCCAATTCATCAGAAAGAAGAGCAAGAGACACTTTCAGATGTTCATCTTGAGTGGCTTGCTAATAACTTCAGCAACGTCACTACGCTTAAATATGATCTGACTAGTGTTTTTGATACTTTTAAGCAAACCATGAATGGTTATGGAGAGAACACTCATGCTCTTGCTAACAGCAGATCTAGGATTCGTATGATAACTCTTTATCAGGTTGCAGGATCTGTTGGTGGTATTGTAGTTGGCACTGGTAACAAAGTTGAAGACTATGGTGTTGGTTTCTACACCAAGTATGGTGATGGTGGTGTAGATATCGCTCCTATCGCAGACCTCTATAAGACTGAAGTATGGGAGCTTGGTAAGTTCTTCGGTGTTGATTCTAGAATCGTTGAAGCAAAACCAACTGATGGTCTTTGGGATGATGGTCGCACTGATGAAGATCAACTCGGTGCATCTTATGAGCAACTTGAAGAAGCAATGGAAACTGGATCTGGTCCTGGTCTAGAATCACTACTTAAGTTCTCCTCCATGAACAGTCATAAAATGCAACCGATTCCTACCTTTAAACTATGAGTGTCTGCCTAACCCTAAGTAACAAAGTTTCTGACGATAGTTGGAAAACAAAAATCCCATTAATTGATGGGTTTGGAACTGAGGGAATAGGATCCATGCTCCAATATCATCTGCTATTAAATTTCTTTGCAGATTTTATTGGAGTTGGATTTACTTATCCTGGTTCTGATAATTTTGCACATCATTCATATACTGGATATTCAAAGGAAGAGTATCTTGGAATGATTGATTCCTTTTTTAACTTCCCAAATATCAACGGTTGTTGGGATGAGGTTCATACCGCTTCTGAAATTAATGATAGTTTAATGTCATTGATTAATGACAATAGAAATAGTGACAAGAAAATATTAATTAATCTACATGACTGCCACAAAGCACTAGCATCTTTATGTGGTCAATATATGAATGAGATCTTTACCACAGAAAGGATAGACAAGATTAGGAATAACCTATCTTTCTCTGGTGAGAAGTATTTTGACGATAACATAAATATCTCATTGCACATCAGAACTGCAAACCCAAACGATATCCCTGCAGAAATTGTTTCAGTATACAGAGAAAAATATATTTTTGAGAGAGACTTTTACAGATATAAAAATCTTGTTAACTTTCTGAAGCAAAATACAAAGGAACAAAAAGCAACTCTGCATATACATTCTCAAGGATTTACTACAAACTTTGAAGAATTTTTTGAACTAAAAGAAGATAACTTTAATATTAAACTTCATATTGATGATCACCCCGTAAGTGACATATATCATATGGTGAATGCAGATCTTCTTGTAATGTCTAATAGTTCTTTTTCTTGGTTGTCTTCTTTGCTTAATAGCAACCAAAAGATTATGCGAGACAATTTTATTAATGGGCCGTTTGTGCATAACTTTTTAAAAGCAAATTATGACTATAGTCAAATTTCATAAAGTGGATTATAATTAAAGGAGACTTTTTGATGAGTATGAAGATTGGTGTAATTGGCGCCGGTAGACTTGGCATCTGTTTTGCTCTTCTTTGTGAAGCAGCGGGATATGATGTTTTAGTTTCTGATATTAGAGAAGATTATGTTCAGGGACTGAACGAACGAAAGATTGTTACTAATGAACCTGAAGTAGAAAATCTTCTTCGTGTTGCAAAGAACTTCAGAGCAACCACAAACAATAAAGAGGTTATTGATGAGTGTGATCTAATCTATACTTTGGTCGCAACTCCTTCTCTTCCTGACGGATCTTATGATGTTTCATCTGTATGGGATGTTGTTGAATGTTTTGATGAAGTAAAGAAGAAGAAATATTTTGTTGTTGGGTGTACAACAAATCCTGGAGACTGTGACGAGTTCTCTAAGAAACTTCCAAGCAACATTGATGTGTTTTATAACCCAGAGTTTATTGCACAGGGATCAATCGTTAATGATTTGAGAACTGCTGACATGGTTCTTCTTGGGACAAATCCTTTTAGAGATAATGATAATGTTATTTCTGAGATAAGAAAGTTATATGAGAAGATTCAGACTACTCGTGCAATCGTTTGCAGTATGTCAACCACTGCTGCAGAAATTACTAAGATTGCAATTAACTGTTTCTTAACGACAAAGATCAGTTATGCAAATATGTTGGGAGATGTTCTGCATCACTCTGGTTGTGGAGACGAAGTATCCGCAGTGTTGAGTGCTGTTGGAACTGACAGTAGAATTGGTAGAAAGTATCTTGGATATGGGTTTGGTTATGGTGGTCCTTGTCTTCCTAGAGACAATCGTTCCTTCGCTGCTTTTGCAAAGAAAGTTGGTTTAGAATATAATCTAGGAACAGTAACTGATGAGATTAATAATCAACATGCTACTTTTGTGTGTGATTATTATGAAAAAATTAATGGTGAAAAGAAACCATATTACTTTGAATATATTACCTATAAAAAAGGAACTGATATTCTCACTGAGAGTCAGCAGTATCGTCTTTGCACAGATCTGTTAGATAGGGGATATTCTGTTTATATTTGTAATGATAGTAGAGTTACTCCTTTGATCTGTGATGAACTTTTAGATAAGTATGGTGATAGAGTAAGGTTTGTTGATGATAAAAAATATATCACCGAACCTATTTTTGTTGTAAGCTTGTAATCATGAAATCTGTAAACTTCCCATACATTAATGGGACTGAAATCCCAGTATCAGAGAATTGTCTCTATCTAAATTCTTCATGGGTTCATCCTTCAAAAGATGGTAAGTGGAATACTCATTTCGTTTGGGAACTTGATGTTATTCAAAAATTTGTAGATCAGATCCAAGATGATTCTGTCATTCTGGATGTTGGTGCAAACACAGGAACTTTCTCCCTGATTGCAAAAACTTATCCAAATACAAAGTGGCATTTGTTTGAACCAGATCCATTCAATGTCTCTCTACTGAAAGAGAATATTGAACTTAATGAAATTGATAATGTAGTAATCTATGAAGAGGCATTGAGTGATAGTGTTGGTGAATGTATTTTAAATATCTGCCCAAATCACAGAGGATTGAACACGATTGGTAAGGATGTTAAAAGATTTTCTCAAGCAGAAATTCAAAAGCATTCTGTCAAGATGAATACGATTGATAATCTATTCCTTGATACTAAGATTGATCTTATCAAAATTGATACAGAAGGATCTGAATATGATATTATCAGGGGTGGAATTGAAACCATTCGTAAATACAAACCAAAAATTTTGATGGAGTATAATCCAGGAAACATGAGTCAATGTGGACATACTCCTGAAAAATTGAATGAACTTATTAATGAAATCGGATACAGACCTTTTTGGTTTGATAATGGTGAGAACCTCTTTATTTCTTCTATTGATTGATCTATGACTAATACAAAATATCTAAAAATTAAATCTGTTAGTGAAATTGACAATATTCTCAAGTCAATTAATACTGAAGAATATTCTCTGGTAAACTACGTCTGGACAGAGTATGGGTTTCACCCCACTTTTTTCAATGAACTTTTTATAGAATTTTTCAATCAAGTAAAAGGTCCGAAGATTGGATTCTGTTTCCCTGGACATGAGATCTTCTATGAAAAGTATGTTGATATTCTTGTGACTCTGGATGGTTTTATTGATACGTCAAAAGCATATAAGGATAGTCAAGAAACAGAACTTCTTCTGAATAATTTTAAAAATATATCTGATAGAGGTATTGCATTCTGGTATACTCTTCGTAACTTTGATGAAGATGAATATGAAGATGCCTTCAGTGGATATACTTTCAAAAACATTCTGTATCCTATTGGAAAAGACTTACATTGGAAACTTGGTTGGCCACCTGGTCCTGGACATAAGTATGCTGAGGGTGAAGATGGAACTTGGTATTTTCCCTCTTGCAAATATTATGAGTGTGGTGTTCAGGCATATGATCTTGATCTCTGGGATCCTACCTTCAAAAAAACTGAAGGTCTTGGAATTGATAGGTATAATACTTTCTTCGTTAAGAACAGTTGGAAGACTAGAAATTATGGATCAGCAAATATCAATGATTTCCTAGTTGGAAAAGATGGTACGTCTGGAGATCTTGGATTTGGAAGTGTTGAGTTTGATTTATACGCAAAGGTAATTGATTACCACATAAAGAACAAAATAAACCTTGTAATCATTAATGATCTGGTTAAGTTCCCCGTCGTTGACAATGAATATGTTTCCTATGTTGACATGACAGGATTCTTGGATGTAAGATACTTCTTAACCATCATTGAAGAATCAAACAACTTCATAAACACTGGAACTAGTCCTGGAGATCTTGCCGCTTATTACTGTAACACAAATCAAGTTATTGCTGGTGATGATCGCATTCAAAACAGAACTCAGTTCTCCGATACTATCTTAGGAAAGAGAGATAAAAAAGTCTTTAGGTTCCACAAAGATAATAAAAACTATGATGAGTTGTTCCAATTCTTAGATCAATATTCTTGAAAAAAATGAAAGTAGCATTAATCACTGGAATCACAGGACAAGACGGTTCTTATCTTGCAGAATTCCTTCTGGAGAAAGGATATGAAGTTCATGGTATTATTCGCAGATCTTCATCAATCAACACTAGTAGAATTGATCATATCTTCAGTAAAATAAAACTTCATTATGGAGATCTGACAGATTCTACAAATATGGTTAGAGTTATTCAGTTGGTTCAACCAGATGAAATTTATAATCTGGGAGCACAGAGTCATGTGAAGGTGTCCTTTGAGATGCCAGAATATACTGGAATGGTGGATGGTCTTGGAACTCTTAGGGTTCTTGAGGCTGTCCGTCTTTTGGGTCTTGAGGATAAGACAAGAATCTATCAAGCATCTACCTCTGAGATGTTTGGAAAAGTTAGAGAGATCCCTCAAAAAGAAACAACACCTTTTCACCCAAGATCTCCTTATGGATGTGCTAAGGTCTATGCATATTGGGCAACCAAGAACTATAGAGAAGCATATGGATTATATGCTTGTAGTGGAATCCTTTTCAATCACGAATCTCCACGTAGGGGTGAAACATTCGTTACTAGGAAAATTGTTAGAGGTCTTAAGTCTATTAGTGAAGGTAAACAGAACGTTTTGATTCTTGGAAATTTAGATGCAAAACGTGATTGGGGACATGCTAAGGATTATGTTCGTGCCATGTGGTTGATGTTGCAGCAAGAAGTTGCTGATGATTATGTGATTGCAACTCATGAACAATATTCTGTTCGTCAGTTTGTTGAAGCATCTGCACCATACTTTGATATGAAGATTGCATGGGAAGGATCTGGAGACGATGAGATTGGAATTGATGTAAATACAGGTAAAACTATTATTCAAGTCAATCCAAAATACTATAGACCATCTGAAGTAGATACTCTTCTTGGTGATGCTACTAGAGCAAAGAACGAACTTGGATGGGAACCAGAAATTTCTTTTAGTCAACTAGTTGAGGACATGTGCAAAAATGAATCTTGATAGTAAGATATTTGTTGCTGGGCATACAGGTCTAGTTGGATCTGCAATTGTTCGTTCGTTAAGAGAACAGGGTTATAAGAACCTAGTGCTTGTCACCAGTAAAGAACTTGATCTACGCAATGAAAGTGCAGTATTAAACTTTTTTAAACAGACTAAACCTGAGTATGTTTTCTTGGCTGCTGCAAAGTGTGGTGGAATTAGGGATAACATTGATCATCCCGTTCAATTTCTTGAAGACAATTTGAAGATTCAAAATAGTGTCATCTCATCTTCATACAAGACAAGCGTTAAAAAGTTAATGTTTCTAGGGTCTGCTTGCATTTATCCAAAGGAGTGTCCGCAACCAATTAAGGAAGAATATCTTTTATCTGGATATCTTGAGCCAACAAATGAAGCATACTCTCTTGCTAAGATCGCGGGTATCAAACTGTGTCAAGCGTATAATGCACAATATGAAACTAACTACATCTCTGTAAATCCATGTAATGTTTATGGTCCAAAGGACAACTTTAGTGCAGAGACTAGTCATGTGATTGCTGGTTTGATTCGTCGTATCCATGAAGCAAAGAAATCTAAGAAAGAATTTGTAGATTGTTGGGGAACTGGAAATGCTAGGCGTGAATTTATCTACGTTGAAGATCTTGCTGAGTCACTTATATTCTTGATGAACAATTATAATGATAGTGAAGTTGTTAATGTTGGTGTAGGTAAGGACGTATCAATTAAAGAACTTGTCGGTCACATTGTGGATGTGATAGAATATGAGGGTGAGATAAAGTGGGATACTTCAAAACCAGAAGGTATGAAGCAACGTCTACTTGATACAACTAAACTTAAAGAACTTGGGTGGGAACCTAGAACATCCATTGATCAGGGGTTACAATTAACATATGAGTATTTTAAATTAGAGGAAAGATGACTTATTGGCCACTAATGGAAGATACGATCTCTTTTAGAGATCGTTTAAAAATGGCAACCTTTTTATTGACCAGTAGTAGACTTACTAATGGACCAAAGGTTCGTGAGTTTGAATCTAAATGGTCTGAGTGGTTGGGTGTCAAACATTCTTTGTATGTTTCTAGTGGCAGCACTGCTAACTCTTTGTTAATTGCTGCTGTGAAGGAACATTATGGTTTGAAAGATGGAGATAAAGTTTTAGTTCCAGCAACAACCTGGATGACTAATATTGCTCCAGTCTTTCAGAACGGATTGCAACCAATTTTTTGTGACATCAATCTTCAAAACTTTTCTTTTGACATTGATGAGTTGAAGTATATTGCATCCCAACACCCAGACATTAAAGTAGTTTTTATTACTCACTTGATCGGTTTGTCATCTGATGTTGAAAAGGTTCGTGAGATTTTTCCAGACGCTTTGATTCTTGAAGATATTTGCGAATCTCATGGTGTTGAGGGTCCTGATGGTAAGAAACGTGGAACTGATTCTATCGGATCTACATTTAGTTTCTACTTCGGACACCATATGACTACTATTGAGGGTGGTGTTGTTTGTACAAACAATACTGAACTCTATGAATTGATGAGATTGAAGCGTAGTCATGGCATGGCTCGTGAGGGATCTCCTCATATGTTCAAGAAATATAGTGAAGAAAATCCTGACATTGATCCTGCTTTTCTTTTCATGACTGATGGATATAATTTCCGCAATCATGAAGTCTGCGCTGTTCTTGGTCTGTCTCAAATTAAACGACTTGACAAAAATATTGAGATTCGCAGGAGGAACTATCAATATTGGATGGAAAGTCTTTTACGTGGATTGGGTCAGGACAATTACATTATCCCAGAAAATCAAGTCGGAAACAGTAGTTTTTCTTTCCCAATCATTGCTAAGGAGAAATCTCTTGCGGATTATTTAAAAAAAACTTTTATGAAAGCGGACATTGAATATCGTCCCATTATTAGTGGTAATATTCTTATGCATCCTGCATTTAAAAAATATAAACTCTGCACCGCAAAAGAGAGTTCAAACGTTTCTGTTCTTCACAGCAATGGTTTGTATGTTGGTAATAGTCAGTTTGTAAATCTAAACAAGATTGATAGACTAACGTCTCTAATGGGTGTATAATACTAAAATAAATATCACAGAATTAATTAATTTCACTGAGGTTTTAACATGAGTCAATATAAGAAAACTGCACTGGTCTTTGGTGCGGGTGGATTCATTGGAAGTCATATGGTTAAGAGACTTCGTGCTGAAGGGTATTGGGTGAGAGGAGTAGATCTTAAGAGACCAGAATACTCTGCAACACAAGCAAATGAATTTATTCAGGGAGATCTGACTGATTATAAACTCGTTGAAAGGTGTATTGAGTTTAAAGGTTTCCTTGGAAACTTCTATCAATATGTTCCCGATCAGCACGTAGATACTTTTGATGAAATCTATCAGTATGCTGCTGATATGGGTGGTGCTGGATTTGTTTTCAGTGGTGAAAATGATTCTGAGATCATGACCAATTCTGCAGCAATCAACCTGAATCTTTTGCTTGCACAGAAAAAAATAAATGATCGTAAGAATGTAAACAAGACTAAGATCTTCTATAGTTCTTCTGCTTGCATGTATCCTGAGTATGCACAGATGGAAGTGAACAATCCTGGTCTGAAGGAAAGTGATGCATATCCTGCAGGTCCTGATTCTGAGTATGGTTGGGAAAAACTGTTCTCAGAAAGACTCTTCTTGGCATATAACCGTAATCACGGTATTCCCGTTCGTATCGGTAGGTTCCATAATATCTTTGGTCCAGAGGGAACATGGACTGGTGGTAGAGAAAAGTCTCCTGCTGCTATGTGCCGTAAAGTAGCAGAAGCTGCTGATGGTGGTGTAGTTGAGATTTGGGGTGATGGTGAGCAGACTCGTTCTTTCCTCTATGTGGATGAATGCGTTGAAGCAACCCGTCGTCTGATGGAGTCTGATTTCTTGGGACCTGTGAATATTGGTTCTGAAGAGATGGTGACAATTAATCAACTTGCAGATATTGCTGCTAAGGTTGCTGGAAAGACTATTGTTAAGAAGCACATTGATGGACCTCTTGGTGTTCGTGGTCGCAACTCTAATAATGATCTCATTCGTGAGAAACTTGGTTGGGATTATGAAATGACTCTTGAGGAAGGAATTGCTAAAACTTATGCATGGATTTCTGAAAAGGTTGAAGAGCAGGAAAGAATCTATAACTGGGAACCCATTCCTACTTTTTCTGCTTGAGGAATAACTTGTGATTGGTTATAACAGACTTGGAACAAATGGTCGCTTAGGCAACCAAATGTTCCAATATGCTGCTCTGAGAGGGATCGCAGCAAATAACAATTTGGACTGGTGTATTCCTCCTCACGATACACCAAACTATGCAAATTATGGATTGTTTGATGCATTTAAACTGAAGAATGTAAAGCATACTGGACTTGTCAATGGTCAAACATATAATGAACCTGGATTTGATTTTGATGAAAACCTTTTCAATAACTGTCCAGATAATGTAAACATTGATGGTTATCGTCAATCAGAAAAATACTTCAAGAATATTGAAGACTCTATTCGTGAGGATTATGAGTTCAGGGATGAAATCTATGAACCTTGTGCAGAATATATGAGTCAGTTTGATGGGAAGATTATTCTTCTTCACATTCGTCGTGGTGATAATGTTGGTCGTCCAGATTGGTACCCTATGCCAACTGTTGAACATTATGAGTATCTCTTAGACAAATACTTTAATGATGATCGTCCAGTGTTAATTTGCTCAGATGATTTAAACTGGGTAAAGGAACAAAAACTTTTCAAGAGTGATCGTTTTCATCTTTCTGAGACAAGAGTTTATTATCCCCATCAAACTTTAAATGGTGCAGGTCAAATGGAAACATCTCTGGTTCCATATTATGATTTGTGTTTGATGAGTTTGTGTAATGATGCAATCATTGCTAATAGTTCCTTATCTTGGTGGGGTGCATGGTTGCAAAAAAATCCAAACAAAAAAATCATTACACAAACTCCTTGGTTTGGACAAAGACTTGCCTTTAATAATTTGAAGGATCTAATTCCAGAATCTTGGATTATTGAACAAATTCCTGAGGAGAGAATTCAAAGATGATGGACCTTACTTTCCTGATCCCAACCAGGATTGAATCTGAAGACCGACTGAGAAACATTATCTCATCGGTCTCTTATTTGTTGAGACATATACCAGCAAAGGTAATAGTAAAAGAAGTTTCTGGACGTGAAACGTTTAAGTTTCGTGCGATTCCAGAAATTAGAAAGCACGCCAATACTGAAAACTTAACCTATCTGTTTGAAGAAAACAATGAACCTTTATTTTGTAAGAGTAAAGTTCTGAACGATCTGATTGTTGCAGCAGATACTAAAGTAGTTGCAAACTATGATGCGGATTGTATTCTTCCAATTTCATCATACCACCATGCGTATGGTGCAATTAATGATGGACAAGCAGATGTAGTGTATCCCTATGGTTGTGGCGTCTATCAGTGGCGTGCTGAATATAATATGAATATCTACAATGAGTTTGTAAATTCTTTAGACACTTCGGTGCTTGATAAGAATAAAACATTATCAAACTCAACGATCGGTTGGACGCAATTTATCAATCGTCAGAAGTATATTGACTGCTATATGATGAATGAAAACTTCATCTCATGGGGATGTGAGGATGATGAGTTCTACTACAGAATGAGTTTACTTGGAAATCGTATTGCACGAATTGATGATTATGTTTACCATTTAGAGCACAGTAGAACACATAACTCTTGGTTCAGTAATCCAAACTTTAACAACAACTGGAATCTCTGGAATACGATTAAAAAGTTTGACAGAAACCAACTTGTGCAGTATTATGAAAACCAGGACTATCTAAAAACACGCAGAGCACAATTGAAATGATAGGATTTAATGCCCTAGGTAGGATGGGACGTTTGGCAAACCAAATGTTTCAGTATGCATCTTTAAAAGGAATTGCAAGAAATATTGGAGCAGATATTATTATTCCAAATCACACTCAAGCAGTGGATGATGGAATTGGTAATATGTTAAGGACTGAACTATTTGATTCTTTTGATCTTAGAGTTAATGTCGGTCTTCTAAACAATGGTCATTCTCCAGTTGTTCAGGAAAGATTCTTCCATTTTGATGAGAGTCTTTTTAAGATGTGTCCAGATCATGTAAGTCTTCAGGGATATTTTCAAACCGAAAAATACTTCAAGCATATTGAAGATGAGATTCGTGAAGACTTTACTTTCAAGGATGAGATTCTTAATCCTTGCAAAGAGATGATTGCATCTGTTGATAATCCACTTGCTCTTCATGTTCGTCGCACTGATTATGTAAGTAATAGTGCTAATCATCCACCATGTACTTTAGAGTATTATAAAAAAGCACTTAATCACTTTGATTCAGATCGCAACGTGATTGTATTCTCTGATGATCCTGCATGGTGTCAAGAACAAGAACTGTTTGGTGACGATCGTTTCATGATCTCAGAGAACACTGACAATAGAATTGATTTGTGTTTGATGTCTCTTTGTGATGATTTTATCATTGCAAACTCAACATTCTCTTGGTGGGGTGCATGGCTCTCTACCAATAAAGATAAAAAAGTTATTGCTCCTGTCCAGTGGTTTGGAACTGGATATACAAAAGAACACGATACTAAAGATTTGATTCCCGATGGCTGGACAAGAATTACTGCTTGATAAGAATAAATCAGCATATAAACTGAAAGGTATTCCTCATATCTACTGGTTGAATCTTGATGCCGATACTCATCGTCGTGAGTATATGGAGCAGCAATTTAAGTATTGGGAGATAGAAAACCATACTCGCATTGCAGGATACGATGCAAGAGAAGATGATGTGTCTGGTCATCTAAAGGGTAGAATTCCTGATAATGTTTCCCAAAATGAATTGGGATGCTGTTTGTCGCATCTTAAAGCAATCAAAACTTTCTATGAAGAGACGGATGATGAGTATTGTCTCATTCTAGAAGATGATGTAAATTTTGATATTGTCCGATATTGGAATTTTACATGGACAGAGTTCTTTTCTCTTGCACCATATGATTGGGATTGTCTGCAATTAACTACAATTTGCACAGGGGATATTCATGTTAAACTTCACTTAAAGTTTATCAATGATTTCTCTGCAGCAATTTATGTAATAAGTAGACATCATGCTTCTAAAATTATGAAGCATCATATTCGCGGTGATAAATTTAAACTTGATAATGGTGTAAAACCTAGAGCAGTTTCTGAGGATACAATTTTGGAAACTGGTAAGACTTACACTATTCCTCTGTTTCTTTATAACTTGCAGATGGGTTCAACAATTCATCCAGAACATCTTAGTATCTTTCACAAGGGACCTCATGATGCATTGTTGAACTATTGGCAACAGCAAGGTGCAAACATTGATATTAGGGATTATATGAATTATGATCCTTATTTGGGTCGGATAACCGAAAACTCAAACGCACAACAAGGGGCTTGACACATCTTTAAGAAAATCTTAAGATAGTGGAACGAAGACAAGTCAAGTCTTCTTTCATCTGCGGGTAACCATTCCGCAAGTAAATTTACGAGGTATTAATTAAATGATTAAATCTGCTATCGCAGCCGTTGCTGCTGCTCCTTTCCTTGCCACTGCTGCTTTCGCTGGTCCTTATGTGAATGTTGAGGCAAATGCTGGTCTGACTGGTTCGGACTATGTTGGCACCCTGACCGAAGCACACGTCGGTTATGAGGGCAAACTGAGTGAGACCGTTTCTGGTTACATCCAAGCAGGTCCTGCTCTCTCCACTCCTGAGAGTGGCGATGCTACTGTTAAGGTCTCTGGTAAGGCTGGTGCATCGGTTGCTGCTACCGATAACCTGAGTGTCTATGGTGAATACTGGTTCCTGACTGGTGATGACCTGACCTCCAACATCAAGGCTGGTCTGAAGTACACCTTCTGATAAGTTACTCATAAGTTGAGTGGAACCACCCCTTTCTGGGGTGGTTTTTTTGTTTGCTGACATAGTTTAAAATTAAGTTAAGTCTCCATATATACGAAGGTTTTGTCTTCTTATAGGGTTAACTAAACCTTAACGACAAAATCTGAAGACTCTGTTAAAATTGACTGGTCTTTAAAAGACAAACAAGTATTCCAAAAAAGGAGATTTTTATGAAAGCAATCGCTCTTGCCGCATTGGCATTTCCGATGATTGCGGCACCTGCCCTTGCTGGTCCGTATGTAGAATCTAAGACTACCTCTGGTGTTGCTATCACCGATGGCACAAGCACCTACAAAGGTTCACAGACCGAACTTCGTATTGGTTACGAAGGTAAGGCTGCTAAGAATGTCACCGTTTATGGTGAGATTGGTCCTGGTTACGAATGGAACACAGGTAAAACCAAAAGTGAAGAAGTCGCTGTTGGTGAAGTTGGTGTGAAAGCCAAGGTCACTAAGAACGTTGGTGTTGCTGCCAAAGTAACTGGCGAATATGGTAACCTGAGCAAGACCACTGATATCGGTGGCGAACTTAAGGTCCGTTACAGCTTCTGATAAGGAGATATATGAAACTCTTTAAGTTTCTTCCCCTAACCCTGCTTGCCGTTGCTCCTGCTGCGGCACTTGCTGCTCCCGCTATTAATGGTGCTGGTGCTTCTTTCCCAGCACCCATTTATATGCGTTGGTTACAGGACTATAATAAGGAAACGGGTAACCGTGTAAACTATCAGTCCGTTGGTTCTGGTGCTGGTGTTCGCCAGTTTGTTGCTGGAACCGTAAACTTCGGTGCTTCTGATGAACCTATTAAGGCATCTGAAGCAGCAAAAGTTAAGCGTGGTGTGGTTCAGATTCCTATGGTTGGCGGCACTATCGCAGTTGCCTATAACAAACCAGGATGTAAGCTGAAACTCACTCAGAAACAGACTGTTGATGTTTTTGCTGGACGCATTAAAGACTGGAAACAAGTCGGATGTGCCGCTGGTTCAATCAGAGTCGTTCACCGCTCTGATGGTTCTGGAACCACTTATGCCTTCTTGAACTCTCTGGATGCCTTTGGTGGTTGGTCCTATGGTGTAAATAAGTCAATCAAATGGCCAACTGGCATCGGTGCTAAAGGCAATGAAGGTGTATCAGCACAAATCAAACAAACTCCTGGTGCGATTGGTTATGTGAACACTGGATTTATTCGCACAGGCAAACTTCAAGCAGCAGTTCTTCAGAACAAGTCTGGTAAGTTTGTTGGTCCTTCTGCCGCAACTGGTTCTGCCGCACTGAATGGCATCACTCTTGATGCTAATCTTGCTGGCGAAAACCCCAATCCTTCTGGTGCTAATGCTTATCCAATTTCTTCACTGACTTGGATCCTTGCTTATAAGACTGGTAATGGTGCGAATGCTCCTGCCGTCCGTGAAGCACTAAATTATATGT
>Ga0196901_1000216_pt1 | contig 31573 bp, 25 predicted proteins | sample CB_VirMetaG_FD_169099 | JGI IMG/M metagenome (GOLD analysis project Ga0196901, IMG submission 169099) | Freshwater to marine saline gradient viral communities from Chesapeake Bay - CB_1504_1 Viral MetaG (v3) (version 3) | ecosystem: Environmental > Aquatic > Marine > Coastal | place: USA... | reverse complement strand
AAGTTAATCTCCAATAAAGTATGGCTTTATGTGTATTGTATTTACAATGACTTACAAAAATATGTGTATATTACCGCCAAAAAGGCGAAAAAAGGTAGAAAAAGTCAGATTTTACCGCAAGATATAGTCAAATCTGCTTACATTGGTGGCTGCATTGCACCTGCAGGAGCAGCGTATTGTTTTTGAATCTTCTTTAATTTTTCTCTATATTCTACGTTTCTTACGTCAAGCATCCTACGTAGTTTATTAATTTGCTTTAATGTTAAACGAGTTTTACGGGTAGCATCATCGTCAAGCTGAGTATTGTCATCTTGAACATCTTGATATCCTGGTACTGCCTGATCAAACATTTCTAACAAATTCATAATACTATTTAACCTTTATACGCCCGGAGGTGGTGCGCCAGCTCCACCTGTTGGGCCGGTGCTTGGCATTGGCGGTACTTCTCCAGCACCTGCTTCGGCACCTTCTTCACCTTCTGGTGGCGCTTCCATGCCTTCTAACCCAGCTAAATCACTTTCAAATCCGCCGGGCATAATTCCCACTGAACGTAAGTCTGCGCCTTCTGGACTCATATCTTCGCTTGCGCCTTGTTCTTCATTCCAAAGCTCTTCGTTGCGAACAATTTCTTCTTCGGTTAATCCTAAGAAACGCTCTAGCAAGAAACGCTTGCTCATATAAGGAAGTTGTTCTAATCCTTGGAATGTACCAACACGTGCAGAATCCATTTCTGCTTGGCGGAATGTTGCAAAGTTTTGTGGTGAATTGAACTTTAAGTCAAATAATCCCGAGTCAATATTAAAGCCTCTCCAGCGCAAAAACATCTTAAACTCATCATCTAATGTAGCAACAAGTGTATTTTGTAAACGCTGGCAGTATTGATTAAAACGATATTCTTGAATTAGTGCTGTTCCTACTCGTCCATCTGATAATGGTGTTGCTGAATCGTCTGGGCCAGTTGGTAGATAACTGCTTGGTACACGTAAACCACGTGCCATTTTGTTGTTAAAGTATTTTAAGTCATCAATTTGACCTAGGTTTTCACCGCCTGGCAGTGTTTCTACTTTTGAACCACGACCTTCAGCAGTTTGTGGGAAGAAGTAATCTTCGTTAATGCTTAATGGATTATAACTTGCATCCATTGCACTGGCTCCGCCGTTCTTTGTAGGAATTCTGCGTTGATGAATTTCGTTTTTAACACGTTCAACAAAGCTCATAGCCATGTGTGACGGCATGTTACCTACGTCAATATAAAACACACGGCGTTCTGGTGCACGTTGTACACGATAAATTAGAATAGCATCTTCTAGTAATTCTTTTTGTTTAAATACTTTAAAGATGTTTTCTAAAATGCTTTGTCCAAATGGCCAAAAATAATCCAGTCCTTCAGTTAAACTCAAATGGACAACATGTTTGGCATCAATTGCAGACTCGTTCATTGCAGTTTCAAATCGTCCTTGAATACCTGCGCCTGTACTACCTGGCGCATTATAATTGTATTGCTGTCCATTAGCACTGGTTGGAATAGTATGTTGAAAATCGTTTGTGGATTTCTGCGCTACTGTTAGATTTTCAAAGTTAGGATTAATGTCTCTAATTACATACTGTTCTGGGCGTTTTCCTTCGCTTTCGTTTACAATAACACGTGCAACTTTGCTTGGTTCTACCCAAAATAGTTCAAATGTTTCAGGATCTCTAATAAAAACCTGATCGCCATACTTTAGTGTATTACGAAACAGTTTAAACACACGTTGTTCAAACTGATTTAGCTTAGACCACTGTTTTAGCTGTTGTCTAATAATGTTAACTTCGTTTTCAGTTGGCTTTTCATTGAAATTAATTTCAAACGCTGTGCCGTTTTGTTCGTTTTCTTGGGTGCAAAACTCAGCAATGATATCCAAGCATGCATTAATTTCCGAGTCCATATCCATTGCTTCGTATTGATTATAACGTTCGACACGATTTGGATGTCCTGTGTACACTTCTGGAAGTACACTTTCATAATTGCGGAATGAAAAGTTTGGCGAATTGTTAGAGACATTGCCTCCATTGCCCAATGGACTAAATTTACCAGTGGTATCCGCTGCTCGGAAATGCTTTTTATAACTCATAGCACTATTTAGCTATAGTTAGAACGGAACATTTTTTCAGATACTGCTGTGTGCTTTTGAATAGCATCAATAACAGCGTCTAATTTAGCAATTTGACGTTCCATTAAATCCATTTGCGGTTTCATGTCTCGAGAATCTTTAATTTCAACTGGAATTTTTTGATTTTCAAGAGGGATCACTGCTTCTGTTCCATGCAGAGTAGCACGATATCCTGATCGAGGACCAGTAGCAACACCGCCATATCCTAAACTTTGTTGTGTTTCTGGTACAGATGGTTCTGCTAGAGTTGTTGATGTTGCAGTTGGTGTTTTAGGTCCAACTGTTACTGGTTCTGCTGTTGTTGGAGCAGGTTCTGGTGCAACTGTTACTGGTTCTGCTGGTGTTGGAGATGGTTCTGGTGCAACTGTTACTGGTTCTGCTGGTTCTGCTGTTGTTGGAGCAGGTTCAAAGAGATACATTCCTTTAGGTAATTCCCTTTCGCCTGATTTAACTTGATCATACAAGGGGGTACCTGGCATAATTGGTTCTAAACTTCCTGGTGCTGGTCGTGCTGCTTTGCCGCCTGTTGTTGGTTGAGTACGCTGATAGTAGTCGTTTATACCAGCAGTTAATTGTGTAATACTCTTGTTTAACACATCTAACCTTGCGTTTAATTCAGCAATACGTGTCGGATCAGTTTCGTTCTGCAATTGCTCTTTAATTGCTTTTAACTCATCGCTCATTTGCGCACGTTGTTGAATAGCAATCGTTTGTTGCTCTCTAGTGTCAACTTGTGTTGGTTTAGCATTGATTGTATTACGAATCCAATTAACTGTTTCATCAATTGCTACTGCAAGTGTTTTAACTCCAGAAGCAACAGCTTTAAAATCAGTTGCTAGCATTGAAATAGTAGCAGAAGCGTTTTCTAAACTAATTTTTGCCCCGGCAAGATTTTTAGTTGCTTCTTCAGGGAATTGTGAGCCTTGATCAATAGCGTTATATGCTCCGTCAATTGCTTCGCCAATTTTACCAGCATCACGTGTGGCTAAATTTAATTGCTCGTTGTACATTTGTGTTGCAACAGTATTATTTCCAGTTGCCATTGCTAATCCGCGATACTGCTCTTCAGCAATCTTAGCACTGTCCTGTAGATTTTGTGTGAAGCCACGCATTTTTTGTGTACCGTTTACCAACCCATTTACATTTTCCATAAACCCAGGAATAGTTGCGGCTGCGGCTTTTGCTTCTGGTGTAGTATAGAATCCAGTTGCAGCAGCCATGATAGCTGAAGCCATTTGCTTATTGCCCATTGCTGTTTGTGCTAATACGGCTGCTTGTAATTCTTTTGCTGCTTCGGTTTGTCCGTTTAACTGCATATCTCTAATTTTAGCAGCAAAACGTTCGTTAAGCATCATTTGATCCATTTCTGACTGTAGCTGTTTACGATTCATGCCAGTAAGTTTTGCAATTGCGTCAAGTTCTTTACCGTATGCCAGTGTACCTGCCATTAATTGATCGTTACTTAAAGTTTGTTGTGCTCCAAAACGACGTTGTAAATCTGCGTATTGAATCATAGCATCAGCAATTTCATCTGAACTATAACCTAAAACACGCAACTGCATGTCTAAACTATTGCCCTGATCATCTAGTTGCTTCATTGCGCCAGCAGTGGATGTAAATTGTTTTGATGCATCCAAAACTGTTCCACTTAGCCCTGCTAATCTTTGCGAGTTTTTAGCAACTATTGCTGCCATTGCTTCAATTGGTAGTCCTAATTCACCGAATTGTGTTCTAATATCTTCAATGCCTTGTGCGCCAGCAGCACCAACTTGACTTAGGTTTTCAAATGCCCCATACGCAGTTTGATACTGATCAATCATATAATTCGTTGCTTGTCCAGCAGCAACCGTTAGCCCTTGTAGAGCACCACCGACCAACGGGATCATACTAAGCAAACTGCCAATTGTATTTGTAACTGCACTAATTGTTTGATTTAAAACGTTAAAATTGGTATTGCCTTTACCAATTGCGCCTGCCATTGAACCTACAGCACTCACAGTTGCTTTAGCATTTTTAATTGATGCTGCAAGTCCTTGCAATTGATGTGTTGCAATACCGTTTGCATCAGCAAAGGCTTTGAGCTTTGCTTCGCTCATTGCCGAGCCAGCTGAAAGTGCTCGAACAAATTCTCTTAGAGAATATGCACTTTCTTGAGCAGCATCATTTGCAGCATCAAAACCTTCAGTATTTTCATCAGCCATATTTTATAACCATAAGTAATTTACACATATTTATTCGTAGGAAAATGTATGGCTGATAACCCATTAAAAGGATATTTTAGACGTCCTTCAATTTACGTTAAGTTACCAAGTGGCGGAAAATACTGGCCACCGGGTACACTTGATATGCCAGAAAATCAAGAACTGGCAGTATATCCAATGACTGCTGTTGATGAAATTACATATAGAACTCCCGATGCACTGTTTAATGGACAGGCATTAGTTGATGTAATTCAAAGTTGTGTACCTGCTATTAAGAATGCATGGGCAATGCCTAATGTTGATTTAGATACATTATTAGTATCAATTAGAATTGCTAGTTATGGTCACAGCATGGATATTGATACCACTTGTCCAAAATGTTCTGAAGAATCAACCTATGCATTAGACTTACGTACTGTTCTCGAAGGATTAAAAATTCCAAAATTCGATCAGCCAAAATTAATTGGAGATTTAGAAGTTCATTTTAAACCGTTAAGCTATAAGCAGTTAACTGATAACGGCATTGTTCAGTTTGAAGAGCAAAAAATGTTAAGTTTAATTCAAGATTCCGATATAAGCGAAGATGAAAAACTTAAACTTGTTACTGATGCATTTAAAAAAGTTAGTCAGTTAACAATGAAAGCGGTACGTCAAGGCATTCATTACATTCAAACACCTGACTCATCAGTAAGCGAACCACAATATATTGATGAATTTTTACACAACTGCGAAAAAAGTATTTTTGATGCTATACGCAATCATATTATGCAATTGCGCAGTGATGTTGAACTTAAACCTTTAAATATTAAATGTCGTAGTTGCGGTCATGAATATAAACAACCATTTACACTGGACATGACAAATTTTTTCGGATAAGGCTTCTAACCTTAGATTCTGACGAAATTTCCAGTTTAATCGATCGTTTAGAAGCCGAAACACGCAGTATACAAGACGAAGCTTTACGTTTTGCGTGGTATATGCGCGGTGGATTAAGCTACGAACATGCATTAATGTTAAGCTATAATGAACGAGAATCATTATCAAAGTTAGTCAAAGATAACTTAGAAACAACAAAGAAAACAGGATTACCATACTTCTAATGAACTTACAACAAGCAAAACAATCAGTTATAGAATGGCTTCAAAACTTTATCGAAGTCCCTCATCCGGCGTTAAATGGATTTCCGCCGTGCCCGTATGCTAAACAAGCACGCTTAAAAAACCAAGTTGATTACCGCTTAGGTGGTGATCCTTATGTAGACTTACTAGCGTTGAGTAAAGCAGGAATGGGAGAATGGGAAGTTGTAGTTTACATTTATGATCCAGCTCTTTGGAGCGCAGATGAATTTAATTCCCTTATTGATGAAGCAAATGCAGGGCCAATGAAAGCAGCAGGACTTGTTAGTTTAAGTGATCACCCAGATCATGTTGAATCACAAAAAGGCGTTTGTTTTAATCACGGAGCTTATGCATTGAGTATTGCTGCGTTAACTAAAAACTTAGATGATGCTAGTGCTCAATTGCACAAGAAAGGATATTATGACGGTTGGGATTCAGAATATTTAGACGATTTATTTACAAATCGCCAAGACCCGAGAAAGAGCTAAGTTTAGCATCGCGTCTGCAAGCACGTTTATATTCTTGATTGTCAACACTCCACTCTGACCCGGTCCACCATTCAAAACCTTGAATATTTGCTTTGTATAGTCCAGATAACTCGTATCCTGGACCCATATACACGTACTCATATCCAGCAAGTTTAGCCCACGCAAGTTCGTGATATAAACTGTTGTGCCCGAGTTTCAAATCTGGTTTTGCATAATCCCATGCAAATAGTACAGTTTCTAAACTTTTGTTAGAATATCTACGCAATTTACTCCAACCTACAAATTCTGCATCATCATAATATTCAAACAACATATCCGTATCTAACCATGTTTCTACTTCATCATGAAAGAGATCTTGATATTTTTTATAATAACAGTATGCAGAATAAATGTGCCTTAATTCAGCTTTTTTCTTGTTGTAATCACCTACTTTATAGTGTGCATCATTAAAGAGAACATAGTCAATTTCGTTTAAATTACACCGTGTAGATCGACTTTGAAACCAGGTAAGTTTTCCATTTTCAAACGACAACGACCAACCTTGCGCCAGTGCATCATCGTATTCGTTAGGTTGCACATCAACTAAATTTGCTTTATAATACTGTACATCTGCTTGCTCTTGCAGACCAAATTTATGTGTGAATTCTATACGCATATAATTAAGTATGTATTTATTTTGGAGATATTATGGACATTTATCATATCTGGGCCGAAAAAAGCACAGACATTTCTGATATTGATTGGGTAAACAATATGAAAGGGTTTCTTGATCATTTAAAAAACGAAGGCAAGTGCGAAGGATATCGCATTACACGTTGTAAGATGGGTTTCGCTAGTATTCCTAACTTACCCGAATGGCATATCATGATGGAATTTAAAAATATGGCGCAGCTTGAAGAAGCATTCCAACGTGTAGCACCATTAGAAGGTGAACTTGAAAACAAACACCAAAGTTTCAATCAATTTGTTGAAGATATTAAACACGCATATTATCGTGATTGGCCAGACACATTTGAATAAATAAATTTGTTACGCAATGTAACGTGCCTAATCAAAAACCCATATGTACGCCAAAGCATATGGGTTTTTTCTTGATTTTTAATTCCTTTAGAAAGGTACTATTGCAAAGCTCTTTGTACAATATAATGTACATTTTTTCTTATTTTAAATGAAATGCAAAGTATTTTTAACAACTTGAGATGTCTAACGACATCTGAAACTCACTTTCGTTCGTTTCATTTTCTTTTTATTCTGATAGTAACAAAGTCCTGTTAAGGACTGAAGTTATAATTACTTTCTGTAGATTGAGCAGTCAGATGGAACCTCTTTTAAAGGTTCCATCCTCTTTCTGTGAGTTTCACAGCCTTTTCTGGAAGTAGGTGTTTTAAGTTTTTACACTACCTTTGTTAACGGGACTCTGCGCTTTTCCCATACCTACCGCGACCCACATCATACTGATGTGTCGTAAACCTCGTTCCTAGTTGTTTACGTTCATTTATAACTAATAGTGCTTAGATCCGAAGCAAGCGATCTCCGTCAATACTTTAACACCAGTGGGTGTGTCTTAACGTGTACGTGTCTGATTATTACATCAGTTTTTTCACAGCAGAATTGTGTCCGGCCTGCTAACCTTATGTGCTTCAATGTGTCTACTACACTCAACGTTTTATTGAGTTGTGCTATTGTGTACTAGAACAAATTTCTTTTAAATTTTCTATGTTTTGTTTATTTTCTAAGAATGTGCCTAATTCTGTTATAATCCAATTTGTGCCTAAGTTTTTGCCTGAATAATATGTGTAACTTGGTGTTAAAAATTTATCTTGATATGCCTGTTCAAATGCCAAAAATGTGCCAATACGGTTAAACTTCATGAATAAGAGATTTACATCTCCGTTGTCCGCTGCATCTAGGCACTGTGTTATCCAACCGTCAAGAACCTTGCAGTCGCCTGTGTATAGTTGATGCCACGGAAATTCTTTATAACTTTTACATTCAGCATTAAAACGAGGGAAACTTAAAGGAGGAACAATATCACCCTTTAGCACTCGAATAGTGCCTTCGTGTAAAAATTCTTTTCTAGCGGAGTTTAATCCACCAACATACGCACCAGATCCCGGAACACGAATAAACGTTTCTCCGTAAATGCTAGATAATTGTCGAGCTACATCTCGTTCCCAACTACTACCTTTTGCTTTCTGTGGACTTGGCACGTGCTTACTTATATGCTGTAATTAAAATGTAATAATTTACCAATCTAAAACGTGATGTTCGTCGTTTAACCGGTCTCGAGTACATTTTGTTTGGCATTCCTGCCACTTAAATGTTAAAAATTCTGTAGCCCAAAAATCATCATTTTGTATTTTGGCAAAATCTCTAATGTTTAAATTGAAACTTGATTCAGCTTTTTTAATCCAATCGTTATTATGTTCGTATCTGTTTGCAGTCCAACAGCAAGGATAGAATTCACCGCGGCTGTTTAAAAATACGCCCTTGTTACCAATTAAACAAATTCCAGAGTATGGTGAATTCTTAAGTTCTTTAGCACGCTCTGCAAAAATAGGTTTTAATGATTCACTGAACCTTAATTTTTTTGTTAGTAAAAATAATTCGCGTTCAAATCTGTGACCACTAGCGATTAAATTTAGATCTGTGGGCTCTAATTCGTCGTTAAAATTATAGTTATTTGGATATTTAGATCCAAATTTAGTACTTTTTGTAAGTTGAAACAAATCAAAACCCTGTGATGCTGCAATTTCTATCATGTCTTTAATACGGTCTTGATTAAAACGAAATCCAATTGTGCTCCAAACACGATAGGCACTGGTGTTATTTTCAAAAAACGTCTTTATGCCGGTTTGAATGCTATCCCAATTACAATTAATACGATAATGTTCATTTGATGTTTGATCCCAACCATCAAGACTCCAGTTGATTTCGTCGTAATGATTTAATAATTTTGCAAGATGTTGCCACCATTCTGCAGATTTGTAACTTCCATTTGTAATAATAACTAGTGAAATAGTTGAATTTACTTTTTTAATCCACGATATAATGTCTAATAATTCAGAACAATATATTGGATCGCCGTCGTTACCACAAAACGTAATTTTTTTAATATTTTTAACGGTATTTTCACCAATTTGTTCTTTAAAAAACTTTAATGTAAGTTGACGATTTAAAAGACTTTCTGGAACTTCGGCACGAGGGCATCGAGGGCATTTTAATGTACACCTACTGCTAGGTTCAATATGCCAGTGGTCAAGTGCTAGAATCATTGTAGAACCTCGTTTATTGTCCATTGTTGTTCAAATGATGATTTGTTGTTATCAACTCCACAAGCGTTTGTACATATTTTATGAGGGGAAACATTCCAGCTGTTTACTAAAGATTGATAGTTTGGTTTATCATTTAACAAATGACGTAAATTTTCGTCCATTGAAAATACCGATGTACCAATCCAACAACAAGGAAATACTTCCCCGTTTGCTGCTACATAAAGACTTTTTTCTTTCTGTGCGTAACATTCTATTGTTTTAGTATTATTAACATTTGGTAACTCAAATCCAGTTGGTGGTAACAAACCCTCTATAGGTCTAGAAATAAATCGTTTGCTTACTTTTGCTCTAAAATGCGTAAATCCTAATTGTTTTGCTAAATCACGTGCTTTGTTAACTTGGTGCTCGTTGTGCTTAAAAATTAGCATGTCCCAGTGAGCTTTCCCGCCGGCACCAATAAATGCCTTAACATTATTCATTAGTTTTGACCATCTAACGTTAACACGGTAGATATGATTTGTATCTTCTAATCCATCTATACTAAACACGCAATAACTAAAATCTGAACTTAATAATTTTCCAAGTTCCTTCCAAAATTCAACATTTTGCACCCCACCATTTGTATTCATTCCTAACTCGATTGATGGATTTATTGATCTGAAGAATTTAAATATTGACAATGTTTCATGACTAGCAGCAGGATCACCAAAGTCTCCGCATGCAAAAACTTTGTCAAGTTGTTTAAAAAATTCTAAATCAAACAACTCTTTAATCTGATCAAGCGATAACGTACATCTATCCGTTTTATCATTATATAATTCTGGATTCTCTCGGGCACATTGCGGACAAGCAGCATTACAAACAGTGGTAGTTTCAAGATGTAAAACTTTTATTGATTCTTGTTCAAACATTATCTGTATTATATGTTGTAAATCCGTTTTCTTTAACAACAGTTAGTGTATTATGCACACGTCCAATAAGTTCGTCTTTGTGTGACACAAGCCAAACTGACTTATTGCGATCTCTACTCATGTGTTTGAGAATACTTAGACTGTTTTCAACGCCTTGGGTATCCATTCCGGAGTCAATAAGTTCATCAATAAACACAAGATTAATCGGTTGATACAGCGATTCCCAAACATCGCGGAATGCCCACGATAAACTTAAAATGAGTCTATTGCGTTCGCCGCGAGACAAATTATCAAAGTCTAAGTCTCTGCCCAAATCTGTGATTTCTACACTAAGATCATTCAAAAATTGTACAGTATGACGCAATCCAATTTTATCCAAATAGTGTGTTAAACGACTGTTTAGATATGCTAGATTTTGATCAATGATTTTTTTGCGAATAAACGAATCTTTATTAGTAAGCAGTTTAAGCAAAAAATCTTGGTGTTCTTGTAAATTACTTAATTCGTTAATGCGATCGTATGAAATTTCCTGTAATGCTTCTGCTTCCATTTCTGCAATTTGTTCAGCATATGGATCTTGTTCGTTTTGTCGTGTTTCTAGTTGCTTCTGTGCAGTTGCTAGTGTGTTTTTGTGCTCGTACGCCTCTTGGACTGTAGCATAAAACGTTGTAGGCTTCGCTTCAAGCGTACCCAGAGCCTGTAACGCAAGTGTATGTTCTTCACGCTGACCTTCGTTTGTGACCATCTGGAGCGCCGCCTCTTGAAGGGAATTCTCTTTATCACGTAAAAGATCCTCGTGGTTAGCGTCATGCAAATCCTGTCCGCACGCATGACATTTATGATCACGCAATGCAGCAACTTCTCTTTCTAGTTTAGAAATTTTGGTTTCTTGCTGTTTATTGTCTGCATCAATGGCAGCAATATATCTGTTAAGAGTGTCGATATCTGTCTTTTTTTCGTTCCAAGCATTAATAGCATCAAATGCACTAACTTCTGCTTCGATATCAATGTGTTCAAGTGCAGCAATAGCTGATTCAAACGCTTGAATATCTTTTGTTTGATTATCAAGCCACATACGCTGCCTGCGTTTTACACTATCAATTTGATCCTGAATACGCTGATTAGCTTCTGTAACAGCTTGAATTCTTAATTCTTCTTCTTTTAAACTTTCTTTAACAGCTCGTGCTTGTCCTTTTAATTCTTCGGCTTTTTCGGTAAGCAGTGTAATTCCAAGTAACTGCTCAATAATAGCACGTTGGTCGTTGGCCCGCATACTGAGGAAAGGTTCGGTATACGTGTTCAAAGCCACAATGTGTTTAAACATATCATGACTTATACCTAGCAGATCCTCAATAGCTTTTTGTGTTTCTCGCGAATCACCCTGGGCATTATCTGTTGCTTCTTGTTCTTGATTTTCAATATAGAATTTTAGTACACCTGGTTTACGACCACGCTCAATTCTATATTCCGTGTTGGCGTATTCAAACTCAACTGAACACAACATGTTCTTTTGATTTGTTTTATTGATTAAATTATCACGCTTGATGTTAGTAAGTGCTACACCATAAAATGCATAACTCAATGCATTGATGATGGTAGTTTTGCCTGTGCCATTACGTGCACCATCACCACCGAGATCCATGTTGTTGCCAAGAACCAGCGTTAGATCGTTGCGATCAAAATGAACAGCCTGAGTAGCATTACCTACGCTCATGAAGTTTTTAACTGTTAACGTTTTAATTTTAATCATATCTTGGTTGCAGATTTTTAAGGCATGCCTGATTAAGTTTTTGAAATTCGTTTTTTTGAAAATGTTCAACGTAAAATTGAAAGTTGTAGTTTAACACATCTGACATACTTAAACAAATATTTTGAATATCTTCAAGTGATTTTTGGCAGAGCCAATCAATAATATCAACTATTGCTAGTATACGTTTTTCTAAGTCTAAAATATTATCATAAGACTCATCCCAAAATTTATCAAATGTTTTAAATCCTAATGATCTTATATTAGCTAAAGATTTTGGTGGAGCAACCATTACAAAAGGACGTTTGTTGATTATAGGTTTAATACTTTTTTCTGTTATAAAAGTACTAGGATAGTTGTAAACTGTTTCTGTAACTACATGTAAAAATGCTTGTTGTCCTAATAATATATTAGAATCAATGGGTGTGTTTACAAACTTATCATTGAAGTTTTTAAATGATAGATTCTCTGGCATAGTAGTTACAAGTTCTTTAATGTATGGATCTTTTAGTAACCATCGATCATTTATTCTGGTGCGATCAGGCTCAACAACAATAAGACGAAGATTAGACATTTGGCTGTTCCTCTTTATTATTATAGCTTACCATACCGTGGTTTAATAGTCCTTTATCATTGAGTAACGAAAACAATACTAGTCTGTGAAATCTTTTAATTCGGTTTAATGACTGATACTTGAAAGATATAGCATCAACATTAATATCTAAGTCATTATCGATTGTACAATTTTCTAAAAAAGTATAGTTATAATATGTAAAAGAATCAATAGCACAGTTATCGGTAGCTTCAGTATAACGAAGTTGTTGTAATTGATCAATTATATGTTGTTGAGTTAAAATTAAGCAGAAATAGTTTGGTATATCCAGCTCGGCTACTATTCTCTGCAGATTTAATAATGTTAGCCCGGGTTGGGTTGGCGTAATGTGATATTGTGTGTCATAAAACAAAAAAATAAATCTATAGTTATTAGCGTAAGAATTTTTTTTTATTTTCTTTAGATCGTCATATAACTTTGACATATCGTTATCATACGAAAACAAATCAAATATTTTGTCAAAAACATAATATTTTTGCAAGATAGAAATAGTTTTTTCGCTTATCATTGAACTACCTGTTTTTCATTGTATTCTATATTGCTCATTAAAATTCTTCCATAAGAAATCCAGAAACTTGTAATGTATATTTGTCTTTAAACCCGTTGTTAGCACCGAGATGTAAAATGCTTGAATCCCATAGTAACCCGTCACCTTGATTCCATTTGCGATAAACCTCGTCCCCATATTCGATAATATGTCCCATGCTCCATGGCGATAAGTGTATATTAGCACGGACTTTAAGTTCTGATCTGTTAGGATATTGTTGAGTTATTTTATAAAATGTATCTCTATGATACGGTATAACACCGCCAGGCCGTTGTTTGATGCTGCTAACTGTAATAACTTCTATTCCGAGTTGATTGCCTATGTCATCAAAATCAATCTGAGTACGGTCCCACCATAATTGATATATACGTGTGTTATCTAATACATAACTATCTGGAAACCCACCATATTGTGCGTGCAAATCGGCAAGTTCAATGACTTGATAGCTAATACAACTTAACTCAGAATCTTTGTCGTAATTAGCGTTTAAAAAAAAGTCATAATCATAATCGAGGTGTACTTTTTTAAACATTTTATTCCCTATTTGTGTAAATCAATTTTGTATTTAATGGTTGAGTTTTGACTTGACAATAAATTTACGTGCTCGCCACATAAAAAAGCGCATCGTTCTAACGGACCTGTAACCCAAGATTCTTGTATTTTTTTAAACCATGGACCATTAATCACATACTCGAGACTCGATAAAAAGGCATTAGCTGATATTTCTCCAACGTCTTGAATCCACTCTAAGATTTTTTTATAATCCTGTGTTTGTTGAGATTCAACACCATATAATCTATCGTGTAAAAATCCACAAGGAAATACATACCCATCGGCACCTACATAAACCATATTATTATGCATCCAGTAGCAATGAATGTTTGTGGTTTTAACATATTTTGTAAAGTCTAACTTATATAAATCATTATATCCAGAGTTAATATATTTTGAATTTTTTGGGAGTTTTAAGGTATACTCTTTATTGCCATTTTTATCGAGTACGTTTACAGAATCTACTAGTTTATGTGCTTTGTTAAAAAATCTTCCTGTTTTTTTGACATTGAATTCTTGAAATCCAATATCAACACTTAACTGTTGTGCCTGTTCAACTTGATGTTCGTTGTGTTCAAATACAATGAAATCCCATACAGCACGCCCTCCGCTTTGTATAAATGAACGTGCATTTTTTATTACTTTTTCCCATTGAACATTTCGTCGATAAAGGTGATTAGTATCTTCTAGACCGTCAATACCAAAAGCAATAAAATCAACATACTTTGCAAGATCTTGATAGGTTTTAGATTTTCCTAGACCTCCGTTTGTGTGCATTCCTATTGTTAATTTGTTATTTGTTGCTCGTAACCATTTACACATATTCACAATGTATGCATTAGCCATTGGATCTCCGTAAGTACCACAAAAATATACCATATCTAGTTGTTTAACAAGTTCAACTGTGAGTATTTGTTGTAATTTTTCTAAAGTCCAATTAATTAATGGTAGATTACTAATAGTACTGCCGCCAAAATTATTTCTTACACACTGTGGACATGCAGCATTACAATATGTGCTGATTTCTAGCTCGATGTTTTTAATTGTGTTATAAGAATAGTTCATTTGCTAACTAATGATAGATGAGTTACTTGATTGATAATAGCAAACTCTATTAGATCAACTATCTTTTTAACTTCTGTGCCTGAATAGTTACTCATTGGCGATTTAAATCTGCCAGGCTCAATTGTAGAAATTATTACATCTTTTACGTCATCGACAATAATTCTATTAAAGTTTTTTCCAAAATCACTAAGATTCAATTTTGAAATGCCGTAGTAGAATTTTTCAAAAGGCATACCGGGGTAACTAGGCCACCAGCTTGACATGCTGCTAATATTTATGATTTGTCCGTGTGATAATTGTTTATAGTATTCAACTGTTAAATAAACAGTTGCAACATAATTAGTAGTAAGTGTGTTCCAACTATTGGATAGATTTTTTGCAAACGTATTAATGATTATGTCTGGGTTTGGAAAATCATTAAGTAATTTATCGCAATCTTGTTGTTTTGAGAAATCATATTCTGGTTTTCCAACCACAATAACATCGTCAAACCGTTGACTGATGTGTTCTGAAAGCGCACTTTTTCCTGTAACTAAAATCATAAATTTTGATATATTTGCAAGAGCAATTGTTTATTATAAAACTCTGAATCAATATTTGTCAATTGCTCTGTAATAATTTGGTCTACCGAATGAAACACCACAGTTTCGTTGTATTCATTTTCGTGGTCTTGGTTTCTTGCTTTGGGCAACAAACTAATTTCTCTAATTCCATAACCATTAACAAACGTTTCTTTGATAAAGTTTGCTTCTTCGTAACTAACATTGATATCTAAGTTAACACGCACATGCTGGTTTGGTTTTAGTATTTGGTCGGCATGATCAATTAATGCTGACAAATCAACAACGCGATAAGTTGGCTGTTGTTCCCATGCATGAAATTCTGTTGTACCATCCCAGTCTAAAATGGTTGCACCACGTTGTTCGTCGCCTGCATCTGAGAAATTATGTGGGAATGCATTACCAATATAGGTAACATTGCCCTGTTGCTGACGTAGATGAAAATGCCCACTAAACACACGCTCTACACCCTTGAAATCGTTTACATTAACTTCGCCGGTGTCAGGCATTTCAACCATAGCATTCATTTTAAAGTGTGGTAATTCAAAATGTCCAAACACATATTTAGATGTGATCTTTTGAATGCGTTTGTGATCATCACCAACAAGCCACGGTACAATTGTGACATCACCGTCAGTAAACCAATCGTTTACAACATGAATGTTAGGCAAATGCCGTGCCCATTCTGCGCCATGAATGTCGCGGCGATCTCTGTAGTACAAGTCATGATTTCCAGGCAAGAAGTAGAACTGATCAAACGCAGCACTTAATTTTTCTAAACTGCGTAAACTGAAATTTAGTGTTTGTAGGTTAATACTAGCACGATGATGGTGCCAATCACCTAAAAACATTCCAGTTTCACAACGTTTACTTTTGGCTAAATCAATAAACCAATCTACAAAACTTTCACAGTCTTGCAAATGTGTAACACTATTGTTTTTTAAACCATAGTGAATATCGGTAAAAATTGCCGCTCGTTTGAATAAGCTCATTATTAATCTTCTTGATATTTTCCGTCAACATTCTCATTTTCAAACTGGCGTGTCCATGATGGGTTTAAACCGTGTTGTTCAAGGATATCGTCGCGAATATTCTGCATCTTCTTTTCAATGTTAAGAACACGTGTGAATGAGTTAGTCACTGCTGCTGTATAATATGCAAATGGATTCTGTGACTTTGCTTCGTTAAACTGCAATCCAATCTGACATAATTGTAGCAATGCTTGCGAACGCATTTCGTCATTATATGTATAACCACGCCAGTTTGAACGTGTAGCATAACGCTCACACAGCTTCATGTACATCATAGCGAGTTTATCTGTAACACGCCCGTGACTTTTGCTAAAGTGTCCAGTTTCAAAATCACCACGCCAATGACTGCGAGCTACTTCGTATGGATTTCCATCTGCGTCAATGCGATAATGCTTAAACGGAGGAAAGTTGCAGCGAACCGGAACCATTTCAACATCGGGATCGCTAGCATCAACATCCATATCATCAGTGTCTTCGTCTAAATCCAAATCGTCAAGCAAATCTGCTGCTTTCTTTTTCTTGGGCTTAGTGCTTGCTTTAGTACGCTTCTTTGGTCCTAGCGGAATGTGTTCATTAGTCATTACACGAATAACAATGTCTTCGTTGGTAATTGACTTTGGATCTACAGTTTCTCCAGTTAGCTTAGTTAAGCGTGCAGCACGATTATCGCGTGCTTCTTTTAGTGTGCGAACATTAATCTTTTCAAGACCGGTTTTACCATTTTCGTCTGGTTCGAGAATTAAGTCAAAATCGCTATCCGTAAGTTTATCGCGAAAAGCGCAAAATGTGTTTTTGCTTTTGTGAATTTCTGCTAGAATATCTTTGTTGTTTAGATAATTTACTCTCTTTTGTCTTGGTTGTGCCATTAAGGGCTCCTATATCAATACACATATTATATAACATCTTTATACATGATGTCAATGATTTATTGCCATTATATACGCCGTTTATGAACTCCATAAATAATGACATAAGGAAACGTAATAATGGCAAACGCACCAGTACCACAGAATTTAGCAGGCGAATACGCAGCCGCAATTGAAAACAGAATTCGGTTGGGCAATCAGTTAGATGCTCTTGCAGATCAATTGTCCGCTAAAGGGCTATCTGGTTCAGCGTTGTTTAATCATCCAGATTATAATGCTTTAGAAGAAGCCATTGGCGAAGCCGAAAGTTATGAGGCCGATTTATATTCAACTATAATTCAATATAACAATGGTCCAGAAATTGAAAGACAGGTTTCCGGGCAGTTTGGTGATGCTGGATCAAATTTCCAAGCCGGTGCTGTTCCGGCACAAGTTCCTTTGTATGCGGAACCAGCAGCATCTGCTGCAACTGCGAAACAAAACATCTCAAATGAAGATTTTTGGGGACCGGAGTTTGATATAGATAATGTGCCAGCACCACCTAATCCATATCCGATAACCGATGAAGAAGCCATACAGCAAGCGTACTTAAATGATTTACAAGAAATTGATCCTTACGAATACCAGAATCGATTAGACAACTACGCTGCTGAACAACAAAGATTAATTGATGAAAGATTAGCAGCTCAAGATGGTACAGCAATGTATGATGTTGAGTACGGCCCAGCTAATGATCCAAATTTATGGTATGACGATAGTTTAGGTGAGTACGTACCCCGTGATGATAGACCAGAAGACTGGGAGGCACGCGATCAAAATGCGTTTGTATATAATGACGATTTAGGCGAATGGGTACCACGAGAAGATATGCCAGATAATTGGCAATACGGTGCAGACCCACAAGGTGGGCCAGAATACGACGAATACGGATGTAGAGTTGGATTAGAAGTATATGATGATACAGATGGTGTTTGTGTTCCTATTGGCGAAACTTCTAATTATTTAGGCAACCCATTGCCGGTTGATGAACGTGACGAAAACGGTTGCTTAATTGGATCAGAATACTACGATGACGAAACAATGGAATGTGTTCCAATTGGAACCACACCTAACTTGTATGACCCAATAACAGTTGCAGCAGAGCAAGCATATGCAAAACAGCGCAGCATCAAAGATGCACGTAAAACAATTAATCGAGACGACTGGCGTTTTAGAGTCAGATTAAGTCCGTTTGCAGACTACTTGTATAACAGTTCTAGTCCAGGAATACTCGCGCCATTGCGTGATACTGATGGTGTTATTTTTCCGTATATGCCGCAGATTACAGTTTCTAGCAATGCAAGATATCAAAGTTATGATTTAACACACAGCAATTATCGCGGATATTTTTATTCCGGAAGTCACGTTGAAAATATTGTTGTAAATGCAGAATTTACTGCACAAGACACAGCGGAAGCAAACTACTTGCTTGCTACAATGCACTTCTTTAAGAGTGCAACCAAGATGTTCTATGGGCAAGATCGTGAACGAGGAACACCACCTCCGTTGTTGTACATGACAGGGCTAGGCGAGTATCAGTTTAACGAACATCCTTGTGCATTAACTGTGTTTCAGTATACATTGCCAGATAATGTTGATTATATTAAAACTTCAAATTCAACTACAACTGGTGATCAATACCTAGGCAGGAATACTTCTGGTGGATATCAAGGCTGGAGCAGTGCTTTAAGTAGATTGATTACATCTGGACTAGACAGTATTTTTGGAAGTCCTCAAGTACTAGGTCCTATAAGCTCGTCTATTAGCGGGCTAACTAAAGTTACTGGTGGAGATACATATGTACCCACAAGAATTAATCTTAGCTTAACATTCTTGCCAATTAACACACGTAATCAAATCAGTAAAGATTTCAGTTTACGTGAGTTTGCAAATGGCAACTTGATCAAGAAAGGTATTTGGTAATGGCAACATACACAGCAACAAGCCCTTATTATGAAACACGTAATAACGAGTTTTATTTGGATCTAATGGTAAACAGAAAAATACCAAAGCGTGTTGATGATAAATTATTTGTTATCAATCAAGTATATAATCTAAGACCAGATTTACTAGCACACGACTTGTATGGTACATCTGAATTATGGTGGGTATTTGCGCAACGCAATCCAAACACATTAGTTGACCCACTCTATGATTTTAGAGTTGGCACACAAATATACCTGCCTGCGTTGGAAACACTGAGAGAAACACTAGGATTCTAACGTGGCTGAAAACATAACCATTACCGGTGCTGGCAATGTAGATAGTAAAAACTTCTATGTTGATCCTAATGGCGATCTTTATTACAATGTATTATTTGAAAATCTACCAACAAAGCCTGGAGATTTTACAACTGCTGGTAGACCACTAGAAGCAAAACGCTGGCCATCCGGTGAAACTGTATTGAACCTAAATGGGTTTAACTTTACACGATCTAACTACAATCCTTTATCGGCTGCAACTCCAGCTTCGTCAAATGCAGTAGGTAATACAAACATACCACCAACCGTAACAACACGACCAACTGGTGTGTTACCGCCACCATCTAATACCGCAGTTCCTGGATTTCCAGAAAACGCAAACACATACAATTTTACAGGTGATGCAGTTGAGGCTATACCACCGCAACCAGCACCTAGTTACAATACACCAGCAGCACTATCTAGTTTTAGCACAGGGTCAACACCAGTATCTGTTGCAATGCCTGGAAGCACAATTAATGCAAACTATGATGCAAATCCTGCTCTAGCAAACGTTACAGTAGAAGCAGACGCAGCAAAACCAGTGTTTGCCCCAACACGTGCAGTTGAATTTAATCCTACTACTGGTGGAATTGAAGTTGGTCCTGCATCTCAGGTTAGATTAGCCTCAGACGGAACACTGCGAATTACTCCAGATATTGCAACCGAAGTACAACTTGGTACTGGTGTACAACAAGCAGCAAATGGCGATTATGTTGTTAGTACCGGTGGCGTAGCAGTATTACCGCCAAATACAGAAGTTGTCATGGAGCCAGGCACCAGTGCTGCACTTATGCCATTTACCGCAGGAAATACTGATACTATTGTATTAGAAGCTGAAGATTCTGAGTTTGATGTGTTTAACGTACCATCTGCTAATAGCTCAGGCGAAGAAGTAGCAGCAATAACAACACAGCCTGCAGAGGAATACCTAGGTAATCCTGAAAATGCAAACATTGACACCGATGGCCTTATTACGGATGGAAGATTACCAGGCGCTGCTACCAACGCACAACCTGCTAACATCGATCAACTTGCACTAGCCGAAGATGCAGCATTGCCCGGTAACGGTATTGGAACTGGTGCGGGAAATTTACAAACTGGCATCGGAGCAGAAGTATATGCGCCTAATAAAGAAGAGCCTGTTGCACCTGAAACTGCCGCTATTTCGGATCCTAATGTTGCTCGAGGCACCGACGGAGCGAGTCCAATACCAAAAGAATTCTTAGAAAAAATTGTAGCAAAACCAAATCCATTTAAAGGATTCTCTACAATGACGTATTCTGTAAGTTTATACATGCTTGATAAACCTGCATTGGAACGCATTTATAATCAAGGTGTGAAAAGTGTAGCTGGATTACCGTTGTTGATTCAAAGCGGTGGTGCAGCTAAAGTAGGACTACAAGGAACTTACGGTGCTGTTAGGGATTCAAATTTTCATTTAGATTTTTACTTAGATAATATTGAAATTAAGGGATTAATTTCTGGCACATCAACTCAATCAATTCATAACTCATTTGAAATGAGCTTTACAGTTCGAGAACCAAACGGATTAACATTTTTAGATAGTTTACACAAAGCAGTTAAAGACTTTCATATAAGGAAAGGATTTCCAGCAGATAAAATTAATTACGCAGCGCAGAACTATTTGATGGTTATTCGTTTTTATGGGTATGACGAATATGGAAAAATAGTTGATGGTGCAAAGGTTTCAAAAGCAGAACCAACATCAGATCGACGTGCGGTAAGTGAAAAATTTATTCCATTTATTTTTACCGGAATAGAATTTACAATGGCAGCTGAAATGATTGAATATCGCTGTTCTTGCGCTACTCCAATGAATTTTTATTCTCAAGTAGGAACACACGGCGCACTACCATTTAATATCGAGTTGCAAGGTGGTACAGTTGGAGATATCCTTGGCGAAGGTAAAGGGTACGATTTTGAACCAGCACAAGAAAACCAGCGAGAAGATGCTGCACTGAACCCCAAAAAGCCAACTGTATATAACGGACTAGTTGAAGCACTAAACACCGAAAGTGAAGTTGCATATGGTACTGAATTTGCTAACAAATACATTATTGAATTTGAAGAAGGTTCAGAGATTGCCAGCAAAAAAGTAGTGGTTGACACAAACATTGACAAAAATCAGTCAGCTATGCCATCGGATAAAACCAACCCAACTGCGCCAAATACCGATCGTGTTGATAAAACACAGTCAAGAAAAAGTTTACCAGCTGGTACAAGTATTATACAAGCAATTGAACTAGTTGTGCGCGAAAGTGAATTTGTAAAAGCACAACAAAACATTGAAGTTGATAAACGTACCGGAAAACCGGTAGTCAAAGAAGGTGCCAGTAAAGTATTCCAATGGTTTAAAGTTGTTACAACAGTAACTCCTCGCTCGGATAAAATTAATCCACAAACAATGGATTATGCTTATACAATAAAGTATACTGTTAAACGTTATGGAGTTAGCGATATTAAAAGTCCGTATTTTCCAGGCGCATATTATCGCGGCGTACACAAACGTTATCCATATTGGTTTACTGGAGAAAATACTGAAATTATTGATTTTAGACAAGAATTTAATTATTTGTATTTCCAACAATTTGGTCCTGAACGTTTAGCTAATCCAACAGAAATTAATACTATCCATGTGACTAAGAACTTTTACATGCCTCGTTCAAACGAAGCAAACCTAGGCGGTGTTAATAGATCAAGTGAAGCAACATCAAGTGCAGCAAGCGTGCTGTACAGTCCGGCAGATATGGCAATGGCAGATGTTACAATTGTTGGAGATCCAGATTGGATTGCACAAAGTGAAATATTTTATTCTCCAAAAGTAAGCAAGACAAAAGTTGGCAACGGTCCATTTATGCCCGATGGTAGTGTAAATTACGATGCATCTGAAATATATTTTTCGATAGAATATAACACACCTGCAGACTATCAAGACACAGGTTTACAAAATATTGGATATAACAATCCTAATAAAGGTGTTGTTGATATATCTGGAGCAACAGCAACAGTGGTACTAGCATATCGTGCTAATGAAATTACTACCATATTACAAAACGGGTCATTTACACAGAATCTTAAAGGCACTTTAATGACCTGGCGTGATGATAAAGATGCTGAACGACTAACCGATGGGTCCATTGCATTAACTGTTGATTCTAAAAATAGAACACCACAAAATACGCAAACATTAGATGAAGTTGATATTGATCTATTAGATCAAACGGCTGAAAAATATGGTGTTACAGTAGGTGGCGACCAAGCAGCAGAATTAGCCAGACAGGAACGTGAATTTTACGAAGAAGATTCAGATGCTAGTGTAATTAATACACAACCAATAACACCAGCAAGCGGCGACATTACAGATGTTGAGTTTGAACAAGCGTTTGATGAACAAGAACTAATGCTAATGCCAGATAATAACGGTGATACTGCTATTACGAATAGTACGGTTCCACCATTAACTCCTAATGCTACAACAAATCCAACTACACCACAACCTACAGCACCAGCTGATCCTGCACGAGATGTTGTAGTAAACGGAACAACACAACCACAAGCAGAGCCTGAGTTTGAAAACCCAGTACCTCCTCCTCCGCCAGCACGTCCTGACCCTGTTAACAATACCGCAGGCGCTCAAACAGACGGCGAAGGAAATTACGTTTACAACAATGTTGAATTTAGTGCAAATACTCAAGCAGCATACGATAATTATATTAACTCAATTAACAGCAATCGCCCAAGTATTATTGAAGATTATGATCCGTTCTATGGTGCTAAGGTACAGCGTAGAGTATCAGTTGCACGTAGCGGAGCAGTGGTAGATAAGATATTAGGTGCATATGATATTAATGGCAATTTAGTATCGTTTGCAGATGGCAACTCGCCTGCACAAAACAAGGCATTGCTAGATTATACAAATGACAAGATTAAACAGGATCGTAATCCAGATCCGTTTAGCGATTTATAACAGGTAACACATGGCAGAGAATATACAACGTACAAGAGGACGTCCAAGTAACTACAAAATAGAACGTGGTGGATTCCCTAGTGATCCAGGTCCGTTTATTGGCGAAGTAATGAACAATAGAGACCCAGCACGCATTGGTCGTATACAAGTATACATTCCAGAGCTTGGCGGTCAGGATAAAGAAGATTCATCAAGTTGGCGTACAGTACGCTATATGAGTCCATTTTTTGGAAATACACCACAAGCTGGTTCAACTGATGGGTTTGGTAAAGGTAACGGCGACGGCAATCCAAATTCTTATGGTATGTGGTTCACTGTACCAGATGTGGGTGTTAAAGTGATGTGCATATTTGTTCAAGGCGATCCTAATCAAGGATATTACTTTGGTTGCATTCCTGATCCAGACCTAATGCATATGGTACCAGCAGTTGGCGCAAGTTCTACATTTGTAACCGACAATGATGAACAAGCACAACGTTTTGCTGGTTCTACACGTTTACCAGTTGCAGAAATGAATGTAGAGAATCCTCAAGTTAGAGAAAATTCACAAGCGTTTGCTGCGCCAAGACCGGTACATGCAGTTACAGCCGCAACAATGTATCAACAAGGCGTTATTAATGATCGTGTCCGCGGACCAATTGGATCTACAGCGTATAGAGAATCTCCAAGTGCGGTATTTGGTATTCTAACACCAGGCCGACCAATTTATAAATCTGGAATCACAGAATACAATATTAAACAAAGTTTTGCATCGGGCGGTGTTACACAAGACGATTTAGAAGTTGTTGGACGCAAAGGCGGTCATTCGTTTATTATGGACGACGGTGATATTACCGGCAACGATAACCTAGTGCGCATTCGCACAGCCAAAGGACATCAAATTACATTAAGTGATGATGGTAATTGCTTGCACATTATGCATGCTAATGGGCAATCTTGGGTTGAACTAGGCAAAGAAGGCACGGTTGATATGTATGCCGCAAACTCTATTAATTTACGTTCGCAAGGCGATGTAAACATTCATGCAGATCAAAGTCTGAATTTATATGGTGGTGTTACAGCAAGTTTACACGGAAAGAAAGCAGCATTTGTCGAAGGCGAAGAAATACTAAGTTTAATTGGTGAAAAAGCAGTTAATATGTATAGCACTAAATCTATTAGTGTACAAAGCGATGGCATGTTAGCACTCAAAGGCGAAACCGCTGCAAGTATTAGCGCCACGGGTCCAACCAGTGTTAAAGGTGCATTAGTATTATTAAATACAGGCCCTGCACTTCCAACATCACCGGGCATTTACGGAACAAGAACACAACTACCGGATGTAACACATGGCAGCACAGGTTGGGCAAGCGCCGAAGGCACACTAGAAAGTATCGTAACACGTGCTCCGACGCATGAACCATATATGCATCACAATAAAGGCGTTGCTACAAATGTTACATTTGATGCCGGTGATGGTGCAAGCATCTCAGCCAGTGAAGAAGTTGTTGCTAAGATGAACTCGCTCAGTGAAGATATTCCTGTGAGAAACGAATAATGGCAATTCTTGGTGTAGACATCAGCGATTTAGCATCGCAAACCAGAGTCACAGAAACACTTGGGTCTATTGATCCAACACAGTTTGGTACGGTTCTAGCACAGCAATCAAAAACAGTTGCAAGTGCTAACAGTCTTTCCGTTGACGAAATGACTAACAGGATTGTTTCGCAAACTGGATCTACTGCTGAGAGTATTTTAGGTGCAGGTGTAGGCAAATATGGTATTTCCGCACAAGCACTTGAAACAAACAATTACATTAAACCCGGCACAGTTGAACGCTTTTTAGATAATCCTGCACAACTAGAAACAGTATTAAGCAGTCCAACAGTATGGACTGGAAAGGAAGGCATTACTGCGGTTGAATCGTTGTTGGGTAACGGACCATTACAAAGTGTAGTGCAAACGGATATAATGAGTAACGCACTATCTGGACTTAAATCAACTGGTACCATTACTGGTTTTGAAGATGCAGATATTGTTGCCGGGGTAACAAACGTAGCATCAAAATTTGGTGTAGGTGCTGCTAATGATTGGATCGGTGGAAATGTACCAGGTCCTCTACAAGGTGCAGCAATGAACTTAACAGGTCGCGGCGGTCAATATGCTATTGATTTCGTAGATAATAAACTTTTGCCAGAGCTAGGAGGAAGTTCAGTAATCAGTAATGGCATTAATGGAATTGTTGGTGGTGCTGGAGACATTTTGGGAAATGTTACCAGCGGCATTGGTGAATTTGCAGGCGGCATTGGTGATACACTAGGACTAGGTGATATAAGTTTTGGTGATGTTGGGTTTGGAGACTTAACTGGTAGTCTAGGAGACTTTGCCGGGGGCTTTGGTAATGCACTAGGACAGTTTGGAAGTGATCTAGGAAGTTTTATTAATGGCGGCGCTGGAGAATTACTAGGACAGATTACCGGCGGCTTTGCTGATTTAGGCGGAGAAATTTTTGGTGATATTACTGGAAGTATATCAGGCAGTCTAGGAGACTTAGCAGGAGGCATTGGCGGCATTAGTGCTATTAGTGACGTTGCTGGGAATTTAATTGGCGGTGTTAGTGGCGCATTGAGTGGAGCACTAAGCGGTGTACTCAGCGGTTTTGCAGGTAATTTGCTTGGCGGTCTTTTTGGCGGCGGCGGAAGCGGTCCTGTAACTATTACCCCGCCAGCAGTAACACAAACAGTTAATCGTGCAGGGATTGATGCTACTGTTACAAGATTAATTGGCAATTCAAAAATTGCGCCACCAAATTACACTGGAATTGTACAAGCCAGCAATTTCCAGTTACCTTCATTAAGTGGTCTAACCGACACATTTAACAGTGTTGTTTCTGGTGATCAACCAGTTGAAGTATGTTCGTGTTCAGATCCAACACTTATTGGTCCAACTAAATCCGAATGTGAAGCAGCAGGTGGCAAATGGGTTTGTTATACAGTAAATAATAAAGGAACCGGTACAGCCGGCACATGGGTATAATATATGGCACGTTTTAAAGGCTTTAGCACAATAAACAGATACAAGAAGTTTACATTAACCGACAACGAGTTAATTAAACGCGACTTATTGAACGCACTTACAATTCGCGAAGGCGAATTGCCAGGCCGCCCGTCGTTTGGTACACGCCTATGGAATTTTATTTTTGAACCAAACACACCGGACATTGTGCGCCAAATTACAGCAGAGCTAGAACGAACTGTAACCTATGATCCTCGTATTCGCATTGAAGATGTAATCGTTACAACAGATCCAGAAGGCGTTATACTAGAACTTGTGGTAGCATTTGTTCCTGATCTAAATCCTGAAGTACTTCAAATTAAGTTTGACGAAGAATCGCAAACCGCACAATATCTATAAACTACGCCGTTTATAAGTTCCATAAATAATACGATTATAAATTAAGAGTATTATAACATGGCTACAACTTCACGTCAAACTACTATTTTTGGTATTGAAGACTGGAAAAGAATCTATCAAACTTACAGAGAAGCAGACTTCCAAAGCTACAACTTTGAAACACTGCGCAAAAGTTTTATAGATTATCTCCGTCAATACTATCCAGAGTCGTTCAATGACTTTGTAGAGTCAAGTGAATTTGTTGCTATGCTAGACTTAATGGCTTTTATGGGCCAAAGTCTTTCGTTCCGTGTAGATTTAAACAGCAGAGAAAACTTTTTAGATACAGCAGAGCGTCGAGACAGTGTTGTTAATCTAGCCAAACTAGTTGGATATACACCAAAGCGCAATCAAACAGCTAGAGGATATCTAAAAGTAACCGCAGTTAGCACAACAGAAACAGTGCTAGATTATAATCGCAATAGTTTAGCAAACGTAACCGTTAAATGGAATGATCGTACTAATCCAGATTGGCAAGAACAGTTCAAAACAATCATTAACGCTATTTTGATTGATAGCCAAACTGTAGGTAATCCTGCTAACACACAAAACATTTTAGGCGTTAACACTAGTGAATACACAATTAATCTAGCACCAAACTTATTACCTGTGGTTCCGTTTGCTTCTACAGTTGATGGTATTAACATGTCGTTTGAAGTTGTAAGTGCAACCAGCGTTAACAAAACATATCTATACGAACCAACACCGCGTCCGGGCGGGGATTTTAATTTATTGTATCGTAACGATGGACTAGGTTTTGGTAGTACCGAAACCGGATATTTCTTTTACTTTAAACAAGGTGCGTTAGAAACTAGAGAATTCAACTTACCGGAACGTATTGCTAACCGTACAGTCGATATTAACATTGAAGGGACCAACAACAGCGATGTTTGGTTGTATAAGATCAACAGTTCAACTGGTGCTATTGTTGAACCATGGACACAGGTTGAAAACATCTATGGTAACACTACGCAGGACGAAGGCGATACTAGAAAAGTATTCAGTGTAACCAGTCGTGCAAACGATCAAATTACTATGAACTTTGGTGATGGCGTTTTTGCAGAAGTACCAGTAGGAACTTTCCGCAGCTATACACGCACATCAAACGGTTTGGAATACGTTATTAATCCTAACGAAATGCAGAACATTGACGTTAGCGTAACATATGTTAGCCGTAAAGGACGTTTAGAAACAGCAACATTTACACTAGGGCTACAAAACAATGTTAGTAATAGCCGCGCTAGAGAAACAATTGCAGACATCAAGCGTCGTGCTCCTGCTCGTTATTACACACAAAATAGAATGGTCAACGGTGAAGACTATAACAACTTCCCGTATACACAGTTTTCCAGCATTATCAAAAGCAAGGCGGTTAACCGCAGCAACATTGGTACAAGTAGATATCTTGATCTAGTTGATCCAACCGGCAAATATTCAAGCATTAACACATTTGGCGGCGATGGATTGTTTTATCAAGAATTTTCAGAGTCTGCTTTTGGATTTACTTTTGTTGATAAAAACGATATCGAAAATGTAATTCGCAATCAAGTAGAGCCGGTACTTGCTAGCAGACCAATGTTGCATTTTTATTATAACCAGTTTGCACGCAAAGATCTAGATATCTTTGATATGAACTGGAATCGTAGCACCAGTCTAGTAAACGAAACTACTGGTTATTTCTATGATAATGATGATGCTACTGTTGCAGTTGGTAGTACTATTGGCGACGACAGACAATATGTTGATCAAAACTGCTTGGTTAAGTTTGTTGCACCTAGCGGACAATATTTTGATCGAAACAATAGATTACAAACAGGAACACCGACTGGTCCAGGTCAAAGAACAGAATTGTGGGCAAGTGTTAAGAGCTTGGTTGGCAATGGCACAAACGGCGGTGACGGTAATGATGCCGATGGTGTTGGCCCGGTAACATTAAACAACTATATTCCAACAGGTGCAGTTGCCGATTCAGTAATTCCAGTATTCAACACAGATTTGCCAGCTACACTAGAACAAAGCATGTTGGCCCAGATTGAATTGTACAGAGACTTTGGGTTAGGTTACAACAACGAAACTGGCGAATGGTACATTATTAGTGCTAACAATCTAGATGAAGATGGTGAATTTAGTTTAACTAATGCAGGCGATACTTCTAACTTAGGGTTAGATGCTAGTTGGTTAGTTAAGTTTATTAGCTCAGGCACAACCTACACAGTAACCAGCCGCACACTAAACTATTATTTCTCAAGTGTAGCAGAAACACGTTTTTTCTATGAAAACAATCAAAAGATTTACGATCCTAAGACTGGCAAAACAGTTAACGATTATGTGATGGTATTAAAAACAAATAGTCAACCGGATAGCAATAGTCCATTAGTTGGTGAAGTTAGACTTGACATTATCGGACAGACTGTTGAATCTGATGGGTTTGTTAATGACTTTAATGTAGAAGTAAGTTTTGCAGACACAGATGATGACGGTGTTCCGGACGATCCAGACTTTTTTACTACATTAGTTGCGCCAACAGTAAACACTAATAATAAGTTGGTGTTCTTTGAACAAACAGTGGATTTTGATAACCTAGAACGTTATCTACCATTAGCTACCACTGTAATAAACACCATTTATGGAACACAAGACGAAATTGAATTAGTTAAAGCAGAATACAGCGATGGACAAGTATTCTATGCCTATAACGAGGACAAATTCTTTACATTAACTATTAGTAACGGAACACGTACTATCGCAGAAGATTCAGGCTACATTACTAGAACTGGTAGAGGTGATATTCAATTCCAATACAAGCACAATAGTCCAGAAACACGTCGTATTAATCCAGGGTCAACTAACATTATTGATTTGTTCTTGGTTACTGCTAATTATTACACAGAGTACCAGCGTTATATTCAAGATACAACAGGAACAGTCACAGAACCTTTGAAACCAACCACAGATGAATTAACTACATTATACGAATCTCTAAACAACTATAAAATGGTTAGCGACAATATGATTTTTAATAGTGTAGAATTTAAACCACTGTTTGGCAGTAAAGCTAATTCAGCACTACAAGCATATATTAAAGTGGTTAAACTTGAAAATACAGTTGTAAGTAATTCTGAAATTAAAAGTCGTGTTATTGAAACAATTAACACATATTTTAATATTGATAACTGGGACTTTGGTGAAACATTTTATTTCTCAGAACTAGCAGCTTATATTCACGAAGAATTAGGCGGCATAGTTGGCAGTGTAATCTTACTGCCAAAAGACCCAAGCAAGAGTTTTGGTGATTTATATGAAATTGGCTGCGATGCAAATGAAATTTTTGTTAGCGCAGCAACAGTTAATGACATTCAAATTGTTGATAGTTTAACAGCAAGCCAATTAAGAATAACAAACACAAGCGGAGTGGTATAATAAATGGCACGTATACGTTCAGTTGATTTTTTACCTGAAATTTTTAGAACCGATGTTAATCGCGAGTTCTTAAATGCTACACTAGACCAGCTAACACAGCAACCCAAACTAAAAAGAACACAAGGTTACATTGGTCGTCGTTTTGGACCAGGTGTATCATTAGGTGATAGCTATCTACTAGAATCGTCTACAATACGCTCAAATTATCAACTTGAACCAGGCGTTGTTTTCACAGATGATGATAACAATGTTGTTGATGCAATCACATATCCTGGTATTATTGATGCTCTTTCAGTTAAAGGCGCAAATGTAACACAACACGACCGATTGTTTGCTAGCGAAACTTATTCGTGGAATCCCTTAATTGATTTTGACAAATTTATTAATTATGGTCAGTATTATTGGTTGCCAGCCGGCCCAGATCCAGTTGATGTACGCACAACCGATATTGCAGTAGTTGACGATTTTGACGTTACTACAGTAAACGGTGCATATAACCTAAGTGATATTGCTGGAAATAATCCAACACTAACATTAGTGAGAGGTGGCACATACACATTTAATGTCAATCAAAGCAGCAGTTTTTGGATTCAAAGCGAAGCAGGTGTTGACGGAACCTTAGATTACTCGCCTAACATCAGCAGTCGCGGAGTACTTGGTGTAGTAAACAATGGCGAAGACGTTGGTACTGTAACATTTAATGTACCAAAGGCAGATGCACAGCAATTTTATTATGATTTAACCGATATAGGTCAAATTGATCTTGCTACCATGGCAAGATTTGACAGCATTAATCATCAACAAGTCGATGGATTTGCAGGTATTGACGGAATTACCGATTTAGAAGGACGCACTGTGGTATTCATTAATCCACAGGAAGGCAACAGCGAAGATCTAGGGTGGCAACGTGTTGGATTGTATGACAACGATGGCAACCCGTATGACACAGCGGAATTTGAAAATACTGTTTACTTAGATTCAAAAGAAGAACGTTATAGTATTTTTAGAATTACATATGTTCGTCCAGACGGAAGCTCAGATGCTGGCGCCTATATTGAATTACTAGCAGTTGACACTATTGAAATTGATGAAAAATTCTCAATTGGTTATGGTGCTGAATATAGTAATCGCGGCTTTTATAAAAATGCATCGGGCTTTATTGAAGAAATTCCACTGTTAACCGCAGCAAATGATGTGTTGTATTATCAAGATGGTTCTACTGCAAATAAGTTTGGTGTAATTAAACTGATTGATCAAGAAGGTGCAGAATCACTAGACTTATCTGATATACTAGGTAAAGAAACATATACAAGTCCAAATGGCGTTA
>Ga0196901_1000215_pt1 | contig 31664 bp, 53 predicted proteins | sample CB_VirMetaG_FD_169099 | JGI IMG/M metagenome (GOLD analysis project Ga0196901, IMG submission 169099) | Freshwater to marine saline gradient viral communities from Chesapeake Bay - CB_1504_1 Viral MetaG (v3) (version 3) | ecosystem: Environmental > Aquatic > Marine > Coastal | place: USA... | reverse complement strand
AAGATTAGAAGAGCTGAACGATACTTTGATTTAAATGGTGTAATCCATGTTGTGATTTTCTCAAGCAAAGAAATGATTAAACTCATGCCTATAAAAGATGATTCAATCATAGATGTATGGGAAGTTGAAGATTTTAAGAACCAAATAAATCTATTAAAACTAACAGAAATTCCTAATCCAACTATTGATAGAAGTAATGTGTCAGAACATTTATTAGAGTTTCAATTCAATCTTATTGGAAAAACTATGGCAAATACTGTAGAAAATCACAATTGGAAAATAGAGTGGAAATTAACCAAGAAACAAAAAGAAATATTCAAATCATACGCTTTAGCATTGTTAAAAAAAGTGTTTAGATTTAACTCAATTAAGGCAGACGCAACTTACGATTTCTTCAATCAAAATTTTGGAATATAAACTATAAATTAAAAATGTTTTACACAGTGCTGTTAATTTTATTATTTTTCATAGCAATAATTGCTGTGAACAAATTAATCAAATACACAAAAGAAGACAGAAACATATATGATAAACGATCCAATAATAGAAGATTTAGAACATGAACTTTTGCGTGAAGTTGCTATTTTAAAATATCAAAGCATAGAAGAGTTAAAAATAGCAAATGATGATTATGAATCATTCCTGGTTAGAAAACCAGCTAAAATTATTATTTCAACACTTACAACTCTAAAAGATGAAGTTCAATGTGACCCCTTTCCATTTTGAACAGCTTCTCAAACAATCCTATAGTCTAGATCACATTTTCTTATTAAAGCTCGTAGAGGCCAATATTGACATACAACCACTGACTGATGGAAGTATGAAGATAGCTGGCCTTTATCAGTCTTTAGTAAGGAAGGGTTTAGTCTCGGATGTAACTCAATCTATAACACAAGTTGGTAGAGAGTTATTAACGTTTGCAGATTCTGAAGTGAAACAGTCTATGAAAAAATTAAAGATTAAAGAATCAGAATTTGATAACTGGTGGAATGCATTTCCTTCTACTGATCATTTTGAATACAATGGTAGAAAATTTACAGGATCGAGAGGTTTAAAAAGAAGTAGAGAAGATTGTAGAATTAAGTTTAATAAAATACTGGCTGAAGGAGAATATAAAGGTGAAGATATAGTCAATGCTACATTGCTTGATGTATATCTTAAGAAAGAAGCATCTGTTAAATCTGGAGAAAATAGACTCAGCTTCATACAGAATAGTTTTACATACATCACACAAAGAAGTTTCGAACCATTCTTAGAAATGATATTAACAGGAATAAATCCTATGAAAATGCACCAATCATCAAACACTAAAACAGGAAGTACAGATATATGAATAATAACAAATTTCAAAATGCAGCATGTTTTTTAATGTTTTCAGCAATGTCTGAAATAATGTTAAGCATGTATGAAAAAACAAGATCTATCATTCATTATGATCCATCATTAGAAACTAAACTGAAAAATCTAAAAGTGAACTTTGAACGTGTTAGTAAAAAAGCATTTACAATGTTTCCAGATGATGAACAGATAAGCTTTATGAAAATGGTAGGTGTGTTTGAAGACTTGATGGAATCAGCAAAGGATGAGAAGAAATTCATGGAATTGATGGGATTGATTCAAGCATGGCAAAATGATGAGATCACCATGATAAATACGAAAGCTCAGCTTGTAGAAGTTTCTGATAGAATTAAAAATGATGAAATAGATGAATTATGAGTTTTGAAAATCTAAAAATTGAGGTGGACAATGGTATCTCTGGAAGAAACGGAGGTATTCCAATGGGTTTTAACAGACTCAATAGATACATAGGCATTCGTAAACGTATGTATTTTGTTGCAGGTGGACTTACTGGCTGTTTATCTGGAGATACAGTAATTTCCGTAAATCGAGGCAGTAGACCAAGCGGTAGAGAATATACTCTACGGGAACTTTATTTCAAATTCAACAAAAAACTTGTTCCAAGAAATAAGGGAGATAAAGTAAATGGTAATACTTGGGATGACCAAGTTTCCAGAATTTTAAGTTACAATCATAATGATGAAGTTTTGAGATATAATGATGTAGTAAATGTCATTGAATCTGGTGTAAAAGAAGTATTCAAACTAACTACATGTAGTGGAAAAACAATAAAAGCCACTAAAGATCATAGATTTCTAGTAGATAACCATGAGTCGTATAACAGATTGGAGAAATTAAAAGTTGGTGATTTTGTTTTTGTAAGATCTAAAAAAATTCCAAAGGGAAGAAAACAAAGACCTTACAGAAAAGAATTGATAACCATGCTTCCTTATTATCCTTCTGCAACAAACAAATTAGTTAAGGTTGATGGTAAAGAATACATACATCAAAGAATAAAAATTACAAGACTTGTCTATGATGCTGGTTTAAACAATGTGACAATAGAAGAATTCATAAAAAATGTAAAAAATAACCCAAATCATAATTACACTTTCTCTGATTTGACTATGGATATTCATCACATTGATGGAAATCATCAAAACGATGTGTTTGAAAATTTGAAATTGATGACTTCTAGTGAACACGCAAAATACCATGGAAAATTAATAGGAGAAAAACATTTTCTAAATAGAAATATTGAAAAAGATGAAATAGTTTCTATAGAAAGTTGTGGATTTGAAATGACTTATGACATCGAAATGAAATCTCCTTATAACAATTTTCTAGCTAATGAAATTGTAGTGCATAATTCAGGTAAGACATCATTTATTGATGATGCTTTTGTTTTGAATCCTTATGATTGGTATTTACAGAATAAAAAATCAGGAGTAAAGATCAAAATCATATACAGATCGATGGAAAGAAGTAGAACTTACAAGCTTGCAAAATGGGTGTGTAGAAAAATATTCATTGATCATGGTGTAATTATTCCAGTTAGTAAATTACTAGGATGGACAGAGAAAATGAATAGAGACGAACATGATCTATTTCTTTCATACAAAGAATACATGGATGGTATGGATGATGTAATCACTATCATTGATGGTCCAGAAAATCCTGTAGGAATTGCTAAAGATTTACGAAATCACGCATTGAAGAATGGTAAGATTGAACAACTTGATGAGTATAATAAGATTTACGTTCCTAATGATCCTGATGAAGTTACAATTGTTGTTGTTGATCACTTAGGTTTGCTTAAAACTACAAAAGAACTCAACACCAAGAAACAAGTAATTGATAAGATGAGTGATGAACTTAGATATGCTAGAGATTTCTATGGATATACTATTGTAGCTGTTCAACAATTTAATCGTGATATATCTAACCCTATTAGGATCAAAAATGGTGATGTTGAGCCTCAATTAGAGGATTTTAAAGAATCATCAGTACCTCAAGAAGATGCTGACGTTGTAATGGCTCTATTTGATCCTATGAGATATAAAGTGAGCGATCCATCAGGATATAATCTTGACAAACTTAAAGATGATTTTGGTGCTAAATACTTTAGATCTTTAAGATTGATAAAGAATAGTTATGGTGAAGACGATGTAAGAATTGGTCTTGGATTTTTAGGACAGATAGGTATGTTCAAAGAGCTTCCTAGAAAGAAAGATATTACTGATTCAGATTATGAAAATGTAGTGAATAAATCATTCTTTCTTCAATAGCTTATTATATGATAGTAGAATTTTCATAACTTATTAATTATGACCTCTTTAGCGCAACATTGCGACAAATGTAAAACAGTAACAAGCCACACTCTCAAACAGGGTGTGGTTTTGTGTTTAAAGTGTAGAAAAGAAACTAAACTGAAATAAAATGAAAAACATAAAAGAACTAGGACTAGAAGTCATCCAACTTGAAGATCAGGTTTTGTTGGTTGATAACATTAATATGAGTGAATCTCCTTATATACTATGGAAGAATAAAGTTTATTCCAATAAAATACATTCATTTATAGGTTTTAAATATGATGATTGTAAAAGAGTTATAAGCTCAACCAAACCAATAGAAGGACTTCCTTTATTGGTGATTGAAAATGAGGTTGATGAATCTCTTGAGAGATATAAAGATGAAGTTGGCTCTAGATATTCTCATTCACTCTATCAATTCTCAAAAGATAGAATTGAGGAAGGCTACAACAAAGCCAAAGAAACCTACAAATTTACTGAGGATGATTTGAGAAATGTTATTCAGTATGGTAGAAGTATGGGATATAATTACGCATCACAAGAAACTTACTCAGACTCTCAAACGCTTAGAGAACTTGAAGAAGAGCAAAATGAAGATGTTGATAACTATATTCAATCCCTAACCAAAAAAGAATTGTGGATTGAGGTTGATTATGATTATGAGGAACATCCTGAATTAGTAGGGAATCCTAAAGAAGAATGGTATTTTCTAAAAATTACAAACAATCAAATCAAAGCTATATGGAAATGACACAAGAATGGATAGATCAGTTCAATAAAAAGTGTGCTGAACTCCTTGAATGGAAAAACAAAGGAATGGTCAATTTAGAATTATGGGTTTCTACTGAACGTCAATATGGAATAACGACTAGTGACTTGAAATTCCATTCAGACTGGAATTGGATTCACGAAGTGTTGGATAAAATTGAAAAGGAAAACTTCTCTATAGAAATTTATTCTCTCGGGTACAATAATCATAGTATGGTTATATACTCTGCTGGTGCTATAGTTTGTCAATCAGGATTAGTCGATGTTAAAAAAGAAGCAGTAATTCAAGCAATCAACCAATTCATTGATTGGTACAATAAACAAAAAGAAATATAAATTAACTCTAACTAAAATTAAAGATGAGCAAGGTAAGAAAAGTATGTAAAGAATGCGGATCTGAGGATGTTGTCAGCGATGCATGGGTTGGATGGAACATTGAAACACAGGAATGGGATAGTGTTGAAACTGTGTTTGACATGGAATATTGTAAAAATTGTGACGATGAAACTGCTATAATAGATGAAGAAATTTAAAAAACCAGAAAGAGTTTGGATAAACTGTCCAAGTACGTTGAAACCCTATCATGACTATCATGGTGGAGTGGGAATTGCACACACTACAGTTAACAGTCTTGGCAATGAAGAAACTGTAATTTATTTTACAGAAGGCTCTTTAGTGTCAATGATTATAAATCCTCTGTATTTAGAAACTAAGAATTCTCAAAACAACATTTTACAATATGGAAAACTGAAAAAATAATGAGCCTTGACTTCCCTTACACATGTCCAGATATTGATAGAAGTCTATCTGGAATAAAATCAGATATAGATTCTGAACTAATTGATATGATAACAGAATGTTGTCCTCTTCTTCCAGAGTTTAAATTAAATGAGTTTGTAAAACCTTACATTGAATCACTTTACGAAAGATTTTCAGAAAGCTTTGAAGCTGTAAGATCATTGAATGACGATATGAGAAGTCAAGCTGAACTTCAGATAAATGCTCTTCAAGCTGATAATGAACAGTTGTTAGAAGATGTTAGAATACTAGAAGAAGAGAAACAAGATTTAGTATATGACATTAATAAATTAAAAGATGAAATAGAAGATTTAAAATCAAGAACATATGAAGGATGAATTAATTACATTCGAGACAGCAAAGTTAGCTAAAGAGAAGGGGTTCGATATTGGTATTATGGATGGAGAGTATGTATTAGAAGGTGATAGAATATGTAGAGTACATAAAGAATATACTGGTTTTAAAGGAAGAGAACGAGATTGGTATTTTATTGATTATCCAGATACTTTATTAAGACCAACACAATCGTTACTTCAGAGGTGGTTGAGGGAGATGTATAATTTAGAAATTAATATTCAAACTACTCCAACATTTGATAGTATTCATACTAGTAAGTACAAAGCTTTTATTGGGAGAAGCTTTCAACCTTTTAAATGGACTACAGGTAAATTTTATATTGGTGACACTTACGAACAAGCATTAGAACAAGCATTAGTTGAAGCACTTAATCTAATTAAATTATGACAGCAGACGAATATTTAAAACAAGAAATATGACAATTAGAGACAAAAGACAAGCTGAATTTGCCAAGACTTGGATTGATAAAGGTGAGTATGGAATAATTTACGCATGCCCACGCTTCGGTAAAATCAGAACTTCAATCAATGTATTGAAAAACTACCCAATGGATTGTAAAGTATTAATTGCTTATCCAGACAATAAGATTAAACAATCCTGGTTGGATGATTTTGAAACAATAGGATATGATAATCCTAATGTTAGCTACACTACACATCTCTCCTTGAAGAAGCATGTTGATAAGAAGTATCACTTAATAATTGTGGATGAGATACATTTATTAAGCACTGCTCAGATAGAAGTGTGTAAAGAGTTATTTGGAAATAATTCTAAAGTGTTGGGGCTCACTGGCACACTTGCAAAAGATACTAGATGGGAATTGGAGAACGAACTAGCAATGTACGTTAAGTGTGAATATCCTTTAGAAAAAGCTATCGAAGAAGGAATTATTGTAGACTATCAAATCACTGTAGTTACAACACCTTTAGATGGTAAGGTTGTTCAGAAATTTAACAACAAATCAAAAACTGAAAAGAAACAGTTTGACAGTTACACTTGGATCATTAACAATCTTCAATCACAAGGAAAAGCTACAATGTTTCCTAGACTTGCTAGAATGAGATTGATTCAATCATCTTTAGCAAAAAGAAACTTGACTAAGAGGCTTATTGAAAAGCATAAGAATGATAGAATGTTAATATTCTGTGGTGTAACGAAAGTGGCTGATGATTTAGGAATTCCTTCTTATCACAGCAAATCCAGCGAAAAAGAAAAGTTTGAAGAATTCGCTGAAGGTAAAGGTAATCATATGGCAGTGGTGAAGATTGGAAACACTGGTGTCACTTACAAACCTTTGAACCGTGTAATTATAAATTATTTTGATAGCAATAGTGAAAATTTGGCTCAGAAGATTCAAAGATGTACAGCTATGGAGTACAATAATCCAGACAAAAAATCTCAGATATATATATTATCTAGCAATGAGGATGTTGAACTGAAGTGGTTAAGTAAAGCTTTAGAATTCTTTGATAAATCAAAAATAAAGTTTGTTAACGAGAGAGATTTATAATCAAAAAAGTGTATATTCATAATCAAAAAAGTTAAAATCTAAAAATTAAAGCAAATGGCAAGTAAACTGATTGGTATCGTAGGAGAAACCAGCACAGGAAAATCAACATCGATTAAGCATCTTAATCCAGAAGAAACGTACATTATTAACGTTGCTAAAAAAGAACTTCCTTTCAAAGGATCTAGTAAAATTTACAATTCGGAAAGTAAGAATTACAAAGAAGTGGATGATGCTAATGAAATCACACGATTGTTGAAAACTATTTCTGAAAAAGCTATTCACATTAAGAATGTTGTGATTGAGGATAGTAATTACATCATGGGTTTCAACATGGTTTCAAAAGCTACAGAAACAGGTTTTACCAAATTCTCACTAATGGCTCGTGATATGGTTGATTTGTTCAGACAAGCAAGAATGTTGAGAGATGATATCACGGTGTTTTATCTAACGCACCCAGAGATAATAGAAGATGGTGGTGAAATTATTGGTTATAAAATTAAAACAGCTGGTAAATTGATCGATAACCAAGTGTTGTTGGAAGGTTTATTGACTGTATGTCTTTACACTTTAGTAGAACAACAAAAGGATGGAACAGTTTCTTACAATTTTGTTACTAATAGGTATAGAAAGTTTCCAGCAAAGTCACCAGATGGAATGTTTGAAGATATTAGGATTCCCAACAATCTTCAAATAGTGGCTGATAAAGTGAATGAGTATTATAATTAATCAAACTAAATAAAAAGAAAATGTCAGGAATTGGAGGACAAAAAAGAGAAAGAAAAGAAAGTGGTGACTATTCAAAAAAGGTTGGCTTATTTGAAGGTAAAGTTATCGCAATTAATCCAACTATAGAACAATACAAAGATGTGTTGGGGATTGAGCTAAATGAAGACAGTAAAGCAGCTGATTATCTTGGTGAAAGTAGAGATGGTAACACCTCATTAAGAATTAGCATATGGGTTGAAGATGTGAAAAGTCAACAAAAATTCAACCTTAGTTATTACCTTGAAGATAAGGAAAGAATAAATAAGAATGGTGACAAGAATCAATATATCAATCAGCTTGGTATGTGTACTTGGGCAGCTCATGAAGATGATATTGCAGATTGGTTCAAAGGTACTTCTGATAAACCAAAAGATTTTCGACAAGCTTACGTTGGAGAAGAAGAACTTTATGAATTTCTAAGAAACTGGTTGTGCGAACTTGATTATAGTAGACACGACACAACTCTATCCATTGATTGGAAGAAACTCATGAGGAATAATGTAAAAGAATTGACATCTGAAATCGATGGAGAATATTGTGGAAATGTAGTTTGTATGGCAACGGTCACTACTAGAGAAAGAGATGGAGAGGTAAAAGAATTTCAGAGTGTTTACAATAAAGCATTCTTACCTCCTTACTCTTTGAAGCAATTCAGATTGAAAGATGTTGATTACAACGATAGTAGAATTACTTCAAATCTAGCAGCTAAGAAGTCTAAAGAATTAAGACCTCATGAAAGATTTGTTTTAAAAGTTTCAGGAGAATATGGTTGTAAAGACTATTTCATATTCAAAGATTTGCAAGACTATAATCCAGATATGAATATTGTTGCTTCAGACAAAGTAATTGCTGATGATGATTCTGATTATTAATTAGTATTGATATAAATTAGAGGCTCTCAATTTTGAGGGCCTTTTTTATTTAACAACTATGACAGAAAAAATTTGCATCGAAATCAGTATAGGTGAGCTGATTGACAAACTTACTATGACTGAAGTTAAACGTGTACTAACATCAAACATTGATGAAGTATCAATCATTAAGAAAGACTTGAGCATATTATCAATGTTTGCAATTTCTTATCTGAATATTCCCGAGATCGAAAAACTTCATGATAAAATCATGATAGTAAATAAAGATTTATGGAATATTGAAGATTTCTTGAGAAAAAGTGAAGATGTTAAAATATTTGATCATGAGTTTATTATGACTTGTAGAAGAATATGCGTATTGAATGACTTGAAAGCTGATATGAGAAATGAAATAAATGTCACAATTAGTAAAGTCCTAAAAGAATCACAGAATTAATAAAAACTAAATGATTTCTGGTGAAAAAAGAAGCAATGAAAGTCTTGATTATAAAACGATACTGTCTAAAATATCTGAATACGATATCTTCAGGTATTATGTACCTGTAGCAAATTGGGAAATTAACAGGTTGATGCATTCTCCATTTAGGAATGAGTCAAACGCATCCTTCTCAATTCACTCTAAAGATGGTAGACTTTATTACATAGATTTTTCAGACGTACATTATAGAGGTGGTTGTTTTGATTTTGTTCAACAACTATTTAACATAAGTTACAACGAAAGTCTTGAATTAATTGATAAGGATTTTAATCTTGGAATAAGAAAAAGAAGAACAGATGGAGATGTTGATTACAAACATATTATTTCAAAATATCAACAACCTGAAGTTCTAGAAAAGAAATATTCCCATGTTCAAGTCATTACTAGAAAGTTTACAAACGAAGAGTTAGAGTATTGGAATCAGTATTATCAAGATGTCTCTGATTTAAAGGAGAATAACATCTACTCAATCAAAAAGCTATATCTGAATAGAAAATTGATGCCTCTCAGTAATACAGAATTGAGATTTGGATATCTATATGAAGATAGCTGGAAAATTTATAGACCTTTCAATAAGGAGTTTAAGTGGGTTCCTAACAATGTACCAATTACCAGTATGGACGGTAAAGAAAATATTGTAGGTAGTGATTTAGCATTCATCAACAAGAGTAAGAAAGATTACATGGTGATCAAAAAGTTATATCCTTATACTTGCGCAGTGCAAAATGAGGGAATTGCTTGCTTTTCTGAAGAGAATGTTGAATTTCTAAAGTCTAATTCCAAACGTCAAGTGCTCTCATTTGATAGCGATGTGCCAGGTGTAAAAAACTCAAAGACTGTAACAAACATGTTTGATTTTGAATACTGTAATGTGCCTAGATGTTATTTGAATGAGGGTATTAAAGATTGGGCATTACTTGCCAAAACTTATGGTTTAATAGTAGTTGAACATTATTTAAAACAAAAAGGAATTATAAAATGAATTTACAAAGACACATTTGGGAAGGTTGGACAGTTCAAAGTTTTATTACAGATTTAGAACCTATGTTTAATCTAATAATGAGTGGTCAATCTTGGAAAAAACCATTTTCTTCTGAAGCTGACTTGAAAGAATGGTGTAGAGATAACCAACCTGGTTATAAAAAACACATACCTGAAGTTTTCAATTATTTTAAACAAAAAATTAAATTATGAACGATGAGAGAATTCAAGAATTAATAAAATGGGCAAGAGAACGTACAAAATCTTGCCCAAAATTAAAAGATGAGATTAATGATTTGTTACAACTTGCAATTGATGAAATTGAAGAAGGTGCTTCTGTAAGCAATGAAATTAATCTATGTATGTCAGATATAAATGAATTATTAAAAGAAAACTGTAATTAAAATGTCAACAAAAACTTATTCAACATCAAAATATTACCTCACAGGTACGGATCTTCCTAAAGAGACAAGGACTTATAAACCAGTGTCTCATGGTCAACTTATTGACCTAACCTTAGAGAGTATTCATCAAGCAGGATTTTCTCTTGATTCTGAAAATTATTCATCAGCAAGAGATGGAAATGTTGCTAATGGCAAATTTGCAATTAGAAACATTGCAGATAAAGAAATGCAACTTCAAATAGGCTGGCAGAATAGTTATGATAAATCACTATCCTTAAAGTTTGCAATTGGTACAAAAATATTCATTTGCGAAAATGGATGTGTTAGTGGTGATTATGGGTCATTCAAAAAGAAGCATCAAGGAGATGTGCAAATATTCACTCCAACAGCTATAACTGATTACATCAAATCAGCTGGAGATGGATTTTTGAAGATTCAAAAAGAGCGTGAGTTGATGAAGAGCATTCAAGTAGATTCTAGAATTACTGCTGAATTAGTAGGGAGAATGATTCTAGAGAAAGAATTTATTGAATCTACTCAACTTAATATAATTCGTAAAGAGTTGAAAAATCCAACACATGATTATAATTCTCAGTCAAGTCTTTGGGAGTTGTATCAATTTACAACATTCTCAATGAAAGATGTGCATCCTACATTGTGGATGGGTAATCATATTGATGCTCATGATTTCTTTGTATCAGCTGCTGGTGAATTAAAAAGTCACACCTTCAATATAGGTTTTGAAGAGGTTTCTGTTACTAAAAATCAACTTACAATCTTTGACGAATTAAACCGACAATCTAATGAATTGGGATAAATTTCAAGAACACTTTCATGAAAGTTGGCACGAAGTAATAAGACCTTTTATTGAAAGTGAAGATTGTGATGATATTTATTCATTTCTAAAAACAGAATCAAGGAGGGGCAAGAATATTACCCCTTCTTCATTTAATACTTATAGGTGCTTTAAAGAAACACCTTTAGATGAAATGAAGGTTGTTTTGTTAGGAATGTGTCCATATCACACTAAGATTAATGGTGTACCTGTTGCAGATGGCTTGTTAATGGGTTGTTCTCAAACTGATGTTATTCAACCTTCACTAAGTCAATTTTACAATGCTTTAGAGAAAGATGTGTACAGTGGTTTGAAATTAAACATTAAGAAAAACACTGATGTGGAATATCTAGCTCGTCAAGGTGTTTTAATGCTTAATGCTGCTCTTACGACAGAGATTAATAAAGCTGGATCGCACTTGAAGATATGGGAAGAGTTCATCAAATATGTGTTTGAGAATGCAATTGCTCCAAGTAAAGTGCCCGTTGTATTCTTAGGTAAAGATGCTTCAAAATTCAAACGTTACATGGCTCCATTGACATGGTCTTTCGAATTGAGTCACCCAGCAAGTGCTTCTTATAAAAACACTGAATGGGATTCTGAAAGTGCATTTAGTAAAGTTAATAGAGTGTTAAAAGATAATGGTAAGTCACAAATCAATTGGTTAGATGATGATTTACCTTTTTAAAAACAATAAAATAAAAAACAATGAAAATAGTAAAAGTTGATGAATTGAAAATTGGGGATGAAATAATTATACCCTGCCAGTCTTTCTTTAAATATCTTAGAGTTCTTAAAAATCCAGAAAAGAATTCAAAAACTGGATGGTACAAATCAGTAAAATGCTCTGGGAGAAGAGATTCATTAACAACATCATTCACTAATTATAAAGGTGAGGTTATATATTATGATGTAAAAACCTGGAAATTTACAGGAGATGATCATAATATCAAACAGTATGTACAATTAGATGGTAGAGAAATCTTATTAATTAAAAGTGAAGATTATGGGTAAAAGATTTAGTAGAAAAGAGATAATGTATGATAAAGAATTATCCTTTTCATATGAAATGAAACCAATCATTTGGTCAGGAGATTATGAAATTCACGAACATGGTGAAGATAGTGATTATGATTATCCTGGAGATTGCGAAACTGACATTTCAATCACTTGGACAAACAGTTTACTTATGTGGGATAATCTTAGGGAAAAGTATCAAACTATACTGTTAACTAAAGCACTTGAAAATGAAATAGAGCAAGCAATTAAAAATTCATTATAAAGAAAAAAAAGATGATTTTAGAAAAACAAAAAGAAGCAAACATACTCGTTGATGGTGAGATTAATGAGTCAATAGGAATGTCCCTAGACTTAGATTCTGCTCAGATTTTGATGCAGATGTTAAGTAAAAATCTGTATTCAGATGGCATAGGCTCAACTATTAGAGAATGTGCAAGCAATGCTCTTGATAGTCATAGAAGGGTTGGAATAGAAGATCCAATCATTGTAAGTTTGGAACTTGATAATAGTAATAATTATCAGTTCTCTGTAGAAGATTTTGGTATTGGTCTAGATGCTGATGATGTTAGAAATATTATCAGTAAGTATGGTAAATCAACTAAGCGTAATAGTAACACTGAGCTTGGCATGATGGGATTGGGCTTTAAAGCACCTTTGGCATATTCCAGCAGTTTCTATTTTATCTGTAGAAAGGATGGAATAGAACGTAAGTATATGATGTATGAAGGTGAAGATACCAACACTATTGATTTATTGTATGAAATACCTACTACAGATAGAAATGGGGTAAAAGTTATTGTACCAGTTAAGTATTCTGATAGAAGCAGTTTTTATGAGAAGATAAAAGAGCAATTGGCATATTTTGAAAATGCATACTTCAATGTTACACTTAATGATAGATCAATAAATAATGAGTTTACTATTCATAGATCTGAGAATTTTCAATATTCAGAAATTTGCAAGAATGAGAACATGCACATCTCTTTAGATAACGTTTATTATCCTATTGATTTTGATAAGTTGGGAATACCAATAGTTCAATTTCCTATAGCATTGAGATTCAGTTTAACTGATGGATTATTTCCAACTCCTAATAGAGAATCAATTAGATATACAACTGAAGCTAAAGCTGCTATTCTTGACAAGATCAAACTTCTGTCAGATTACTTTATTCATAAGTATAATGAACGTTCAAAGAATTGCAACACCTATAGTCAAGTTTATGATTATTATAATAGTGAGAGACGATATGTCGAGATTATTCCTAATGTTCGTTTGAATGTTGGTTATTTATCAACATTTAGTGATGTTACTATTGTGAAACCTACATTGAAAAATGTAAAGTATCTAGATCTAAAAAAACTAGTAGATAATCACAACTCTATATTGGGAGAGTATTCTAATATGTTTTCTTTGAATTTGGGGAAGATAAGAGATTTAAAATCTAAAAGCAGCTGGGAATCAATTGTTACAAATTTTATAGACAAAGGTGATAAGTTGTACATCTATTCTGATAAATTACCAGAAGTTAAAAAAGCTTACCTAAGAGAAACTCTACCTGGTGGATATTCAAATAAGTATTTCTTCTTGAAGAAGGTTAAATCTTACAAATTGTTTCCTAAAAAGAATCAAATTTCTTCTTATGACAATTACTACACATTATTAAGGTTGTCTTCAATTGATAAATCTCACTGGCGAGAGGCTATTCTTGAGTTTCAAGGAATTGTTAAGGATATAATAAGCACCTTCATTGATTTAGATGCTATTGTAGTACCAGATAGTTTTATTCAATCTAGAAAGAAAGTTGGTGTTAGATCTTCAACTGATAGAAAGAAGAAATTAACTGGAGAAATCAGTCTAAAGGTTGCTCAAAATCTTGAGAGATATGTAAGTGGTAAGTCTTGTAAATTTGTTGCCACCACTGCTAACTTAAATGATCTTTCTAAGAATGGTAAATTCATCATCTATGCTCATCATGATGATTCTGATAAACTTGACAAGTTATACAACACTAATAATAATAGACTTGTTAAAATGATGTTTGTAACTCTATCATCTAGAGAGTTGAGAGTTTTAGAAAGTATGGAATTTAAAAATACAATCTCTTATTCAAAATTTATGGAAGGTAGTAATAAACCATTCAAGCGTATAGTTACAGCATTCTTAATAACTAGTTTATATTCTAATAATGTAAGACTATTTAGTAAGATCAAATTGGTTAAAAATATATCAGTTGATATTCATAATAAAATACTTGAACTTGATACGTATAGAATTAAGAATGATTACCACTGTTATTCAGATATCATGATTGAAATGACTAAAACTTCTAAAAGTAATAATCTATTCGATATGACTATTTATCCAGAATATTTAAGAATGGTTAAAATCTTAGATGACTTATACTTTCTAACTGGGTTGGTTGGTCAAATGAGTACCTGGATAGCATCCGAAAGTAATGTTGTATATGTTAAGATGATTGTAGATCTGATGAAGTACAATAAGTATAAAGTTAATCTTGATCATTATTCATCTCCAAAAGTTGAAGAACTTGTAGATGAAGTTGCGTAATGCTTTGAAAATTAGTAATTTAAAGGGAGAGAAATCTCCCTTTTTTCATTTAAAAAAATAAACAACTAAATAAATAAAATTATGTCAAATTATAAATTAGATTGGTTTAAATTAAAAATTAAGAAACAGTCTATAAAAAATGAATTGTTACAAAAAAAATTAGAATCTTCTGAAAAACCATATTTGAAACTTAAACTTGTGAATGATGTAATCACTGTAGTTTTGAAAAATGGAGAAGTGTTATCAAAAACATCAGCTGATGTTATCGATTTTAATAGAATAAAAGAGGCAACTACTGAGAGCGATATTTTGAAATGTTTTATGGCAAGTCATAATATTAGTGATGCTAAAACTCTGAAAGATGTTGAGAATCAAAGATCCTTAGATGTAATCTTTAATTCTTATGATATATTAAAGAGAATTAAACAGTTTGAAGTATCTGAAAATTCTGTATCATTCAAAGATATCGATAGAACAATTCCTCAAATGTTGGTTACTAAGTTTGCAAACGTTGTTAAACCTTGGGAAAATCTTTCTGACAAAGAACTCAATGAAAATTGCAAAGCTGATGTAGAATTTAACTCATTGAAAAGATTCTTCATGTGGTGCTGTTTAAATCCTAGAGCTGAAGTAGCTAATGAGTTGTATAGATTCTTAATAGACAATAGTTTTAGAATTACTAAACAAGGATTCTTTGTAGCTCTAAGAAATGTTGTTTCTCTTGAAGGTGCTCATGGAGATAATGCTAAAGTGCATTTTATCAGCAACACCTACAACAAGATTAAGGCTGTGTGGAAGAAGAAACCTTCTGATTACGTAGTTCTTGAAAATGATGGTGTTTATTTTCTTCAAAAGTCTAATTCTGAAGGTAACCATAATGGTAACATTATTGGATTTCTTGATGAGTTGTACATGAATCTTCCTAATATGACTGAGAATAGATTTACAGATGATTGGACTAAAACATTTGACATTCGAATTGGTAGAGTTGTAAGTATGCCTATGAAAGATTGTAATTGGTCTACACAAGATTGTGCTGCTTCAGGATTGCATTTTACAGCAGATGAGATCAATTACGTAGGATGTGGTGACACTTCTGTATTAATGTTAATCAATCCAATGAAAGTTGTTGGAATAGGTGCTAAGAAAGGTAGATGTTATGAGTATTTACCAATCATGACTGTACCAAGAGAGGAATCAACTCAAATTTTACATGATCTTGATTTTGATACAATTGATCTTGATGAGCAATATTCAGAGGATCAATTAGAATCTCTTGTAGAAAAAGCTCAACAAGGATTTTCTCATGAAGTAAATAAGCATCAGTTTAATCTTTCACCAATTTCTACAAAACAGATTGTAGACATTGTTCAAAAATTAAATAAAATGAAGAATGACTTGCGGAAAAGAGTTCAAGAAGTTGTATAACACTCCAGGTAAATTGATTGATAACATGAAAAATGTTTACGATCAATGCTTGGAAGATGATGTTGCTTATGGAAAAGATTGGTACAGAATTGCCAATCTTTTTTCTTTAGCACTATCTGATAAATATAATGTTTGTGAAATGAAAGTTGCTGGAGTAATAGCAGCTCTATCTCCACAAAAGGAATGGGTGCATAATAAGGCCCTTGCTGAAGAGTTCGTTAGAACTGATGGAAGAACATCAAGACACACGTCGATGCAAACCAGGAAGGCTAGAAACATATTAAAAAATGGTTCTGATAGAAAGGATATAGATAATTTCTTAGGAGGATTAAAGACAACAAACTTCTTTAACAACATCTATAATCCTGATTCAAGAGATCACGTTACTGTTGATAGACATCATATTTATCTTTCAATTGGTTGGGATGCTCAATCATGCACTCCTAAACAATATGAGTTCATAAAGGAAAACACTATTATATTTGCAAATGAACTTGATGTAATACCTAGTGAGTTACAATCAACACTATGGTTATGTTGGAAAAGGATAAAAAAAGATGCTAAAAAAGAAAAAGACTAGAGTTCTTAAACCTAAAACTAGGAACAATAGTACAATGACTGAATCTGGATTTTGGTCATTCATACGAAGTGCATTACGACAAAAGTCTAGATGGTGGAAACCAATCACTCAATGTAAGTTAAATTCACGGAAAGATTATCAAGGTCCACTAAAAAGACAGAAGTATGAATATCAATGTAACAGTTGTAAAAAATGGTTCCCTGAAAAAAGTATAAATGTAGATCACATTTTACCAGCAGGAACTCTTACTTGTGCTAATGATCTTCCAGGATTTGTAGAACGTTTATTTTGTGAACAAGATAATTTACAAATTCTGTGTTCAGGTTGTCACGATAAAAAAACTCAGTCTGAAAGAATAAAAAAGTAGAGTTATAGTTTATGGTCAATTTATTAGAAAGCCTTTCCTCAATGGGGAAAGGTTTTTTTTATTTCAATCAGTTAAATTTAAAATAAAAAATGATACAAGGACACAGTAGAACCGAAGCAAATTACAGAGCTGTTCAAACAGATAGCTCAAGCTCATTGAAAGATTTCTCAATGGATAGAAAGAAATACCATAAGAAATATGTTCTTAGAGAAACCGTTGAGGATAAAGATAACCAAGCTGTTACAATAGGGAAACTTGTAGAAACATTATTATTGGAACCTCATGAATTCGATAATAGATTTCACATGTCTGCTTGTGCCTCAACTCCTACAGGATTAATGCTTGATTTTGTAGAAGCACTTTATAGATTAACAAAGGAAGCCACTGACCAATTTGGTGTAATTACCAAAACATTTGACGAACTAAGCAAAGATGCTTATCTTGAATCTGGTTATAAAATCAAAATTGAACAGGTCATTAACAAGTTTATAAACACTGATGCTGAGATTTATTACAATGAAATTAGAAAAGTTAGATCTCAAAACTTAATAGTTGTAAACAGTAATGATATTGCCAACTCTGAAAAAATTATTCACGAGTTGAAGAATAACTTTGCTACTAAAGATATTGTCAATCTAACAAATAGTTCTAGATATACAATATTGAATCAGTACCAAATGTTCTCTTACAAAGTTGACGATCACATGTTCAAGAGCATGTTTGATAAGTTACTAATTGATCACCATGAAAGAACTGTACAAGTTTACGATCTAAAATGTACATGGAATGTTGAGAATTTCTATGGAGAGTATTATTTATACAGACGTGCATACATTCAAGGATATTTATACTACAGAGCAACTCAAGAACTTACCAATGATGTAAATTCAGAATGGTATGGTTACACTGCTAAGTATCCTGAGTTTATTGTATGTGATAGTACAAATTATTACAATCCTTTGATTTATACAATGGATGAGATAGATATTTCAAACGCTTACCTTGGATTTGAACACAAAGGTAGAAAATACCCAGGTGTGAAAGATACTATTGGAGATCTTAAATGGGCTCTTGAAAATGGTATTTGGAACATCTCTAGAAAAAATTATGAAAGCAAAGGAATTTTAAACCTTAGAGGATGACATTATTAACAAAAACCATATCAACATTATTTATGCTTAGGCCCTTGGGTCTAAGCTCTTCTACACTTTCAAAATTTGGATTCATTAATGCTTTCAGCAAAGACATTGATAAAGAATACTGCTATGATGAAGGTGTATATTTATTATTCAAACCTCTTGATATGGATATATTTAGGGGTTTTCTAGAACAAGAGTATGAGACAACTAACGTTATTGAAGATTACGATTATGGTGGCGGATATGTAGTGGTAGTTTATAAACTTAAAAATGAATTCAAAAATGATTTTAATTTAGTTAAACTTGGCTTATATTCAAAAACTAGTAAATCTTTTCAAGATACCTTTCCAAAGGTTATAAAAATCATTGATAAGAATGGTAGACACAAGGATGAAATATCTCTCCAGTACAGAATATTCAACAAAACTCAAGACTTGATTGATTTTTGGGAATCTACACTTAATGTTAGATTTTCTGAAAATCAAGAAGTTTGGGAAGGATTCCATGAAGAAAGAGAAACTTTAAATATTCAAAATATAATATACAATGTCGAAAAAGTTAGCAATTGAAATACTATACCAATATCCTCTAGCTACAGAAGCAGTTAGAGATTGGTTTCTTAAAAAAATGATTGAATCTTTTGAAGAAGATAATGCACCTGAAGATTTTAAAGCACAAATGTTAAAAATAGGAGTTCCCGATAACACGTTAGCAATAATGTTAGATAGTGGGCCAAGAAACTTCTTTGATGTGTTTGATGATAATAAGATTTTTATCGAAATCAGATTGTCTGAAAAAGCTGAAGGTGGTTTCTACTATGTCATTAATGGCGTTGAAGACAATTTAATGTATGATAATAGAATCCCTTGTGAAAGAGCTGCTGTTGTGAAATCTTTAGAACTCTTTAATTGATCCATGAGTTTAAAAATCCCATCCCTGTTGTTGTAGAAAATGACAAGAATGGATATGCTTTATATGTTAAAGACTCTGGAGCATTTGAGAACGACATCTGGTGTATTGTATTATGTGAAGGTGGACATGTAAGACATTACATGTCAGATCAAATTAAAATGTATATAAACGCAACATTAAACATAACAAAAAAATGAGAAAAGTATCAATTAGAGCAAAAAAAGCTTTTGATGAAGGACGAAGATTATCAATGGGTAATACAAAAGTTATTAGCTCACTTGAAACAACTTCAATATATCTTTTTGGGCATGAAATTGTTAGAAAAGATTATGAGGGTTTGAAGATTACAACTGCTGGTTACAATACTAAAACAACTATTGATCGATTGAAAGCTTTTGTAAATATCAGAATGTCAAAAGGATCTGTAATTGTCAATGAAAAATTTGAATGGAACGGAGAATGGTTAAACTTAACAGAATATGAGCAAGACAACAATTTATATTCACTGTAAAAGAGATTATAAAGATGTGATCGATATTAGAGATTATATTGTAAATGCTGCAATTAATGAAGGGAAAACTATTACAGTTACCTGTGGCTCATTTCCTGGAACAAGTATCTACACTCCAGAAGAACTCAAAAATCCTGTTAAAATAAGCAGATCTTATAAAGCAAACTTTGGAAATATTGAAGATTATAAATTGCATTCGTATGATTGGAAATTTGATTGATTAATGTGTTAATGTGTTTTGTTTGTCAAAAAAGCCTCATGACTATGTTGTGGGGCTTTTTAATTGAAAATGTTAGAAATTTTACGTATATTGATTTACAAAAACAAATAATAAAATGGCAAAAAAGAAAGAGAATCCCGAGGATATCAGCAAGTTCCAAGCTGCATTGGATAAGTTAAATAAAACTTATGGAGCGGGCACTGTCCTAGCACTTGATTCTAAAATTGGAGGAAATTATGACATCATCAGTACAGGTAGTATTGGTTTTGATTATATCACACTTGGTGTTGGTGGATTTGTAAAAGGTAAGTTATATGAACTAATGGGTTGGGAGGGAAGTGGCAAGAGCACTATTTGTGGTCATGCCACTGCTGAGTGTCAAAAAAATGGAGGAACAGTGCTTTACATTGATGGCGAGCATGCTGTAGATAAAAAGTATTTTCAATCATTATGCGTAGATACTACCAAGCTATTGATTGCTCAACCATCTTGTGGCGAAGAGGGATTCAATATTGCAATGGAAATGATTAACACTGGAGAGATAGATTTGGTAATCATTGACAGTGACAGTTCATTAATTCCCAAGAAAGTTATCGATGGTGAGGTGGGAGATAGTGCCATTGGCAAGAAAGCAATTCTGAATAGTAATGCTTATCCAAAACTTAAATCTGCGCTATCTACAAATAATGTTTGTGTAATAGTAATTTCTCAATACAGAGAAAAAATTGGAGTAATGTTCGGATGTTTACATGGCGAAACTTTGATAAATTTTACTGATGGTAGAAGTATTCCAATCAGAAAAGTAGTTAAAGAAAAAATCAAAGGAAAGGTTTACGCAATTGACAAATCTGGAAAGATTAAAGAACGTGAAATTTTAGATTGGCATGACAACGGTATGGTTTCTTCAAAAGAAGATTTCATACATATTGAAACAACAGGATTAGATGGTCAAAATGCAATTGGTGTAACAGTTACTCCAAATCATAAATTATTGACACCTAATGGTTGGAAAGAAGCCAAAGAAATTAATATTTCTGATGAAGTAGTTTCCAGATATAATTCAATTGTGAATGGTAGTTTGAAAGATTTCTTTTACGGAACCTATGTAGGTGATAGTTCTGTCTTGAGAAGAGCAACTGTCACTGCAAATATTAGATTTCAAGATAAAAACAATCCTGAATATTTAAAGTGGAAAATCCAAAAGCTTTCAAAAGCCTTTAATTTCAAAGAAGAGAGTAATGTGTACCAATCTCAATATTCTTCTGAGTTGCATTTTATTCAGAAGAAATATCCAAAAAGAGACCCCATGGCATTCTTTGATAATTATTCTGATTTAGGTCTTGCTATATGGTTTATGGATGATGCTCATTTAGATGTCAGACAAAAAAGAACTAGATACACATTATCAGTAAAAAGAGTTAAAGATGAAGATTTGAGAAATCAAATTAAAGAACAGTTCAAACTTAAAATTGGAGTGGATTGTACAGTTCATAAAGATGGATCTATACAATTTACAAATTTTGAAAGTTTAATAATTGCAAATAAAATCTGTAAGTATATTCCAGAATCTATGCAATATAAGCTTCCCGACGCATTCAAAAATAAGTATGAAGAGTTTGAATTAAATCATGAAAGTATTCTTTTACCAGCTGCTGTAACAGTTAAAACTATAAGATGTGCATCTGATAAGCAGTTTAAGCATAAAAGAAAGTTTGATATTACTGTATCAGAAGACGAATGTTACATGGCTGGAGGGATGATTAATGGTATTGTAGTGCACAATTCACCTACTACAACTCAAGGTGGACATGCTTTGAAGTTTTACTCAGATTGTAGAATAGAAGTGAGTAAGAGTGCTGTAAAAGATGGAGATGTTCAATATGGTAATTTAACTAAGGTGAAATCTACAAAGAATAAAATGTCTCCCCCGTATAGAAAATCAGAGTTTGAAATTGTATATGGTCAGGGTATTCAAAAATTTACTGAGTTGATTGATCTCGGGTCTCAATATGATGTATTGAAAAAGTGGGGGAAAATCATAACCTTTCAAGAGGTTAAGTATCCATGGGATGATTTTGAAAACCTCTTGAATGATAATCCTGAAATGGAAGAAGCTATCAAGAATGAAATAATCAAACAGATTAAAAATGAAAATTTAAACATTGAAAAAATTGAAGATGATGGAATATAATCAACTTGAGAAATTAGTAATCGAATGGGCTGATCAAAAAGGTATATTAGAAAAAGCCACACCAGCAAGACAAGCTGAGAAGACGTTAGAAGAGTGCAATGAACTCATTGATGCAATACAGGCTAATGATAGAGATGAGATCTCAGATGCTCTAGGAGATATACTGGTGACGATAATCATTCAGGCAAAGATGCAAAACATGTCTTTGGTAGAATGTCTTCAAGGTGCTTACGACATTATATCAAAACGTACAGGCAAAATAATTGACGGACAATTTGTAAAAGATGTCAAAGCAGACTTGTAAGACTTGTGGAAAATCGTGTGAGGGTGATTTTTGCTTCGTGCATAAAAAAAGAAAACCTCTCAACGTTAAGTCTATTGCAATCAAATCAACCTATATAGTACACAAGCTCATCATGGAGGAAAAGCCCTCCATGCGTGAGTTTTTTGTCAATATTTGGAAAAATAGAACGCATAGATCAGAGGTGAGCAACGAGAATCTTGGAAGAGAACCTCTTTCAATATTCTTTCATCATATTCTAGCAAAAGAAAAATACAAGCAAGCTGAATTCGATGAGGAAAATATCATACTCCTAACTCTAGATGAGCATACAAATGTTGAAAATGATATGTACAGATATGATGAAATCAATGATAGGAGAGAAAGTTTGAAAATTAAGTATAACATAGCTTAGTTTGAAAATTCTACTTAGATAGAAAGAGAGAGGTGGGTTATAAATACGTCATAACTTGCTGAATCACAAAGAGTTTAATGGTGTACTGCTTACGCTATAAAGTGTAATCTTTACGCTATAAAGTGTATAGGTTACCGCTATACAGCGTAAGCTTATCCTTACGTAAATAAATAGTGAGTTATGCATTAATGTCTTAAATATTACTATATATTTGCGTAAACAAAGTAAATCATATGAAAAATTCATTTCTGAAAACTGGTTACACTGAAACCAATACGGTGATTGATGGCGATAGTGGTGAGATATTAGATGTCATAATCAATAAAACTACCTATTTAGCAAATAGTAAAGAAGAGTTCTATTTGATGTATGCATCAATGGTGTTGATAATGAAAGGAAGTTCTGACGTTAAAATGAAGCTATTTGCAGCCTTGTTAGAGCGTTATTCTCAAGGACAAGAGTTTTCTATGTCCAAAGGATTAAAAGATGTCATAGCTAATGAAACAGGCTGTAAAGCCAGATCTTTAGATACAGCTTTCACAGAGCTGATTAGAAAAAATGTAATTGTTAGAATAGGTAAACAATTATACAAAGTTAATCCTAGACATGTTTTCAAAGGACCAACTAGCATTAGAAATCAACACTTGAAATCAATTATTGAACTTGGGTGTGAAGAAGAATATTAACTATAAACTAAATAAATTATGAAAAAACTATTTGAATTATGAAAAAACTATTTGAATACGCTGTCATATTTCATAAGTATGAAGAATTAAAAAATGGAGAAAAAGTTTACAAAGACTCAGAGATTATAATCAATCCTAAGTTTACACTTGCTGAATCAGAAAAAGAAGTGATATTTAAAGCCACTAGAGAAATTGATGAGGCATATGCAAGATTTCCAGACAATGTTGAAATCCTAATTAGAAAATTCTTAAAAAATTCTAAAATGAATCAGGATGGTTTTAGTAGGATAACAACTACGAGTCTTCCAAGCTTTCTTGGAGCAACATCTTATTCAAACAATACTGATAAAGAATCAAATTCATACACTTTAACATCAACTATATCTAATGAAAAATATCCTATTACATAGCTTAGAAGTATTGGAGCCTAAATTGATTCAGAAGACTGGTCAGAAGGCTGAAAAGAGTGGAATATATAGAAGTAATAAACAATATATAGCACTCACAAAAAACGAAAGGTTTCCACCTTCGGAAACAAATATTTGGAAAATAGTAGTAAGCATTTAAACAATAAAAAAATGAGCCAATTCTTTTATACAAGAAAAGAACCAATTAAAGGAACCGATCCAGTTGAGTTTAAAGAGTACACAGATAGCTTTAGTCTTAACAAAGTGATTAGGAGTTTAGAAAACGAAGATCATACTCGAATAGTCTTATTAGACGATATTCATGAAAGAGTACAAGATGTTCCTACAGGTAAGGTTAGAAACGGTGCTTACATCATGAAGAAAGAAAGGGGTACATATCAAACAGAAATCTTTCTTTCAATAGAAGATTCAGAACGATTTGTTAACTCTTTCATTGTCGAGTAATGAGTTATCCTAAAATTTCTTGTGTATGTCCTACTTTTAGTAGGGCATACCTTTTAGAAGAAGCTATCGAATCTTTTCACAAACAAGACTATCTTGGAGAAAAAGAATTGATAATTTGTAATGATTTTACAAGACAAAATTTTGTGTATGAACATCCAGATGTTAAAGTGATAAATTTATCTGAAAGATGTCCTAATCTTGGAAGTAAAAGAAACAAAGCGTACAGTTATGCAACTGGAGATATATTCTTAACATGGGGAGACGATGATATTCATTTACCAAAAAGAATATCAAGAATGGTTAATTCAATGATTTCTCAAAAATCTGAGTTTTTATTCGAAGGTCCTTATTATATATTGTATGCTGGGAAGATTGAAAAAAATCAAGGAAGAACATCTGGAGCACACGCAATTACAAAAGAACTATTTTATAAAATTGGTGGTATTCCAGAAATAAATTCAGGAGAAGATCAAGCATTCAATAGATTAGTAGAAAAAAAAATAGGTAATTTATCTATTTGTAAAGAAGAACCTCAGTTTTTATATAGATTTTCTAATACAAATAGAGTTCATATATCTCAATTTGGTATTGATAAATCAAGACAAAAAAGTGGGTATGAAATATTTTTAGAAAATGCAATCAGATATGTTGATGAAGGAAAAGAACCTAATGGTATTTATGAATTAAAACCTCATTGGTCAAAAGATTGGGTAAATGAAGTAAGTAATATTAAATAAAATTGATTTGAAAACTACTAAATTAAACACAAAATCATGATATCATCAGGAAAAACAAAAGATTCTCATTTAAAAAAATTAGAAGTGAAATCAAAAGAAGTCTTTTCTAACAAACTGTTTGGAGAACTTACTGTAATAAAAAATGATAAGGATGAAATATTCTTTATTGGTAAGCAAGTGGCTGAGAAGCTTGGGTATTCTAATCCCTTGAAAGCCATTCGAGACCATTGTAAAGGGGTGAACGAAACGTTCATACCTTCAGCTGGAGGTATGCAAACCATGAAAATCATCTCAGAATCAGATATTTATAGACTCATCATGCGAAGTAAACTTGAAGAAGCAGAGAAGTTCCAAGACTGGGTGGTAGAAGAAGTGCTTCCTTCCATTCGAAAGAGAGGAATGTATGCTACAGACAATGTTGTTGATAGATTTCTTGCTGATCCAGATTTTGCCATAAAACTTCTCACAGAATACAAAGAAGAAAAACACAAGAGACTTGAAGCAGAACAACTTCAGAGAGAAGCTGAAGAGAAGGTGCAACTGTTGACACATGTTGAAAAAATGTACACTGCTACTGAAGTGGGTAAGGAGTGCGGATTTCAATCAGCAATAGCTCTGAACAACTTTCTTATAGAGCACAAAGTGCAATATAAAGTGAACAATGCGTGGGTTCCTTATTCAGAATATGCAAACAAGGGATATTTTCATCTCAAACAGGAGATTCTTGACACAGGAAGAGTAATTTATCATAGAAAAATTACACAACTTGGACGAGAATTTATAGTCAATCTTGTAAATGAAAAAGGCTCCTAATTGGAGCCTTCTTCTTTCTTTCTTCTTCTGAAAAATACTATAAAGAGCAGCACAATTATTACTATCCACATTAGCATTTTAAATACATTTCCAAACAAACCTTTGAAAATACCCTCTAGAGCAAACTTGCCTACTGTTCCTACTATTTCTCCAGCATCTTGACCTTCGCTTTCCTTTTCTACAAGAGAACTATCGCTTTCAGTCTTTAGATCTTGCGTAAAATAAGAAACTCTACTACTATCATTTACTTCTAATTTGGTGATGTTCAACTTTTCCTTTCCTAATGATCTTCTTATTACAGTGGTGGTGACTATTGGAGAAAGACTTGTTTCATTTGTAATGGGATTGATAACAATTTCCTGTCTAGTGACTGTTTGCTCTAAAACCTCCTCAACAAAATCTGACTCAGATTTATCTTCCTCAATAAATTGAGAAATATTTGTCCGTTCATCAATTTGCTCTGTTTGGATATCTTGTTCATTAAAAGAAGAATTTTTATTCTTCTTTATTGACTTGCATCCAGATACAGAAATACAAAGAGCTAAAATAGTAACTAGCAGGATTTGATTTTTCATTTTGATAATCTTTTACCTTTTCTAACTTTCGTACCATTTCTTTCACTCTTGGAAGTCTTGTCGTATTCCTTCATGTAATTCTTATCCATGTCGTACTTCGGAACTTTAGGAGCTTTACGTGGTTTTCCAGACTTCATTATTTTCCTCTTCTGATAGCTCTTATGGCAGTTCTTTTTGCTACTCTTCCAGCTTTATTATCAACTCTTTTAGCTTTTTGACTAGCTTTTTGACTAGCTGCACGTTCTTTTGCACGAGTTGCTGCAATCTTTCTTTGAGCACTTGCTACTGATCCTTTACCCTCTTTAATATTTTTCAATTGTGCCATTTGCTTTCTTTCAGACTCTGAATACTGTTTTGCAAAAGTAATTTTTTTTCTTTCAGGAAGAGGAACAGAAGACAAACCTTTCTTAGGAGTAATTTTTTGTAGACGTGTTGCTGGAGTTCCTGTAGCTGGTTTTTTAACAGATACTTCTTTTTTAACAGGTGCTGCTTTTTTTCCTATACCGAGAGATTCACCTTTTACAGTTTTCATATATTCTGCATAACCATCTTTTTTAACAGCTTTAGCAGGAGCATTAGATGCATCTCTCAATCTCTTTTGTTCAGCAAGAGGCAATCTAGCTCTTCTATTAGCTTCTAAGTTTTTAGCTCTTCTAGCTTTTTCAGCAGCATACATACTATCCTTTTTAGCTTTTTGAGCTTTGATAGCAGCATCTGTTTTCTCTTTGTCTGTTGGAGTTTTTACTCCATTTCGTGCTTTTTTCATAATTAAATGTTGATTAAATTTTAAATATTGATTAATTGATTAACAACCGTTTCTACACTTACATCCACCCATCATTTTCTTCATGGGTTTAGCTTTCGCTACCTTTGCTCCTTTTTTAGCAATTACACCTCGTCCTTTGAGGATGTCAGCTTTGGTAATTTTACCATCCTTATTCAAGTCTGGAAATGATCCACCTTTCTTAGTCTTGGTAATTACTTTTGCACCTTTTTTAGCCATTTGTGGCATTGAAGTCATTGGCATCATTCTATTACCAGCCATGCCACCAGCTTGCATTTTCTTTTTCATAATAATCCTTCTTGTTTAAGTTCCAGAAATCTAGCTTGAGAAATTGATAACACTTCAGCAAACTCAAACACACCATCTGATTTTGCTTCAGCAATGTCAAGAACCAGACGAGCTGCAAACTTTGCATAAAATTCTTCTTTACCTTCTATATGAAGTCCTTGAATGTGTTTTGCAATAGCAACAATAGGATCTTGATTATTTTTACCAGAATTTAATATACTATTAATCAGTAGAGTTTTAGTTGCAAATTTTGGTACTTGTTCTTCAAGTATTTGTAATATTACATCATCTACTAAACCTGGAATTTGTGAAACAATAAAATTGTCTAATTTTCCATCTACAAACTTTTTTAATACCGATGTAACTTTAACAGCTGCATCTGAATATCTTACTATAAGATCAAACTTTGTTTCGTTTGTTTGTCTTTTGATTTTTTTCCACAATTTTTTAAAGAAGCTCATACACATTTTTATAAGGTTTAAATTCGAGTGTCTATCTCAAGAGTTATTATTTTAAAATTTTCAATCTTAACTGGTAAATCTTTTTTATTAATATTTTTGAATCCATTCTCTTTACATAATCTAGAGAGACTGTAATATGCTTTGAAAATATTACAATTGTGAATAAGTAGATACACCATATTAGCAGTTCCATTTACGAAGACTTAATGCTTTTCTTGTAGGTTTACCATTCTTAGCCATAGGTCCTTTTACACCTGACATTCTAGCACAGAATGATTTTCTACGATTGGCAGCCTTACTACCTTTCTTCAGTTTTGATGGTGCTGTAGTTACTGCCATCTTCAACTTGCTTCCAGGATTTTGTTTTCTATAAGAAGCTACACCTTTTTGGTTAAGACCACCTTTAGGATCTTTTCCTTCAGATCTAGTCCAAGCTGCTGTCTTTGCAACTTTACCACCAGTCTTCAATGCATTGCCATTCTTTTTAATCAAATGACCTTTGGGTACAGGAGTAATTGCCATTATTTCTTCTTTCTTTTCTTCGACATTGCCTTAAATGTCTTCGCCAACGCCTTAGCTCTACCTGTACAACCAGGTTTAGTAATTGGAGTACACTTACCCTTTGTTCCTCTTTTTTTAATAGAACTTGTAGCTTTTTGAATCCATTTTTTATCTGCCATGACTATTTCTTTTTAACACAGTTATTTACTGTCTTGCCACCTTTTTTCTTAGTGCCTTTTTTCTCGTAACCTTTCCAACAACTTATGCTGGTTCCATTCTTAGCTTTCTTAATCTTAATAGGAGCTTTCACTTCTTTTTAGTCTTCATTGTGAATTGCCATTTGAGGGAATATCACTTCTTCAACTGGTGTATCTGCTGGTTTAATTTTACCAGATTCTATATTTTTCACCATTACAGCATCAATAGCTGTATTAGCTTTATCTGCAAGAATGATAGCTGGAGCTTCAGGAAGATTTAGAATACTTCTGATTGAGTTGAGCATTAATGCAAACTCTTGTCCAGTTAGTTCAATTTTTTCATTTGGAGACCAAACATACTTTTGTGATGGATCATAAGACATAAATTATTTAGTTTTTATAGTGTGATTTCAAATGATATTGTTCCTGTAGTTTTAATACTTTTTGACAGGTTTAATCTAATGTTGTACAAGTTATGAAAATTTAATATTTCTCGTAATAACATTTCTGAATATTTAGGATGACTAGGAGCCAATCTAAAGTTGTATGAGTAAGAATTTCTTGTAATCTGCATTGCTGATAATTCATCAATTGAATCAATCAAACCTTCAAGTCGTGCAAAATAGATTGAATCATTATCTGACATCACTTCAGGAAAGAACTTCTTTATCAATTCCATTAGGACAGAGTTAACAAGTACTTTGTTTTTGCTGCCTCCCCAGATAATGCATCAGCAAGATTTGCTATGTCGTGATATGAATTTGATGTAGCAAATGATTTTAATGATGATGCAAATGACATAATTTCTGACACTATTATTTCAGAAGATGTAGAAGTAATGTTACCAACAGTAACAGAATTTGGTCTTCTTCCAGTGTAACCCATAAGTTTTTCAATCACACCGTCTTTAAAGTCATGTACATAATCATACAATGCTCCGACAGCTTGGTGCTCAGCATAAATTGACGTTTGCCAATGCGCCAAATGTAACTGCTCGTGAAAAACAGTTAATTTAGAAGCAATGGCTTCTAGGGACATATCCCCTCCACCATTGCTTTTGTTCATCATTTCTTCAGGAAATAGAGATTTCATAATGTTATAATACTGTAGTTGTAGTGGTTGTAGTGATAGGTTGACAGCATTCATATGCTGGAACTTCTTTCCAATTACCTACTTTAGGTTTGTTTCTTCGAAGCACTAAGCTTCCTGCTACTACACGCCCGTTTCCATCGTAGCGTACAAAACCTCTTAGGTCTTTTTTATTATAAGACATAATAAATTAGTTTAATTGTTGTTAATAATTTAAGTTGTACTTCATTTTAAGCTCACTGAGCTTGTTAGCATAATACCAATTGCAATGCTTCTTGGTTTCTTCGTTTGTCAATACTGTATTCAAGTGAACATCATTTGTAGGATCTCCTCCATTATGATATTTCCCCTTGTAAAATGCTGGCCAGGTTCCTTGTGTGGTTCCTACAATACCAGCGTTATGAAGGATTCCACAAGTGTCAACCTTGGCAATTGAGTCTGTAGACCATGCAAAGTCCATCTCTGGTACTACTTTCACCTTCTTATCACGATACCATAGATTGAACAATACTGCCCAAAGATCAGCACACCATGATTGTATTCCTGAGTTCTCATCCTTGTAGAACTGTTTGTTTACACCAAGAAGATGAGTTCGTATATTGAGAGTATCAACTTCCACTTTCTTCCAGAAAGAACTTGACACATTCTTAAGAATGTATTGTACTCCCCCAGTATTGTTATTATTCTCAACAGCAATTTCTTTTGGAATGCCTGCAATGTCACAAATCTCTTTTAAGAAGTCCCTTGTGGACGCTTCTTCTTTTTTCTCTTCAAGGATATCTCTCTTCTTAGATTCAAAGTAAGAGTTATTCATATATGATTGAGCGTTACTAATATAACAAACATCATCATCATAAAACTTCTCAATGTCTAATCCTTTTAACCAAAGAATATCACAATCTGTATAGATAATAGTCTCTTTTTCTAACTCAGGAAAAGCTTCAAAATGTTGAGCAATAACATGAGGTCTAAGAACAGGAATGTAAATGCTTAAATGTCTTGCAATACCTTTATCCTCATAGAAATAAATCTTTAAACCTTTATATGTATTCTCAAGTTTTTCCCACTCACTATTCTTATTCTCCCTTCCTGGAGGAACATAGATTAAAGGATGGATATTCTCTATCTTAAACCCTGCATTAACACATGATTCGATGTACAGATGACATTGCCATATAAAGAAAGAGTCATTAGGTTGAGCAAATATTAGTATTGGTTCTTTTTTCATAATTAAATCTACATCATTTATTTTCTATTTTACAAATGCGTCAACCCCAGACGATATTAAGATTTATTAAAATAAGAAGTAGCTGCACTCGCCAATTAGCTTTAGTTTTTCTTTTTCTAAAGTAGTTTTCATGTTAGCTAAATTCGTGAGGATACCGATCATCTAAGACCGTATCTGTGAATAACAAGTTAAAGTTTTCTAGAAGAGCAGTAGTCGAGATCATATCCACAAACTCCCCTTCGATTTCTTCCCCTGCATTGAGTAGGTTTCCCTCCTCATCCCATTCTTGCCCTATCGTCAGCTTTCCCAGCCACTTTACGGCAAATTTCTCATCTTGGTAGTAGCCTGCAAGTATCGCTTCTTGAGTTACCACTGAAATAT
>Ga0196901_1000214_pt1 | contig 31692 bp, 42 predicted proteins | sample CB_VirMetaG_FD_169099 | JGI IMG/M metagenome (GOLD analysis project Ga0196901, IMG submission 169099) | Freshwater to marine saline gradient viral communities from Chesapeake Bay - CB_1504_1 Viral MetaG (v3) (version 3) | ecosystem: Environmental > Aquatic > Marine > Coastal | place: USA... | reverse complement strand
CCCTGAGAAGGCAATCGAACTGCCCTCTCGTGATGTCTGCTTCCAATTGGACAGCACTCATCTGCATAAACTGCTGAAAGCAGCACAAGTTTACGGACTGACCGATCTTTCTGCTGTTGGTAATGGTGAAGAGATCACCCTGGTTGTTTCTGATCGTAAGAACGATAACTCTAACGAGTTTGCTCTGACTGTTGGTAAGACTGACAAGACCTTTGAGTTCAACTTCAAGATCGAGAACATCAAACTGATGCCTGGATCTTATGATGTTGTGATCTCCAAGAAACTGCTGGCAGAGTTTACTAACCCCAGTTATAATCTTAAGTACTTTATTGCTCTGGAACCAGACTCCAGTTACGAATAATGAGACACATCCTTTTTACACTCAAAGAGTGTAACAAATCGTTCTTAGATGACGAACAGTTTGTAAGGGATGTTGTTTATCAAGCATCAGTAAAGTGCCAGTCTACTCTCCTGGCACTTCATTCTCACAAGTTTGATCCTCAAGGTGTAACTTGTGTTGCAATGCTAGCAGAGAGTCACATTAGTATTCACACTTGGCCAGAAACTGGCATGGCAGTGTGTGACATCTTTACCTGTGGAGATCATACAAAACCCAAGGAAGGTGTAAAATACATGCAGATGATGTTTAATGCACAAGGCATCGTTAGCAAGTCCTTTAAAAGACCTTTAGAATGAATATCTTTGTGACCGACGAGTGTCCTGAGAAATCAGCAAGGGTTCTACCCGACAAGCACATCGTCAAAATGCCCCTAGAGACCTGTCAGATGCTCTCTATTGTGGCATCAGACAAATGGGGTCATGGTTATGGCACTCTTCCCAAAGCAGACGGTACACCCTATGCTACTGAGAAGGGTGCCTTTCGTAATCACCCCTGTACTATCTGGGCAAATGAAACCATAGAGAATACTCGTTGGTTGCTTCAGCATGGGTTTGCTCTATGTGCAGAGTATGCCGATAGGTATGGTAAAGTGCATACATGCTTCCATTCCCTTCTTGCTGCCTCTGAGATTATTCCTAAGGCAGACTACAGGGATCACACTCCGTTTGTGCGGGCAATGCCTGAGGAATACAAATTTGATACAAGCATTGATACCATCACTGCTTACAAGATGTATATTGCATCTAAACCCTGGGTATGCGATAATTACCTTAGGTTGCCACACCGTAAACCTGAATGGGTATGAAACTGATTGATAAGAAAGACTCTCGGTATTTTACTGAGACTTCTAAAGATCCATACATTCGTCATCGTTATAAAATGGTGGACATGCATGGTGACTTTGTAATTTTTGATAACTGGGAAGACGCCCAGATGATGTGGTGGAATACTCCATCGCAGTTTTTGTCCCACATTGAGGTTCTTGATAATGCGTAGTGATTTTCTTTGGGTCGAAAAGTATCGTCCCAAAACTATTGATGAGTGCATCCTCCCCGAAGCAACTAAGAAAACCTTTCAGGATTTCCTAGCACAAGGAGAGATTCCTAACCTGCTTCTTGCAGGTCCTGCTGGTTGCGGTAAGACAACTATCGCTCGCGCACTTTGCGAGCAACTTAAATGCGATTATATTATTATCAATGGATCAGACGAAGGTAGATTTCTCGATACTGTACGGAATCAAGCAAAGAACTTTGCTTCGACCGTCTCACTTTCTTCAGATGCACCGCACAAGGTCATCATTATCGACGAGGCTGATAACACAACCCACGATGTACAGCTCCTCCTACGGGCTAATATTGAGGCGTTTTATGGCAACTGTAGGTTCATCTTCACCTGCAACTACAAAAACAAACTCATTGAACCCCTCCACTCCCGTTGTGCAGTTGTTGAGTTCTCTATCAACGGAACTCAAAAACCTGCAATCGCAGCATCCTTCTTCAAGCGTCTCCAAGAAATCCTGGGTGCAGAAGGTGTTGAATATGATAACAAGGTCTTGGTAGAACTTGTCAATAAGCACTTCCCCGATTGGCGTCGTGTGCTCAACGAGTGCCAGCGTTACTCGGTCGGGGGTAAGATTGACTCTGCTATTCTCGCTTCCTTTGGAGATGTAAAAGTAAATGATCTCATTCAAAAACTTAAGAACAAAGACTTTCAGGCTGTCCGTAAGTGGGTCGTTTCTAACCTGGATAATGATCCTGGTGTACTTCTTCGGCGTGTTTACGATGCTCTTTACAGCACCCTTGAAGGCCCTTCTATTGCTGCTGCCGTGCTCATTATTGCTAAGTATCAGTATCAGATCGCATTTGTTGCGGACCAAGAGATCAACCTCCTCGCGGCGTTGACTGAAATCATGGTTGAATGTAACTTCAAATGATGAAGCACTGTCCAAAGTGTAATAATACAAAACCAATATCTGAGTTTCGTATTAGAGGTGAAGGTAAAACTAAACAAAGAGTTTATACTATTTGCAAATCTTGTGAAAAGATTGTAAACAAAATCACTTCTGATTTGAGAAAATCTGCTCCACCGAAACCAGATGTTTGTGATTGTTGTAAAAAACCAACCACAAAATTTGTCTTAGACCATGACCATCAAACTAATAAATTTAGAGGGTGGTTGTGTGATGGATGTAACATTGGGATTAGTAGATTAGGAGATACCAAATATGGTGTAAAAAATGCTTATGATTATCTTATAGAGTGTGAATTCAAATAAAACCTTATAAATAACCACGAGTTCACATACAGTGGACCAACAGACACACACAGAATAGGAGAGTGTTATGGCTAACCCATATGAACTGCGCTGGGATCTTTTCCAGAACGCAGAAAACCGTTTAGTAAACAGGTATCAAGCGGCAGAAAGTCGTTGGGATAGGTTAACAGAACAAGGAGCGGATGCTGGAGAGTATCCAACCTACCCAACAGAAGAAGAAATTTTTGAACTTGCTAATGCAATGAAGCGGTTCATTGAGGGAAATTGAGATGTCTAGAACTATCCCTCAACTGATGCCTCCTCTTTTGGAGGAAGAACTTGTCACAGGAATGGACAGGAAAAACTCTGACACAATCTTTTCAGGAAAAAGTGCAGAGAGTATTATCGCTAGTTACTTACTCAGGAATAAAATCAACTTTGCAGAACCTGCAATTGATCAAGGAAATGATTTCTGGGTAGAGGACAACGGAATTATTAAAAGAGCACAGGTCAAGAAAGTAGTCTTCAAGATGAAACTTGATGTTAATGTGAGTAAAAGAAAGGGATTTGAAATTCGTCGTCCAACTTTTGATTTTAGATTCCAGTCTGCTGGTGCAAAGAAACCAGATGTGAATACTGGAAGAAAGTTTTATGGTCCTAATGACATTGATGTTTTCTATCATGTTTTGTGGACACCACTCAGAGAGCTGATCTTTAAACTTGACTCAGATCAAGTTCCTTTAGATAAGAACGGACATTTTCTACAAGCAAAGAGTGCTGCATTCGATAGGTCTTTCACTCAGAGAAAGGTCTCTGAGATTGACTATGCATCGGCATTGCGTTCTGCCAAGTATGATGCTAGAATTATCCAAGAAAATCATGACTTCTTTTTCCCACCAAGTCAGCAAACAATAATGGACTTCTTTGAATGAAATCTTTGAAAACTCCTCTTCGTTATCCTGGTGGCAAGTCTCGTGCTGTCCAGAAACTTTTCTCGTACATACCTGACAAGGAGTATGATGAACTGCGGGAACCGTTCCTTGGCGGCGGTTCCTTCGCTATTGAATGGACTAAACGGTATCCAGACAGCAGAGTCTGGGTTAACGATCTTTACGAACCTCTGGTGAACTTCTGGCAGCAGTTGCAGATGTTTGGTAGAGAAATGCGGGATGAATTAAATCAACTCAAACACCGTCACATTGATCACGCTAGTGCAAAATCATTATTCCTTGACGCCAAAGAATATCTTGCTAGACCTGTGGAAGACACTGAAAGTTTCCACCGTGCTATTTCCTTCTATGTGGTTAATAAGTGTTCTTTCTCAGGGCTCACCGAATCTAGTTCATTCTCAAAGCAAGCAAGTGACTCAAATTTCTCCTTCAGAGGAATTGACAAACTGCCCTTCTACTCAGAATTAATCAAGAACTGGAACATCACAAACTATTCTTACGATTATCTGTTGGATGAATCCCCAGAGAAATGCTTTGGTTTAGTGGATCAAAACATCTTTGTTTATCTTGATCCTCCTTATGACATCAAAGATAATCTATATGGTCGTAAGGGATCAATGCACAAGGGGTTTGATCATGACCAGTTTGCAAAAGACTGTGACGCTTGTAAGATAGATAGTCTTGTAAGTTACAACTCAAGTCAACTCGTTAAAGATCGGTTCACTAACTGGAAAGCATCTGAGTTTGATCTCACCTACACGATGCGTTCGGTTGGTCAGTATATGCGGGAACAACAAGAGCGTAAAGAATTAGTTCTGGTAAATTATTGACATGAAAGTAATTGGTGTATATGGTGCCCTAGATTGGGACGCGAATGATTTTAATAAACCTAACACATACATTCATGATGCTGGAGCAACTCTCTTCGTCAATGGTAAGCATGTAAGATCCATCAACGAAGAGAGACTGACTCGTATTAAGGATGAGGGTAATTACCCACGCAAATCTATTGAGTATGTGTTGGGTGAATATGCACCAGAAGATATTGATATTGTTTGTTATGTTCCATCCTTTCCAGAAATAAGTAACGAGCAACTGACAGACCATACTGCTAAGAGAATGCTCAGGGAATCTTTTCCCAATGCTGAGGTGTGGATGCTGTCCCATCATCTCTGCCATGCAGCATCTGCAGTCTTTACTGCTCCATTCAACAGTGGTAGTTTCTTAACTATCGATGGTCTTGGTAGTGGACTGTGGGATTTTGCTAGTGGAATGCTTCGCGGTGGTGAAAATAATAGCATTGGGTATTTTGATAAGAAGAAAAGGATGTTCAGGTTCTTCAGGGGAACTGGGGATCTTGGTATGAACTCCTTTGGAGAGTATTACTGCAATATGTCAAAGTACATCTATGATGAAAAGCATAGAGAATTGATGCGTCGGGAATCTGATCTTCCCGAGAATGTATTTAAAAATATTCAGTTTGCCCAGAACTTTGATGTTACTCCTAAAGAGGGTAAGATCATGGGTCTCTCTGCTTATGGTAATGATCTAGGACAAGAATCTCCTGTTTGTTTTTCTTCCGAGTTTCCTAAGTCAATGTTTGATATTGATCGCTGGGAGTTTGGATTACCAGAAGTTCATTTCTATGACTATGAACTTATATGGAACTATCTAAAGGGGTCTCCAGAAGATAAAGCATTCTATGTTCAGCATTGGTTTGAGAGAGCATTAGTTTATTTCGTCAGAAAAGCACAGGACGAAGGATATCTTGAGGAAGATCACTGCTTCGCTGGTGGATGCTTCTTGAATATTACTACGAACACCTTGCTCAAACCTCTGTTTAGAAACCTACACATCCCTCCATACACTAACGACTCTGGAATTCATTTTGGAGCTGCTGCATGGGGTTCATATAAGATGAATCAGACTATTGAGATGCCAACAAACATTGCTTTGCTTGGTAAGTCTTATGATGATTTTGTTCCTGAAGAGACTAATTGTGAGTACTACGAAGATTTTGGTGAGCTATGTGAGGTTGTTGCTCATGAGTTAGATCAAGATAAGATCGTTGGATGGTTCCAAGGTCGCTCTGAGCATGGTCCTAGAGCATTAGGATCCAGATCTCTGCTGATGAGTCCTAAAAAAGCAGACAACAAAGATATTATGAATGATAGAGTTAAGAAGAGGGAGTATTGGCGTCCGTTTGCTGGTATAATGTTGGAGGAGTATGTTGATGAATATTTCGACGAGGGTATGATTACTCCGTATATGTTGTACTCTCAGACATCTATCACCAAGAAACTCCCCGCTATTGACCATAGGGATCGCACATGTAGGATTCAAACAGTAAACGATGAGTTGAATCCTAGAATGTGTCAGTTGCTTCGGAAACTAGAGGTTCCTGTTCTAATGAACACCTCATTTAATATCAGCGGTGAACCAATCGTTGAAACTCCAGAGGACGCCATTGCCTCATTCAAGAAAATGGACATTGATTATCTTGTCATTGGTAACTACTTACTATGGAACTGAAGGATTGGTTGAACTCTATTAACATGAACAAACAGGATCTTAGTGAGGATCCTGAGGCATGCAAAAAGTATCCTGCTTACATCGTGAATCGTTGTATGTCTGGGCACATCGATGCTATCTTGTTTGCTAATGAGATGAACAAGAATACTCATCTTAACAAAGACATGCAGTACCATTTCATGCTACATAGTCTGAGAAAGAAGAAGAGATTCTCTCCCTGGTTGAAGCAAGAGAAGATTGCTGACCTTGAAGTAGTAAAAAAATACTACGGGTACAGTAACGAAAAGGCACAACAAGCACTTAAGATTCTCTCGCCAGAGCAAATCAAATTCATCCATAAGAAAATGGATACAGGTGGTATTAAGAAATGAAAGTATTGAGCATTGATATTGATTATGCGTTTCCTACAGTAGATCAATGGCCAAATGAAGACAACGAAATGTTTTCTGAATGGCATCCATACACTAAATGGTATGAATATTTTCTCAGGTATCCTCACTTAAATACTAGAGAAAATATAATCAATGAACAATGCTTAGATTATCTCATAGAAACATTTACGAAAGCACTTTCTTCTAATCCAAACGCACATGTTTGGTTTGGAATGGATCATGATTATATTCTTTCATATCTTCATGATAAGGATAATATTGAAATCGTCAACATCGATCACCATGATGATTTCTTGGCTGGGTGTTATGTTGGACCGCAACATGGAGATGATGAAGAACTGCATCTGGGTGGATATCTAACTGAATATATCATGGCGAAAGCGCATGGAAAAGTAGATGAAGGTAGTTGGGGATCATATCTACACTCTCAGGGCAAATTGAAGAGTATGGTTTGGATTCGTAACGATGACGGCACTCATAATGATGATACTCGTACACCGTACAATCAGTTCCTATGCAAAAATCTTGGCACTCCATGTGAGTGGGAAACAATGTTTGCTGAAGAATATGATCATGGAGATTATCAATATGATGCAATTTTTGTTTGCCTTTCCCCTTCGTATTTGCCAACAAGTCAGTGGCATTTGTTCTCTTTATTCTTGGGAATATATGAAGATTTTACTGGTAAGAGTTGCAAACTAGATGAGTTTTGGGACAAAAAATGGATGACTAAGATGGGTTACGGTAAAGCAAGAGAAATTCTTAAAGAGTCTTTAGATCAAGTCAAGAAAAGTTTTGATAAATAATACAAAGATTTTTGATTTATTGAAATGAGCGTCGTTGTTGAACCGACCGTTGCTTGGTCGCCCGATAAGATGATTGAAGTTTCTTTGAGTGAACCTGATGATTTCCTGAAGGTAAGAGAAACCCTAACAAGAATTGGTGTAGCATCCAGAAAGGAAAAGAAACTCTACCAATCCTGCCACATTCTTCACAAGCAGGGTAGATATTACATCGTTCACTTCAAAGAGTTGTTTGCTCTTGACGGTAAGAAGGCAAATCTGACCGTTAACGATGTCCAGCGTCGTAATAGAATCTCTCAACTGCTTGCTGATTGGGGACTGATCACTGTTGTTGATGCAGAAAAGATTCAGGACATTGCTCCTCTTAATCAAATCAAAGTTCTTTCCTACAAAGATAAGAACAACTGGGTTCTTGAAACAAAATATAACATCGGTCGCAAGACTAAGGTAGAAGGAGAAGAAACCGTATAAATAATTCGTCGCTCTTTCGTGCGCGACTCTATACATACGGAATATACGCTACTTTATGGGGGGTTTACCGACCCCCCTTTTTAATGCAAACTTATATAATTAGTAGTGGATGCCGAAAGGGTCCACACAACACAAACTCGCTTTTAAAGGAGCTACCATAATGGCAAACCTTGCACGGTATAATGCGTCGGATCTTTCTACTTTGATGGATAAGATCACACGCAATAGCATTGGCATGGATGATTATTTCGATCGTATCTTCAAACTACACGAAACTACTTCCAATTATCCCCCATATAACCTCTACAACATCAGCAATACTGAATGTAAGCTGGAAGTCGCCTTAGCAGGATTTAAGAAGGCGGAGGTGTCTGTCTATACGGAGGCTGGTAAACTCTTCGTAGAGGGGCAGAAGGAGGACAAAGAGACCGATACCATCTTCTCCCACAAAGGATTGGCGCAGAGGTCCTTTACGAGGGTCTGGACGCTCTCTGATGAGACGGAAGTTAGGGATGTGATCTTTGAGGACGGTCTCTTGACAGTGACTCTTGGGAAGATTATCCCAGAGGCGCATAAGCGTAGGGACTGGTTCTAAATATCGGGGGGAGGCATCCCCCCTTTTTTATTTTTTAGAGACAGACAATGGCAACTAAAGAAACGAGAAGAGTTGTTGGGGAGTTGAATGAGAAAAAAGAAGAAAGAGAACTTATAATTGAAACTACCAAGGCACTTCAACCGCCTAATAATGAAGACATTGCTGATTTTGATCCATCCACTAGAGGGTTTGACAACAAACTTCTCTCTATTGTTGGTCAAATTCATGACAAACAGGCACAAATTATTAGCATTGCTAACACCGCACAGTATGTTGCTGGGTGTGGAACCACATCAACAACTGGAGTCAATCAAGATTTAGCACAAGTCAAGACTTGGAATCTGAATACAGTTGGGTATACTGGGGATGATCCAGAAGGCAATGTAAGTTACAGCACACTGTCATCATCTACCATTGGAATTGGGTCTATGAATGTCTACACCAACAATGGTGGGTCTTCAATTGGCACTTATTACAACTTACTAGGTCCTGGTTACGGAACAAGCGTTGATGGTGTTACCGCAGTTACACCCACTGCCACTGATAATGCTAACTGCACAGCATGTAAGAATGCTATATCAACTTTAAATTCAGAAATCACAACTCTTAGATCGCAAATCACTCCTCTCGTTAGTGACATTAATTCACTAAAAGAAGAGAGGACTGAACTGCACAGGAAGAGATATCAACTGGCAAAAACGCTGGTGATTATTCAGGAACAGATTGATAACCTTGAATCCCTTCTTGCCATTTTGAACGATCCTGACAATGATTCCCTGATCTAAATAATGTGCTATAATACCAAGAGGTAAAAACTGTACTATGTCCGTTAGAGTCGCTGTGATTGGCGGTGATCAGATCATCGCTGACATCAAAGAAATGATTGATCCTGAAGATAAGACCCGTCAATACATTTTCAACAGTCCATATCGTGTTATTCTGCAACCGACGATGACACTTATGGAAGAGACTGAGGAAGCTCCAAACACCTCTCAGGTTTCTCTTGCTACTTGGCAACCACTTACATCTGATTCGATGTTTATCGTCAATCCAAATGCAGTTCAAACAATCTTTGAACCAGTTGCCGATCTTAAAAATATGTATAGGGAGTTGATCGATGCCATCAGTTAAAGTTATTGTTCTCAAAGACGACTACAAATGCCTCATCGCAGGAGTAGAAGAAGTTTATGGTGCCGACATTGGTGAACCAGATTGTGAACTTACCAATCCGTATGAGTTCATTGTGATGGACGAAGACTTTGAGGGTGACTACAAGGATCGCCTCAAACCCTGGAACATTATGAATCTCAGTTCTCAGGATAAGTGTAGAATTGGTAGTGATACTATTCTTACTCTTGTTACACCTGAACCTTTCATCCTTCAAGCATACAATCAACTGCTATCTGAATGAAATTCTATACTAATGTACAAATGATTGGGGACCAGTTCCTCGTTCGTGGTTATGAAAATGGTGAGTACATTCAGTTTAGAGAGAAATACAAACCTACATTATTCGTTCCTGCTAAGAAAGAGACCTTCTACAAGACTCTCGATGGTGATTATGTTGAACCCATTAAACCTGGGTTTGTGTCAGACTGTCGGGAGTTTTTGAAGAAGTATAGTGAGGTCGAGAACTTCAAGATCTATGGCAATGAGAGGTTTATCTATCAGTATATTTCTGATAAGTATCCTCAGGAGCAGATTGATTTTGATACCAGCAAGATTCGTCTTGTAACTGTTGATATTGAGACCCGTTCTGAGAACGGATTTCCTGATGTTGAGTCTGCTGACCAGGAAATCCTACTCATTACCATCCAAGATTACAATACAAAGGAGATCACCACCTGGGGTCAAGGTCCATTCAAGATCAAACAGGATAATGTTCGCTACATTCAGTTCAATAATGAGCGTGATCTGCTGAATGATTTTATCAACTGGTGGATGGCAAATACTCCCGATGTCGTGACTGGTTGGAACATCCAACTGTTCGATATCCCGTTTATTACCAAGCGTATTGATCGTGTTCTGGGAGAAAAACTTGCTAAGAGACTGTCTCCTTGGGGTTTAGTATCCCAGAAAGAGGTGTTCATCAAGGGTCGCAAGCAGGTTTTCTATGATATTGGCGGCATTACGCAACTAGATTACCTAGATTTGTATAAGAAATTTACTTATACGAACCAGGAATCGTATCGTCTGGACCACATCGCCAATGTAGAACTTGGTCAGAAGAAACTCGATCACTCTGAGTTTGATACCTTCCAAGAGTTCTATACTAACGGTTGGCAGAAGTTTGTAGAGTACAACATCATCGATGTGGAGCTCGTAGACCGTCTTGAGGATAAGATGAAGTTGATCGAGCTCGCCTTGACTATGGCATATGATGCCAAAGTGAACTATAATGATGTCTTCTATCAGGTGCGGATGTGGGATACCATCATCTACAACTACCTGAAGAAGAAAAACATTGTTATTCCTCCTAAGGAGCAGACGGATAAGGATGAAAAATATGCAGGGGCGTATGTTAAGGAACCGAATCCTGGGGTATATGATTGGGTGGTCAGCTTTGATCTTAATTCCCTGTATCCTCATCTTATTATGCAGTACAACATCTCCCCTGAAACCCTCATCGACGAACGGCATCCCACTGCATCTGTTGAAAGGATCCTAAAGGAAGAGATTAACTTTGAGATGTATAAAGACTACGCTGTCTGCGCTAACGGTGCCATGTACCGTAAGAATAAGAAGGGATTTCTCCCCGAACTGATGGAGAAAATGTATGGCGAGCGTGTCATTTTCAAGAAGAGGATGCTCAAAGCCAAACAGGAGTATGAGAAGACACCTACTGATGCACTTAAAAAAGAGATCGCCAGATGTAACAACATTCAAATGGCGAAAAAGATTTCTCTTAACTCTGCTTATGGTGCTATTGGTAATCAATACTTCAGGTATTTCAAACTAGCAAACGCAGAAGCAATCACTCTGTCTGGTCAGGTCTCGATTCGTTGGATCGAGGACAAAATGAATGAATATCTAAATAAACTTTTGCAAACCGAGGGTAATGATTATGTCATCGCTAGCGATACCGACTCAATCTATCTTAATCTCGGACCTCTTGTTACTAAATTTTTTGGTAATAAGTCTGGTGATAAAGCAGCAGTTGTGGGGATACTTGACAAGATCTGCCAAGAAAAGTTGGAACCATTCATCGAATCCAGTTATCAGGAACTTGCGGATTATGTTTCGGCATATGAACAGAAAATGAGCATGAAGCGGGAGAATATTGCTGACCGTGGTATTTGGACCGCTAAGAAGCGTTACATTCTCAATGTATGGAATAGTGAGGGCGTTGCATATACTGAACCTAAATTAAAGGTGATGGGTATTGAAGCAGTAAAGTCCTCAACTCCTGCTCCCTGTCGTCAAATGTTGAAGGATTCTTTCAAGATTATGATGTCAGGATCTGAAGATGATATGATAGACTATATAGATACATGCCGTAAGAAATTTAAGCAACTGTCGCCCGAAGAGATCTCTTTCCCGAGGTCTGTTAGTGATGTTACAAAATACAAATCTTCGTCAGATATCTATATTAAGGGAACTCCTATTCATTGTCGGGGTGCCTTACTATACAATCACTATGTAAAGAAAGCGAAACTTACCAACAAGTATTCGCTTATCCAGAATGGAGAAAAGATCAAGTTCTGCTACCTCAAAAAACCGAACATTATTCACGAGAACATCATCTCCTTCATTCAGGATTTCCCAAAAGAATTGGGTATTGGCAAGTATGTTGATTACGACTTGCAATTTGATAAAGCATTCTTGGAACCTCTAAAGATTATCCTTGATGCTATAGGTTGGAATGTAGAAAAGACTGTAAACCTGGAGATGTTTTTCTCATGAATGAAGAATATGTGTATTCTGATGACGAATCCAAACAAGATAAATGGAATCGTGGATTAGATATTTTTATTGAAAGTGTTCTAGAACCAGATCCTGTGCTCAGGACATGTGCTCATGAGCAACGGTGCTATCACGAACTTATGGATGTTCGCCAAAATGTGCTAGAATACCTGAAGACACTGCGCTGGAATTGAATGGACTTTTTGAAAGAGATTGTGAAGGAGGTTGGTGGTGAATACACCCAACTTGCAGCAGACATCGATGACTCCGAAACTTATGTTGACACGGGTTCGTACATTTTTAACGGACTCGTTTCAGGTAGTGTATTTGGTGGTGTATCTGGGAATAAGATTACTGCTATTGCTGGAGAGTCTAGCACTGGAAAGACTTTCTTCAGTCTCGCCGTTGTTAAGAATTTTCTTGATTCCAATCCCGATGGTTATTGTCTCTATTTTGATACTGAGGCAGCTATCAATAAGTCCCTACTTGAATCTAGGGGCATTGATCTATCCCGCGTAGTGGTTGTCAATGTGGTTACCATTGAAGATTTCCGTGGTAAAGCACTGAAGGCAGTGGATATGTATCTGAAGAAACCTGAGGGAGATCGCAAACCCTGCATGTTTGTTCTAGATTCTCTTGGCATGCTGTCCACAGAAAAAGAGATTACCGATGCTTTGAATGACAAGCAAGTTCGTGATATGACTAAATCACAACTTGTAAAAGGTGCCTTCCGTATGTTGACATTGAAGCTTGGACAGGCTAATATACCCATGATCGTTACTAATCACACCTACGATGTCATTGGTTCTTATGTCCCTACAAAGGAAATGGGAGGAGGCAGCGGACTCAAGTATGCTGCGTCTACAATCATCTATCTCAGCAAGAAAAAAGAGAAAGATGGAACAGAAATCGTCGGCAATATTATCAAGGCTAAGACTGCTAAGTCTCGTTTGAGTAAGGAGAATAAAGATGTGGAAATTCGTCTTTATTATGATGAGCGTGGTCTTGATAGATATTACGGTCTTCTTGAACTTGGTGAACTGGGCGGTCTCTGGAAAAATGTTGCAGGTCGATATGAAATCGACGGCAAAAAAGTCTATGCTAAGCAGGTCTACAAAGAACCCGAAAAGTATTTTACTGATGAAGTAATGCAGCAACTTGATGAGGTTGCTAACAAAGAGTTTAGTTACGGTGAATGACTTTGGATAGGATTGAATTGACAATCCTAAGGAACCTGATACATGATGAAGAGTTTCTTAGGAAGGTTCTACCTTTCATAGAACCTGATTATTTTGATGAGCGTACTGAGCGGGTGATCTTCGAAGAGATTGCCACATTTGCCCAAGAGTATGACAGGATTCTTACTCCTGAAATCCTTGGCATTGAAGTTCAGAATAGAGACGATCTAACTGAACAAGAATACAAAGACATTGGTCGTGTAGTTGACATCTTAAAAGAGAGCGAGACTCACTCTCAATGGTTACTTGACGCTACTGAAAAGTGGTGTCGTGATCGTGCCATCTATTTGGCACTCATGGAATCAATTCAAATTGCAGACGGCAAAGATTCCAAGAAAACTAGGGATGCAATCCCTGGTATTCTGTCGGATGCACTTGCAGTCTCATTTGATAATCACATTGGACATGATTATCTTGAAGACTATGAGCAACGCTACGAATCCTATCATAAACAGGAATCTAAGATCCCGTTCGACCTTGATTACTTTAACAAGATTACGAAAGGCGGTCTCCCTAATAAAACACTTAACATTGCTCTGGCTGGCACAGGCGTTGGTAAGTCTTTGTTTATGTGTCATGTCGCAAGCTCGGTGCTATTACAGGGCAAGAATGTCTTATACATCACGCTTGAAATGGCTGAAGAAAAAATTGCAGAAAGAATTGATGCTAATCTTCTTAATGTTAACATCAGAGATCTAGTCGAACTTCCTCGTCAGATGTTTGAGACAAAAGTATCTAACCTCGCTGCAAAAACACAAGGATCACTTATAATTAAAGAATATCCTACAGCCAGTGCCCATAGTGGACATTTTAAATCATTGCTCAACGATTTGGCACTTAAGAAATCTTTTCGTCCTGATATCATTTTCATTGATTACCTTAATATATGTGCTTCCTCACGCTATCGCGGAGCAATTGGTGTCAATTCATATAGCTATATCAAGGCAATTGCTGAAGAACTTAGAGGGCTCGCTGTCGAAGCAGAGGTCCCTATCGTATCTGCCACCCAGACCACTCGCTCTGGTTATAGTAGCAGTGATGTTGACATTACTGATACTAGTGAGTCCTTTGGGCTCCCTGCTACTGCTGATCTTATGTTTGCCCTTATTTCATCTGAAGATCTTGAAGGACTCGGGCAAATTATGGTGAAGCAGTTGAAGAACAGATACAATGATCTTAATGTGAATAAGAGATTTGTCCTAGGAGTTGACAGGGCAAAGATGAGGTTGTATGATTGTGATCAGTCTGAAGGTGGAAGTTTGCATGATAGTGGAAACGAAACTGTTGCAGAAGAATTTGTAAAGTCAAATAAGTTTGAGGGATTCAAATTTGATTAGATCAGCAGACGAAATTTGGGATCAAATTTCTGAGGTTAATAACCTTGAGTTTGAATACTTGCTGCTTGGCGGCAAGGTCCCTGTAATTGTGGCTAATGATGTTTATAAGAATCCAGACTTAGTGTCTGAATTTTTTGAGAATCTTGATTACTGGGAGACCAGAGAAATCGATAATACTCAAATCATTCGCCCTGGACTTACTCATGCATTTCCTGATATTATTCAGAAACAAATTGTAGGAGCATTGAGTGAGAGAATCAGACAACTGTTCGGTGTTTCTAAACTAGACATCTTTGATTTGTACAGTCAATGCACTAGTGGAGATATGACATTGGACACCACGGGTGGACTCTGTTGCTACCCCCACATCGATGTTCCCATCTACGATTCATTCGACCCAATTCCATGCTTTGTTACCAACATAAATTTTTCTAAGAGTAATGATCCAGTCACCACTGGTTTCTGGTCTTGGCGGGGAAAATTAAACTCTTTGGATTTTAATCGTATAGATAAAAATGCTCTGGAACAATTCTACAACAGACATTTGGACCTGCAGGTAAACTCTTGGTTCCAAATGAAAGACTATGAAGATTTCAAACTTGAAACTTCTCACACTATGGGGTATAATAGTCTGGTAATGTACCCAACTACACATGTCCATAATGGATACATTGAACCAGAATGGTTCCGCGATAGTCAGAGATTGATGCTCTCTGCTTTCTATTTCGTATCCCCAGAAGATCTTGATTTTGAAGAGAGAAACATGGATACGGTCTCCTATAGTTGGGAACACTTTAGACTCGATACTCTGTTTAACTATCACCCTAAACAAACAACCTTCGAATAATTATCATGCCTACTTACTCTTCTGCAATTGCTGATGGTCTTCCTGAACCTCAGCGCCCTCAAGCAACACCCCCTCGTCGTCCTCGTGCCAAAGAGTTCTGGGAGATTGAACCTGGGGATCCCGAGGCATCTGCTTGGTCTGATAATCCAAATACTCCCACTGAGCAACCTACCCCTGTTCAACAACAGCAAGAAGCAATACAAAACATGCAGGTTGTAGTTACTAAGGAGCAACCTAAAAAATATGGTAACTATATTGAGTTTGTCGATCAGGTTACCAGTGCTCCTTCAAAAGATGGTGCTCAGTTTATTGCTCGTGTTGCTGCTCTGCAGGCTGGTGGTTGTGACATCCACCGTCTCCTGACTGCTGCTGTTGGTATCGCTGCTGAAGGTGGTGAGTTCATGGAGATCGTTAAGAAGATCACCTTCCAAGGCAAACCCTGGAACGCTGATAACATTGATCACCTGAAGATCGAACTCGGTGATGTCATGTGGTATGTCGCTCAGGCATGTATGGCACTGGACATCTCTCTGGAAGAAGTTCTGGATCGTAACATCAGCAAACTTGCTGCTCGTTATCCCGAAGGAACCTTCGATGCATATTATTCTGAAAACCGTAAAGCGGGTGACCTTTGATGATCAACCTTGAACTCGAACCCCAAACGGCAGTCCATGTATTGCAAGCTCTTGTAGATGCTCAGAACGGATATACCTATGAAGAGCATTGTGTCCCTACTCGTATCGTTGAAATTCGTGAAGTAATTTCTCGGATTGATACTGCTCTTGATGAGGCAATGAACGACTAATGCTTTCTCTTTGGATTCACCTAGTAGCATTCTTCCAAGTTGTCGTAATGAATTGCATTCAACCAGTTAACTGGAAGTATTGCTATCGGGTGGACCAGTGGTTGATTCCAGATGTTGTAGAAGGATATCAACTTTGGACTGGAGAAAAACATCCTTATCAGAATGAAAAGGACTATCTAAATAAGAGGGAATAGTACTCCCTCTTTTTTCATGGCTGAACCGTCAGAAGGTTTTTTTGCTGGTTGTGCTTTATGCACCAATCAAGAAATGGATGCGGCGGTTGCTAATGAGACCAGTCTGCAAAATTTCTACAACATCATGTATCAAAGGTACATGAGTGCTGGAGTTGTTGGGGCTGGTAATGTAAAGAAGGATTTTGAAAAAGTAATTACCTTATCATCAAGCACAAAAACAGATAAGTTTTATTCTGACTTGGTAGTAGGAATTTCTGCAGTCAAAGCAGTTAGGCAATATCTTGCTGCTAGTTCAACTATGAGAGGAATTTCTGGAAACAGTGTTCCCAATGCAGTGTATCTTACTGGTACGCAATGGCCAGCTGCAGTACAACAATTTAAGTTCGCTGCATTTGGAATGGCGGACTACAACTCATCTGATTTGATTCTTCAATATGGCAATAATTATGTTGGGGTATCGCTGAAAAAGAAACCAAAAGGAACAGCAGCAGATCCCACTCTTATCAACAAGGCGTTTGATACTGTTCTCAATGGACCACAGTTCGCTGGCATTAAGACACAGCTTCAAACAGCAAGACAAAATTTCTTTGCTGGAGTTGTAAGAGAGGCATTAACTAATGGACCTTTGGTTGGCATTGCTCAACTTCCCGATGGCACTGATCCTAGATCTGCACCTGCAGAGAAACTTTGGAACACCAGGATTGGTATTATGAAGAATGGGAAACCAACAACAGTTCCCTTGATCAATCTTAAAAGTATTGGCATTATCTCTGATCCTGCGCTGCTGAATACAGCAGAAATTTCTAAGACTGATGCGAATGCGATGAGGGATTTTGTTAATGCAAAGCTTGGGAAGGTTGGTAATCAACCTAATGCTCTGTATAGTCAGTTCCTTTCTATCATCAAACAAAACCAACAGTTATTTGCTGACACTCTTATTAACCTCATCTTAAAGAAAAGTCTTCTTGATACGATGAGCGAGTACACTCGAAATGATTTTGAATTTATCTTGACAACAGGTGTAGGACAGGTTACTATATCTAAGTCAACTGGCATGAATATCAACCTAGGCACAGGTCAATGTATTGGTATTGATAGCGTTGGACTAGCACTTGCTTATCTTAGAAAGCAACCTAAAGTTATCGATATCGACAAAGCAAAAACTCAAGCATCAAATGCTGCTAAGTTGTATTTTAAAGTAAAGTCTGGTCAGTTAGAATTGCTGGATCTTGAGTTAAGATACAAGGGTGACTTTAAATCTCAACCACAGTTCCAAGCATTCTTAACACCAGAGTTTAAATCTCTCCTCAAAGGACAATTCGGTAACGCTAGAAACATTATTTTTGGTTAGTATGCATTTTGATTTGTTTCCTCAGAGAATATACAAGTACCATCTTGATCCTACTGAAATAAAACAGCATATGCTGGATAGGTATAATTCCTATAAGGATTTTTCTATTAACGGAACTCCTTCTGGTTGGTTTTGTAATGTCAGGACAGAATTTGAAGGTGCGTTTCCTCAAGAGATTAGTGATAATTATACTGGTGTTTTGCAACAGTGGAGGAGTGATATTGGACTTTTAGAAAAACCTCATATCTATGAGATTTGGTTGAATACCTACGAACACTCTCATTACCAAGAACCTCACACTCATCTTCCTGGATTTTATTCTGCTATTCATTATGTAATGTTTGATCCTCTTGAGCATGAAGGAACAACATTTTGCAATCCTCTAGATAATATATTTTCTTTCATGTTTGATGGGAACATTATGGATGAAAGATTGAATCCTCACATCTTGGAACATGCCGATATCCCTGTAGAGGAAGGGGACATATTAATTTTTCCATCTCACTTGAGGCACTTTGTTAGAAAAAATGATAGCAAACAACTTCGTATGACTGTATCCTTTAATATAAATAGAGTTGCGGAGAATACACGGCGGGTATTTGCAAAATAATCATGAAGAGTTTCTTCCAGTTTCTAAATGAGGCACAGACTAATGCGGCTAAGCAAGCGAAGAAGCTTGGTCTGAAAGGTGACGGGCATGGTTCTTGGTTAGATTCTCAGAATAGGATTGTAGGTAGAACTGTAGAAGGTGAACTAGTCTTCACCAGTGGTAGAAAACCTGCACAAGAGAGTGATCCTACCAGACCTGGACCTGCTGCTAGAGGACTTCCCCCTCAAGAACCACCCCCGCCTGCTCCTGGCCAGGGTGGAATGCAACCCGAAGAGGGAGAGGTTGAGGAAGTAGAAAAGACCAGAGGAACTCTTACCATTGGATTTGGTAGATTCAATCCTCCCACATCTGGTCACGAAAAACTTCTTGATACTATTAAAGATACTGCTGCTGGTGATCAGTATATTGTTTATCCATCCCACTCCGTAGATCCTCAGAAGAATCCCCTAGATTCTGAGACAAAGGTCCTCTTCATGAAGAAGATGTTTCCTGATCATGCAAACTCGATTGTATATGATCCCGCAATTCGAACTATTTTTGACGCATTGAAGCAAGCAGATGTCGAAGGATATGGTAGCATCAACATCGTGGTTGGTGCTGACAGACAAAAAGAGTTTGAGAACCTCGCAAACAAATACAACGGGCAACTCTATAATTTTGATGCGATTAATGTCATCTCTGCTGGAGAACGGGACCCCGATGCTGAAGGGGTCGAGGGCATGTCTGCTTCGAAATTACGAGCACTAGCAGCAGACGGAGACTTTGAAGCATTTAAAAAAGGTTTACCAAAAGCAGCAAAGGGTGTAGTTGCTAGAGAACTGTTCAATACGGTTCAAAGATCTATGGCAACTGCAGCAACTACAGAAGGTGTAGAGTTGTGGCAGATTGCTCCTAAGTATGACTCTAAAACACTTAGAGAAAATTACATTCATGGTAATATCTTCAGCATTGGTTCTCTTGTAGAATCTCTTAATACTGGACTGGTTGGTAGAATCATTCGTCGTGGTGCTAATCATGTGATCGCAGTTACAAATGAAGGCATCATGTTCAAGTCTTGGATTAGAGACTTGACTGAGTATGTTTCTCGTATTCCCTCTGGAGTTCCTGCTTCCAAACGCGAAATCGGAACAGATTCTTACAGAGAGTATGTACAATCCCTTTCTCCACTTGAGAAGGTAAGGTCGTTTATAAATAAAAGATAGCAGACCGAGATCTTTTAGGTTCGATGAAAAACTTTATTGAAGATAGCGCCGAACAGATCATGCTTAACAGCATGTCTAATGTTTTTATTACTGAAAAGTTAGATCCCGTCGGCAAAGAAGACGATGATATTGATAATGATGGTGACTCTGATAAGTCTGATTCTTATCTGAGAAAGCGTCGTCAGGCAGTTGGTGCTGCTATCGCTGCTGAGAAATCAAAGCGTGTTAAGAAAGAAGAACTAGAAGTTTCTCTGCGCCAAAAGGTTGAGGGTTTAACCGAAAAAAAGCTTTATCGCGCCGAGAAGGCGACAGTCTCTGACGAGAAGGATATACCAGTTGAAGAAAAACCAGTAAAGAATACTATCGTCATCAACCCCGACATCCAAGAGGCGCGTGACGCTGAGGTTGAAAAGAAGGGTAAGAAAGTTGCTGAGTTAGAAAGAGAGGGTCGCGCTAAGGGAATCACTGATAGATTCCGTAAAGAGCATCCTGGTTCTCGTGAGAAGAAAAAGGAAAGAGGTGCGAAGAAGTCTGAGGGTGATCGTGACGCTGATCGCCGTTCGTTCAGCAACAAGTTACAGATGAAGTACGGTAGAACCAAGAAGCAGCAGAAAGAAGCAGAGTCTATGTCGAAGCATACTTCGGCAAGAGATTGAGCCTATATAGAAGAGGTTTTTCTCTTTAAAATCATGCTGTCATTCTTACTTCCACTCGCCTACAAGGTCGTAGACGCTGCTGTTGCAAAGATTCCTGATGATGCAGAACTTGGCGATAAACTGATTGATCTGTGTTTGCTTATTGTTGGTAAAGCAGTTAAACTGACTAAGACTACTGCAGACGATGAGCTGTTTGCTAAAGTCGAAGCTGCCATCAGAAACCGCGAGGATGCTTGACTTATAAATAATTCTAAGAAAATCGTACATTGGGTGTAAAGACATGGCTCTCTGGGGCAATAACGACAATGTAACTTCCACTGGCACAGTTAGCCTTAATTATGCTACTGGTACGGTAACAGGTGCTGGTACATCCTTTGCTACTGACCTGGAAGTTGGTCAAGTAATCCGTTTCGGTATCCGCGACGGTGTTGGTACATATTATGGTGATGCAGTTATCTCTGGTATTACCAGCGAAAGAGTTCTGAGCATTGCGAGCACTGCTGGTCTCTCTGGTGCTGCTATCGCTGCCACTGACTTCTATGTCAGTGAACTGCCTTTGTATACTGTTGGAGACTCCACTTTTAGTGAGAATACCTATGGTGTAGAAGATAGAATCGTATATGGAATTTCTACCGACACCGTTGCAATGGGTCATAGTGGTTCCGTTACTCATCATGGATGGGTAGGTGTTCAAACTTATATGGACATGCATGGAAATCTGAGAGTCAAGACAGAAACTCTGGTTGCCATGTCTGGTATCACCACTGGTGCTGGCAGCATCGTTTATCCTACTGATGTATGATAGAGTGAATGAAATTCCATGAATTGAACGATAGTAACTATCTCTTATTTGCTATTAAGAACTATGAAAATCCTCAGGCAGTAACCGAAGAGGATTTTTATGATGATCTAAAAAGAATCAAGTACATTAAAAGGCTACTGAAGAGGTATAAGAACAGTGGGGAGTTAAGAACCCACTTGATTCTTAATCACTTCATAGTCCTTTTTAATGTGTTTGGGGATGCAGGAGTGCCTCTGCTATTCTTTAAACTTGATAAAGATCTCTGGTCATGCACTAAAAGTTTTTTGACATATCTCGGTAGAGTTCCTGAGTATCCACGCACGGAACTAAATAGTATTATCGATGATGAGTATTGTTTAGAACAGTTACGAGCAGTCTGATGGATCGACGCTTACAAAAAGTGTATGACATCTTGAAGGAGATGATGGTCGCTAATGCTCCTGGAGCATCTGGCGGTTTTTCCGATGAGGCAGATCGTAAGGGACCCGTCGCTGGACGAAACATTTACCTTGGTAAAGGTTCACGCAAACGCTGGTTAGACCATGTTCGGAAAACTAGGAGTTCTTGAGTCAAAGTTAGCAATCTACGAAGACTTGTCCAAAGAAATGTTGGATAAGTTAGAGCGAGCTGTAACTTCCATTCAGGATAATACAAATAAAACTGCCATCATCCTTGAGCGCCATGAAAATCGTTTAGATGAAGGTGAGCGTGTGAATGATGCTATAATCCAAATGATCAAAGATCATCAGAAGTATGATGATCGTATGTTCAAACAATTGGATACAAAGATTGAAGAACTGAATAAGAAGACCGATAGGAACACGAGGTTTGTTATTGGTGCTACTGCTGTCATTGCCACTGTTGTGACAATATTACAAGTGGCTCCGCCCATCCTTAGATTGTTGACACCTGCACCGTTAGCGAGTACAATAGTCCCAGGCACTAGTCTGGTGAATGGACCTAATTGATTCCAAGTACATCGGTCTTGTCTCTGCTAGACTTCAGAAGTTTAAAAGAGTAAAGGCAGATCTTTATAATTTTCGTTGCCCTATCTGTGGAGATTCCCAGCGTTACAAGAACAAAGCGCGTGGGTATATCTATGCAGTCAAGAACAATACGAACTTCAAGTGCCACAACTGTGGTGCTTCGATGTCACTCAACAACTTCTTGAAGAAGTTAGATACTACTCTGCATAAAAAGTACTCTATCGAGAAGTTTAAAGAGGGACATACTGGTAGGAACTTTGTTACCGAAGAACCAGAGTTTGTTTTTGAGAAACCAAAGTTTATTGCAAAGTTAGATCTTCCTCTGTGTAGTGAGGTAGAAACCGCAAAAAAGTATCTGGAAGGACGGAAGATTGATCCGTCCAAGTTTTACTTTGCTGAGAAGTTCAAGTCATTCGCCAATACTTTTCAAGAGGTATTCACAAGCACTTCTCACGAAGAATCTAGGATAATTATTCCTTTGTTTTACAATCAAAACCTAATTGGGTTTCAGGGAAGGGCTATAGGTCCCAACCGTGTTAAATATATCACCGTGATGCTTGATGATCATGCACCAAAGATTTATGGATACGACACGATCGATACAGGATTACCTGTCTTTGTGGTCGAAGGACCCCTGGACAGCACTTTCATCGACAATAGCGTGGCTCTGTGTGGCGCTGATGGTAACTTGGGTTGTCTTGAGGGAAACGATCTTATTTTTGTTTACGATAATGAGCCCCGCAATCGAGAAATTGTCAGTCGCATTGACAAATGCATATCAAGAGGCGAGAGAGTCGTCATCTGGCCAAGCGGAATTGTAGAGAAAGACATCAACGATATGGTTCTTGCTGGACATGATGTTAACGGTATGTTAAAATCAAATACATACTCAGGATTAGAAGCAAAAGTTAAGTTTACAGAGTGGAAAAAGGTATGACCAACGGGACTAAAGTTCGTAAAAGATCTGGTGAGTTAGAGGCACTTGATCTCAATAAAATGCACAAGATGGTTGATGAGGCATGTAGAGATCTTGCTGGTGTTTCTGCGTCCCAAATTGAAATCAACTCTGGTATTCAATTCTATGACGGCATCACCACTGCTGAGGTTCAGGAGATCCTAATTCGCAGTGCTAGTGACCTGATTGACCTTGAGAATCCTAACTATCAATTCGTCGCTGCTAGACTCCTCCTGTTCGCTCTCAGGAAGCAACTGTGGGGTCGTATGCGTGATTGTCCTACTCTACAGCAGCATGTTGAGAACTGTGTGAAGAGAGGTGTCTATGACGCAGAGATTGTAGTTAAATATTCTGCCGAAGAGTGGGAAAAACTGAACGGTTATATTGACCACGAGCGTGACTTCCTGTTTACATATGCTGGTCTTCGTCAGGTTGCCGATAAATATCTCGTACAAGATCGTAGCACTGGCGATGTCTATGAGACTCCCCAGTTCATGTACTTACTGATCGCTGCTACGATTTTTGCAGAGTATCCTAAGGAGACCCGTCTCGATTATGTCAAGAGATACTACGACGCAATCTCAAAGCACAAAGTCAACATTCCCACACCTATCATGGGAGGGGTTAGAACTCCACTTCGACAATTTGCTAGCTGTGTTCTTGTTGATGTTGATGACTCCCTCGATAGCATCTTTAGTTCTGATATGGCTATCGGCAGATATGTTGCACAAAGGGCGGGCATCGGTATCAACGCGGGCAGGATCCGTGGCATCAACAGTAAGATCAGAGGCGGAGAAGTTCAACACACAGGTGTTATTCCATTCCTCAAAAAGTTTGAAGCAACTGTCAGATGCTGCACTCAAAATGGCATCCGTGGTGGATCAGCAACTGTCCACTTCCCAATCTGGCACAAAGAAATCCAAGACATCATCGTCCTGAAGAACAACAAGGGAACTGAAGATAATCGTGTTCGTCGTTTAGATTATAGTATTCAAATTACTAAACTCTTCTATGAGCGTTTCATCAAAAACGAAACCATTTCCCTCTTCAGTCCGCACGATGTTCCTGGTCTGTATGATGCTTTTGGTACTGATAGATTTGACGAGCTTTATGTGGGTTATGAATCAGATCAGTCTATTCCAAGACAATCTATTTCAGCACAAGAACTTTTCCTGAGTATTCTCAAGGAGAGGGCAGAGACTGGTCGTCTGTACATCATGAACATCGACCATTGCAACTCCCACTCTTCCTTCTTAGATAAGGTTGAGATGAGCAATCTTTGTCAAGAGATTACTCTACCCACCAAACCCCTTCAGCATATCGATGGTGAAGGTGAGATTGCCCTGTGTATCCTCTCTGCTATCAATGTAGGCAAACTTCGTAACCTTGATGAGTTGGAAGAACTCTGTGACCTCTCTGTGCGTGGTCTGGATGCTCTCATCGACTTCCAAGGATACCCCGTCAATGCAGCAGAGGTAGGCACCAAGAATCGCCGTTCTCTGGGTGTAGGATATATTGGTCTTGCACACTATCTTGCGAAGCATCGGGTGGGTTATGATGATCAAGAGGCACATCAACTCGTACATGACCTTACAGAGGCATTTCAGTACTATTTGCTGAAGGCATCCAATCAACTTGCGAAAGAGTTTGGTGCTTGTGGTTACTTCGACCGTACCAAATATTCTAAAGGTATTCTTCCGATCGATACATACAAGAAGGATGTTGACGGAATCGTACCGCATAAGTTAAACTATGATTGGGAGAGTCTTAGAGAGTCTATCGTATCCTACGGTCTTAGGAACTCAACACTGTCGGCACAAATGCCATCAGAGAGCAGTTCCGTTGTGTCAAACGCAACCAATGGAATCGAACCTCCTCGTGGATTCCTGTCCACTAAGAAGTCCAAGAAAGGACCTCTTAAGCAGATTGTCCCTCAATACAATAGTCTCAAGTCTCACTACACCCTTCTCTGGGATATGGCTTCTAATGAAGGGTATATTAAAGTCGTAGCGGTGATGCAGAAATTCTTTGATCAGGCAATCTCTGGTAACTGGAGTTACAATCCCGAGAACTACAGCGACAATGAAGTTCCTGTTTCGGTCATGGCAAATGATCTTCTTACTACATATAAGTACGGATGGAAAACATCCTACTATCAGAACACCTACGACAATAAAACGGATGAATTAGAAGAGACTAAAACTGAATCAGTACTAGAAAACTTACTAGAAAATTTAAGCAAGCAAGAGGAGTGTGACGCCTGTGCAATTTAGGATCAAAGAACAAGACCCAGTTATTCAAGGAATGACCGTCTTTAATACAACCGCATCAGACCCCAAAAAGCAACCGATGTTTTTTGGTTCTCCCCTTAGCATTCAGAGATACGATTCCTATAAGTATCCAATCTTTGACAAACTGACTCAGCAACAACTGGGTTACTTCTGGAGACCTGAAGAAGTTTCTCTTCAAAAAGATCGTGCTGATTATCAAACACTTCGTCCAGAACAAAAACATATCTTTACTAGCAACCTGAAGTATCAGGTTATGCTAGACTCTATTCAGGGTCGTGGTCCTGGTATGGCATTTACTCCATACTGTTCCCTCCCCGAACTGGAGGCATGTATGAATGTGTGGCAGTTTATGGAGATGATCCATAGTCGCTCCTACACATACATCATCAAGAATGTATACAGCGATCCTTCAGAAGTCTTTGATACTATCATTGATGATGAAAGGATTCTTGAGAGAGCTGCTGCTATTACTCAGGCATACGATGACTTCATTAATGCTGCCCAACAGTATGGTATCAGTGATGACTGGAAGTATGCACAAGAAGGTGCTGGAACATTCAAAGAAACTCGTTATGAACTCAAGAGAAAACTTTTCCGTGCCGTAGCCAATGTCAATATTCTCGAAGGCATCAGATTCTATGTCTCGTTCGCTTGCTCGTTTGCGTTTGGTGAACTCAAACTTATGGAGGGATCCGCTAAAATTATCTCTCTCATCGCCAGAGACGAAAATCAGCATCTTGTCATTACTCAAAACATCATCAACAAATGGCGTGAAGGCGATGACCCAGACATGCAACAGATTGCTAAGGAAGAAGAATCCTGGTTGATTCAAACTTTCCAGCAAGCAGTTTCCCAAGAGAAGCAGTGGGCAGAGTATCTGTTCAAAGATGGATCCATGATTGGTCTGAATGAAAAACTGCTCAATCAATATGTCGAATGGATCGCTAATCGCCGTATGAAAGCCATTGGGATGAAACCTCTTTATGATATCTCTGCCAAGAATAATCCTCTCCCCTGGACACAGCACTGGATCTCCTCCAAAGGTCTTCAGGTTGCTCCCCAAGAGACCGAAGTCGAGTCCTATATTGTCGGCGGCATCAAACAGGATGTTGAAAAAGATACCTTTGCAGGATTCCAACTATGAGTGATTATGTTTGGTATGATGATTGTTTCCGTGCGTACAAAACCGAATATGGTTTGTGGCACACGGTATCAAAAGAGGGTCGTGAATTGGTTTCGGGACTGACAGAAGATGTCTGTGTTCGGATGACTAGATTTTATTTGAAAGGAGAGCAAGAAGGTTGGGGTGATAAGAATAGTAGAGTAGTTAATGATGGAGTAGTCAGTGGCAAACTCTGAGTTACCTGAGTGGAAGAAAAGGGCACTCCAAGATCCTGATCTTCCACAAAAACAATTGGATGTTCTAATGCATGGTCCTAAGTCATTGACTGATGCATGGTTTTTGCAGGCAATGAAGTTTAAATATTCTAAATATAATTGAATATCGTCGGCGCAGAAGACCTCCCTGGCAAATATCAGGGGGGTCTTCTTTTTGTATGTTTATAAATATCTTTATTGAAGTCTGAGTACCAAAGATGAATCGCTCTCACTTAGATAAACTTTCTGAATCCTATGCTCAGATTGCCGAAGGCAAGAAGTCTGAGGAAGAAGTAAAGGATTGGAATAGAAAGGATGATAATCCCGAAGGAAAGAAAGTAGATAAAAAGAAAGTAGACAAATGCACATGCGAGTCCTTCTACCTGAAGAGACTGCATGCAATGAACCCTGTTTATGCTGAGCAGTATCGTGCCATTGCTGAGGTTCTGATTGGCGAAGGATACGAGAGCAGCAGACTCCTGGATAACATCATCGAAGTACTTCCGATGGATGTTGTTGGACCTGAGTTTGTCTCTGCCATGAAGGCAGTCAATCCTCGCATCCACGAGAATCTTGAAACTGCTGAGAAGAAGCTGGCAAGAGCTATTGTTTTTGAGCAGCGAGCGACAGGATTCTTCCCTTTAGATGTTATTAGAGGTACATGGAATAATTGGCGCAACAGAAACAACAAACCAAATAATAATACCACACCCACAAGACCACAGGTCCCTGCTAGTGAAGCTGAGAAGTTCTTTGGAACTAACGCATATGGAGCGGGAGGTAGTCAGAGAAATACTGGTTCTGGTCGGGATGGAAGCTTTGGATCAGGAACCTCGGGTTCTGGTATGCCCAGCAACCCGCCAGGACGGTTGCCTGCACCGTCAAATAGGAATACTAAAACGACTAAAACTGGAACTGGACTGGCAAACATTGATCCTGGAGAAGGTTCGTATAACAATCCTGACTATGGCAAACCTGGCTGGTATACTACTCCTAGCGACACTGGCAGCACAAGTAGCACTAGCAGCACAAGTAGCACTGGGTCTGCTTACACTCCTCCCAGATCCACAGGTCCTATAACATCAGCACAAGCCATCGCAAGAGGTAGTACGGAAGGTCAAGGTCCCAAGTCCCCTGCTTCCACTTGGGTTGATCCTAAAGCAAATGCAACACAACGGAAAACTCACATTGGTCGCCACTTAACTCTCAAGCAACATCAAGATGCTGTTGCTAAACGGCAACAGACTGTTTCATCTTCTTACCAACCAGAGGGTGAACTGGTTGATGAGTCTGGATATTTTCCAACTCCAGAATCACAAAGAAAAGATTATGAAAAACATAAACCCAACTTGAGTACAGGTGAACTTCCTGGTAGACACAAACCCGTGAAGCGTAACCCTGATGGTTCTTTACAGAAAAACTCTTTTGAACCAGAAGGTGAGCAGATTAATGAGGGTATTCCACTTGCATTAGGTGCGGGTGCAATCGCTGGTGGTTTAGCTCTATGGAAAGCATACCAAGGAGCAAAGACTGTAGAAAAAATTAAAAACGATGCTAATAGTGGTAAGGGTCAATTCGGTGCCATAAAAAAAGCTACAGATGCTAGATCCAAATTGTACCAACAGAATAATTCTTTCGAACCAGAAGGTGAACAACTCCAAGAAAAGCCAGGTGATGGATGGATTGGACCAACTGTTGGTGGATATGGTATTCCTAATCCAATCAGAGTATTGGCACATGATCCTTCAGATATTCAGGCAAGAAGATTGAAGAGAGATAGTGCTCGTTACAATCAAGAACTTGGGCGTAATGCTACTTCTGTTATTGGTGGACAAACCTACAATAGAAAAACAAGTGATGCTTATAATAAATTATTTGGAAAACCTAAACCTGAGTTAGCACAAGATTCTTTTGCACCAGAAGGTGAGATGGTTTCGGAAGGTGAAAAAGCAGGATTAGGTGGTAATCGCGGTCCTGCTCAGGGCGGTTCCTCGGCACGGGATCGTGGCGGTGAGACTACTACCATTCAGAAAAAGATTGATGCACAACGCGATGCTGAAAACGCTAGAGGTGATCGTGGACGCGAGTTCACAAAACCTGCACAACTGAATCAATTGAAGCGTACTCAACCTACAAATATGAGAAATTCATATGAACCAGAAGGTGATCTAGTTTCCGAAATGGACATTAGGAAAATCAATCCTGGTGCTGCTCTCGGAAGAGCAATTGAGCGTGCTCTTGTTCCTCCAGTTGCCGATGGAACTCTTAAGGGTAAACCTAAAAAACTCGATAAGAAGATGAACGAATCTACTAAATCTGTATTTGAGTCTTTGAAGCAAGCACGGAAGAATGTTGGTGCTAGCACTTGCTGGGATGGTTACAAGGCAAAGGGAACCAAGACTAAGAACGGCAAGGAAGTCCCTAACTGCGTGAAGGAAGGTATTCGTGATGAGGATGCTGAGAAGGGCACTAAAGAGAGAAAGGAACGCCTTGAGAAGAAGCGTGGCCACAAGGTAGACGATCATCCCCAGTTCAAGAAGGACAAGAAGGATGATTCGTATTTGGAAACAAATATGAAGAAGCGTCATGAGAACAACGAGAAAGCCCGTAAGGAAATGGCAGACAAAAAGGATGACACCGTTCCTCGTTGGATGAAGGATGACTTTAACCTTTATGATATCGTTCTGACATACCTTGATGAGAACGAGATTATGGAGAGCGTAGAGCATGCTGAAGAGATCATGGAGCAATTGACCGCTGAGGAGATCCTAGGCATCGTAGAAGAGGTTCTGGGTGAAGATGATAGTAAAGCATATGCGAAAGATGCTCATGGTAATACATACCGTGATTACTCCAACGATGGATTGTCTCCTAGACAGAGAAGAATGAGAGACTTTGGTCAAAAGCGCATTCAACAGGCAAATCAACAAACTGCTGATACACAAGCAGCAAGGTCAAGGGCGGCGAGATCCTCTAAAGGAAGTGGTCGTGGTAGTCGTGGCGGCGGTGGATTTAGTTCACTTGATACTGCCACTTATGGTTTAAGTCAGTTTGATCCAGCAAGACACGGCGGAGTCTGATAATACTAGGAGGGCTTGACACCCTCCTTTTTTATGAGTAGAATTGGTTTGTCGGTTTTCAGATGAGCTCTAAATAATCTTAAAGACTTTAGAGCATGGTTGATTATGAAAACCCATGGATTTACAAAGGTACTCCGTTCACTAGTGAGGATATTGGTGATTACTACGGGTTTGTCTACCGCATCACTAATCTCATTTCTGGTCGGGTTTACATTGGCAGAAAGTATTTCTGGTCGCTACGAAAGCCTAGAGGCAAAAGTAGGAGAGTTAGAAGTGAAAGTGACTGGAAGAAATACTATGGAAGTTCTGATGAACTTAGCGAGGAACGGAAACGGTTCGGGAATCATAACTTCGAACGAGAAATTTTAAGCCTACATAAGACGAAAGGATTTGTTAATTTCGAAGAGACTAAGCAATTATTTCTTCATAATGTTTTGACTGAATCCTTAGACGATGGAACTCCAAAGTATTACAACAGTAATATTCTTGGGAGGTATATGAAAAAAGATTATTTCCCATGGCAGAATACACAAAAGACATAAACAACGAAGACATTCTTTACGGAACTTCCGAAGACCATCAATACATGATGGAATGGGAAAAGAAGTATATGGAAGATTGTGTTGATGCCTTAGAACCTTATGGAGATATCCTAGAGGTTGGATTTGGTATGGGATACTCTGCGACTCAGTTTCAGAAACATAACATCAAATCATATACTGTTTTAGAACCAGACCCTGTTGCATATGCAAGAGCATTGAAATGGGCAAAAGACTATGAGAACATCACTGTTCTTAATCAAGGATGGCCCTGTAGAGATCATCTTGGTAAATATGATTGCTTCTTTTATGATCCATACATAGAAGAGAAATGGATGACACCCGAGATTCTGCAATATGCAGGTTGCGATATCATTCATTTTATGGTAACATGTATCAATGAACACTCGAATGAGAAAGCAAAATTCTCTTTCTATTGTTCTACCCAAGGTGCTCCAATGCAAGGACATGTTGATCGGTTCTATGTTATGCTAAGTAACATGGATCTAGAAACAAAGTTTGACATGAGTTTCAAACCTTACGATGTTGAAGTCCCAGAACATTGTAACTACTGCAAGACAGGTTGGCTTTACAAACCTGTCATCACTGTGGTAAAATAAACATACGCCACTATAGCTCAGATGGATAGAGCAACGGTTTTGTAAACCGTAGGTCGTCGGTTCAAGTCCGACTTGTGGCTCCTTCATTCCTCTTTAGCTCAGCGGTAGAGCGAACGACTGTTAATCGTTTGGTCCCTGGTTCGATCCCAGGAAGGGGAGTTGGAGAGTTGTCCGAGTGGTTTAAGGAGCAGCACTGGAAATGCTGTATGGGGGCAACCTCATCTAGGGTTCAAATCCCTAACTCTCCGTTTATTGCTAAATATTTTTACTCCTTGAAACTTACATCATGGAATATAAACCATACTCACCTGAGTGGCATCGATGTAGATATTTGAAAGAAGCAATCGACAAGTATCTTGACGATTATGTCGATCCTGGTATAATCATGGATGACATTAGAAGCATCTTGAATGCCCGTTCAGAGGCAGCATATCAAGAGTTCAGTCGCATCAATCAATTAGAACACTATTTGTCGGAAGAGTAAAATGCTTTCAACTCAGTAT
>Ga0196901_1000212_pt1 | contig 31790 bp, 19 predicted proteins | sample CB_VirMetaG_FD_169099 | JGI IMG/M metagenome (GOLD analysis project Ga0196901, IMG submission 169099) | Freshwater to marine saline gradient viral communities from Chesapeake Bay - CB_1504_1 Viral MetaG (v3) (version 3) | ecosystem: Environmental > Aquatic > Marine > Coastal | place: USA... | reverse complement strand
CTTATCAAGGTGGTGACGGTGGAAGTGGTGGAAGTGCCATATCACAGTTGGTGGTGAACCCTGGTGGTACAGTATCGTTTACAATAGGCGGTGGCGGAACAGGTAGCACCGGCAACGGAACTTCAGGGGGTGGTAGTACTTTAACTTATGGAGCTACTACTATAACATGTACGGGAGGAATAAGAGGGATTGCCGCAACTACCAATTCAAACGGTGCTGATGGGGCTGAAGGATCAGGTGATGGTGATTTTAACAATTATCCTGCAAGCGTAGTTTCTTCCTTCCCACTTGATATCGCCAACTTTTTTCAGGTTCTCAATCTAACACAGGGTGGAACCCTGAGATCACAATCACAACCAGCTTCTCCGTTGGCTTGGTCAACAAGCAACAACCCTCGCTATGCTCCAGGAGCAGGTGGACAGGGTGGAGTGGGTAATTTTGCTGACGGTGCGGGTGGTGTCGGCGGTGCACTCTTCATAATTTATTAAGAGGTTATCATGCCAAAAACAGTATATGTAGCTGAGGACGGTGTCATTATCAATTGCATCGTGATCGATGACGACGCGTCAGCGAGCGATTATGGTGCCTTTGAGGCGCCAGAAGGCGAGACTGTCGGTATAGGATATGTTTACGATCCTACGACTGGACGTTACATCGAACCATTCGAAAATGTTGTTGAAGTCGTATCACAGTATGACCCAACTCTCGACGCAAATATCCAACAAGCGTTAGATTCCCTATGAGTATTCAACGGCTGGTTGCAAACCCTGCAGTCACAGATATACTAAAGGGAGTGATCCTCAACAACAAGAATAAGCTGGTAGGGATTGAACGACAATCGCCCGGCCATACTTTCGAGGATCTATTATCTTCAAAGAGACCCACAAAAAACAGAGACTATTCACCTATCTCAGGTGGGATTCACCTATGTGATTTTTCAACAGATGCATCTATCTGTCAAGCAACCGATGTATTGGGAGCTAGTGAATGTACTAATGCATTCGTTTATCCGCCAGGATCGATTATGGGATGGCATACTAACAACGACATAGTTGGTACAAGAGTGTACTACACCTTTACTATCAAACGAGGGGCGTTCCGTTATTACAACAGCTCGACAAAGAGGTATGTCATTGATGAAGATGACATTGGTTGGACTTGTCGACAGTTTACCATCGATCCACATAAACCGCTGTGGCATACTGTATGGGCAGAAGGTGTGAGGTTTGCATTTGGATTCAACTATGTTTCACCAACTATGGCTACAAAGAAGACTACAGTCTCCTCTCAAAATTGACAACTACGAATCGGTTAAAGTGTTTGAACAGTCGCTCGCACGGTACACTACCAATTATTTACACGGTGACGATGCGCCCCTGAATACCAACACGCTCGTATTCAATGAAGGGTCAGCTAACTTCAACCTGTTTAAGTTGGTCCCTGGCGGAGCATACATCACACACAACCCTATGCTCCATCTATGGAAAGGTGTCGATATCGATTCTAATATCCTTTCCATATTTACATCTCAAAATAACACCAAGTACAGGCAGTGTGAGGAGCCTATCAATATTGGTAGACCATACAATTTATTTCTACTTCAGATGGCATCAACTGCGGACCTTAAACAAACCGTCGACGCTCTTAAATATGCTACTGAAGACAAAAGATTTACAGTGTTTAAGACGCATCCAGCAACTGGCGACGGAACAGACTTCCAAAAGTTGTGGGAAGCATTCAAACGCAATGGACTTGTAAGCGACTATACTGAGTTGGTCGACGGCAGCTTAGAAGATCTTATCGACCATGCTGATGTAGTGTATAGCGTTGATTCAGCTTGCACCTTCAATGCGATGCTAAAGCACAAGCCTGTATTCAACTACAGAGTAAACGAATTCTCAGAAATTGTGCCAGTTGTGTCCACATCCAAAAACCACAACATCAGCCCTATATCTGAACCGGATCTTCTTCGGTTTCTGACGTGGTACTACCACTATATATCAATCAACATTAACCGGTTCAACTACGAGCAACGGATTGAGCAAATAGTGCACCAATTCAATACCGGCAGAACAATCCGAGAGATGTTTACATGAAGGTAATAAACGATCCGTGGCCACACGCTATATTCGACACGTATTACAATCCAAAACTATTTGAGGAAATGAAAAGTGAAATCGTGGAGCACGTCAAGTCTATCGGACAACGTGAACGACAGGTGTTTTATAGGTCTACCTCTTCCGACTTTTCCTCCACCTTTCCGAAAACGTGGATGTGTGCAAACAGTGTATCCCCGTACGACCAGCTTAAAAAGTTTAGCACACACCGCCCGTTCAAAAGTCTATCCCACTATTTTGAGATTAACGTGATTCTCGACGGTTACGATTATCCAATACATGATGAAAATCCTCGTAAGGTTTTGTCGATTGTTAACTATATTGCTCCGGTACATTCGACGGGAACGTTGATATACGACGCCGATAAGAAGTACATACGAGAGGTGGAATGGAAACAAAACAGAACGCTGATCTTTCCAGGATTGACTGGCGTCACGTGGCACGCATACAAAGTCGAACCAAAAAAGCCTCGTATAACCCTCAACACGTTTTTGACCCGCGATGATTTGGATTAAAAGACACGACTTCATTTTTGTCAAAATTCCAAAAAATGCAAGCGAAGCTGCTTCCTTATACTTACAACAAAACGTATCCTGTTGTGAAGATGTGTTCACTCTCGATAACGGGTTTCAGCAAAACATATTCCCCCCTCACGCGTCCCATTGTCATATGGATATTAAGTACATGCTGGACAACCATCTATGCACAAACACTAATACGTTCGTGGGAGTGATACGCGATCCTCACGAGAGGCTACTGAGCCTTTACCTATACCGATGTCGTCAAAACCGATATGGTGTCAAAGCAACCCCAGAAGATTTTAGGAAACGGGCGTATAACGGTTTTATAGTAGACCATCCTTGGCAGATGCAACTCCAGAGCACCTTTTTGACGGGAGCATTGCATAAGGAGTATTGGTGTTATGATAATATACACTACCATGTATCTCTGTTACCTCGACGATTTAACTTCGTTGAACGTCACCCCTTTCAGACGGTCAATAAGTCCGTACCAAATATAGATACAAAAAGTCTAGTAGACACATTCTACGACCAGCACACACGCTCAGCTGTCGATAAATATTGGGCCGACGACATAGATCTATATCATGAGGTTAAGAATGCAGAGACCGGACTGGACACGACCATCTAACAATCGATCGTCAATCGATCTCTCACTGAACGTTCACTTTGACGGTATATTAAACGACACAATAAAATCGTTGATGGGGTCGATACAAACGTTTCACGACTACCCAAATCAATACATGCTCTACGACGCTATTGCAGGATATTACAACTTGTCAATAGACAAACTAACAATTGGTTATGGAGCAACTGATGTTATAGAGCGGATTTTTAAATCAACCCCATTCGATACTGTGTACGTGGTAGAACCTAGTTTCCAAATGGTAGAAGTTTACTGTAGTATCTATAACAAGCGTTTCATACCATTGACAATAGACGAAGCTCTTTGCTTAGCCAACGTCGATGACAATTCAATATTATGTGTAGCTAATCCCAACGGGAATGATGGATCCGCATACGATATATCGGGTATAACAGACAAATTCAAATACGTTATATCTGACGAGGTATACGCTGATTTCTACGATCGTTTCAGTCTACTACATACGAATATCGACAATGTAATCATCGTGAAGTCGTTTAGCAAGAGCTTGGGGATTGCAGGGTTTAGATGTGGGTTTGCAGTTGCATCACCACAAATAACCGAAGAGCTGCAACGCACAAGATCAAACTTTATAATGACGTCATTTTCATCATTGATTATCCCAGATATCATTAGCATGACGCCTGACGTTGTAAGCCGAATGCAATACACGAAAGATTATCTACAATCATCATACAAGTGCAAACCTTCGTATGGGAATTACGTTCTATTTGAAGCTCCGAATCGATACACTCAGCAATTTGGTTCGAAGTATATTAACGGATATTACCGTATGGCCCTTACAGACATAGCAACACTGGAAACATTATGAACCATCTCGAATTTAGAAAAAACTCTATTGACGGAGTTAAACCAAATCCAAAACTACTTGGGTTAGCTGTGGTCGAAGTAAACCCTACGGAATTGTGTAATAGAACTTGTAGCTTCTGTCCCAGACACGACCCAGCAATTTATCCAAACCGCAATCTCCACATGAGTATCGATACAGCTCGTAGACTCAACGAACAACTAATAACAAACAATTTCAACGGCTATATTTGTATTGCCGGATACGGGGAGCCTCTACTAAATCCCAACATAAGAAGCATCATTAACGAGTTGAAGGACCAAACACTCGAGCTTATCACGAATGCGGATCCTATTCTGAAAGGTAAATTTACTGTAGACGAGCTCTTGCAGATGGGTGTCGATCGTATATTAATCAGCGACTACGATTCAAATGAAGCCCTTAAAGAACTCGAGCGTCAATACCCTCAAGTGAGAGTGAGACGGTACATCGACGACGGTGAAGATCGGTATGAGGAGTATGGTTTCAACAACCGCGCTGGTACTATGTTCTCCGTGGACGCGCCAATTGCCCGCCCGTGCTATATACCGTCGTACAAAGCGATGGTCGATTGGAACGGAAACATACTTCTCTGTTCTCACGACTGGAGTAAGAAATACGTGTTTGGCAACATCCTCGAGCAGGATGTAAGTGATATATGGATGTCTCAAGCCTTCATACGTCACAGGGTCGAGCTGTCTCGAGGGAATAGGCATATGTTCGAATCGTGTGCCAAGTGCAACGTTAAAGGCGATATCATGGGCGAGCAGTACGCGGACATGTTTATAAATAGCATGTAGATCTCTGAGTAACAGACGCCTTGGACTGTGCCAACTGTCGAAATCGTGTCACTCGCTTGTATAAATACAACAATAATAAACCGAAGCAGAAGGCAAAATCATATGGCATCGTGGACCCTTATTAGCGTTAATACATCTGCCACATCTGGTACCGACTACCTCGTCGATACTTCAGTTGCCCCAGTATACCTGACGTTACCATCATCTCCATCAGCTGGAGACCAGATCACAATAGCTGACGCGAGCGATTTTTCAAGCAATAGCGTTATCATATCTGTGGGTGGCAATACCATCGAAGGGTCGAATACCGAGCTAACGATCGACCAAAAAGGGTATCAGCTCAGTCTGGTATATAACGGGTCTACATGGAAGAGATACAACCTTGTCGTTCCTCAAGTTAAAGTGTCAGAGCTTTCTGAGGCTCCTCTATCCGACGTGTCGAATAACGATCTATTGATGTTCATCGATTCTGAGACGCTCGAATCGATGAAGATTAAGATGTCGACTGTGCGCTCTAGTATCGTTGGTGGATATTACTCTGAGGATGGATTGACTACACTTGTGGGAGACCTCAACTCTTACACTATAGCAAACACTTCACCGAGACTCAACGTAAATCTGTTTGCCAACAACACATCGTCATACTACCGCAACTACAACAATCTTACAAATAAACCCACGATTCCTATTCGTACAAGCCAGCTGATTAACGATGGTAGCATTGCGAACGGATCGCCGTTTGTTTCTGACTTGAGTCTATTCAATACCAATCAATTGGTGGAAGGATCGACCAATTGGTACTTCACAAATTCAAGATTTGACACACGCCTCGCAGTAAAGTTCCCCGAACTTTTTAGGTTGTATTCCGACAACTTTGATGAAGCGCAGGTGATCGATTCGGTAATCGCAGTGGCTGCGACGCCGCTCACGACTGTTGTTGCGTCTAACACTATAATCGTGTCATCGTCTGACATCACAAAATTCACTGCCAACCAAAAGATTCGCATATTCGGGGCAAACGTGGAAGATACCGCGCTCTCTGCAGTGCCCACTATTACTGGTGTAGTCAAGAACGGGCTAGCAGGATCATCGAACAACGTAATAGCTTATAAGCTGGCTCAATTTGATAGGAATTCTGGCAAGATATCCCCTGCATCCTCGTCAAGCGCCTCAGTGTATATTGGCGACAACACAATAGACGATTTCAATAACACGAACAACTTGGAAATAGAGCTTACTCGTGGTTCAGGTAGTTATGGTATCCTCGTATACCGCAGCTACAATGGAAGCTCGTACAATCTCATTGATGTGCTTGGACCGAAGGAGCTAGGAGCATCTGCCGTTGAGGGGATCACCTACAAGGACTTTGCCAACTTTAATAACAACCCATGGACTCGTAAGAACGCCGACGGAGAGTATACGGCATCGACGGGAATCATCCACATGCCTATTACAGCTCCAGGATCCTCGAAAAAAGGATGGGCAGATGCAACAATTCTTTCTATCGACAGCACGACAAACAGGATTGTACTGTCCGACGATTATTATCTAAGTTCGGATATGTATGTGTGTCATAACGACACTTCTGCTATACAAGCGGCTATCAACGAACGAGTCGCCGCTGATGTTAACTCGCTCATACTCAACGATCGAAGATATGTGATATCGTCTATTACATTACCTGAAGAAGGTAAGTTTACATTGTCTGGCAGAGGTCGTCAGACTACTCTATACAAGCTGCCGTGGTCTACTGAATCTCACAATATGATGATTTACGCGCCAGGCACCAGCGCTGAAAACGTGTCGATCGCAAACATGAATATCGACGGCAACATGCAAAATCAAGTGCTGAAATATGATAGTGGTAACGATCCGTATGTCAACTACACAATTTCTCTAAACGGAACGTCGACCAACATCGATAAGATATTTGTGGAGAATGTCGTTGGTGGTGGAGTCTACTCTTATCAGCCTTCTAAGTTGACAATCAACCTGTCGAGATTTGAAAACTCAGGGATGTCAGACTTCTTTGCTTACTCGCCGTTATATGCACCGGAAGGCGACGATGTAATCATCACAAACAACGTGTTCAGAAACTTTAGCGATTCTGTGGATCTTAATACCACGGACAATGGTATATTCTCTGGAAACCTAGTTGAGAACGTTGGTTCAGGTGTAATCGTATACGGCTCTCGATTCTTTATTAGCTCTCCAAATATTCTGAAAGGTCCTGCTGGGGAGTATATACCAACGCCCGACACATTAAACTCTGAATATGATAGCGTCAATATTACACTTGAAGCCAACACATCATACACTAGCCCAGCTTTCCTTTATCAGGAAAACGGAGTTGCATTTGACCTCACCGCTAACGAGGGAGCTATATCATACCGGATTGACAAACTGGGTAAATTCGACAACGTCGAACAGCTGTATGGGGTGGTGCCTTATCTGATATCAGATGTTGTCGGTCCTAACAAATCAGCTGGCGAGTTCCAATTCTCAATTACGAAAACAAACGTCGAGACGCTAACATCGACGTACTCTTACACTACTCTCAAGTCTGCTAACACCAACCATATCGGACTTGTGTATAGAGCAATACAAACAGAGGTGGTCCCGTCTGGTACGGTAATTGGTGCTGGCACGATAAATCCTGACAGTCTCGGAAGTGATAAATATAGAGTGACACTCGAAGGGTATAGCAATTTGGCTGTTGGTAGAACAATAAAGTTCTCAGGTCACGGTGGTACAATTGGGGCTAATACTCTTAACAACACTGAAGGTGTAATTTTGGACGTCGTCGAAAATACAGCTCCTACTATACCACAAGCATACGTCACGATCGACTACACATCGACAGTAGATAGTGCAGGCAGCGGTGGAACTATGAACATCAAAAATGAATTTGTTCTTGCTAAAGGAAGAATACAATAATGTCCAGCTTAACAAACATTAACAACAACGCGGCCGTCGTAAACGTCGGAAGAACTACTCCTGTGACGCCCGGTGTTAAACCAGCGTCGCAGTCGATCCCAGTAGTGATCGCGACCGACCAAATCGCTATACCAGTGATCGAGCAACAGAAGATTCAATCAGAAGTTGCCCTATCGTTGCTCGGCATTCCTCGCGGTGAAGTGGCTCTTGGTATATTCTCGGACGTTAACACGTACGACGTCAACCCTTCCGAATGGTCAGCAAACCCTGTCGAGTATACGTCTGGTTATGGTATTCAGCATAAACCGTCCGAGGCTGGTGCGATGGTTCAGGCCGGCAAAGATCAAATTGCCGTTCTATCATCAAAGCGATTCTTCCGTTATCAGCCAGGTCGAGTATCTGCCGCGACGTTTGGTGTTAAGGGGTCGATAAGCCCTACACCAGCAAACACCTCCTCAGGTGCTCCAAATGAAGAGATCTTTGATAGAAACCCAGCCATCCGCAAATATGGTATCTTCGATCGGTTTGATGGCTACTACTGGGAATCTCGTGGAGATGGTCGTGGAGACAACTTCACCACTGTACGTAGAACACAGTCGCTTTATAAGTACAACCCTCTGGCGTTTACTGATGATGTGGGTGGACAGATTAAGGATTACCGCATCGTCGGTAAACAAGCCGACGATCCTACCGGCGAACCTAATGCAGAACCAAACGCGATATCGACGGTAAACGATGATAGGTTCACTATCATTCAAACCGCATACGATGCAGCAGTTGCGTATTTTGACGTTGGTGGTGGCGGTGAGAACATAACAAGCTACAACCACCTGATCACAAATAAAGCTAAGTGTGAGCGAGACACGTCGTTTGCTCTTGATGCATATGCTCTTGATATGCAATACGGTGGTACTGGCCACACGATTACTAACGCGACAACGTACCGTACTGCTTTGCTTGGTTCAGGCGATCCGCAAAAAACAGCGGCAGAGGTTCAACTTCACACTCAGGTTAGAGTAGCCCTCAAAACATACCTCGCTGGCTTCTTATCGTTAAACAACGTTGCGCGCGACACCCGTATTGACACTCTGACACAGTATACAATAGATGCTGTTGGTGGTACTCAACCTTCGTCCGGTGTGCTTACGTCAACCAGCGCGTCGATATGGCCACGTAATAAAACGCTGACTGTGTTTGCCATATACAAGAGATATCTTGGATATTTGATATCTGAGAGCTTCACCGGCGACTCTACAAATTACACGGATGCCATCAAGTATAAGTGCTATCGAGACATTGGATATGTCGTTGACGGGTATGCAAGAGACCTCGCGTACGGTGGAAACTCTGCCACCATATACAATATGAAGAACTTCTACTTCAATGGAGCGCTTCGCGTAACCACAAACTTTACAAGTAACAGTGTCGTGGTATTCCACCAAAGAGCTCACACTCTCCTGAGTAAGCTAATTGGTAAGAGCTCAAATGTCGTTTCGAGCGATTTCACTGGATATACAGGTTGGAGTTCGGCTGCAGCTATCCTCAAAGGAGCGTCAGCAGCTGGATTTACTCCTCTCATGACTCTGTTTGGATTAGCATCAGAAAACGCGACAAGCTCGTCTAAAACCAACAAAGATAAGTTTGACCAGGATCTGTTTGCTCCTCTGTACGCTAACTTCACTACGGAGTACAATGGTGTGATGGAGTTTGGCGTAGGATCGCAGTTTGGAGACCTTGTAACTCTAAGAGACGGATTAATTCACATACACGGGGCTGTGTACGATCCAGCTTTGTTAAAGAGCGTACCGCCTATTCGCGTTAAAATTGATTCGGGAGCAAACAACGCCCTCGAGGTGTCTCACGGCGAATTTGTCGTGAATCAGTTTGTCACTTATATAGGTGACGCAAGCGGTCTTGCAAACAACAAAGTGTATGGTATCCAATCAGTATCTGGTCCTAGAAACAACGTAATTAAGTTGTACGATCCAGATATTACGGCTCTACACCAGGCTAACACCGCATCTGTTATCGATATTACTTCAATAGGCTCGGACAACAGCTACATCCAAATAGGGACTCCGTTTATATTCCCCAAACATTACTTCACAGGACCACAACCATCTTCTCCTGAGAACAACTACCAACGTTACGATGGTATGTTCCCATATATGTACGCTAAACCAGAAAGTGGTGCTGTCGACGGCAACCTTGAAGATCTTGAATCAGCTGATCCTGATCCAAATAGCGTGAATTACGTCAACGATTTCATCAATAGAGTCGGTTATATCAACACGAGTTACGATCTCGCAGCTCCTGGAGGGACTGACGCTCTCATTCGTGAGATTGATTATGTAAACTACATATACAATAATTGGGTGAAGCAGAATGTGGATCCTAAGTATTATGCAGTGTACGAATACAGGGTTCCAAGATCTAGGTTCAGCGCTGATAAACTAGACGCTGTCGCTAACCGTAAGGTTGTATACAGCGACGTAGCATCTGGTGAAATTGAAACAGGAAATATAACCACAGTCCGTCCTGGGCGTTCTGTGATATCCAACGGGTCACAGCTAACATCGACCAGCGCATGGAGACTCGATCCTGAAAACGTTTCAATGTTGAAGATCGAATTCTCGTGGTATGGAGCTGTGGGAGCGTTGTTCCTCGCGTACGTCCCTGTTGGGAATGGCGAAGCTCGTTGGGTTCGTGTACATCATATGCGCGCTTCAAACCAGTTGAAAGTTGCATCTCTTGGTAACGCAACTCTTCCAATATCATACATGACTTACGGTGGCGGTTCGACCTCCAAATTGGGGATCCTTGACGAACTAGATAAAGGATACGGTGCAACATCTGATCATATCGTTAAATACGGTGCGTCGTACTACATCGACGGTGGTGATAGAGGAACAGTACGTTTGTACAGCCATACCAACAACATGAATACAGATGCGTATGGTAAGATTTTCAATGTTGGGACTGTCACGACAGGAGCAAATACTGTTCTTGGAGCTACATACTTCACAGTACCTGGAGGAATTGGGCCGGCTGATAGAACATATTTCATGAAGGGTCAGATCGTAACTAGCTCAGCACAGGATCAAAACGTTCGTGTTGTATGGGTAGATGGAGATAAGGTATTCATCAACAAAGACGATCTCGTGTCAAAGAACAACGTTCGTATTGTGGTGGATCGTCCTTCGGTTGCCTTCGGATTGAAAGCAAAACAGAACATATTGAACTCTGTAGGGTTTGGGGTTCGTAATAGAGTACAGGTATATCCTACGAAGCTGTCGACCGCAAACTTCGCTTCGACGCCTGTCAAATTGGATGTCATCAAGACTCCACTGTTCCAGCCTAACACGCCAACAACTGGATCGTTTGTTCTTTCAGCCTCGTATCAAGTAACTAGTGACAACCTTCCACTTCCTACTTCGTCGAGCTATTTGGCTAAAGATGAGGAATATGTGTACGGTTGGTTCAGATCAAACGTCGGTACTGTATTTGGAAGACTATACCGGGACAACGGTGGGCAATACTACTTCGAGTTGAAAGAAGTGTTCTCGACACCTGTTACCTTGTATGCTGGTTCTGACTTCCCATTTGTCAAGGACGGTCGGTTCGACTTCCAAGGCAATACGATCTTCTCGGGCAATACCACGACTGTTGGAATTGAATCAGAGTCTGTCGTTGAAAAAGAGAGATTGAGCTCGGTATACATTTCGAATGTCATTCAGTCTCCAGTTCCTCAAACAGGAACAGTCAATGCTTCATTCTTCTTGAAACCAGGGTCTGACCAATTTGATCTTTTAAGCTACTTTGATTACAACAAAGATTACTTATCATATCCACTCACCGACGAAGTGTCCAGCATCTTCCTAGCTGCTTCAAGTGTGAGCACTGCAAACGGAACACCTGCTGCAGAAATAAGTGTGGGATTGACATGGGAAGAACAATAAATCATGACAAAACAGATCAAAATTGGATTTGATAAGGGATCGACCCGATCCGTTGAAACAGATCAGGTATTAGTCGACATAAGAGGTAACCTGCTTCGTGATGAAGCAGGTAACTTCCTATATACAAAAACGGATGTCGAGCTCCCAGGGTTCTTCTATGCTCGCAAGGCTATGTCTGTTGTTGTTAATAACGAGAAAAACATCAACGTGATTCCTGGAGGTCCGCTTCTCGTTAGAGAGCAGTTCCCCGAGGTATCAGAAGTATCTGCTTCGTTGCTCGGCGTTCCAAGAAAGAACGTTCAACAATCGTTGTTGGCGGACGTTTCTGTATACGGACTAGATAGTAACACCTGGGAGTTTTATAGAAGTCCAGCTCCTTATGCACCCTCAGAGTGGATAAATCGATTCAACAACAAGTACGGGAATCGTTTTTATCCAAGAATTGCGGAGAAGCCCGATCAACAAGCCCTCGCAATTGAGGCGTTTCCAACTCCATGGACTTTTCCATTTGGCCCATCATTCGAAGATCAAGGATCTCGTTACGATTCGGTTAGATTCCCTCTTTATCTCCGTTTTATCGATATGGGCAACGACCTTTATCGGATATATGTAAATCTTGGACAGCAAGCATTCGCTGAGAAGTATTTCCTCCCGCCAGTCGATAGCTCCCGGCTAGATGGTGGAGGGGCGAGTCTCACATTAGACCGGCTCGATGTTGAGTACAATCAAGACTTCGATGTGGCCATGGCTCACATCGAGAGATGGACTACTACGTGGATGGATATCCGCGACGGTCGGTTAGAAGACCCGAGAGATACGCTACCAACATCACTTAAAACCCTATCCTTTAGTCGGGTGTCAGAGATTGTAGGAGCAGAGTACTCTGTTAGTAACACACGTCCTGGTTACAGTTCCAACCATTACTACTACGCGCAAATCCAGAGTAAAGAGTCATTCAGATATCAACCTGGAGCAATCAGTGGATTTACATTTGGTACAAAAGTCAACTTTGACGAGACAAGCACTAACAACAAAATTGAATGGGGATGTGCTAACGCAACTGACCAGTATATGTTCCAAGTGGCAGGCTCGAGATTTAGCATCGTTCGTCGGAGCACTGTACCACTATCTGAAGAAGCATTAATACAGAACGGTTTAGTACCAACGCCACAGACACCTTCCATATCACCAAACCCATTCGAAAGACCAGGGTCTGAAGCATTGGGAGGACAGTACGATCCGATAAACGATATTCCACGTTACGAGACTATCATATCACAAGATGGTTTTAACGGTGACCCTCTGAATGGCACAGGAGCGTCTGGATACAATATTTCGTTCCAGGAAGTGACTATGTATAAGATTGAATACTCGTGGTACGGTGCAATCGGAGCTAAATTCTACGCGTACGTCCCTGTCGGTCACGGTGAGTGCCGTTGGGTGCTGCTTCACACGTTCATAATTGAAAACACTCTTCAATCGCCTTCGCTAAGAAACCCATATCTACACTTTAGATATACCATGGTGATTAACGAAACTGAAGGTCTTCGCGAACCGATCTTCATTTACAAATATGGCGCGTCATATTATATCGACGGTGCAGACGAAGGAGCGTTTACTTACGACACATACTCTAAAGATGTGACGGACGTCGTCAACAATCAAAGCCGTCCTATTATTGGCTTCCAAACAAAGGAAGTTATAACCAACCGAGATGGAATTGACATTCCCAATCAGAAGAACTTCTTTATCGATAAGGTTACTGCTTCTTCTGATAGGAATGTACGGATTGACGTGCTTGAGTGTGAAGGGTGCAAGAACGGGTTTGGCCATTTCTACGCTACAAGTCTTGTAAATGGTGAGAGAGCCCCAGTGCAAGAATTCTCGCTTCAGAATGGGGCAACTGTCGCGTTTGCAAATACGTCACTCGCTTTTGCTGAAAGTGATGCTGGTAAAAAGCTGGTCGCAGAGGGTATTTTCAGCACTTACGTTTATCCAGATTCTGAAGATCTGTCTCGTGCAACAATAAAAAGAAGGACGGGAAGTTCGACCACCAATAACATTCCTAACCCATCAAATTTTCCTCCGACGGCTAGTACGTTAATTGGAGGAGAGGTTGTTAGCCTTTACGATACATCAGAAAGCGGATTGCTTTTTTCTGGGCGGTTGTTTGGGTTCGACGACGTAGTGGCATCGACAACTCCGATTTTCAAAGACGATGTAGAAATCAGGTTCCTTAATCCTATATCGAGAGAACCGACGGGACACTTCAGAGAGTTTAGAATAGGTGTAACATCTAAAGAACCATCAATTGATATTGATGGCAATCTCGTTTTTGACGAGAATCCCATCAATATGGATAACGAAATGTTTCTCGAATTTGCACAGCTCCAGTCACAGAAAAACATTAACGGCATAGAGGTTAATGAGTTTGAACCTCGTATTGGTTACGTCATGGAAGACGACTACAGGATTCCAAGACCACCAGGAGCTTTCTCTGGTGAGTGTTCCACTGCATATGTTAGAGTGAATAATGTTGAGAGAAACGCATCATATATAACATCAGATCCAGAAACGAGCGACCCTGGGGACTTCATAGCATTTGAAGATAATCTGAACATATCTGTCAACGGCGGTGAGATCGGGGTACTCGACAGTGGAGGGAACAGGTTTGTTCCTGCGCAGTATAACAGCGTGAATATAACCTTTACCGGTGATGTTTCAACGTACACGAACCCTTCCACAAACGTGACGACAATATACGCCCCAATATCTGCTCCTCTGACGAGCATACCTGAGGGGAAGATTGCGTTCAAGACTCTTGAAATGTACGGACGTCACGTCTCAAAAACAGCTGTACAGAAGTTTGATATTTTTCCTTTGTATATATTCGTAGCTATGCATGACAATGCAAGAGTTTACAATATTGCGGTTAAGGAAAATGATGGGATAACTTCACTCTCACATACCCCAACCTGGCTAATTGGTTCTAACTGTAACATTCAAGCAGTCGAAATTGGCAACCCTGCTCCTAGCGTAGGAATTACTGATGTGATCGGTACAAATGAGTATCTAGGAACAGATGGTTTGTTTTACATGGGCGGTCAGAGTACGCAAGCAAATCCACCTTCCAACTTCATAGACAAATACTACTTAAACGCTGCTTTATTCGATACACAGACTAGCCAGCCTATGAGACCTGGAGCGTTGAAATATACGTTCTTTGTGGGAGCCAATGAAACAGTTGATATGGATATGAGTCACTTGTTTGGTATCGACCGTTACAAGGTCACGAAGGGATCCTTCAATAATAGAAGTGTGTACATAAATAGCAGGGTGCTAGATGCTGGTGAAACTGGCACGGTGAATATAAGTATTCTCGGCAAGGAACAATAATGGCTGATCCAATTCAAGGTATTAGAGCCTCTCTAAGGATGGCCGACGTGTCGGATCCGGTGGAAGTGCTCAAAAACATCAATGTTGATATATTCGACCTCGATCGCATTCGAGGAATCGCTGATGCTGCTGTGCTCCCTGAAGATATACGCACCCTAAGTGGATTAACCGACGACGTTGAGAAGGTGGTTCTCGGTGTATATTCTGAATCCCGTAACTACTCTAACTACCTATCAGGATTGAACGACTCGAGGTCGTCGATCGGGGCTAACATGACAGCAAATGCTGCTATCATTGGCTCGTCTTTCAAGTTCAACGCTCTTGCAGCGAACGGTGACGTGGTAACATCCGAGTTGTCCACATCAAGAGCATCAGCTTGGTCGACTATCGGCGATTCGCTATATTATGGTGCAAAGGTGTCTGTCGGTAACGAGGTTGAGCTGTCATCCCTCACAATTGACAGACCTGTGAAGCAACGTCGGTTTGAATCAGAGATACCAACGCATAAAGTGCGTTTTAACATCGACGGTGTTAGTTACGATGCATTTGCCATGAAGAACATCCCTATCAAATTTACCGGGTTTTTCTCTTCTGCAAGAAATATCTATATGACAGTATCTAACGCTCGACCAGGCGGAAGCGCCCCTTTTCTACGTCCGTCGTGGTCCGTGACCGACACAGACACGACTTTAACGTTCGAAAACCGTCTTACCGGCAGCCTTACATCGGGCCTAACTCAAAATAGAACGTCAGTCGTCTCTATTCTCAGCTCGAGAGCCAAGGAGAGAGATATCGAGTTTTACTATCCTGTGAATTATATCAAAGGAATGTACCTCCCAAATATAAAGATGTACTCGTTCCCTACAGCTATCTTTCCTGCTATGACGTCAGCTGTTGTATCAGGCTCTGACTTCAGGGAGATGCCCAATTTCAAAATATACACTCCCAATCTTCTTACTCTGAATGTGTCGGATACAGACCTTACCAGATCTGAAGATATTGGTTTGCGCACACTGAATGATAATGTTGTCGATCGCCTCCCAACGTCTCTAACAACATTGATAATAGACAACTCGTATTCAGGCGTCGCTTCAGCAAACCTCGCTATACTGTCAGGAATATCCTATTTCTCGGCAGGTGGGTATGGGACCAGTAGCAGCCGTCGTATGACTGGAACTTCTCCAGCTATTAATCCAGCCACTATAGACTACTACAACGTGAGGTATAACTTATTCAGTGAAATCCACTCATCCGTTAGCTTATCGGACACGTTGAGAATTCTCAACATATCTTACAATGGCGTTGGGGTGTCTGCGAACGTATCGATCTCACCAACAAACAATATCATCGAGCAAGTGTACCACAATGGCAACTATTGCAATTTCATCGATGTAGCTGGAAAGACTTCGTTAAAAATATACCATAGGGCCAATTCGCCAGCCTCAGGCAATGTAACCCCTCTTTTCACCGACTGCTCTGGCCTTGAGGATGTATTGGTGTACAACACCAGACTTACTGGACGTCTTCCATCGTTTAACTCCAACCAATCACTGAAAAGATTTCACGCGTGGAGTACGAGGATATTAGATGCCGATCCTACATATACAATAAACAGCTCCACGTTTGGTGCTGGAGTTGATGGGGGATGTCGCCCCACACTCCAAACTTTCTACCTATACTCGCCGTTGCTACATGGGCAGATCCAAGATGGTGCTGTCGATGGGATGACGGCACTTAAAACATTCTGGTTATCATCAACTCGGACGGGCGTGTCAGGCGATATACCTCAATTCCGACAGTCCGGTTTACTCAACGATATCAATCTAAGAAATAACGCCTTTTCAGGATCAGTCCCATCTTTCAGTTACAATCCAAACCTCGTACGGGTAAACTTGGGACTTAATCAGATCACCGGAAGAGTGCCGTCTCTAAAACTACCTCTACTGAGAACATTAACCTTAAATAACAATTTATTGACTGGTGTCAATAGTCTCGATTGCCCATCTCTAATAGAGTTCAATGTAGCTAGTAATTTGATAACGACGATACCGAGTTTCAATGGTTGTACTTCAATACAGATAATTGATATGAATAACAACCCCATGTCGTCAAATACAGCTGCGTATGTGGAGGGAACCTTTGTACCGTTGAAGTCATTGAGATCCTTAAATCTGGCTAACTGTGGATTGCAACGGTCCCTCGTAGATCAGATACTAATCGACATGAGTAAAAATTATGATACAAACCCAAGATCGAACGTCACGCTAAACCTTATTGGAAACGCATCACCGTCAGCAACGACAGAAATACAAACTTTCATAATATCTCGACTGCGGAGTTCGGGATGGACCATAAGGGTAGCATAACATGGCTTCATCGCAATTTGTCGGATTTGACATAATAAAAAACCTAAGAGAGTCTGATTCATCTGAATCAGACCGAAGTATCATCAACAATCTTGGTGGCGGAGCAATTGCAAACGACCTTTTAACCTTCTATAACAATCTTAGGAATGTGTCTACGCTCGTGGTTGAGGTTGGAGATATAAGCGGTGATACAATTACGAAGCCGACAGCAGAGTTTGTATATACAAACGGGACATTGGTCACTGTCGGGTCAACTCCGTATTATGTGAAGGACTCGGATGGAAAGACCACCTTCAAGTTGTCCTTATTGGAAGACCTTTCAACAACAGTATCATCCCCTCCTATCGGTACATACACAAGATCTGATGCTGTTCTATTTGAAAATATTCTTGGGATGGCTATCGATCGTGAACGAACCGTCGATGATATATCTGCATCTAAAATATATGACAACGTTACATTGCTCACAGAGGAGCAACGTTACAAAATATACTCGTCTATGATTGAAATGCTTAATGCAGCTGCTAGCGGCTACCCAGCTACTGTCGCAGCATATTTGAATGAAATCGACTCCGCGATGGATACTTACGAGCTTCGTCGCTCCAAATCCATCATAAGGGATCAAAACTTTAACACGACATACGACTCTGTGTTTAGTGGAACAATCCAAGTTATTGATCCCGGACATACAAATGATACAAGTCTACTTCCAACGAGCAATCCTGGCCTTTTCATCATAAACCCAAAAACAGGGACATATGCAAGGACATTCTCTTCCAATGAGAATGTATGGAGTGAGAACAATGCCAACCTCGTTGCAGACGCTACTGCACTTACAATAGGTGAGCTTGCCTTCACTGGCCCGAATGGAATAGATATCCTTTCGAAAGATTCGTCTATTATTGTCGAAAATGTAACCTCGTCCGCCAATCTCGAATTCACGCATTACGTGGATATTTTAATTGACGGAGAAGACTATTCGCTATGTATGTTTGTCGACAGTTAAGGAATCTGTCTCGCTTTAATACGGTAGATTCCATTCACTGTGATCTGTGCATCAAACACATCTGTTGTGTTCGCAGATGACACCGCTGATGTATTAGAACTCAGAGACAGCACAGCAATATCTAAATTGGCACTTGGTGTCCCGACAATTCTTTTACCGTTCGTGTCGAGCCCGTACTCGACGCCACTGAACGGTGGTGATAGATCGAGGGGGATGACACATTGCTGCTTGTCTCCGGTTGATGATTGAGGTGCAAACGTTATGGTTGCACCAGCATCTATGTCACCCGTCGTTGTAGAACTCAATGTTACCTGATTACCACCAATCGCTGTTATTGTGATATTGCTATCAGGTTCTATACCTCCTGTGTACTGCACGCGCATGTCTATAGCAAGATCTGTGTTGGATGATACAGTAAGTACATTTGAACCTGATGTAGCAGGTGTTGTGAGTAGTTTTCCCACCACCCCCGCACAAAACACATCTTTACTTGAATCAATCAGTCCTGAGTCAGCATACACAAAGACATAATTGTTAGAATTCAACCCGAGAGGCGATGAAGTGCTGAATGATGTGCTATTCACAACGTCCGTTATTGTTGTGAATGTAGATGGACTTGTGTAGTATGTAATGCACACCATACCCTTGCGAATATTAGAGGTATCTTCTACATTGACTGATGTCCCAGAAGTAGTAGTAACGAAATAATCCATCAATCCGTTGTGATCTACGACCTTTACAGGTATCGAAGCAGTCTGAAGAAGTGGCTTTGATATAACTCGTATGCGCGATTGGCCGGAGTTGGTTGGTAAACGCTTAATCTGTGTAAACTTTTGGATAGTATCAAAAGTTGGTGTTGTGTCAATTAATAGATTACCGATCGACGTCGATTCAAGCAGGGCCGAACCCGAAGACATGAACATCCGTCCTTCAGTCAATGACGCGGTGATAGAGGTGTTTGACCCGAGTACATTTATTGAAGCAAAGTCACTCTTAGGGGTATAACTACTTTTTACGATACCACCTGACAAAAATGTCTTGTATGAACCTGTGTCACCAAATGATCGTTGATACCCTGTAACTGCTTTATTGACTGTATCAATCAACTCTTGGCTATTAGGGGTTGATGTCGGAGATGTGTTCGAAAACGTAGAGAATAATAAAACTCTACTTGCAGTCGAATTCATCCTCAGATATTTGTCATCGACGTCAGGGGCGGTATTTGGATACCACCACAATATCCTTGTTTTGAAGTGTTCGCCTAGATCGTAGATTGGCTCTGTGTTGAACGATCCAGTAATATAGTCTTCACCTTCAATGAAGGTAAATGTGATATCACTATTTGAAACAAACGTCACATCACCTGTAAGTGTCAATACATCACCAGCAATGTTATCAACGACGATTTCATTGTTGGTCGATAACTTGTCTCCGACAGCTACGTACTTACCATCGCCAGTCGCAAGTTGAACCACGTTAGTCGTGGTGTTGGCTCCAACCTTAACTGTTCTGGTTGGGCTGTAGATGGAACGAAGGACCTCCCACTCTCCTGTATCAAATCTATCAACTTCAAAGTGAAACAACCCTGTCGTCTCAAATGTATATGTTGATGACGTGTCGTAGTAGTTGGGCGTGATATACCCCTCCCAGACAACTCCACCGTTTTTATCCTCGAAAGATGGGTCAAACTTATACGATTGATAAAACTCTCCGAGAGTCCAGAAATCCCCTTTCTGGACAAGGTTATCCTTACTGGTGTCAAAAGTGGGGATGATAGAATTGATCGTATCCCCTTTATTTGGCGACGGATTGATCGACGAAACAGGTACAGCCCACGCGTCCGGACCCATCCCCGATCCGAGAATACCCGGATCGCCAGTCACTGCTCGATACGTATTAAACCTGTCCTGTAGACGTATGAACGGACGCACAAAATCCTCTTGTGGACCAAGGGTATTTGCAAACGTATATGTAGGAGTTGATGACGCGAGTTGTATGAAGGTTGAAGGATACACTTCTGTATCTTTTAGACCTCTGGTGGCATCGAGGTCTTGGGAGATGAAAGACTCACCATCACGAGGCTGCAAATCATTCAAAAGGTTGTTCAGAGCTTGCTCGGGATCGTTGATATCCGATAGGTTGTTCAACCTTCTTAGCCCGTAACTCCTGTATTTCTTGGAAATAGCCATAACGATCCTCTGATGTATGGAGATGTGTCTATGCTATTTATAAATATCATCACAACATTACCATAGGAATTCCATGGATACAACTTCGAGAAGAAATCGGTACATTGAAACAGGTGACATGTTTGCTAGAACGATTTCGATTAGAGGTTTTGACTGTATCCTAGATATTGGATGTGGGGAGAATCTTTACAAGGACATCCCCAACGTAATTGGGATTGATAACGTCGGCCCTCATTGTGATGTCCTTGCGGACATGAATTACCATATGATGATAACAGCATCGACTGTGTATTGGCGTTTGGATGCCTCATATTTGGCGGATTCCCAACCCCTCCCAACACAGATCCAATAGAGGTACTAACTGGTCAGGTACGTGAAATGCATCGAGTGTTACGTGATGGAGGTTGGTTGTATGGTAGAACATCACACACTGACATCTTAAATAACTAAACGATAGCGACATATGGGTATAGATATGGCTTCAACACCATAATATCAAAAATGATAACCAGCCCCACATCAGGGCATCAAAGGCTGTATTGGGAGTGGGTCAAGCGCCACTAGAGCCTTTTATTTTTAAGAGCGTAACTCTACTATACATCGCAAACACTACTTTGACAACTGAAAACGAGAACAAACCCTTATAAATACGACAACGGAATGTGGGTAGGGCTATGACAACACAGGCAAACATATACATTGATCAGGGGACTGATTTTTCAACAGGAATTGACGTCGTTGATGATGATGGTCAAATTGTAGACCTGACTCTCGCGACTCTTGTAGGTCAAGCTAGACGATTGTTTTCAAGTCAAGTACTTTTTGACTTCGCTATTGACGTTGTGAGCCCTCTCGAAGGTAAGGCAGTGATTGAGCTATCATCGACGGCAACTGCTTCGCTTACACCAGGTAAGTACCGCTATGATATAATGATGAACCTACCCAACGGAAAGCGAAACAAGCTGCTGGAAGGGCTTGTGTTCATCATCGAGACGGTAACTGAAGCACCATGAGAGCGGTATTAGGCGGACAGAAAACGATCCTCATCAACCAATCTGGTATCAATATCCAGAAGTTATCGGATCTCACGGACGTGGATACAGCCGGCGTCCAAGACGGCTACATCATCTATTATGATGCAGCTTCAATGACGTATAAAGTATCAGCCAATCTGAACAACCAACGTATCGACGGAGGGGTATTCTAAATGGCTTCAATAATTCAGATCAAACGATCTTTTGCTAACACATCACCGCAGTCTTTGTATCTGGGCGAGCTTGCGTATTCGTGGGCAGAGGGAGCCGATAAGCTGTACATCGGAACAGGGACCGATGTCGGTGATCAAGTTGCTAGTGACATCACATTAATTGGCGGTAAGTACTTCGTCGATAAGTTGGATCATACGCCAGGTATCCTTACTGCCAACTCTGCTTTGATCGTCGATGACAATTCACGAATCAACCGCATCATCGTCACTAATTTAGATGCAGATGGTGTAACTAATCTTTCCGGTACAATCAATATCAACGGCAACATCGATATTGGTGGAAATGTCACGTTCGAGAACTTTACGGCTAACAATGTCACTGCTCGAACAATTACAGTTGATACTATCTCTATTGATAACCCTATCGGGGCCCTCGAAGTTGGTGACCTCACAGTAACTGGAACATTCCAGACAGACGATGTTACATCACAAACGGTAACAGTACTTGGCAATCTTAATGTCATCGGAGCCTTGACCAACATCTTCTCTGAAGAGTTGAATATCGCTGACAATATAATCGTACTGAATAGCAACCTTGCTAACACTGCAAGTCCGACACAATCCTCTGGATTCATTGTGAATCGAGGCGCTCAAGAAAATGTGTCGTTTGTGTGGAACGAAACAACAGATCTATGGTCCGTCGGATCAAAGGATATTGAAGCAAACACGTTCTTCGGTGATTTGGACGGTAATGCGGCAACGACGGATAAGCTAGCCATCCCTATCACCATATCGCTTTCTAACACCGTCACAGGATCGGTGCTGTTCGATGGATCACAAAACGTAACCATACAGACGCAGGTGGATGTGATTCACGGTGGTACCTACTAACACATAAATAACGTTACACGAATTGTATTGTTAGGTAAGGACCTATGGTTACACAGATCATACTAAAAAACAGCTCCGAGACAGGAAAATCCCCAACTCTTTCAGATTTGGAGCTTGGTGAAGTTGCCATCAATACATACGATGGTGATATCTACCTCAAGCGGGACCAAGATGGGGAAATGTCGGTTGTTCGATTCACCCGAGACAACCCAGTAGAAAACATCATTTTCGTGCAAAAGGCTGGCAATGATGAGAATCGTGGAGACAGCTGGGATTCAGCTTATCTGACCATAGAAAAGGCGATTGAAGACGCGTGGACGCGTGACAACGCCATAGTAATGATCGAAATTGGTCCTGGAATTTACACGACGCGTGGGCATATCGATATGCCAGATAACAGCATCATACATTGTGTATACAGAAGTGTGAAGATTCGTCCTGAGCCAGGATATGAGGAACGCAACGTCTTCCGTATGGGATCTGGTTGCTTCATCGAAGGTCCGGTATTTGAAGGTTTCCGTGTAGACCGGTTTGATGATCCGTCTGAGGGATTTGCTGCTGTTTTTAGACCAGGAGCCCTTATACTTAGAACACCATATGTACACAAAATAGCTGTACGTTCAATTCCAACGTGGACTCAGATCGCACCTCCTCTCGACCGTGCAGCCGGCAACCCCTTTGTGCCAAGAGGCGGTGGTGTTGTCATGGCTGATGGAAATGTCATATCGCCATACAGTATATACCCTAACATCATGACGTGGGGCGCAACTCCTGTTATTCATAACGGGATTGGATACGTCGCAAAAAACGGGGCTCTGATCAACGCTGTTAACGCTATCAGTATATGGGCTCACAAACACTTTTATGCAATCAACGGAGGCCAGATTGTCTTGTCTGGTTGTTCCACTCAGTTTGGTGATTATACCCTGATTGCAGAAGGTGTCAGAAACATAATCAGACCGTATACTATAGACAGTGAAATTGCAGCTAACACGGTTGCAGGTGAAATCGTATATAGTGCAGCTAATACGATAATTGACGGTATGTGGGCAAATCTCGTATCTGAGGGATACACGACTACGTGGCCTAGTACATACGAGGATTTTACCAAAACAGATGCTAATTTGCTGCTAAGATCGTTGTCGTGGACGCTTCAAACGGGGAACGACAAACCAGTCAACGATTTCGCTAAAGGTTTCTTTGATGCTCAAGGCGATAGAGTATTTGTACCGGCCAGTTACGATTACGAGAAGTGCTTTAGAGACACAGGACTTATATCAGAGGCAGTTGCTTATGATGTGATGTTTGGAAGCAACTACAGAACAGTAAGTGCAGCTTTGTCATATCACAGAGCAAACGCATCCTTAGTAATAACAGATCAGCTGTCTGATACCATTACAGCATTGACAAGACAAAAGGCTACACTTGGAAGTTACCTAAGTGGTAACACTCTCATCAGATCGAACGAATTGTTCGACGAGGTGATTGATGTTGTCACTAACGGTCCTAGCAGCGCAAACACATACGCATTTCCGGACCCTACTTTCTACGACTCGGGGTTCAGCGAGGCTCGTAGGCTGTTGGTCGACAACAAACAGTTCATCCAAAGTGAAGTTGATGCGTGGATCAAATATCAAATCGATAACAACATTGCTCCGTTCAGTTCTAATACTGTTCAGCAATATGACCAAGCTACATGTAGCCGTGACGTTGGGTTGATCATTGATTCGCTTGGTTACGATATGATGTTCGGGTCAAACATCAGAGCAGTCACAGCAGGCCGTTCATACTACCGCCAAGGTGCGGCAGTTGTGACGGAGCAACAGAAAGCAGCAACGGTAAGCGCATTCAAGTTCTTGAAGAATGAAATCGTCGGAGCATCCTCCAATGCGGTTGCAATTGACAGCCTGTCGTCTGGAATGGACATAATTATCGATATACTCGACAACGGGTTGGGTGGTGTTCCAATGTTTGTTGCTCCTATACCGACAAGCGGTAATACTAACAGCTCAGACTCAGGATTCCTAAACGCGCGCAATCTCATCGAAGAAAATCGTAATTTCATTGGATCGGAGATATCTGCATACCTGGAGGCTAAATATCCATCCATCGAGTATAATCGTGATAAATGCCTACGGGACGTGGATTACATACTCGATGCAGTATTCTTTGACATGACATATGGCGGTAACCTGGAAACAAGCGTGGCTGCCAATGCATATTATTCCGGGTCTATTCTGCAGTTTGGTAACGACGAAAAAGCTCCGACAATAGACGCATACGTGTATCTCCAATCGTTGATCACAGACATCTCATCTAACACCGCTGTTATCCCTTATCAGGATGTTGTGGTACAAGTGGCTGGTGTTGCGGGAAGCTCTACAGCTTCTACGTATGCAAGCTCGTTGATTAATGTTGTTGTGGAGACAATACGTACGGGAGAATCACAGCCAATCGTAGCCCCTGACGTGTCGTGGATTTCAACAGAACTGTCCTCCGAATATACCAACCTCCAGTCTTCAAAGTCGACAATCCAAACGAACGTTATAAGTTACGTTAACTCGTATCTTGACAGGTTGACGTATGATCGCGATCTTTGTTCGAGAGACGTTGGGTTGATAATCGACGCAGTTGGATACGATGTTATGTTTGATAGTAACTTCAGATCGGTGACGGCTGCGCGTGCATATCGTAGAAGCGGAGCTGCTGCTGTTACAAATGGCCAACGGGCAGTTACAGTCGCTGCATTGGAATATTTAAAAGATCGTCTGTTTGACATTGCCAATCCAATAAGCACTATTGCAAGTCAAAGAGTTGTAAGTAACCTTGAACTGATCACCAACGTCGTTTCAGACGATGCTTTCGTAATTCCGTATACGATATCTGAATTCGTGATAACGGAACCAACTGGCGGCACAAATAACGCGTATACTACCGAGTATGCAAATGCACGAGATGCTGTTGAGTCGAGCAGGTCGACTATTAAGACCGATGTCGTAGACTTCATTGCAACCAACTACCCTTATGTTGCCAATACATACAGTCAGAGTGCGTGCGAGAGAGACATCGATCTGATTCTCAATGCCATGTACTACGATTTGACCTATGGTGGTAACTTAGAGACAGTGGTTGCTGCAAGTGCGTACTACTCTAACGCTGTGCTACAATTGGGACCAGACGAGAAAACCGCCACCCTAGTAGCATATACGTTCATGCGTGATGAAATAGGCACAATAGTATCGACAGCAGCGAATAATGCTCTTGGTGACGTAGCTGAATTGTTGATTCAATCTATTATCGACACTATCGATACTGGCACCCCTCCGTCTATATCAACCCCTAGCACAATATGGGTTGCGGATCCATTAGTTGATTCTGCCACAGCACTGCAAAATAACAAGGCGACCACACAACAATCGGTAATCGACTACATCGACACCGAATTTGTGTACGGGTACGACATCGTCAAGTGCAAAAGAGATGTAGGATTGATCGTTGACGCGCTGCAATACGATCTGACATACTATGGTAACTTGGCAACGCGTAATGCTGCTTCTGCTTACTTTGTCGGGACAGACGCACAGTATGGAACAGGGGAAAAGCTAGCTTCGATGGCTGCTCTGACGAGAATGTCGAACGTTCTTGGATATGTGTTGCAGGCTAATACTGTTCCGGATGTTACAGTAGGAAACGAAGATATTCAGGATGTGACTGGTCCAGCTGGAAGTCTTTCTGCAGCGACGTTTGCTCAAACGAGAGTCAATGAAATTGTTTCCACAATAAACAATAATGGCGTCCTTCCTACAAAGGTATTACCAGACACTACATGGGTTGTTCCCGAGTATACGAATGCTTTCTCTGATATAAATACAAATAAAACAACTATTACTCTTGATGTTATGGAGCATCTCGCAAAACAAACAAACAGTCTTCTTGGAGCTTTCCTCACTGCCTACGACTTTATTCAAGGAGAGGTAACGGATACTCTAGGAGCAGGGTCGTACGAATCGTCAGTGGTTGTGGAAATAATGACAAATATCAAGAAGACGTTGATGAATCCTGTAGTGATTGAAGAGCCGTCATTGATTAGCGCCATCGGTCATACATGGTCGTCAATCATGGCAGGGGTTGCTATTACAAAAACCCCGCCTGCGTTTAACCTTGCTAATATACAAGACAGTATATTGGAGATTGATAAGGGTGTTGTTATCGCGAGTGGACAAGACGACCAAGGTTCTGCTTTGTTTGTCGGTGGTTTGGAGATCAACTCTGATACTGGCGAATTGACAGGTCCTCCATTCCAACAGGCAGTAAATAGAATCGCGACCAGATCCGCTATTTCGAGGAGCTTTTAATGGCTAGAATAACATGTCGTACCCCATCTACGGGTAAACCTATTAGAGTAACGTACGAGGCTGTGCCTACCGATTACGTGACGATAGCAGAAGCGCCTGATTTCTCTGTTCCTGACACTTCGAACAAATATCCGGAACGTGATCCGGTTGATGATACGAGAGCAATCCGACCAGGAGAAGTGTTCTTCTTGACGCCTCTTTCTGCAAGAAACAAAGACACAGTGACAAGGTGGATCGAGGCTCGTTTAGTGACAGAGGATGGCGATAATATTGAGTTAGGTAGAACTGAGGTTCCTGCTGGGGACACCGTATTCCTTCCTACACAAGGTCGAAGCCTATTGAAGAGACTTCCTAATGCAACCAACGGCGACGTTTTTGAAATAAGAGCTGAAGTTGCAAACGTATTTGATGTGTGGGCTGCTGCTGAAGAAAAACTGTCGAGCGAGCACATCGGAGTAGAGTAATGGCTGATAAATTTCTTTCTGACAGAATCAAGAAGATACCTCCGACAGAGGTATCGGAAGATAGATATTCGTATTTTAGACCTGGAGAAGTGGAACCTGATTTTGGCGTTCCGCTAGCCAATAATGCTATCATATCATCCGAAGTGGATGGAACTCGTCAATGGTTGTATCCGTCGAGCGGTCTATCAGTACAAGCAAATAATCAGCTGGTAGTAGATGTGGAATCAATCCCTTTCACTAGCAACGGATTGTATTACACGGCTGCCAATACCCTGTTTCAAGCTGTAACAGACATCGAACGGAATGCTTACAATGACATTCAACAACGTCTGATTACTGTTTCAATAGACACTACTCTTGTTGGCGATGGAACGGCTAATAATGTCCTCGGAGTTAATCCAGACTTCCTTTCCAACACCATCGCCAGCACAGTCACGACTGGATTTATCAACGATCTTAACGTAGACGCTGATACGTGGGATGGTCGTCAGTTTGACGATTACCTCAATCAGCCCGTCCGATCGACTGACACAGTCGCATTTGACACAGCAAACGTGACACATATCAATTTCAATACTGTGCACGTGGATACTCCTCCGGAGGGACAGCTTTGCTGGAATTCTAATGACGGTACTCTTAATCTTGGATTGGCGGGCAACAACGTAATTCTACAAGTTGGCCAAGAAAACGTATTTTACGTAAGAAACAATACTGAGTCGCTCATTCCTAACGGTACGGTTGTTGCGATTACAGGGGCCCAATCAGGCAGAATTACCATCGCGCCATATATCGCGGATGGCACTTTCCTTGCTGGTCAGATTGGTGGTGTGGCCACTGAAGATATCGCGGTTGATTCGCTTGGCTTCATCTCAACGTATGGTTTTGTCAGAGACGTTAACACCAGCGCTTTTAACGTGGGAACATACCTTTACGCATCAGCTAACGTTGCTGGCGCTTTTGTTAGTGAAGCACCTGTTGCACCAAATCTGAAAGTTGTCGTTGGTATGGTTGTCGTGCAAGACGCCAACACTGGTATCATTGCTGTCAGCCCGACATTCTCCCCAGCAGCTGGAGATATTACATATGACAATACTCTTTCGACCCTAATCGCGACTAACGTGCAAACAGCGATTGATGAACTTGATGCTATCAAGGCTGACAGCTCGGCTTTGAGCTCGACGTTGTATTTGTATGCGACGACAGCAAACTCTGATGTTGTAGGTTATGGTACGATAGTCGAAAGTACTTCTGACTTTAGATATGATGACATTGCAGTCGACCTTTCTACAGGGCCTATCGATTCTTCGAATACGCTGGTCGCAGTTGTTATCTCGGATGCAAATATCATCGACGGTAATCCAGGTGTCATTAACACGACCGTGTTCGGTAACCTGAGAAAAACGTCGGGGGTCGATAATGCTAAATTCTTCTACGAGCTGTATAAGAGAGATGCTAGCAATAATGAGATACTGATATCAAGAAGTTCAACTACAACTGATGTCACCTCTTTGACTTATGTGCAATATAGCGCTTCATCTCTTCTCAACAACCCCACCTTTGTTTCTACCGACAGAATTGTAGCTCGTTTCTATGGTCTAAAAAGCGGTAACACGGACAATCCAACATACGACTTCCAAGTCGGTGGCTCAGATCCTATACGGATCCTGATTCCTGTTCCAGTGTCTGTAATTCCTGATTCGATCGCTAGTGACATCCTCGTCGATACGTCCCAATTCAACGGGATACTATCTCCAACAGACGGAACAGTTCAGCTCGCTCTCGACCGTATCGACGACCATACACACACGACAAGTGAGATAGCAGAAGGTTCGAGGTTGTATTACACAGCGACTCGAGCTAACCAAGCAATCGATACACGGGTTACCAAAACATTTGTCGACAATCTTAACGTCGATGCTGATACGTTTGACGGTCAGGATAGTGTATACTACCTCGACTATAACAACCTCAACAATAAACCAGTCATCGGGGATGGTCTTCTGACTGTCACGAGTTCAGATGGGTTGTCTGGGTCGGGAACATTCACTGCAAACCAAACTGCTCCGTCCAACATTGCGCTGACAAACACAGATCGTGGTAGCTCGCAAGAGATATTCAAAACCATTCTTGTTGCTGGCCAACCGACAATCGTTGCAGATAACAATTCCGATTCGCTCGAGTTTGTTGCAGGCACAAATGTCAGCCTAACAACAAGCGCTAATAACAACCAGATCATTATAAGCTCGACAACGTCCTCTGAAGACAACTATGTCGATGCTGTGTCTTTCAATGCAGATACAGGTACGCTGACCCTTGGCAGAACAGGAACATTGCCAGATCTGAATGTGACTATTGCTGCATTGTCGGCCAACTCTACTCTAACTATTGTGTATGATCTTGATGGGTCTTCCGTTACAGGAGGAGCATCCATCGACTTGTTGGGTAGCGATAGTACCTCTGATTCGATACTCGTCAAAGGATCTGGAGCTACCACCGTTTCGTGGAGTGAAATTGACCAGACAATAGATATTCAATCTGTTGATACTACATATCAAGCGGGGGCGGGTCTCGATCTGACTGGCACTACGTTCAGTCACGAAGACACGAGCAGCGTACCTAATCTTTTGACCGCGGTCGATGTTTATATAAGCGGCATGTCTTTTGATACGTATGGTCACGTTACAGGATATGTAACAAGCAGCATCACCGACAACTATGTCGATAGTATAGTATTTGATGCAAATACTGCTATGTTAACACTCGGAAGAACTGGTGCTCTTTCCGATCTTAGTGTTGAGCTTACTGGACTGCAGTTTGAAGAGGTAGACACTCTTGACAGTGTGGTGACTCGTGGCAATACGACAGCAGGTACGTTGGTCGTCGGTTCGTTGGTTGCTAATGGAGATGTGTATGCTCCAACATTTATTGGTAACCTCAACGGCCAAATAAGCGATATATCTAACTTCAGCACTGACGATTTGGTTGAAGGTTCAGTAAACTTCTACTTTACACCTGAACGAGCTAATAATGTTGTTACAGGAACGGTCACTAAGGAGTTCGTGGATGGCTTGGGAATTGATGCTGCTACATTAGGAGGTGCACTACCAGCATTTTATCTTAATTATGAAAATCTTATTAATAAACCTTCGAGTATTCTTGATTTTGGGGTAATAGATGGAAATGCTGGCGATTTCCTAGTTACTGACGGCAATGGCTCGTTTTCTTTTCAGCCAGTTGAAGGTAATGGACAAACAGATGTTTTCACCCTTTTACAAGATGACTCTGCGTATTTTTACACTGCTGTTGGGGACCTCTATGACAAGAGTCAGCCAAGAGGCCCTGATAAATCAATACAGATTAATAACGCGGGTGCTTTTTCAGGATATTCTACCCTAACGTTTAACACGTCCGATAATACACTTACAACCACAAACCTAAACGCTACAAATTCTATAAATTCTGAAGGGAACATAACCGCCTTAAATTTTAACACAAATGGTGGTGATTTGAGTGTTGTGGGTAACGCTACTATAGATGGTGATTTAGATGTAGTTACGTTAAACGGTTATAGTGTTGATGCCATACACGATAGAGGACAGCTAAATTCTAGCGATTCTGCCTATTTCTATACAAAAATAGAAGAAGTAGAAGCCAATATAAAAGAACCAGGTCTTATATTACTTCAGCAAGAAGTAATAACGGTGGGAGTGGCCGCTGTAGATTTTATTTTACCAGCAGGGTATTCACGGTATCGACTAATTTTGAATGGCATTTCAACAAGCACGGAACAGATTGGTATTTCTATGCGTGTTTCGATTGACGAGGGGGCATCATTTATTTCAACGAGCGACTATAAATCAACACTTCAAATCGTAGAATACGGTGCTACTAACAGTTCGGAAGGCGACGCGACCCTAACAAACTTTTTATTAACAGGCTCTTTCAGCGGCGCGGCTGCAACCAACCAAGACATGATATATGATATGTTTATCGGGTCCGATTATGTTTCTATTTTGGGGGGGTCGAGTGCATCGTCTTGCATGACCTACGGCGGTGGTACAAAAATAACTGCATCAAGGACAAACG
>Ga0196901_1000210_pt1 | contig 32037 bp, 57 predicted proteins | sample CB_VirMetaG_FD_169099 | JGI IMG/M metagenome (GOLD analysis project Ga0196901, IMG submission 169099) | Freshwater to marine saline gradient viral communities from Chesapeake Bay - CB_1504_1 Viral MetaG (v3) (version 3) | ecosystem: Environmental > Aquatic > Marine > Coastal | place: USA... | reverse complement strand
ACGATTTCGGTCATAGTTTAAATTGTCCTTTTAAGCGTTCATTTAGCGTGCCGATGGCATCACCTTTGGATTTAGCGGTTTCAGCCGCTTCATTTCTACCGTTCATGGCCCCGCCACTTACTTGCTTGCTACCAGGGGCACCGCCACCGTTAGCCGCATCTGCTTTCATTAGATGCGATATTGCAGGATGATTTCCCATCCATTTTTTAAATTCGGCAGCGTCAGTCGTAATAACATTGCCGGAAAAGTCTGTGTATTGAGTTTTAACGTTTTCGCCATCAAACTCAGTTTTAACCAATTGACCGATTAAGTCGATTGATTCGGTAGCGATAAAGTCAGATGAAAATGAAGATAACACCGCTTTCTTACTTTCGCCAACTACCCGATTAGTTAACGCCTCAAGCTTAGATGTTAATCCGCCACGCTCTTTGTCAAACTCGCCACGCAACGACGCCTCAAACTTGTCTAGCTCACCTGACTTCTTGGCGTTTTCTTGCTCTGCCAGAACTCGAGCTGCTTCTGCTTCTTTAGCCGCCAATGAAACTTGCTTCTTTTCCTTTAGCAAAGTATCACGCGACTCTTTCAAACCATTAGTCATTTCATCGACTTCTGCTTGCGTGTACATCTTTGGCTTATCTGCTGTATCATCGACCCCGTCGATATTTGTTTCATCTGACATTATGGACCCCGTCCGTTATGTGTTAAGTTCTAGTTGATTATATGCTGTGTTTAGTTGTCAAGCAAGTATTAGCAAAAAACCAGCAATTAAGCTGGTTTATGTTGGTGGTATATATAGTTAATCTTCAAGCGCTTTGTAATAACCGTAATCTTCTTTGGTTGCAAATTCTGTAATAACACAAGCATGACCAACTTGCTCTGTGATTATAATTGCTGGCCTTTCGTAAATTGGTACGCAACCATGTATCATTTCAATTTCTTCTTCGTGATTATCCATATTGCACCATGCTTGCTTATGTTAATTGGAGCGTAATATCGTAGTTGAAACGATGACCACTAACTTGGAAGGATAGCTCTCTACCATCTGAGCTAATTACGCGAATTTGGTTTGCATCATATACGCTTCAGGATATTCACAGCGTTTAATCAGCTTGGGTGCTATCGGTTCCCCTCCGAGATATTCGCCACCTTAAAATAATCAGAAAATAATCGGACCTGGACCCGTTTCATTAATCATAGTTACCTCACTTGGTTTATATCAAATAATGCAATACTGGCTTTGCCTCGCCTTTCAGCTTCAAAATAGACCAGCGACCATGAATCAGTCTGTATCACATTGTTAAAGGTGTCTACTGACTCTTATCGGGTTAACTGGCTTGTGGGTCAGGCTACGCAGATGCACAAATGTTAAACACCTTAACAATATAATAAACCGCATGTGCGGCAACTCGTAAGCATGGTCTTTCCCATCGTCAAGATTTTAAATAACCCATATACAACAGAGTTATTCGAGAGCGTCAACACTTCGCAGTTGGCATCGTTTGATTATAATGTATCAATATTAATTTAATGTCAACGCTTGCCAAGGTATATTTTAACTTTATTATCTTCATTAGCCATTTCATCAATGGTCAATCCGCGACCTAAATCATCTACTGATATCTTTCTGAACTCCTCAGTAGACAGTCCAGCATTACGGAATATTAGCCCTTTAGTTTTACCGAGTCTCATATCTTGGAATGATGCAGGCTGACTCTTTAGCCATCCATAATATGTGGTATCCGCTGCGACTTCTCTTCCACCATCAGCACCTTTACTGGCTCTGGTAGCGCCTTGGTCGAATATATCGAACTCAGGCGATAGCGCTGGTGCAGTAGTAGTGCGGCAGAATCGATGAAATGGCGGCATAGGCTGATAGTTATCAGTGAGCTTGTAAACCTTACCTGTAGGCCATGCAGAGCACAAATCAGACGTCCTTCCATCAAGTGTCACCACTAATTCATAACCGATAATAATATCGTCATTCTCTGCGTACGTTTCAAATCTAGCAGCGTTTGCCATGTGCATAATTGCATCATGGGCTATGCCTTTAGCTTCACGCTTCGATATGTCAGATAAGCCACCAGCACCAACTACATTACGGATAATTTGACTAGTCGATAAGCCTTGAGTAAACCCAAGCTTAACACCCATAACTAACCGGTTAACTTCATTAACACCCCACGTATCGAGTAATGTAGTTAACTCTACAGCTTTAGTCGAGCCAATACTCACCGGCTGAAATTGTGCAGCAGCCCATACCTGGTTAACTGTAGGCTGAGTTAATTCAGCATCAATCCAGCCGCCAATAGTCGAGGCCTGATAATTAGCCTCGTACTTAGCAAAGTCTTTTAATTGCGCCTCAAGCTCTTTGCGCCACTTACCAGAAGGCTTGTTAAGCTGACTAGCAAGCGTATTGATTAGCGTAGTTAATCGCTTAGAGGTTCGTTTATCGCTATCAAACCCAGCAACTGACTTACGGATGATTTGCCTCATCTCGTCAAGATATGGATTAACAGCTTTACTAGCATTAGCAGCTAGTTTCAGCGTGTTAATGTGGTGAGCTAGTAACTCGTCATTTAATGCCATGTACTATCTGTCCTTGCTGCTTGGAAAGAAAACGTATGAAGCAAATAGCAGGCATACCCACCCATCAACATCATTATCTATAAGGTAAAATGAGCCGATAAAGCATGACATACTCATAACCAAAAGCATTATTACCATAAAGGTATTAAATTTCATTTTGCACCCCAAAACATAAACCATACCACGAAACATGTTACCAGCATCATTGCTATCATAGCGTAGAATACCGGATTAACATCAAGCTCTAGCGCGTGCAGATTAAACCGCTGGTCAAGTAATACCGATGGTATCCATTCACCCGCATAGATAAATTGATTATTACATTCGTCAATTTTAACATACTTTAGCTCACCACTGATGAATGCAAAGTGTGTTGCGCCTATTGGGGCGTCTTTTCTAATTCTGTGAGTCATTTTCAACATCCTTTAACATTTCGTCAGCAAGCTTGTATGAAAAGATTTTTATAGAGCTATTCACCATTTCATGACTGCCGCCAACCATATCAGAAAGGTGGCTAAGCCATACGCTATTTGATATAAACCCCTGCATAGCCATAGCCGCGAAGTGTTCGCGCTTGGTTAATCCAATAAAATCACCACTATCATCACATATGCAGTTTTCTATAGGGCTTGCTGTTCTATTCGAGTTTTTCATTATTTTGCTACCTTATTCTTTTTAGGCTTACCATTCGGGTAAACCTCATCAATATGCACATGCTCAACAGCCTTTGTCTTGCCGCCAAATGGCGCTAGATAAAACATTAACTGTGGCTTGTTGTTGCTACCTATAGGATCGCCGTTATCGTCTAGGAATGCGATACGGCCACCAATGATAGGCATGATGATAGCCGCATTGGCTTCTAGTTCAATATACCACTTAGTCGATGGATCGTTGTTTAGGATGCCAGCTACTGCATAGCCTGCTTGGCTCCACTTAATAGCCTGCTTAACGAATGGTAGCGGGTTAGAATATGGTGGATTAAGAAAGCAAAGTGAACTAACACCGACGTTGCATATGCTTATATTAACATCATCAAGAAAGTCGCAATCTTCATCTAAGTATCTATCGCATACATGACCGCTTTCACTTGCGCACAAGTCCATTTTAATAGTGCCAAAGCGCGATTGAATGTAGCAGATTACTTCTGGTGGCGTTCTCCATAAGTCGTTACTCATCACTCACCAACCTTAGGCGCTTTAAATTTAGCGTCGAATAATCCACCACCTATTTTAGTTATTGGCAAATCTGTATAACCTAAAACCTTGCTAACTGCATCAATAAACAATTCACGCTCTGACTTTTGCTTGGCTCGGTAAACCGAATCTTTACCCCAAGTAGGCGAAGTAACAACGCTACCACCATATATGGTTATATCCCCACCGTTAAATCGATAATTAAACAGTAACCCGCGCTGCTCATCTGATAGCTCGGATAGTGGTAGGGTATTGTTGTAGATATTCCACGAACCGACAAACTCTGTCATTCCATAATTACTCCTGTAGTGTGACCCATCATCATCCATGAATGTAGCAACTAAAACACCTTTCTCGTCAACCACAGCAGCTACGCACTTGCAGTGCTTCATTTTAAGCCTTTCGGCTAGTCCATCTCTAATGCTTGGATCGGATAAGCTGATAAACTCATTCTCGCGACCACTGCCTGCCTTACAATACATCTTTGAAATATCCATCTGTCCGTCCTCTTTATTAACCTGAATCAACAATAACACAATATTAAGTTTGTGCAATATTTATTTACAGTAGGCAATAAAAAACCCTCACATGGAGGGCTTCAAGTTGTAAGCGTTACTTACACGTTGCTGTCTGGTGCTTCTGGTATCTCGCCATTCACATTAGCGTCAAGTTTCGGTGCTGGTGCTGGAGGTTGATTAATTATCTCCTTTTCAATATCTTCATCAGTCCAATTTGTAACGCCTGCTGCTCTCAATGCTGCATAGTATGAACGAGCAGGTAGTAACCCTGCATTGATATCAACCATCCACGCTGCACGGTCTTGAGCTGTCATCTGAGCCATGAAAAACTCCATATTCAACTCGAATACAGTATCTTCCGCTTTAATGCCTAGCATCTCGCCACACCAGATAATATTCTGCTTGTATGCCATCGATACGTTAATCGCAATTGTAGCCATTATCGAAGTGTCAGCACCTCGCTGTAGTCGTGCAGCTTCTGCTGTCATCTGAACTGATGGCGTGATTAGTTGAGCACCGGCCTTAACAGCCTGCTCTTCTTTCATTGCCATCAATTCTTTAGATAGATTACTAGGCGATGCCTGCAATAGTTCAGACCCACCGCCATAGCCTAAGTTGTGACCCATGCGCGAACCTAACCTAACTCCATTTGGGTTGGATTCATTAAACTGGTTAGAGTTCATGTTTTCGCCAGGATACAGCATCAGAGTTGGCTGCGAACAAATAAACGCGCTTTCTTCTACATCGGCACTATTACGGAAGTGGCCCAAGTTAATCTCGGTTAGCGTGAATAATGGTGGCTCATCAATTGAATCATCGTTATTGTCTGCACCAATGAACGAAAACGGAATATAGCCGATCGACTTGCCGCCAATCTCAGGCTTAATCAATTCGGTTTCACCAACCTGTGAGCTGCTATCGTCGAATTTAAATAATCGCTGCTGATATTTACCGTCAACTATTTCTAATACCCGATACTGTTCACCGACAAGATACTCGAACTCATTTAGCGCGTTCTGGTATTCGTATGATTCACGTAATACAACTTGAGTTAACACCTCTGTGCTGCCTATGCGAGTCTTGCGCTGGTTAATAATATTCTCTGCTGTATAGAGTAAGATGCGTGGATTTAATAGTCCTGCATTCTGTTGGGCTCGGTTAGCTGCTGCTGTTTCAGGTGAGTCAGTTAACAATCCTGCGCGGCCAATAGAATCAACTTCTTTGAGCGCATCCTGACTTTGCTGCTCTAGCCCTATTCCCGCGCCATTAGCGTTCTTCATCAAGTATTCAAGCTGCAAATCTAGCGCGATTTCAGCAGGCTTACGAGTAACCGCCCCGACCATGCCTTTCAATGTCCTATCAACGAAATTATAAAACACCGCGCCATCTTGATAGTCAAGTTGTCGTTTTGCTGCATAATTTGCGTCTGACTCGCTAGCTCCAACATTGCGAAGATACTTTTTTACCTCTGCTGAAAGTACATCTCGGATCTTCTTCCACTTCGGAGCCATTCGCGCATAGTCACGATGTGGAGTTCTTACACCTAAGTTGCTTGTTGTCATTTAATTGTGTCCTGTTAGTGTTACCACATTTTAACGTTAATATGTGCGATTGGTTGATTCTTAGTAACTGCCATTGATAAGTATCTGAATGCATCAGCCCCGTGAGATGACCAATCATGCAAAGGGTTGTCTTTCCAACACCCTAGGTTGACATTCCATTCTTTACGATAAGATTCTAAGCATTTTACACCCTCGGCAGTATTTTGCTCGTCAAAATAACATCTAGGCAGCAACTCACGCGCTAGCTCGATACCTTCGTCGACTCTCATTATCTTGAGTACGTTAAAATTGACAGAGTATATTTTACCGTCAATCTCGAATCCTTCACTAGCTATCTGTGTGCGACTCTTTGCTCCGCTACCGAACTCGCGATGATTCATGTCATGTGGGGCATAATGCTCGCCATAGCGCCAATCGTTAGCAGCGGCCTTATCTTTCAGCACCTTGAAGTAATGGCGCATACCTTCGCCGCTATTTTCGTAATAGTCAACAATGTGTATCTTGCCGCCGATATTTTGCCAAAACCAGACTGATGATGAATCACCTACACCAATATCCCAAGCGGTGTTAACTGGTGCGTCATTAGCTGGCATTTCGCCTATGCGCTTCTCCTCGTATATCTTAGCAAACTGTTTAGCGTAGTAAGCGCCGTCAATAGCCTGTGCGAATGATTCATCCGGCGTAGATGGATACTCTCGCTTCATATCATCGCCTTGAGTAGCCTCCTTTGCTGCATACCATCGCTTTTGACCATCAGTGAGGTGAATATCATGCTTTGATTCAAGGTCGGTAAAGTATTCGATCAACCTATTTGAAACCTCACCATCTTCTAGTGAGTATTCGGGATCTTTCCACCACGGGAAGAAGTGGAATTTAAATTCCATTCCTGATGGTTCTCGCCCCTGGTCTTTCATCTTCTTAGCAATGGTGCAATAGTCGTAATAATAACCCTGCTTTCCCTCTGCGGTACTTTCAATTGTTATCGTGCCATTCTTGCCTACTGAGTTAAACGCGCCCGTAACAATCTCCTGCGCTTTCTCTGGATACTTTTTGCATATCTTTCCGAACTCTGATACGTGCAAGCTTTGAAGTGTGCCGCCACGATAGCCAGTTGATACGCCGATACTTGAACCATTGGTAAACACGTAGCCGTTATCTTTATCATTCCTTGGAGTTGGCAGTCCATACCCAATCAACTCAAGCAACCTCTTAACCTTTGGCGTAATAGCCTCGTAAGCAAACCGTATCTTGTTTCGGTAAATGTCCTTTGAGTCCTTGTCGCTGTGAGCGATACAGCCAGCCGAAAAGTTTTTGCGGAATAAGCACGAATCTAGATCGTGCACCATTTTAAAAGTCGTAAACCCAAGCTGGCGCGCCTTGAGTATTATGTCGCTTTGATGCGATGCGACATAATAGCTTTCTTGTGATGAATTAGGCCCAAACAAAACCTTTTGGCCGTCCTTGTCCTTGATGTAATACATCGTGCATATACGGAACCACTTTAAACGCAAGCCAGATTTAAACTCTGACTTGGTTAGCGTCTTATTGACGAACTTAGCAATTAACGGCTTAGCCTTGGCTACTTCATCAACTCTCGTCATCTGCGCCTAATACTTCATCGAAGTCATCTGACAGCACAACCTTATTTTCAACACGGTCACGCCAAATAGCTGGTTGACGATTCTTAAGCCAAAATATAGCAGCAGTTGTATCTGGTGCGTAATGCTTCATTACATCATGCGTAACAATCTCACCCTGGTTGTTAAAAACCTTGGTTTCGATATGGTTGTAACCCATTGCGCGATTAAACAGTTTATTAGCTACTTCTGCATCTGCAATTTGCTTGCCTTCTTTTAAGGCGTATAAAAACTCTGGATGCGCAACCTTCCATTTTGCAATACAAGATATGCTTACACTAAAGAAATTAGCCATAGCCTCATCAGTAGCGCCTAACAAACAAAGCTTCTTAGCTTGCTCAGCATATTCGGCTTTATACTTTGGTGGCCGACCTCCTGCACCTTTCTTTTTAGCTAACATCACGCCTCCGACGTTTATCACCGCACCCCGCGCAGCTTTGGTTAATTGTATCAGTGAAGTGACATAAAGACAAAAGCCTCAATTAAGAGGCTTTGTTGTTACGCTAATAACTTGTTAATCAGCATACGCAGCAGATGGACAGCTTTCGCTGATTGGCTCCAAGCAATCCTCGCAGCGGAATATTGAATACTCATTGTTAGGAGAAAAATTGCTATGAGTAAGCTCGTTAGCATAGATAACCTGCTTGCCATCGCGCCTTGCTGTGTATTTAGCATCTTCACCGGTTCTCACAATCACTTCACGTCCGCAAGAGCACTTATCATTAATTAACGCCATAAACCCACCCTTAAATAAACTTATCTAGCTGTGGCGGCTTGTAGTACTTACCTTTGCTTATCTTACCACACTTAAATACCGGCTTATTATCTTCAAACTTGCTGTAGTTTGAATCGTTAACTTCACTTAATGCGCTTTCAATGTCCATGCCTAGCATGTGAGCTACACCTATAGCCGTTACTATCTTGTCGCATAATGCATCAAGAACCTGCGTTTTTTGATACTCATTTAGCGTAGCCACCCACCCGCAATATGCTGGTGTGCATGATTTGTACTTATTGGCTATCTCATCAATCCTCTCTGATATATCGTAATCACCAAATGCCTGAAATAGCTCTGCACATTCTTCAGCGTCAACTCCAATTTGAATGCATGCCTGCTCAATGGTCGGCTCAGGTATAGCAGTCTCAAACCATTTCTTAATATCTTTAATCATCTTTATTCGCCTTATTCTAATTAATCTTTCTGATTCATTTTACTCATGCGCTCATAGTTTAAATATTCGCGCATGTGTTCGGCTTGTTTATCAGTGTCGCCAGCATCTAACGCATCATTGTATCGCTGTAGGTATTCCGCCATCTTTTGTTGGTAATAGGTCACTTGGTATCCTCTAATGCTTTGTGGACGATGTTAGAAATGTCATCATAGTTAAGCTTCTTTCCACCACCTACAAACAAAATAACAGACTCATCAATCGCGCCTTCAGCGGCTTCATTTAAGATATGCAAAGCATCTCGCAGCATCTTGTTTTGCTCGGTTATTTTTCTAAATTCATCTGCCCGACTTGTTTCGCTTGTTGACTCAATCATCTTCACATTCCTTAAATATCATTATTGAAAAGTCACTAACGCTCAATTGCTCATTAACGTAATTTGATAGCGCCAGTCGTAGTATTTTCTTATCTGTATTTGCTGACTTGATTTTACTCAAATCAGCGAGGTTAACTGCTGTCATTATCTCAACTGCTGCGACTTGCTTTAGGTCGCAGTAAGTTGGTGGCATGTCTAGCATTTCTTTTCATATCCAATATCTTCAATCTCTTGACATATCTCCCGCAATAATCCCTCAGATAATTGCTCTTTGCAGTAGCCAGATAACGAGTTCATCATCTCATCAACCGCCTTTTGCTTTGGTGTTCGAGTGTCGATAGGTTTTACCCATACTTCATTGTTCCAGCAGCAAGCAATGTCAGGCTCATGGCTATCTCTATCCTTATATGCAAACGTTACTACTCCGCCATCATAATCGCTAACTGATAAACAAGTCACAACCTTTTTAGCGTGCAAAAAATCACTTCCAACAGGTGGCAAATACCCAGCATCAGCCATTGCTTGCGTGAATACTGGTTTATCATCACTAGGCTTTACTGCTGCGCCGTTTACAGGTTTTAGTGCGTCAACATATTTAATTGTAATCTCGCTATTGTCATAGCAATCATCACAAGCATAAATATCGACCGATTGGTCTAGCAGTGGTCGCCATTGGTGCGGAGTAGCATTGACCTCATACTTAAACTTTGGATTATCTGGCAGCGTGTTTAGTGGTCGCCATGCGAAAGCGTGCACTATTGCAGACTGAGATTCCTTACTTCCTCTAGATATCCACTCCAAAGTAGTATTATCAGCAAACATAACTCCGGCCTTTCCATTGTGGCTGTATTCATCACACAGAACAAACTCACCACCCAAATCATTAAACTCTTTAACTGTTAACATTTTATTCTCCACTTACATGTTCATTAAATTCATAAGGCTTGCGTTGTTTATCTGCTATGTACTGCTCAAACTGCTCACGAGTGCATACACGCTGCCAGGTTTCGTTTAGTTCGCCATCACCCCACCATGACCAATGACCGAAATCACCAACTTGCCTAAATACTATCAAGTTGTGATTGTGTGCAGCAGTAGGCCATTTTACAAAGTGATTAACCGCGTCGGCAGTTGTTTTCATAAAAGAATCATGCCGCCATTAGCTGGAACTATATTTGATTTATAAACAGTATATTCAGTAAGAATATAACTCTTACCTATAAGTTCGAATCCTTTTCCACCCTCATAATCTTCATCGCTCATTTCAATAGCGCACCCAACAAATGGATCTAACTCAAAAACATCGCCATTTAGCAGTTGAGCAATGCAAGTGTTAGCGGCTTGGTCGTAACCTATAATTTTAACCCTTACTGAAATCATTTATTTAACTCCTAATTAGTTGACAACACGAATCGTAATATATACAAATCATGCTGCACTTCTTGCTAACGTGAATCCATAATACAGCAATATAAATATTGTGCAATAAATATATTGCTGTTTATTTATTATTTAGATTGATTGGTTTACTGCTACGCCACCGAATGAACTAGTTAGCGATTCCATTAACTCAATAACTTCATTGGTAACCAGTATAAAGTCAGCATCAAGTCGAGCTAGTTCGTCATCGGTTCCGATTTCATCATTAACTTCCATAAATTCTTCACTGAATTTAATACGCTTGATTGAGTTATCTGACTGCATGACAAATTCAATTGAGTCAGCGAACTTTAACGCCAGTTTATGAACTACTTTACCTTGCAGCACATGGTCGATTACTTCTTGCTCTGTCAGGTCCTGATTTTTGAACTTAGCAACATCATCATCGCTGCCGACTAACTCAGCCTCATTAAGCATTTCAAAACAATTACCGACTTCTGATGAGCTGACCCACTTTGTTAATACTTCTGAAACTGGATTATTAAACTCTAAGCATACGATAGGCAATGACCCCAAAGCTTTTCTGAGTAACGCTAACAACTCTTCGGCTTTAGATGCGCTAGAGCTATCAACCAATATCATATTAAGCTCAGGCAGGATTAAGGCGCGTGTCTGTGACTGCTTAGTGAATGCGCGAGGTAATAACGTTGTGATGATTTCATCTTTTAATGAATCCTTTTCCTTTTTCGTTACTTTGCGACCTTCTGCCAATTCAATGGCGCTTACTACTCCATTAAGTGCAGACTTAATAACCTGGCTAGGTAATATCTTGCTTTCCTTGGTAGCGCACACCATAAAGCGACCTTTATATTCATGCGCTAACCAGCCGCCTTTATTTCCTAATGCACTAGTAAATCCAAACTTGCTAATATCTTGGCTTCCACATGGTGAAAACTCTAAGTCACTAAGCGCTAATTCTAAATCGGCTTGTGAAGTGCTGAACGGCTTGTTGAATGTGTACGCGATAATATTCTTAATCATTTTGGTTTCTTCTTATTTACTGAATGCTGTCATTTTTATTAATGCCACGCTATAGAAGCCGTGGCGATTACTGGTTATCCGCGATTGTTATTGTATCCGCCTTGCTGCCCTTGCTGCTGACCTTGATTGCCATACATTTGCTGCGCGTTACTTTGCTGCCCTTGCTGTTGGCCGCCTTGTTGTTGGTTACTCTGCTGACCTCCTTGGTTGCTATCCTGCTTTTCAAAGCAACTTACAATCACACTGTCCTTATCATCAGGATTTGGAACGCCAGCAGGGTTAAAGGTGCGCTTTAAAATAAGGAACATACCATCATCACCTTGCATTAATGATCCGATGTTTTCATAGCGGCCTTTAGTTTGGCCTTGCTGGTCGGTGTATGAGCCAGTTTTTACTGCTAAATCTGAAATTTTATGAGCCATGTTTTTAAATCTCCGTGGTATTGAATTGTGAGCCGTAATTTACAGCCATTTGGTTTAATGCAAAATCCATATCTTTTATAAACTGGTCTTTTGCTGTGTCGTACTTTTTCATAAATGCTTCATCACGCAATATTTCAACATAGTGAAGCTGTTTTGTTTTCATTCTAGGATCGTAGCTAGCAAAATACCATGAGTCATACCCTGTAACCCACATAGAATACTGGCACTGCTCTATGTATTCCGGCTTGATTTTACCAAAAACAGCAAACTCAATGAAAACCTTTGAGTCATAAGGGCATTTTAACTCAAGCCCCTTTCTCTGGCTCTTTATCAATCCATCAGGAGAAATCCCAAAGCGCTTACTTTCGTCTGCATAAATAAAAGCAACCGTTTCGACTTCAAGCCCTGTTTCAAACGAAAAGTATTCACGGGCTAAATCTTCGTTATCATGCCCCCACTCTGTTTGCTTAAACTTCCCTTGCTCTTTGTTTAACCCTGTGCAAACTTCAGCTACTAATTCGCACATATATCCGTTGCGAGATTCAGAGTAAACAACTGGCAGAGACTCGCGGATAGCTGTGACTATATTCGCTTTGTTAGCATCTGAATATTCAACACCATTAAAAACGCATTGATTAAACTTGCCAACCTTTTCGATGTTAACTTCTGGCATTGGCGCTAGATTTGGCTGTTGGGCGTAATCTGCTGACCTGCTAGCTGTGGCAACCCCAAGGCGGCAATTATGCCAATCATCAGATCCTTGGTCTATGTTATCGATAATAATCATAAGCCCGCCTTTTTCATTAAAATATTAAATTGCTTTTCCGTAAGCTGCTCAAGCCTATCTTTCTTGAACGCTTTCATAGCTTTTAGCCCAAGCTCGTTAAGATTTCCATCTTCACCAACAGCAACCAAAATAGCCTGCTCTAACTGGTCTTGATTGATCACCAGCTCATTAACTTCTTTTTCTTGAGAAAACCCTTCGCCTCCATCAGTATTCAAATGATTAATAGCATTATCTAAGCGGTCTACTTTAGGCCAATACTTGTAAGCACGTTTAACGATTGTCTTTCTAGCCATTTCATCGAAGTAGCTTTTCCAAGGTGAATGATTTGAATTATAGCTTTTAGAGCTTTGCGCTATCTTCATTATTTCAGATAGTGGCATTTCATCTGTAAGGTAATCACCGTCAGCAGTTTTTACAGTGCAGTAACCGCCTATCAAGTCACCTCTATTAGAGAATGCGTTGTACTTATGCGTAGGCGCTTTATCTAACCCGTTAGACTCGTATGAATCATTTACATAAACAAGCTTGCATTGCCCCCACATTATCGAACCGGTAGACATAGCAAGATGCAGCAAACCCATGTAACTAATATCAAGATGGACACCACCATCACGCGGCACTAGGTAAGCTAATTTCGACGCTGGATTTAAAGTGATACCAATAGCTGCAACATTAATAATTGCGTTCTGTGCGCTAGTTGGATTGCTTAGGGCTACCTTTGCTAGATAGTCATTCTTTTGGAAATATTGAATAGCAAACTGCGATTCTTTTTTCCATGTAATGGCCTCGTCAGTTAGTGAGCTATTAAACAACTCAACCTGATTATTTACAAACTCAATTATGTTACTCATGCAGTCCTCCTTTCTTATTTGATGGTTAGAGTATAAAGCCTTAAATAATAATTGCAATATCATTTTGAAATTAATTTAATATCATGTATAGTTAGGCTATCAACAATAAATAGGAATAATGATGACCAATAAGCAAAAGAAACAACAACTGCCAGTTTACTTAATGCGCAACGATTACGACAAGCTAAAAGCTTTGTCTGAAACGGAGGGTTTATCAATGAACTCAATTGTTAACCAATTAGTTAAAACATACATTCGTAGGAAATAAAATAATGTATCAATTAGACATAGAAATACACGGAGTAACTAAACCTGGTGAAGTATCCATTGATGAAGATGGCGCACTAGAGTTGCTTTACGTATTCATTGGTGATGAAACGATAGACCTATCAGACCTTCTAAAGTGTCCTGATATCTACAACTCAATAGAGCATGATTATCTTGCTCTAATAGCTAATATGGAGGTTTAAATGAACTTCGAATCGATGACTAATGCCGATATCAACATCGTAATGAGCGATATGGATATCAATAAGGCTGTAGCAGACTCGTTAAGGGTTTATTGGTTTTTATCACCAGATAGAGGCGATAGAAATCTGTGGGAGTATTGTGAGTATTATGGACAAGTAGATAGGGATGTAGGCGAGTACGAAGAAGCCCTTCCAGACTACTGCAATAACCCAAATGATATAATGCCTATTATCTTCGCTAACAAAATTAGCTTGCACTTCAACAGGTCAGGATGCGGATTATACACAGCTATCGGAACAAAATGTCCTGATCGCTTACCTGGAAAGCACTCTAAAAATTTCGAAGTTTCAAATCAAAACCCATTAAGCGCCGCGGCAATAGTGTTTTTAATGATGCAGGAGGCTAAATGAACGCGTACCAATACTTCGGACTAGGCCTAGCGATATGGTTTATCTGCTTTGTTCTAGTGCTTAAAATAGTTTCAATCAACGAACCGACAAATGAACTCGAACAGGACTTAGAAGATTATGAAAATCAAGCCACCTCGAATAAAGAAGTGTAAAGTTTGCCGTGAAATATTTCAGCCAGAGAGACAAATGCAGCCTTGCTGCTCTATTAAATGCGCTATAGCTAAAGTCCAAATTGATAAGTCGGCAAAGTTTAACCAAGAAACTAAATTAAAAAAAGAATCGATTAAATCCAAGGCTCAATGGCTGCGTGAGGCGCAAAAAGAGTTTAATACATACATTCGCCTACGTGATTCTGATAAACCTTGCATAAGCTGCCAGAGGCATCATGAAGGCCAATACCATGCAGGGCATTACCGTAGTGTTGGCGCTTGTCCAGAGTTGCGATTTAACGAGCTAAACGTCTGGAAGCAGTGCGCACCGTGTAACAATCACTTGTCCGGTAACATTGGCGAGTACAGAATAAACCTAGTTAAGATGATTGGAGTTGATAAGGTTGAATGGCTAGAGGGTAAGCACGAACCATTAAAGCTGTCGATAGATGATGCAAAAAATATCAAGGCAGAATACAAATTAAAACAGAAGGAATTGAAAAGTGAAAAAACCAATTAAAGTAATACGCGATAACATGAGCGCAAGACAAGCTCAAGAGGCGCAATTGTTCGGCATGAAGCATGAACAGTTATTCCCGCGCGTTGAGCAGCATACGTTTCAAGGCGCGCTAGGCAATTACAAGGTTAGATGTTTAAAAACAATTACAGTGGTGATGGTATGAGTGAATTAAAACCGTGTCCGTTTTGTGGTGCAGAGCATAAAAACTTAATGGGGTATGACTACCACAAAGTAGGCTGCTCAAATATTGACTGTAAAATCTACGGCATAGCTTTTGAAAAAGATGCGTGGAACGCGCGCGCACCACAATCAGAGTGGATTAGTGTTGATGACGAATTGCCAATATCCATTGACGACTTCCACAACTTTACAAACCCAATAATAGGAAGCCTTACAAAAAAAGTAATCGTTACTGATGGGAAAACATCGTGGGAAGCTGAGTTTTATTTTTGGGCTGATAATAAAGTTACTGGTTACGACTGGATATGCTTAGGTAATGTTGTAGCTTGGCAACCACTACCAACACCACCAAAGGATCTAAAATGAGTATTGATAAAGTATTAACAGAGCGTGGCAATCGATATGGTGCGTTTAAAGATGGCGCCAACATAATGCAACAACTTAAATCAGTTATGCGCTCTACCGATGGATGGGAGCGCTTGACCGATAGCCAAAAGGAAGCTTTGGAGATGATTCAGCATAAAATAGGCAGAGTGCTAAACGGTGATCCAACATACGTTGACTCGTGGACTGATATTTGTGGTTTTAGTCAATTAATAGTTAATGAACTAGAAGGTAAATGTTGAGGTGCTATCGGTGCGCAGAAAATAAGGACCAAGAAAGATTCAAGCCAGATCAGCCATATTGGTCAAGATGGTGTATTAGATGCCAAGATACACCGCTAAACGAATTACCTAGACGACAAACAGATAAGGATAAATATGACCACCATAGCGTACCATCACGAAAGCAAGAAGATATCATGCGATAGCCGATCTACTAGAAGCAATGTTATTATGTCTGAATCATGTGAAAAGTGGATCTCACGAGATGGAGTTGTGTTCTTTCTAGCTGGCTCACCATGCGATCAAGAGTTGTTTATCAGCATGTACTTTGGCGCAAAATCAGATGTAATACCAGAAGTAACGGCACTTGTTGTCGATGAAGAAAAGGTTTACCGATGTGGCGTTAGCGAAGACACTTTAATGTGGAAAGACCTGAGAGAGCACGGCGATGCTATAGGATCTGGCTGGGAATTCGCACTATCAGCCATGGACTTTGGCAAGTCATCACACGAGGCTGTTGAGTACGCTATGACTCGCGATAGCTGCTCAGGTGGTAAGGTTCATACTTACGATATAAAGCTTAAACAATTCATCTAATTAAATAGCCCTCACATGAGGGCATTTTTTTGCCTGTTATTTGAGGTGTGATTATCCACACGCCAGACGAAGTGGAAATTTTGCGCACTCCTATTACCTATCTGAAATAAATCAAACTATCTGTTGTCATTAATATCTAGTGATGTATAATAACTAATATCAAACACAACAAGGAAAACTTATGAACTGTCAGCAATTGGAAGTAATGAAATTAAGGATTAGCCCAAGCTCAAAGCTTGCAATGATAGCAATGATTGAAAAGCCGTCGGCAAATAGAGAGCAGCTATCATCTTTTATGAACATTGATAAAACTCAGCTTACAGCTACAGCGAAAAGACTTGAGGGAGCAGGGCTTATTACTCAAGGTCGTGACGATAACGGTCATAGGGTTTATTTGGTAAACGTTAAATAAAAAAGCCTAGCGGCTAACTAGGCGATTTAAACACATCTCGGGGGTCATTATAACAATGCATTATTACTCTTTCAATATAGGCGACTATGCTAGCCACACTAGCAGGCTGTCACCAATGGAAGATCTAGCTTATAGAAGATTACTAGACTTATATTATCTTAGTGAGCAGCCGATAACGGGCTGTATTGATGATGTAGCTCGTGAGATAGGTCTTGCAGAATACAAGCAATCTGTTGAGTACGTTTTAACGAAGTTTTTTACACTTGATGAAAATGTTTTTAGACAAAAAAGAATTGATTTAGAAATTAAAAAATACAAATCTAACTCGAAAAATAAAAGTAAAGCTGGAAAAGCATCGGCTAAAGCTAGACAGGCCAAGGCTTCCATTGAAGCAGCAGGTGTTGAACAGGTGTTGAACACAACCACAACAGGTGAGCAACTAAACAATAACCATAAACCATTAACCATTAACCAAGAACCATTAACCAATTTAAAAGATAAAGATAGCACTCCCGTTGTCACGGTCGATTATTCTGCTTTGCAAATGTCAGGCGGTGAGCTTGCCGAGTTAAAGCGAATCAGAAAGAAGTCAAAAGGTGGCACCCTAACTCAAAGGGTGATCAACGGTCTAGCAAAAGAATTTAACACTGCAGTTGATATTGGGTACTCATACGATGAGATTTTAACTGAATGGGAGACAAGAGGCTGGAAATCATTTAAGGCTGAATGGATGAAACCTAAAAATTCTACAAATGGATACTCAGCAATAACTCAACAAAACTTGGAAAACACAAAAGGATGGGCAGACAAATGATAAACACTGACAAGAAAAGATTTCACATGTTAATGCTTGGCGCTGGAGAGACTTACAATAGAAAGATAAGTGATCCGCTTATGGACATTTATTTTAACTCACTGCAGAAGTACGGTATTAATGAATTAGCTGCAGCATTTAGCGCACATTTAGTTTGCCCGGAGTACGGAACGTTTTTTCCAAAACCTGCAGACATAGTAAGAAAACTTGAATCTGATAAGCCATCTATTGAATCACGAGCTGAACTTGCATGGATGACAATAGAGAAAAAGATGGGCTCAGTCGGTGCGTATGGTTCGCTCAAACTTGATGACCTTCAAGCATTAGCCGCAGCGCAATCGTTAGGCTCATGGCGCGACCTTTGTCACACAGATACAGACAAGCTTCAATGGAAACGCAAAGAGTTCATAGAGGCTTACAAGAACTTTGAGAGCACACCTCTTGAGGCATTGCCAAGCCATCTTGCAGGCATGATAGAAATGGACCGCAGCAAGAAAAACGACAAGCCAACATTCATGACGGACTTGGTTAACAAAATTGGAGTTAAGAGATAATGAATAAGATTAAAAGTGTGGCAAGCATATCGCTATCACGAAGTAGCCAAGGCAAGATAAGGCTTGAAGTTAAAGATCATCATTCAAGTGATAGGGTTCTAGAAATTAACATGTCACCCAAAGAGCTCGGTTTGCTAATCACCGGATTATCTGAGGTTAAAGGTGAAATGGAATATTACCAGCATGCTGAGATTGGTAAGGCTCGTAATATTATACGTGAAACTTGCGATAAGGTGTTAATACCAAATGAGCTCAACCATACTCAAGAACAATTAGTCAAAGAGGACTTTGAGTCTAAATACGATGCTGAAATATACAAAATTCAAAGTAATGGCATTGGAACTCAACAGCCATCAGACAAACATCAGTATACAGTTAAGTACTATACTGATGTTGAAAATGTCTTTGATGTTAAACGTTATTATTAGAGGTTAAATAATGGCAGACGTTAATGGTTTTAAAATGGACGACATAATCGATGTTATATCAGAAAGCATGGTTAAGATTGATGTTGAGGAAATGTTTGCGCTTATGAAAGGTGTTGCACCAATCGTAGGTCAAAGGCCAAAGATAGATTTGATTAACTTAATAACTGGTGATGGTTGGTAATTAATCACAAATAAGTGTTGACTATAGTCACAGATTTGATATGATTAGTTATCGAAACAAAATGGGAGCTTAGAAAGATGATTAGAAGCGTATATTACGAACAAGATGAGATACTAAAATCAATTATGGCTCTTTGTGATATTGAACGATTTGACGCTGATGTTACCTATGGCAACGGTAAGTTTTACAGCAGCATTCAAGAGCCGTTATTTAAGTTTGACATATCGCCACAAGTTGATGGCGTGGTTGAATGCTCAAGCGATAACCTACCTTTGAATGACAATCAAATAAATAGCTTAGTATTTGACCCTCCATTTTTAACGTATGTCAGAGCAGCCCGGGAAGGTAACGGTAATATGATTATGGCTAAAAGGTTTGGTGGATACTGGCGCTATGATGAATTAGAAAAACATTACCGGGAAACATTAACTGAAGCCAACCGGGTCCTAAGTAAAAAAGGAATAATGGTTTTTAAGTGCCAAGACATAATACACAACCACAAAATGCATTGCACACATCTTAACGTTATAAGGTGGGCGGAGGGTTTGTTTAGGCTTAAAGACCTTTTCATTTTGCCTGTAAAATCAAGGATGCCAATTCCACAACAGGAAGGAACAAAAAAGAAAGTTCAAAAACACGCTAGAATTTTCCACAGCTATTTTATGGTATTAGAGAAGATATGAAACCAATTAAACAGTATTTATCGCAACACAAATCAACCTATGCAGCAGCCAAGTATCACGAGGTTAAAGCGTTTCAGCTTCACAGGCTATCGGATGCAGGCGCGATAGTAGATGAAACTGGTCAGGTTTGGATTAAATCAAAGACCGTACTTAAACCGGAATAAAGGGCAGCAGCATGAGTAATGCAATGTTACGAGATTTAGCTATTCAGTGCGGACATAGTACGTTTTTAGGTACTCCATGTAATACGTGTGGAAGTAAGTTAAGAATGGTATGTGATCGGTATCATTGCGTTGAGTGCCATAGAAAGCGCTCTAGAGAATATGGAAGAATTAATAGCATTGATCGCGATAACAAAACTCGTCATTGGGTTGCTAAAAATGCTGAATACTTAAAACACTTAAAGGAATCTAAACGATGACAGGTCACGGAAGTAAAAAAGGAATGTCACTGATTAAGCTAGCTAAGCTAAAAGGTAACAAGACATATCATGGTAAATCTTGCAAGTGTGGATCAACGATTAAATTCACTGAAACTAGATGCTGTGCATTATGTAACGGTAATTCAGTAGAGGCTAGAAGCAAGTCGGAAGAAGTAAGCGATGTGTTTGCTATGGCTAGTCGTGCTTTTAAAATTAATAAAATTGGAGCTTAAAATGAAATACATGGGTAGTAAAGCTAGAATTGCAAAGTATATTTTGCCGATAATATTAAAAGACCGCAAAGAAGGTCAATGGTATGTTGAGCCGTTTGTAGGCGGTGCAAATATGATTGATAAGGTTGATGGGAGTCGGATTGGGGCTGATAGCAATTATTATCTAATTGAGTTTTTGGCTGCGATGCAGGCAGGTGTTACCTTGCCAGTAGGAATAGATTTGAATTTCTATAATGATGTTAAAAATAATATTGATAAATACGATCCTTGGATTGTTGGCCTAGTTGGGTTTTGTTTTACATATTCTGCTAAATGGTTTGGCGGATTCATAGGCAACTCAAACGACAAGGTTTGCGTTGGTAGGGATAGAATAGGGGAAAGCTATCGCGCCGCAGAAAAGGCTAAGCTGCAGGTTGCTGGTGTAAAGTTGGTTGGTAAATCATATTCAGATTTAGACATTCCACCTAACAGTATCATCTATTGCGATCCACCATACGCAGGCACAACAAAATACAAAGATGATTTTAACCATGATGAATTTTGGCAATGGTGCCGCGATAAAGTTGCTGAAGGGCATAAAGTGTTTGTTAGCGAATATAATGCTCCAGATGATTTCGAATGCATTTGGTCGAAAGAGATCCAATCAGGACTAAATACTAATTCGACAAAGAAAGGTATTGAGCGCTTATTTGTTTTTAAAGCCGATCAACAATGAAGATCGAAATGATAAAACATGCTGACGGTTATACGCCAGCATCCGACCTTGAAGCGGATAGGATAAAACGCTTCAAGAATGGCGAGCAGTACACCGTTGAGATTAAGTTAACCAGAAATCCAAAGTTTCACCGTATGGTTTTCGGATTCTTTGGGTTCTGCTTTCAATATTGGTCAGCTAATCAAGCTGGACTTGAAAACATGGACGAATACGCGCAGTTAAACACATTTAGAAAGCATCTGACAGTACTTGCTGGATATTTTGATACAACCATATCAATTGACGGTGGTTTGCGCGTAGAGGCTCGCTCACTGGCTTATGGCAATATGAAGCAAGAAGAATTTGAGGCGGTATATTCTGCATTGATTAACGCGGCGATTAAAAACGTATTCAATAACACGACTGATGAACAAATACTAAACAAACTTTACTCATTTTTTTAAGGTGGATTTATGAAAGTTAAAATTAACTTAGATGGTCTGGGGATTATTGAAGGCGATCAAAAAAGATTACTTGAAAACTATGTCGATGAAAGACTTCTAGTTCAAAGAAAACAATATGACGAATACTATGTGCAGCTTGCTGTTTTAGAAATTGATATATATATTAGAGATTTAATGATACTTGCTGAAAAATTCAAAGTTACCGTATTGGAGGGTAGCGTAACAATAGAATGATTACATGCTGAAACCAGTTAGCAATATAAATAATTAATTAACTATATTTATATTGCTATCAACTTATTTTTTATATATGATTTCTGTGTCGGTAATAATTTAGGGTAAACCATGAAAGATTCGCAGTTATACAAAGATACAACTGAGCGTGTACGCAATGCATGTGCAGCAGGAGTTAAGATGACTCACCTGGTGCGTGAAACTGGTGTGAATAGTTTCCGTTTAGGCTCAATCGCCAGCCAAGGTAAGAAGTCGTATCGATTCGAGGCAAACATCAGCGAAGATGAATGCCATGCAATTAACAAAGCGCTAGACGCTATTAAAGAGGCTTTTTAGTATGGAAAAGTTTACTAAAGGGCCTTGGAAAGTATGTGAAAATTCAGCTGGATCAATCGAAGTGTATATCGGTGACAGTTTTACTAACATAAGGCATGATGAGTACCTGTGCATAGGAGTATCCACAGACACAGACACGGACAACCGTGATTGCACAAACAACCCAAAAGCAAAGGCTAACGCACACCTAATCGCAGCAGCACCAGAAATGTATGAGTTTATAAAGTCGCTTTTAGAGTTTGATATGCTAAATGATTCTGACACTATCGAGGTCGAAGCGCTGCTAGCCAAAGCAAGGGGTGAGTCATGTGGGAAATAAACGGACCTATGCGTAATTTTACAGTTGGCAAGCCTTACAAGTCTTTGTCAGAAAATAGCTTCAACGTAGCACTTCGCAATAACAATGACGAAGTGCAGTATGTTGAAAAGAAGCATTTAATAGAAATACCAAAACGCCGATGAATATCGACCATAGAGATGTTGAGGCGATAGCAGGGTTAAAATATAACAACCTTGATGATGCTGCCTTTGCTGATGCGTGGATGATTATGTCTCACAATATTTACGCTAGCATGATAGTCGCGCACGATGTAGTTGAAGAATTTTTAAATAGGACAGTATGATGAGAAAATTAGAGTTTAGACTTTTTGATGCAACATCGAAGAAAATGTATTACATGCCTAATATTGGTGAATACACAATAGAGCAAATTTTTAGATTTGCAGAAACTGATGACCAATACACCAAGGTAATGCAATTCACTGGATTGCTGGATAAAAACGGCACAAAGATATTTGAGGGTGATATTTTAAAAATAAAGTATACAAGCTGTACTGGTGATGTTCATTTCTACGATCCAAAAGATGTTAAGTGGATTGATGAAGCGTGCGGCTTCAATATTAGTCATGGTATTGATTGTGAAGTAATTGGAAATATTCACGAGGGCATTGCAGAATAAAACTAACTATGTAACAATTGCTTTGCATGCTGTCCGCAAGCACGTTCCATTGCTCTTTTAGCCTCACTATGTGGGGCTTTTTTATCCCTTGTTAACGGTGAATGCAGCATAAAATAAACCGGCAACAATAATCCCAATAACACTTCTAATCATCCACTCTCTTCCTTGTCGTATTGGCTCATCAGCAGCTACATACAATTTAAGCTTTAGAGTGTCGGCCTCAAGTGATACCAACCTGGCGCCGTAGTCACTCTCACGCTGTTCTCTTGATCGGTCGCGTTCATCTCGCTTAATATCGCACTCAACCAAACGATTAATGTTAATGGCGAGCTTCTCCATAGTCACGTTTAGCTTTTCGTGGCTAGTCTTGAAGTCATCACGAACAGCTATAAACTCATTCTGTAAGTATTGAACCCTTTGAGCTAATACACGAACATCACTTTCTTCTGTCATTGTGAACGTTTCTCGCAATTTTCTGTTTCTTTATTGTAGCGTAGTAACACTCCACTATGCAAAAAACAGCTTGTATTAGTAATGAAATAGCGTATATGGATAACGGAATCGTCAAGCTTTGCGATAAGGTTTCGCCAGTTAACACCTGTGCAAATAATAACAACATGGACACATGCGGTAATACATTCGTAATTGCCATACAGCCATGTTTCAGTCGTTGCATAGTTGTAAGCGTCCCATATCATTAATCCATTAAACAAAGCCATTAAAAACAACGCCAGCATTGTTTTAAGTTTATCCGTTAATGGTACAGCAAACAGATAAATAATTGAATAAATAAGGTGCAATTGCCAACCGTTGATTAAGTCGTAAATTAGTGACCTAGAAACTATCAGGCAGGATATAAGGCACAAAAAAGACAGCCTTAACTGTCTTGTATTTGCGAATTTAATAGCCACTAAGTAAGCAGCCATAAAGCCAAAGTTACTTACGTTTTGGCTTAGTAGTGCTTCGCTGTTTCGTGCGAGGTTTTTGATCAGCGCTTCCCATAAATATAGATACTCCATAACAACGCCCTTATTGGCTAGTTAATTGTAACACTATTTCTTGAGCCCGTTCAGTATTTGAGTGGTAAAGTAAAACGCCAGGATAATATTAAACGGGTCCGTAATGTTTAGCGCAATAAATGCGGATACATCAGCAGCAAATACAGTACCGGCATTTAGCGTACCGTCAAGATAGAATCGACCAATCATTGATCCAGCTAGCCAAGATAGAATCAGTATCACCCAAACAACCATTATGCTCATAGCAATAAAACGCCTTGCAGGGCTTTGATGCTTAGTTGCATTTTGGTAGTCTAGCACATACTGCGCCTTTTCTTTTGCCGTCCAATCTGTCCCTGCAAGTTTATCTAATATTTTTAACGCTGAATCGGCTACACCACTAAAGCCAAATATTGCCGCTAATTTATCCCACATGTTACACCTCGATTTGATAGTGTGGCATATCAACAAATGACTTCCAATCGCCACCCCAAGTTAATTTAACATCAAGTTCTTTTGCTGCTTGCTTCATTGCCTTAGCAACCAGCCTGAATCTAGCTGTATCATTCCAATCAACTGGATACGGTACAACGTCAACAGCTTGGCCGACAATGTGCCTGCTGTTCATTGTACGCGTGTTACCAGTTGCGAATAATTGCGCCTGCCTTTCCTTTGTGCGCAATCCTTCGATAACAGTAAAATCTACTTCTGTTATCTCAATAGCTCGATTAACAACGCGAACCAAATCAGCATTAACGCTGATAAGGTTTAATTTACTTCTGTTGCCTAGTGCGTATTTCATGTTGATCATCGCCGATATTTAGTCACCACACGCCGAAAAAATATGCGTGTTGCGATGTGGCCGTAAGAAAAAGACGGCTCGTAGAGAACCATCTTTGTGTTGGTGTTTAACCGTGAACGTAAGTTATAGATGAATTACATCTGTTGTCTAGTGTGTATTACATTTATAAGCACTATATTTTATATATTGTCACGTCAACAGGTGTTGACGATGTGCACACAAAGTTTACAAATCCATTTACAACTGTTGGATCGTTAAATCCTAAGCTAGATTCTAGCTCGGTTATTTCGTGCGAGAGTAGGCTGTCGAATATATCTAGTCGATATTTAGCTACTGCTCTATTTGTTGACGTATTTCTGTGCGTTAGATACATAATATAACTCGTCTGCACCTTGACTTTGAAAGTTGTTGGTACTTGTGTATTGGCTACACCTACAATCCTTCTGTTATACTGCTTTCTTGGGTCCACGCCGTTTATAACCATATTTACAGAGTTTGTCGTGATGTAGGTGTGTAAGTCCTCTAACCCCACAACAAGCAGTTTTGTATCCCAAGATGAAACGCTGAAATTATTTATAGATAGATCTCTACAACCAAGCTTTATATTAAGATTTGCTATATCTGCATTATATAGATAAAGGGTAGTGTCCTTTATAGATAATAAGCCATACTCTCCCGAAGGGTTTATTGAGAATACTGTCCCTGGAGCCCCCCACATATTACAACTATCAACAGCTATTGAACCAGCCTCAATCATTGCGTTAGCGCCTGCTTGATTGCGTATAACACCAACCCCCTCATGATGATAGTTGTCAATAGTCAATCCTTTTATATCTTTAAACTCCAAAGCGGCAACTGCTGAACCCTCTGACGTGAGAGTTCCAATGTTAAGCGAAAGAGTCTCTTCAAACACATGGTTTTTGGACGTGGCAATTGAACTGGTTGCTGACAAGCTCTCAACACTAACGGCGTTAATCTGATCACCATAGTGAATCGAGCCGATAACATGGTGATCTTGACATATTATTTTCCCGACCACTGTTAACCAGCTATATGCGAATTTATAGTTAACATCGAAACCTATTATGCGAATGTCTAACACCCTTCCTCTGTTATAGTTAGCGAAAGACACACCAGTTGCAGAGCGTACACCAAAAACCCTCACAGTAAAATTACCTACTTTCCCGTAATTTACAGATGAGTTGTTAATATTACCTATTCGCTCACCAACATCTATAAATGGTTCCGAAAGTGTTGCGCCGCAGTTAATTACTGTTTTGTCTACACCAGCACCAACAAACCCGACATATGGTATATTTTTTAGGTCTATGCTTTCATTGAATAGAAAGGCTCCCTCACCTATTGTCAACGTCTTACCAAAAGCATGCCTGACATACTCCAATGCTCGTGCCTTAGCTGGATCGTTTATTGACGGAGCAAGTCCAGACCCAACCCCGAAATACTCAACCTTCACCTCGCTTGAGTTAAAAATAGATTCAACATACAAATTGGCACCTAAGCTAAATATTGATCCACCATCATCAGTATGAACGCCTGATTTAACAATGCCGCTATTACCCCCACCATCGCCTTTAACGTAATAACCTAACCATATGACCTCAAAACCAGTTAGCAGTGCCATGTCAATTGTTTGACCTGTTGCGTCGATACCAGCTTCTAAATCTGCAACTGTATTAAATTTGCGTGAGTAAATAGCATCATGCCCACCGACAGCGTTTAAGTTAGTGTTTGAATTGTGATCTCTAACATGAACCACTTGGTAAGTTGGCTCAGTTGGAACTGTTCCAGCAGTAGCTGTAAACGGATAAACTCCAACATAAACCCACTGAATCCCAACTGCATCAACCGCAAAGTCACTGCGCTTAGTAAATTCAACCCCATCATCAAACAATCCGACATAAGACCAATCAATATCAGCTAGCAGTTTTGGTAATGTTTTCTGAACCTGACCTGTAACTTGGTTAGTTGCGTAATCAATATCAGCACCACCAGCAACTCCTCCAGCCTTACCTGTGATAGCTTCACTGTGAAATGTATCATGTTTCTTTGATGCTTCTAAATCAGCTACGTTTAGTAAATCTGCCATGTTATAACCTCGTTAATTAAATTTGAAAACCATTACTAAATCCGTCACTGAACGCGCTACCGATTACATCTCCGCCATCGAACAAGTATACATCAGGATGGTAATTGCGACCTGTTATCTTGACCGTTTTATCCTGTTGTGGATCTATTGTACTCGGTACTATCATTTGCGCCAAATGTCTTGCTTCATTACCGAAACTGAACTCAGTTTTTAATGCGCTATTACCTGTATAAATAGCTTCTACTGGTGAGGATAGCATCATAACTGTTCTGGCATTTATTCCAGCAATAACCTGCACGACTTCAACTTTACCATTTCGCTTTTTAAGTTGAATATAGTGATCGTCACCATCAGTAAATTCCACCTCTTGAGATAGCGTTAGCGTTAAACCGTTTTGTGCCACGATATACCCGTCATAAGTTGCAACGCGAGAACCCTTAACAACACTTACAGCTTCACCTGATACGACGTATATACCTTCTTCAGTGGCTGTAAACTCAACTGCTACACGATTAAGTAAATCACGCTGTCTTGCCCTATGCGCTAACCAGTAAGCTTGCTTATAGTTGCGCACACCTTTTGATTCAATCTTGTTTGGATTAATTCCACCATCTTCAGGAATGTAAATCGTTTCTCTGATATTAGTGTCAGGATCAATATAACTAAACTCCACCGAATCCTTTGCATCACTTCCAAATGTTCTAGTCCATTTTTCCTGTCCAACCTTAGACCGATGAGTAAACACCATTGATGGACCAGTTGCAGGTTTATCGAAGAATAAACGAATGTCGTTACCTTCTCGGTAAACTGTGCAGAATATAGCGCTTGCAATAGTTTGGCATATTTCCTGCGCGGTAGTTTTAGCATCATCAAATGTATAACTAAACTGACCAGCTTTAGCATCTCCGAAGTAAGCCTCAATTTCTTCCTGAACTTCCAGCAGCGTATCCATGCTATCGACGCTCATATCTAGATTGCCCACAAGTGGATCTCTCATTAACCTAATTATGGTTTGTACTGCCTGAGTGTTTGGAGTCATAACGGTATCAAATACCCCTCCGCCAAGGTACTTGTAAACCATTTCAGTTGATAATACTTTTAGTTGTGGAGCCTTAATTGATGTGGCTTGTGCTGTAGCCTTGCGCTTTGTATGCACTGTTGTTAAATCGCCGTATTGTGGAGTTAAATCCTCAATCTGACCAAATAAATCATTGTATGTTAGCGCATCGACGACCTGTCCTTCAAAATCCAAATCAAGATTACTTGATCTTCTAAGTCTAGTGCGAACTGATGACTGAATTGGCATTGATACAATTAAGCTCATACCTACCTCTTCACGAGTTTTATCGGAAAGAGTTTTTGATACTGAGTTTATTGGCCCATATGGGTTTCCATCTGCGTCAATTAACTGCCATTGCTGCTCAACTGTTGCTGAATTACTGTTTGTTGTTCCGCCTCCAGAGCTTTTATACATTCCTTGCCTAGCCACAACGTTCGCCACTAATCGCTTAGGCTTGATAGTGCTAATCGTTACCCAATCTGTAAATCCTGCCTCATTGATGTTTGTAGGTGATACTTTAGCATCTCCGCTTGGGTCCATAGCAGCATCACCGGCTAAAATTTTGTTCCATTGAATTAAATTTGCTGATACATCAAGACTTATAGATGTGCTTGATACTGCAAGTACATTATATGTGCCATCAATAACGGCAGTTCCTGATTTTATGTTTGTCAAAGTTACAGATTGATCAACGCTAAATAAGTCATCAAATGAAGATCCTCCAGTTACATCAACTAAACTCCCAACAGAACCAGATAGCTGACAATTAACAACAACATCAATAAACTTAAGCTCATATTCATTTGGAGCTTTTAGCTCTATTCCATCAATACTATTCGAGCGTATACCAATAAATAATGGTTCATCAATTAGTTCGCCTATAATAATTGTAGGTGATGCATTGTTTGGGCTGGTATATGGGGCATAGAAGTTAGCGCTTGAACCTGAAACAGTAGATAAGTTTGTATCGCCGTCAAGAACCCCGCTTATTGGTGTATCAATAAAACCACGAGCAACATAGTAATAGCCATAATCAAACTGCTTATTACTTGAATCATAGATGCTGTATGGCTGCATTAAGTCGCTTGGTATGCTTTGTACTGTACCGCAAATATCAAATGCTCTAGCATATGGTCTAGGCTTATTTGTGCGATTGGTTAGCGAGTTGTTAGCGCTTACAGCTTGGGCATTTGCAGGACCATCAATAGTTGGTAGGATTGCATCTCGAATCTTACGGTTTAATCCAAGTGGATCATTAAATGATGAGAATGGATCAAGCAATGCCCCGCCAGGTGATTCAATTATTGTAAATTCACCATCACATACCATAGCATCAAAGTCTTTGCTTATCTCAATACCATTTAGCATGCAGCGAAATGGAACACCGTCACTCACTTCGCTAACAACAAATTCCATAGGGCTAGAATATTTATTTACTACAGCATGCTTAAACTCGCCATTTTCAGCGCGAGTGTAATGATTAATTATTGCCAAAATTCTACCCTCTCAGACTTTTCTATTATTGATTTTAGCGTGTCAGTGCGTACTTGTCGCGAGAATCTATCACAGTGAGATACAATGCCGTCAAGATACACCCCAGAGTGCCATAATACATGCCTGCCACGCTTTGAGGCTATTAGCACAGCACAGTAGTCGCTAGGAGCTTCGGATTGTTTTAGCCCTTTACTGTTATCGTGAGCATTGATAAATGTATCATTAATAAAGCTCGGCGATGTGCAATCAAATTGTGGCGTAGTCATTCCGACTTTTGCGCGAACAGCTTTAACGTGATCCCAACAGTTGTAAGTAAGGAAGTTATACGCTTTTCCTGTGTACTCAGTAAGCTGATTCATATTAATAGGCCACGTATTAATGGGCATAGTGTTGGAGTTACTATTAATCCTGTTCCTCGGTTGTTTATTCGTGGTGCAGATACTGTTGCTGTAAAACTTCCCTTGCCCTGATTAATGTCTTGAGCCTCATATTCAACAGGACCCCACGCAGGATACGATAAGTCAGAAAGTAAATAAGTCCTGAATGTAAGTAGTGGTAAGATCTCATTATCAAGAGGTATTCTATCAAGCTCATTATCGAGCTCATTGAATGGATCTGCAATTGTCATAGATGCTGATTGATTCATGTCAGCATTATTTGCAGCGCCCTTAGTGCTAATGTTTGCAGGCTCAAAAGTTACCTCTGCACCAGTTTCAATCAATGCGGTAAGTGATACTTGATCGCTTACGAAATAATATCGCTTACTCATTAACGGGTGATAGATTTCCCATGTACCAACCGCCATCTCTCCATCAGGATTTGAAGCAAGCTTTTCTCGGTATGCAGCTTTAACCGTTGCCGATGTCATTAGCTTGGCTCCGGTAGATTGTTAATAAACAATGGTGTTGTGCAATACAAAGCATAATAATCAATAAACGCTGGCAAGCCGTCGCCATAGCCACCAAATAAACCAAGTATTGCGTCATTGAATGCTGAATCATCTTGAACACTGGTGCGCTCTGCAGTTGCTGTAAATGTTATATTCCAGTAAACACCATTTTGAGTATTCTCGCTAATATCACTCGTTATCTGAACGTTGTGAGGCTCAATGCCTGCTCCAGTATCGTGATTCATAATGAATGAGTCAGCACCGCCGCTAATCTTCTGAATGAAAGACCAGAATGCTAATCTACCAAGCTTTGATACGACTAAAGCAACGTTAATCGGCACGGCATCATAGTAGGTGTCGCGACCTTGGCGGGGTAAGCCGCCTTGGACTTGTGACCGCCATATATTACCGCCACGCTTTTGCCCATAGCCTTTATTTACTATGGGACGTAGTGTGCTAGGAAAAACAAGATCACTCATATTAGAATCCTGGTTGATTTGATGAAGATTTACGAGCCTTGGCGATATTTGAGTCTTGCGTCAATAGCGCCGCCGACACGTACTCGTCAATAATAACATGTAACATGCCCTCATTATCCATTTCAGTTGTAGCGTTATCTACGCGCCCTGTGGTGTTATTAACGATTGTAACACCCGTTACTCCACCACCGCCACTTTGGCCCATTATATCTCGCATTTGGCTTGCCGTTTTAGCCATTGAGTTACCAGTAGGTACAATTACCTCAGCTTTGCCACGCTCAGCCATTTGGTAAGGGCTACCAGCGGTCATATACCCGCCTTGCTCACGAGCGCCACTAATAGCCGCAACGTTTGCAAGCCCAGTTGTAATGGCTAATCCGGCAGCAACAGCTCCCAATGCTGGCCCGATAATAGGTATTGATGCCATCGCAGCGAATGCACCTGTCGCGGCTTGATAAGTGTTAATCGTAGCCGTGACAATTGCAGACGCTTTATACAAATCATTCTGCTCACCTAGAGTGTTTTTTAAGTCTGCTGTCATATTGCGTTGGCCTTCGATACCATCATCGATAACCTTTGCTTTAGCGTTGGCAACCGCTATCTCAGTAGCTATTGATTTCTTTCTAGCTTCATCTTGTTTTTTTGATTCATCATCTAGTATCTTGTTTGCTATTTCAGCTCTAGATAATACAGCGTTAGTTTGTATTTCTTTTAATCCGTCTTGGTACTCTTGCTCGCTGAGTAATCCTTGCGTGTAAAAGTCAGCTAATGCTTGCGCCTTATCTCTTTGCTGAGTTTCAATTAATTGCTGCTCACTAAGGTTTGATTGGCGCAATGTTTCAAGGTATGCAGCCGCATCATCCTTGTCGCTTTGAAGCTTATCGGCTGCTCGCTGCTTTGCTTTGTCATCTTTTGGATTTGCAACATCAGGGCCAAAATTAACAGTTTCAGCTTGAGCTGTTAAAGTTGGCAATCCAGCATTAAATACGGCTTGCTGCTTGACTGATAATCCATCTAACTTTTCAGTCAAATTCTCGACTGTATTCTGATACTCTTGAACCTTTTGCCTAGCAAATGGATCGGTTTTAGCTGTTTCAGTCCAGTTTTGTAATGCTTCGTTAGCAAGTATTAACTCATCACGAACTGAGCGCATCTCGGTATTTAACTTTGCAATTTGAACCGCTCTCTGTGCGTTAGTTAATCCACTAAATGATGCGGCTAGATTATCAACTTCTTCTGCTAGGTTTTTGCTTTTCTCTGCTGCCGTTTCTGCTGTTGCGTAATAATAAGCGATTGCTGATGCGGCTAATACCGCAACTCCAACAGGCCCACCGACCAATGC
>Ga0196901_1000208_pt1 | contig 32298 bp, 45 predicted proteins | sample CB_VirMetaG_FD_169099 | JGI IMG/M metagenome (GOLD analysis project Ga0196901, IMG submission 169099) | Freshwater to marine saline gradient viral communities from Chesapeake Bay - CB_1504_1 Viral MetaG (v3) (version 3) | ecosystem: Environmental > Aquatic > Marine > Coastal | place: USA... | reverse complement strand
GGTAGAAGCAGCAAGGTTGGCTACTGAAACGCTAGAGATGACAGCCTCCTTAGAGGCAGGGACTGTGTATAGGGTTGTTACTGTAGTTGCTGATGGGTTGGATTGCCCAAGAACTTTTTTAGCCATTATTTCTCCTTAAGCGCCCATCAGCATAAAGACTGACGGTGTTGGGTCGGTTACGATTTGTTGCCACGAAGCGGTACTTCCATCTGTCGTGAGATATTTTCCTGAGTTACCAGTCTGGCTAGGTAGCGCATCTACGGTTGCCCAAGACGATACTGAGCCATCGGTAGTTAGGTACTTGCCTGAGTTACCAGTTTGGCTAGGAACAATGTATGTGGTGCTAGTTGTAGTTACTAGAGTCTCGCTATTAGGAATCGTAGTTCCGTTGACGCTAGTAGCAGTAGCCACACCGATATCAGGTGTAGTAAGAGTTGGGCTGTTCTGCATTACGAAGGTTGAACCAGTACCAGTCTGAGCACCTGTTGAGGTAAGAGTTCCTACCGAGGTGATTACTCCAGTTAGATTGCTAGGAGCAATAACTGCTGTATCAATGTAGTTCTTAGTAGCAGCATCCTGAGCGTTGGTTGGGTCACCTAACCCTGTAATCTTGTTGGTACCCATTGCGATAGCACCGGTCATAGTGCCACCGGCTAGAGGTAACTTGGTAGCCAAAGAGTTGGTTACTGTAGTTGAGAAGTTAGCATCATCGCCAAGGGCTGCAGCCAACTCATCAAGAGTATCAAGAGCACCAGGTGCTGCAGCAATCAAGTCATTGATTTCTGTCTGGACGTATGCTGTTGTAGCAATCTGAGTGGTGTTGGTATTAGCAGCAGCAGTAGGTGCTGTTGGAACACCAGTTAGTGCAGGGCTAGCCAAAGGAGCATAGGTGCTGGCTGCTGTAGATGTAGCCAACTTAGAATCTAATTGGGTCTGGATAGCAGAGGTAACTCCATCAAGGTATCCAAGTTCTGTTGTAGATACCGTTGAGGATGGAGCAATCTTTGTCCAGTCAATAGCAGCCGAAGCATTGATGTCGGCATTAACAATGCTGTTAGCCAAGTTCAACTTGCTGTAAGCAATCTGAGCAGATGAGTTGACATCTGCGTTGACGATAGCACCAGCAGCAATTCCAGTAGTTAGGCTTACATCACCAGTACCATTGAAGGATACGGCTGAAGCCTCAACATCTCCTAGAATCTGGAAGTTACGGGCTGTCTCTAGGGCTGTGGCTGTAGCAGCATTGCCTGTGGTAGAACCTGAAGTACCGCTCACATTACCTGTGACGTTACCTGTCAGGTTACCTGTGAAGGTACCAGCGATAGCGCCTGTGCCTGTGATGGTTGGGCTAGTAAGAGTCTTGTTGGTCAGGGTCTGTGTACCAGTTGTGGTGACTGCCTGTACCCCGCCCTGTTGAAGGGTGGTCGGGTTTACCGTTCCACCAGTGATGGTGGCGGTAGAAGTCACGGTACCTGAGACTGTGGCTCCATTGACCGTAGGAGAGGTTAAAGTCTTATTGGTGAGGGTCTGAGTATCAGTCGTGCCTACAACCGTCCCTGTGAGGCCGTGAACGGCTGCAGAAGCCTCTCTGTGGTCGTTGCCTTCCTGCAAGTCTCTACCGATAACCATATGTCTTACGACAGCACCAGCAGAGTGGGCCTGGGCTGTGGAGCCATCTAGCCCTCTGGTGATGGTTAGGGTATTACCGCTTGAGTAGAGCGTTACATCAACAATTTCTTCAAGGGATGTATCTGGGTCAATGACTACTGTGTAGGTCTGGCTTCCCGTCAGGGTCTTACCACCCATAACGGCGGAACCTGACACCACTGTCATCGTAGTATCGCCAGCAGTAATCGCAGAAGCCAGCGTAGTTTGCTGGGAACGGGAAGAGTATTTGCGTACTGTCATTTTTTACCTATCGGGTGTAGTGGATACGGGTTGGATATTGTTGCTGTTGAGCCTGGGTCTCTTCAGCCAAACGTTGTGAGTAGAGTGCGAATATCTGACGCATAATGCTGGAGGTGCTACCAAAGTTACGCTTGGTATCAATTTCATCAGCCTGTGGGCTGGTCTGTGTAGCACGGGCAGGGTCTAGGAAGGTGAGCAATCTGTAAGTAGCGCCAAGTACTACCACATCCTTGCAGGATTCAGGTAGTCCTGTGGTTGTAGTGAAGACATCAGAGTTGGTACTGAAAGATGTAGGTGCTGCTGCGTATAGAACTTTGACAGTTCTGCCAGGGGTAATTGCATCATAGATGCTGACAGTTTGAGCAGGAGAAGCAGCGCTACCACCCCAGGTGGTGATATCAGCATAAGGCTCAAACGACCAGCGACGGATTGGTATCCATTCTTTAGAAGGACCTACCTCTTGCCAGTGCATAGCAATAATGTTCTGAGCAGTTACATTGTTGCCAGCACTATCAAGTAATTCATAAGTTGAGATAGATGCGTTGTAAGTAAAAGTTACTTGCTTGACTGCAAAGATAGATGCACCCATAGCATTGATAGTGTCGTTGACAGCACGCTTGATTACGTGTTTAGGAAATGTCGGGCTGATTGTTACCTTGCTGGAGTTGGCAGCAGTAGCAGCAGTTGTACCTAGATAGCCTCTGCCCCAAGGTGCAATAGTTAGGGTGTTGGCTACTCGGTCAAAGTTCTCTACCCACATCAACTCTTCGCCAATCTCAATGATACCTTTACCGATATCAGAGGTTGAGGTTACTGAGATGTTAGTAGCAGTAGTGTCGGTGATAGCAGCAGCAAGGCTGGTAGCCCTATCTTGCTGCATTGTGTAGCCAGCCATATTGATAAGGATTTCATCTACTATGTTGCCTAATGTTGTCATATAGTCCTCAGCGCATCTACGGCTGATAACCCAGAGGTTCCAGCAAGTTCATTACATACTGCATTCAATCCCTTAAAGTCATACGGCTGACGGCTAGAACTAACCTTGTAGTTCAGAGCACCAATCAACCCTTTGCCTGATGTGCTAGCCCAAGCATTAGCAGCACCTTGTTCATCCAGAAATGCTGTGCGGGCAGGGTAAGTCCCACCGTTAGCCAAACGATTCAGTTCTGCACAAAGTGTGCTACCTGGTGTACCAGCCACTATCTAGCCTTTCTCTTTGCTACTGCTGCATTATCTACAAGATTTGGATACGGCCTACCAGCCGCTTTAGCGCGGCGTTTAGCCGCAGCCTTCTGGCTAGGTGTAAGTTTCTTAGACTTCTTCTTAGGATTCTTCTTATCCCAAAATGCTTTCTTCTTCACCACTTCACCTTGTCTGCCCAATACGCTGCACTCATCTTGCCCTTGGCAATGTTCTTACGGTGACGAGCCTTGAAAGACTTACGCTTCATCTTCATACGGCGGGATTCCCCAGCCTTCGGTGCACCAGCAACCTTCGCTCCTTGTTCACCAAAGCGAATAGTTTTGACTTGGCTACCTTCTTTAGCCACAACAATGTGTGACTTCTTAGGATGATTCGGTGTGCGCTTTGGTTTATTAAAACCAGAGACACCGGCTCTAGCGAGTCTTGGGTCCTTCTTGCTTGCCATATTCCCCGTGCTTTCCTAGTACTGCTCTTACAGTTCCATCTTTACGAAGCCTCACAACCATCCCATTTTTAATCTGGATTGGGTTAAACCCTCTGTGAGGCTTGTATTTTCCTGACGACATTACTTCTTCTTAGGCTTTGCTTTTCTAGCGGCCTTAACTGCACGCCTAGCCTCTACTTCCGCAACCTGTGCGTCAGCAGTAGCCATTAAAGCATTGTAATAAGATTTTTTAAAATCCATAGGTTTTGATACGTGCTTCCAACTTTCTTTACGAAACTTTTCGTAAGCCTTGCCTTCAGCCTCGTGACGAATTTCTTCTAAACTTTTTCTAGCCATTACATAGCCTTCTTTTTCTTAGCCTTCTTTTTCTTGGCCATCTTCATCTTTTCAGCCTCAGCCATCTTCTTTCCCTTGGCTGTGTAAGGAAATTCTTTCTTTCCAACTTTTGGCATTATGCACCTATCTCTTTCATTACCTCGGCTACGCCCTTATTTATCTTGTGTGCTTTCGGCATACTGTCACCGTCATATGCTTTGCCAAGCACTTCTGATGCTTTGTATGCCGCTTGTATATCTTGCATACGGGTTGTATTGGGCTGTATACCCTGTGCTCTAGCATCCCGATATGCTTGTAGTTCAGCATTCCATTTCTTATCTGGAATATCTCGTGTTGCATCCCCAGCGTTCATCTGGATAGACAGACCCTTACAGCCGAAGCAACCTTCAACTGGCTGTGGGTGATGCTCCCAATGTTTCATATTGCAGTAAAGTTACTTTCTGTTATCCCCACACCACCGGCAATTAAGTCTGCCTTAGTGGCATCATCTACTACATATTCATAGCCACCACGATATACAACATCATAGTCAGCCAAGTCTTCGTCTAGCAGATACCTAGCCTGAGAGTAGGTAGCACCTGACTTGACGATACTGATTCCTTTATCTAACTTATAAAAAGAAAACAGTCTTCCTCCACCAGCAGGACCTTCTCGCACCGTTGGTGTTCTGAAGATATATTCAGTCATTAGTCCTCCTTAATGGACTCACCATCAGGCAGGGTTTCCCCTGCCCGACAGTCAATCAACTAGGAAGCGATTGAGGAACCGGTTTCAATTCGGTACAAAGCATCTTCGCGGTAGCGAGCAAAGCCGAGTACGCCGTACCAGCCCATTGGGCGGTGACGCATCAACTTGTCAACTACTGGTCCGACTACTACGTGTGGCTCTTCGGCAACAGCCTCAGCCAATGCTTGCTGACCCGCAACGATTGTGCGGTAGTTACGAGCAGATGATGCTCCGTCAGTAGCGTTGTACATACGGTTGGTCTCAACGAAGTATGCACCTTCGTAGTTACCGATTTCTCCTGCCCAGATGCTGCTCTGGTCAGTTCCGTATTGGTGAGGTAGGAGCCAGCCTGCGGAACCTGTCTCAGCACGAAGGTCGTGTGAAACTTCTGGGTGAATACCAACCCAGTAAAGGTTGCCCTTGCGGCCCTTAGCATTTCCGGCACGCAACTTAGCAACAGCCTTACGGATGTTTGCTGAGGAGATTGTGTCGGTTGCGTCAACAGTTGCTGTTGAAGAAGCGTTACCACCGTAGATTACGTTGGTTCCGCCACGAAGTGTGGTCATTGCTACCTTGTCAATAGAATCAGCAAGGTTGAACGCAATGATATTTGCAATCGCTGGGTCTACATCAGCAAGGCTGAAGAGTTCCAACGCACGAGTTACTAGAACAGAATTTCCGTACTCAGCGAGAGTGATGCTGATTTGAGTTGGAGTTGACAGTGCAACTGCATCTGGGTCAGTATCCTCCGTGAGAGCGGAAGTTGCTGCGGTTAGGTCAACGTACTTCTGTAGAACTACGGTTGAGCCTGGGATTGCTTGGCGAGCAGGACGCTTATCTGCGACAGAACGGATTAGTGGTTCTGAGCGGAGAGCGAACTCAAGAAGGCGGTCATACGCCTTTTGAACTAGACCTGCCGAGCCAACGGTACCTCCAAGAGAGGAGGAGCCGGTGCTTGTATAGGCATTAGCCATTTGTTTAGTCTCCTAGACTATGAACGGATTAGGACTGAGAGCGTAGGAAGGCTAGCAATTCGTCTGCACTTTGCGCATTGTCCAATTTCATTGCTAACTCATCTGCTCTCTCGGGCGATACTCCGCTTTGTGTGAGCACATCCTGCTGTCTTAAGGCAGCAAGATTCTGCTCCTTCTGCTCATCCTTGACTTCAGGTTGATAACCGATTAGGTCTCCATTTTCCTGGAGCCATCCATCCAGAGATTCCTCTGTGACATCATCTAAGTCTTTAAGGATAAGGCGAGAAGCCTTAGCGTTTATGCCCTTCTTTTCTAGGACTTCTTTGACGGTACGCTCACGCTGCGCCTTGGTAAAACTCTCAAGTTGCTCTGTAAGTTCCTTGATACGCTTTTCATCTGCTCGTTTAGCCTTGCGTAATTTCTTTACAAGGTCATCACCAGTCAGACTTACTTCTGTATCTTGGTCTTCGTCTTCATCATCCCAGTAGTTGTTGCTCATAGCAACCACCCTTTCTGTCGTTGTTGTCGCAAGCCACAGTTCTACTCAGGGGAAAGTAGGCTGGCTCTTGCTACCAGTCTTGTACACTGCACGGGGCTGGTCGGTCCGTGTCAGGATTCTAAAATGTGCCTTTAGCGGCATCTCCAAGCGCTACCTTAGATACACCAGAAGCGCCTTTATATCTTGCCATTTCTCTCTCTCGGAGACCTTCTAATTTCCTTTGCTCAGAGGCTAACCCTTTTAGCAATGCGCCTTCTGCTTCTGCTTGGCCGAATGTTACTCTGTCAATTCCGGTTAACTTATCAATGTCTTGCTTCATACCAGCATAAGCAGAATAGCCACGTTGAGCCTGTTCTTCTGTAATATCAAAAGCAGCAAGTTCTTCAGCAGTAGTAACATTAGTTACTAAGCCTTGTCTTACTGCAGCAGCACCTATCTGAGATGCTCTTACCTTTGTTTCTAATTTAGGCAAAGTATCTTTTGGATTCAAAAAGTAAGAAATAATATCTGTATCAGAAATCATAGGATAGAATTGTCTTAATGTGGCCTTAGTAACTTCATCCTCAGCCTGGGCTGCGACGGCTAGTTGAACCCTACCTTTTATTTCATTAGGAGATTTAGTTCCAGCAATCCATTCACCATATTTAGCCTGACGAGCAGCAGTAGTACTGCCAGCAGCATCTAATACGCCATAAGAACTTAGCGCTAAATCATATTGATTTTCTAATTCTAAATAAGTAGACTCATCATAAACATTAAGACCAGCATCTAGCCTTCCTTTATTGCCGGAAAAACGAGTCTGATATGCCTGGGTTTCACGTAACTTCATAGTTACTTCTTCTTTAGATACACCATCAAGAATAAGGTTTTTGACTGTATCAACAAGGCTGCCTAAACCATATTTAGTAAACTCTGCTTTTAAAATATCAAAAGCAGATTCTCTGCTGGCTTTTGTAGCAGCAGCATCTTGTTGCTTTTGGTATTCTACTAATGCGTCTGTAGTAGTATCTTTAGTTACAGTTTCGGCAGCAGGAAAATCCTGGAAAGTTCCATCTGAATAATAAATACGAAGAACCCTGCTTGCTCCTGAACCTAGATATTCTCTATCAGTTTCAGTTTTTCCGCCACCTTTATCGTCCCCGCCTCCCTCTGGGGCTGCAGTAACATCTTCAGTGCCATCAGCATAAGTAATTACAAATACTCGGTTTTTACCGCTACCTCTGTAACCTTGGAAAATCTTAGTCTTGCCACCTTTAGGTCCATAAATACCAAAAGGATTGGTAACAGTTTCTTTATCAATTAAACCAGTCTTAGGGTCAATCTTAGCCCCAAGTTGTTCAGCCAATGCTGTTGCTTCACGCTGGGCTTTTTTCTGTTCAGCATAAGCAATTTTTTGTTCTTCGCTTAAAGGTTTAGTTCTTGTTGTTGTTTTTTCTACCGGAGTAGCAGCAACTTGTTGTGCTTCAAGTTCACGAAGTTTACGTAATCTATCTCTTTCGTCAGCCATTGTTACCCCTGGAATCCAAAGTCACGAAGAATCTGAAACATATTTCCATAAACCTCTTCTCTGGCTGGTTGTCCAAATTGATAACGTGGGTCTCGGCGGGCTAATTTTTTAAATTCTCTATTATTTAAAAACCTATCTTGGGTTATAGCCTGGCGCAACAATGGGTCATCAAGAGTTATTTCCTCAATAGGAATATCTAACTCAGAAGCCACGTATTGTTTATATGGTTTATATAAGTCTTTTAATGTCATACCTTTATTTAAATAACCTGCTATAAACTCACCTTCGGTACCAGCGACTTGGTCTCTGATAATATTCTTAAAGACCTCTATTGATTCTCCTCTATCCAATCTTTGCATCCACTCAGGTAAAGAAGACCTATAATCTTTTTCTAAATCAATACCCATATCAAAGGCATAAGTCTTTAACAAAGCCAAGTTGTCTGCTACATCACCTAACGGCGTAGCCCCAAAACCTACTTTACGATTAAGAAATCTATTTATAAAAGAATTATTATCTTCATTAGCAGAGTCATATATTTCTGCTGCCCAGTTATCTAAATCCCTATCTGTATATTGAATACCTTTGCCAGTTAAAAGTGGTTCTAGTTTAGCCTTTACGCTATCTAGCCCACGCCAGTATTCTGTTTTGCCTGCAATCTTTTCTACATTTTTAGCATACTCTGGGTCATTCTGGTCTAAGCCTTTAATAAGGCCATTGTAGATACGCTTATAGTAATCTCTTTGGCGTACTTTACCTGCATTATTCAGAAACCATTTAGAGGTAGTTATAGCATTATAGAATCTTTCAGGCTTCCATTTACCATAATAAGCCTGCAACAAAAGGCTTTGTAACTCTTCATCGGTAAGAAAAATATCATCTATGTCGCCATATTCTGATTCTAATAGGCGATAGATTTCTTCAATGCCTTGGCCTTGTCCGCCATCACCATCTATAACATTAGGACCTGGTGGAGTATATGGCATTATTCCGACCTCCTTGCTTGTCTAAAGGCGTCGTAAAGACTCATTAGCCGAACAGCATTAGATTCGTCATCTTCTGATATTTGTTTAAATAAATATTCTGCTTCGTTAAAACCACGTTTAGTTTTACTAGAAACTAACCGGCCTTCTTCGTCATAGGTTACTGTCTCTAGGTCAGGTTTACGTTCTTGTTTTTTCTGAATCTTAGAAATCCAACGTTTATATTCTTCATCGGTTGGTTGCCGTTCTTTTAACTCAAGATACATTTCACGGACCAAACCTCTGATATCTCCCTTAGAAGAAATATCTGTTCTACGAATAGTCCTTGTTAACCCTGTATCAACAACGCCTTCTCTGCTTGTTAGCCACTCGTTAAATGTAGCAAATTGCTTTATCTGCCCAGCCTTATAGGCTTCTATTTGGTTTACAGAATACTCACCAACTGCATTTTCTAAAGCAGAAATTAATTCAGTTGTTTCTACGTTTTTGTCTGTCTTTAAAAATCTACTTTCGTATAAAACATTAATAATATTTTGTCTATTACCATATATCTTATATAAATCTTCTAAGTGTTTATCACGGACAGAATCTGTAACATTTAAATCAAATGTTTTGTCTACTATTTCCCCAGCCTTGGCTTCATCTGGCGATAAAGACACTCCCTTTTCGGTGACATATAAATAAGCCTGTATTACTACAGGGTCTCCATCTGGGTCTGCTTTATTAGGAGTAGTAAAATTTACAACAGGACCACTTGGCCCCATAGTAATAGTTGCTCCAGCCAATGCACTTTGTGTGCCAACTTCGTCAGCAGCATCTCCCGTATATCCCATAATAGATTTAACTGCTTCTGGATTTACAGTCTTTTTGCCACCTTCATACTCTTCAAAGGTTACATAAGAAGTCTTAGGATAAGCGTAACTACTTGTATCTATAATACGCCATTGTTGGTTAATAACATCAAAGACTAATTTGATAGTTGTATCGCTCTTAAAATAACCTACTCTACCTCTATAACTTTGAAGAATATCTTTATCAGGTGTTGGGATTTCTAACATAGTAGCCATTACGGCACCGCCCTATAAGATTCACGAGAATGGTAACTCAATAAACTATTAAAGATAGCCCTAGTTGCTTCTTTAACAGCAGGGTCTTCTACTGATAGGTCTTTCAATAGTTTCTCCACATTCTCTCTATATTTTCTTTTTAAGTAAGAAGCATTATAAAGTGACCGAACCTCTGGGTTGGCAACAAACGACAAGAAATCATCCATAGCCTGTAACGCAGTCTTCATACGAATCCTGGTATCACCACTTATTTGAATATTTTGGTCGCCAATAATCTGACGGACAGACTCCATCATTCTTTGCTCTGTTGCTACCTCATTGCCACCGCCAGTAAGAGCGGTAAGCAACAAAGGATTTGACTGAATTAAAGCCTCACGGGCTTGAGTAGCAGACTGTATTACTACTTTACGCTGGGCAATGCTGCCTTCTCTGGCTAGTTCGTCATTCTCCCAACGGGCTATGTCGTAATACTTTTGTTTATCCTCTGCTACTTGCACATCTTCATAGTACTTCTCAAGAGTTTTGTCCTCAATCAATCCTGTAGCCCGCATCCAGTTAAAGGCACTTGGGCTAAACTCACCAGTCTTAGGGCCGAATAAGTAGGCTACTTCTCCATAAGTCTTAATAAAGTTAACATTACTTAATGCCCAATTCTTCATTTCATTGGTAGAGTCAATAAGAACTTTATTCTGCTTTTCATTCTTAGAGACTGTATACACAATCTTACCTGGGTTTTGTCCAGTAAATATATTTAACGCTAACTCATATGGGTCTTGTACATCATCGCCATACTTCTTTTGAACAGCAGTAAGAATGTCAAAAAACTCTGACCGCAAACCAGTTACCCCTACATCAAGAAGATAGTCTGGCACTCCCTTTGTATCTTGAGTAGTCGGTACTACTGGAGAAATCAATCCCAAGAAAGAACGCAGAAACAAAATATTGTGGGCTGTAATCCTTACATTCTTAAGATAATCAGCCTTTTCTTTATCGGTAGCATCAGGCGTAATAAACAATCCATTGGCTGCGTTGTAAGCAACTGCCTGTTGAGCAGCCGTAACTTCTTGTCTTTCTTTTTCATTTACTGGCAACATAGCCCAAAGTTTGCCTAAAGTGCTAGGAACTATGGCTCTTCTGATTGTAATGTTATCGCCTAAATCACCTAAAGCAACATTGTCTATCTCGGCAGCAACTTTTTGCGCTGCTGGATTATCAAAGTTTCCTAATAGATTCTTTATACCAATAACGCCTAGCGCTGCTATAGGCCCACTAAATTGCGGAACACCGGCTTCTGGTGAGAATGAAGGGTTTAGTAGTTCTAGTTTAAAAGTAAAATCATTAAAGGCAGGTTGTTTATAAACAGAATCTGTTTGTCCTAATAATGTTCTAAGCGTTGTATCCGTAGCCTTAAAAATCACATCATCCATTGGCATCATTAAGTAGGGCTTACCATCTGCGTCTTCGTGAAAAAGACCAGAGCCATTTAAACCAAGATGCGCTAAACGCATACGATAAAGAACCCTAGGGGATACTTCTTTTAAGCGATATACGCGGCGATAAAAATCTTCAGTAGCACGGTAAAAACGACCAACTGTTCTAACCGACATAGCAAGATTGCTTCGGATAGAAGGGTTATCGGCAAACTTTAAAGTCTGGTCAAGGGCTTCATTTAGAGATAGTTCAGCAAATCTCTTTTGCCCCAAAAGTTCAGCCTTGCGGTTTAAAGCAATTAAAGCATCGCTACCTTTGGTATACAGTTTTGGGTTTTCCCTAATCTCGTTTTTAATATATTGGTCTACCCATTCACGCTCTAAACCAGCATACATCTTGCGATAACGAAGATAAGAAACATTAACAATAGGCTGACGAAGAATGTTGGTAAGTTGTCTATCCATCATCTCCATAGCCTGATTGCCATATTTACGAAAGACGTTAGGAAAATCCGTAAACTCTTGAAACTCTATACGAGTATTAATAAACCCTTCAGGCTTAAAGCCAACAGTTAACTCATCAAAAGAATCCAGGTCCAGAGAAGCAATAGACTTGTGCCATAGATTGCTATCTGACATATACATAGGCGCAACACCTACAAGGGTGCCACGCTCTTCTACCTTCATTGCTAAGTTTCTATAGTTGTCAACAACTTTTTCGTATAAAGCAGAATTATATTTAGAGAAATCAAAACTGCCGTGGAATGCAGAACGTAAATCTAAAAGCATACCCTCAGCGTAGATACGAACTATCTCTTCATCTGCTAGTCCCTGTGCTCTTAGACTTACAGTATCGCCAAAGTATGATAAGAACTTCTTTACGGTATCTTCAGCACCCGCTTTTACTCTGTAACTATCCCCAATAAACTCTATGCCCACACTCTGCATAACTTCGCCAACAGCACGGAATAAATCTTTTTCAGTTTTTAATCCGTTGTTCTGAAGAAACACAGTAGCAGGTGCTACTCTGTAATTTCCAGGTAACTTTAAAGAACCGTGCTGTCTAGGAACTGCAAAGCGAATAAAGAAATTATCATAATGAGCAAGGGTAACGTAGAATGGGTCTTTCTGCCCTAACTTATAAACATCAATATCTCTATAGTCACCTAGTTCTAAAACTTGTTTCTTAGAAAGTTTGCCGCTTTCACGCAGTCTTTCCGTAGCAATAGACATAGCCCTAGTAAGTTCAGATATATTTATTTGCTGAGTTGTAAAAGCATCATCTATACGGCCAGATATTGTTTTGGCAGCAACAGAAGAAGCCATAGCATTCATAGCATCTGGGTGATGAACCATTAAATCTGCCCAGTAGGCTTTATCTTCGTCTTTTAATCCGCGTAAAAATACAGCAGCCCTACCTGCAATATTCTTATTTATAGTTATGTGGGCTATTTCGGCAGGAGTTAAACCCAAATCATCAGATAGTTTGTTCATCTCATTAAGTTCGTTTATCAAATCATCAATAATCTGATTACGTTCTTCAAGTGGTATGTATTGAGATGGTGTTTTTCTACCTGCTAGTTTTCTAAAAGAGTCAAGAACAAGAGGAGAAGCAGCATCTGAACCTGTGTATGCTGCGCTTGCACGCCCAAGTTTACGACCTACACCGCTAGCAAACTGCCAAATGTCTTTCATAGGCGCAGTAAGTGCGTGCATTATCCCTTCGTCAACAGCAGACCTAATACCCAATCTAGGGAAAAGAGTAAAAATAGACCAAAAATCTACAAAGTTTTTAGCGGCACGGGACTTGGTGGCCCCACCTACGGCATAAAATAAATTTTGTTTAGACTTTACATTGTAAGCAACCGATGCTATTTCCTCATAGGGCAAAGGAGCAATAGCACTTGCTAGTTGAGATGGCTGTATTGCACCCCTACGAACAAGTTCTGCTTGCCCTTCCATAACTCTTACGGTATGACTGCTTAATAACTTAGTTAACCCTTCAGAAATCCTAGAGTTTGTAGTAGTAGTAAATCCAGCCTTTTCATTTAAAGTCTTTTTAAGGATTTCATTGATAAACTCTTCGCCCTCTGGTCTGCCATATAACCCAGCACGCATCATAATTGCTGTATAAAGGTTACGGATTATGACAATCTGCTCATCTTCTGAAGACCTCAAAAACTTTTGAGCAACAAAGTCAGACAAATCCTTATTAAGAACCTGTCGGGCTACCTGTCGGAGGGTACCAACAGTTTTTACTGCATCATCTCCGACCATAATAAACTGGCCACCAGGGTTCCGAGCAGCCATCTTTCCAAAAAAGTAAAGTGTCTTTTTAAATTTACCTAAATCTTCATCTATGTCTACAAGTTCACGGACAGCAGGATTGATAGCCTTATCAACTTCTGTCCCGTGGTCTAGCAAGATATCAAATACTTTTTCACTTTTTTCATTTATTTCTTCTACTGTTTTTCTTATCGCAAACTTACCACTAGTTGCCCCGTTGAACACCCCATCAAGCAGACGGTTAAAGCCATAACCAAGTCGGCGCTGGTTTCTTGCAGTAGCAACACCATTACGCTTGTAAGAAATACCGTCTATTCGGCCAGATAATAAACGATGAGTGTTTTCTGCTTGAGCAAATACATCTTCTGCTGAATCTGCATCAAACATTTTGTTTCTAACAAAGAACTCAATAGCATCGTCATCATTGTATCCAGAAAATCTTTGTCCAATTTTACGACGTATGACTCCGCGCTGATAAGCATCTGTTGCTTCAGATAGTTTTCTTAGTTCTGGACCAAACTGGTCATCCCATAACTTACGGACACCGGCATCTTTAAAGACCATAGATACTGCTTCGGCAGAAGAACGACCATTATTCATAGCCTTAGTTGCCATTTCGGCTAATTGAGTTCCGCGTGTAATAGCCTTTGAAGTTCCGCCAGTTATCCAAGTAAGCGGGTCAATTATTATCTGGTAAGCAAAGTCTATAGTTCCAGAAATACCTCTTGTGAAAGCACTACCATCAATCATATCGGCAGTAAGGCCACCATTCTTGGGCGGTCTGTTAGCCAAAAATCTAACAATGTCTCTGCCTGGTGAAACCTGTGCATACTTAGTAGCATCTAAAACTTGATTAAAAGTTTCAGGTTCATTAAATGCTTCCATTACAGCATTGGTAATACCTTCAGTAAGTTGACCGTAGGCTTCTAGGATTTCACCTGGTTTTCTACCCTGAAGTAGTTGTTTTGCGACAAAGACTTTTTCTTTGCCAAAAATACGAACGGCTTCGTTCAACGCTCCATTATCATAGATATCATTTCCGTCCCAAGCATCTGACCACACCTTTGCATCAAAAATGCTTTCGCCTTGGGTTATCTGTCTATAAACTAAATAAGGAGAGTTAATAACTTTATTGTAAGAACCAGCAACCCTAAACAAACCAATCAACGGGCTGGCTAGTGCTTTACCGGCAAATTTAACAGCACCTACTAATCTGTCAGAAAATGCTGGCGGTTCTTTCATATACTCAGCATCACCGAAGAAAAACTTTAGACTTTCTTGCGCATCTGCATCTAATTTATCATATGACAAACGTGCGTTTTCTGTAGTCATACGGCCAAACTCACGATGCTTCTTAATCGCCCAACTCATCTGCTCAACCTGATTCATTTCAGTTGGATTCAGGTTTGCTCTTGACGCAGCAGAATATAAGTTAGGGCTTACTTCAGCAATAACTGAAGGAACATAGCGCATTGACACTATTTATCCAATTCTCATTTTTTGTTGAAGTAACATTTCTGCTTCTCCAGAATCGTCAAATACTGCTAGTTTTTGCAAGGTGGCAGTAATACTTGGCCTAGCCATAGGTAAATCCGCCATAAAAACATCTGAGTTAATGCCAGGACCTTTGTCAATACCTGCAGTTCCTGGCTCATCAAGAAACATTGTCGGTGCATCTAAATCAATTGGTAGCGCTCTGCCGCGCATTGCGGCTGCTTCATCACCTTGTAGTCTTGTACCAGGAGCGCTTTGTGAAGCGTAAACATCTTGTCCAGTAACCCCTTGCTCACGCATATCAGGTATATACCGTGCTGGTTGTTTTCCTGATTGACCATTGCCACCTGTAGCCGAAATACTTGTTGGACTATTTTGTGAAGCAGTTGGTCTGTATCCGCCACGATTTTCTGTGGGTTGCATCATTGACATTAGTCGTCCTCTTCTTCATCGTAATCAGGTTTACGGATTGGGTCATCGGCTGGAACAATCCAGTCTGGATAACTTGTTCTGTCCATAGCAAATGCCATTGCTGTACCCTCATCAAATCCAGCACGAACACAAGCATCATAAACTTCTTTGGCTGCTATTGCCCAAAAATCTAATTTTGTAAGTACAGGTTCTTTTGTAGTTCTTCTGCGCTTAGGCGTTGGTTTTGCTTTAGCCTTTTTACGCTGTCTGGGCATAACTACCTCCGTGTTGCCGTCCTGGCACTAGCCGTTGCTCTTCCGCCTGAACTAAGACTTGATAACAAAGTTTGTAGTGGCATCGGAGAAGGAGCGCCTCCTGTCGGCGCTGCGGGAGCAGGGGACGTTTGCTCAACCATAGAAGGAGCACCAACAGGAGGTAATTCTTCAGGAGCAAATATCTTTTCAATAGCGTCTTCAAGGGATGTTCCCTTTTGACGAGCCTTAATAATGTCAGCAACTTTACGGATGGTATCTGACGGGTCTGCACCGGTAGCAGCCATCTGGGGAATTGTCTGAGTGTATTGCTGTATAGAAGCCATAAGCGCTGTGCGCAAATCTTCTACTTCAATCTTTTCTTGTTCTTGGGTTACGTTAATACCAAATGGTAATTCACGCTGTGCTAAATCTTTAGAAATTAATTTACCGCCAAGGGCTTGTAGCATAAAGATAAGACCTTGCGCAGGGTTAAGACCAGCCAACATTCCATAACGGACATCAGCGCTATAGTCGCCTTTAATATCTTTGCTTGGCGTGTAGTCAATGCTATAAGGAGAACCAGCATCTACGCCACGAATAGTTTTCTCAAAGTTAAAGTACTTCTCATCAACCTCAAAACATAGGCTAATAACATCTTTCAATGCCGAAGCAAAGATAGCCTGAGCAGACTTAACTTGGGTGTCAAATCCACCCATAAGCGCTTGCACACCTTGTCCCGTAATGATGCTAGCGTCAACATTTCCAGTTCTTGATTCTGGATATCGTGTTCCAGTTCGGAGTTCTTGCTGTAGTAATGCTTGTTCGGTAAATGCTCCAGGTGGAATATTTAGGTCTACACGGCGGACAGAGCCTGGTGTAGCGGTGCGAATGATTGCATCTGGTCCCATTTGCAATTCATTAACATCTTGCGGAACAACTATAGGAGCCTGCACAGACTTTTCCGCTGCTTCCATCGCAAGTAATGCGAACCTATTGCGAAGCAACTGAATGCCAAGTACATCGTCAAATTGTCCACGCATCTCACCATCAAGTGATGGTCGTTTAGCAATGACTACCATCATCTTATTTAGCGGATTGATTGCTTGAGATAGTACTAGGTCATTTCTGGATGGAACATAGACTATTGATTGGTCTTTATCGTAATAACGAATAATTTCCAACTGTGAATTTAAGTCTTGGTCATAACCTTCTTTGCCAAGTAACTGCATCTCAAACTCAGGGAAGTTGGCTACTATCTCTCCTATAGACATATAGTAGCGCTTTGCAAAGGCAATGCAGCGCCCATAGCGGTCAAACTCTGGGTAAGCGCCCACGGGGTTTTCTATGCGTATGCGCGGCAGCCCTGCTTCTTCGTCCAGTTCAATTATGAAGGGGACGAAACCAAACGTGATGTACATATCGGCACCCGTGTACATCTGAACTTGTAAATCAGAATTAGAAAAATAATTAGCGGCAATCCGAGTTCTTTTATCAGCAAACGCCCTAGCGCGGTCAGAAACCTGATTCGCTGCCGAACAGTTAACCGCCGGTAATGGCGCCATAACTTCGGACAAATCTCTCGCAACAATATCAATAAAATTTGCAACGACATTAGCATCTACCCCATCAGGGAAAAAATCTGGATAGACAGAAGCAATCTCACCTTTACGCACAGAAAGAACATCTTGCTGGCGTGCATCACGATTAGATGCGCGATATCGCAAAGATTCAACTCTCGCTGTAATCTGGTCAATCGTAAGTGTCATTTAGTTTCCCAATCTATTGCTCCGCCTCCGCCAAGACCACCAACAGGGCCGCCACGAAGTCCGCCACCTTTACCCTTGTAGGTATATTTTGGTTTTGGTTTTTCTTTCTTTTTTTCTTTTTCTTTTGCTTTCTTCTCTATGTCTTTTAATGCTTCTTGAACTCGCCTGTCTGCTTCTCTGTCAAGAGTTGATTGTGCAAGTTGATGAACTTGACCCTTGCCAGCGTCTCGTTTTGCAACTTTGGCTTTTTCTTTAGCCGCTTTTTTCTCGGCTTTATCTTTAGCCTTACGTTCTTCTAAATCTTTTATTGCTTGTTCTTCTCTTGTGGTTGGACTCCAGGGCCAAGCACCAGTTAGTTTGCTACGCAGTTGTTCTTGTATTGCTTCCCTTGAGGCAGCACGAGCACTGCGTTCTTTGCCTAGTTCAATAGCACCAGGTAGAGTAGGACGGGCAGGAGGCTTAGAACCTGCACCACGAGCAAGCGCTTCTACAATTCTAAGTTGTTCTCTTCTTAACTGTTCTTGTTTTTTTAATTGTTTTAATTCCCATTGTTTTTTGGCTAACTCAACTTTGCCCATCTGGCGAGTTTCAACTTTAGTTGGGTCAATTGGTTGTTTAGCAGGTGGTGGCATTTCGCCAGTTTTGTAATAGTTAAAAAGACTTTTTGCTATATCGCCAGTTTTAATTCTGGCTTCGCCACTAGGACTTACTTGTCCAGGTCCGCCACGATACTTTGGGTCTTTAAGCATCATTGCTTCTTGTTCGGCTTTTGTTATACCTTTAATGCCACCCTGTTGCCGACCCTTAGCCCCTGGAGTTCCGCGTTTGCTACGTTTACTTGTCTTAGCATCCAAAGGTACTTTAGACATTTCAGCAGCGGTTTCTTGTTGCGATTTACTTAACTGGGAAGACTGAGCAATCTTTTCACTAAGAGATTTAGTTACGACCTCGTATATAGGGTCTTGCGGGTTAGCCATTTAATCCTATCCATACATCTCTTGCCATTGCTCTGCAACGGCATCGTCAATGCTTACCGTATAACGTTTTTCTTTTTGTGCTCTTGTTGCCCAACGGTTGTGTGCCCACTTCTGTAGGTTAGAGTTCTGTTGCATAAACTCTCGGCAACGGATTACTCCAAACCACAAAGCCATAACACAGTCGGTCTTACCTTTGGTGTTCGGCTTCCAAGTCAGTAATTGCTGGGTTAAAGCCTTGAGTCCTTCAGAACCTTCAGTGCTTGGTAACTCCAGTATGTTGTTCTTTTGGAACTTTCCTTCTCTGGTTGTCCCAAAGAGTGTAGACATTGAAGCGACTCCGAATGTCGTGTCCCATTTGTTCTTGCCTGTGAAGTGAGAATTAAGGCGTACGCCGTATGAAGCAAGCCAGTTTCGTAAGTCATCGTCAAGTGAGTAGGCTTTTTGGTGCGCATTAATCTCCACCCTAAACTCTTGCGGAGAATAGGTGTGCGTAAAATTCTCAATCGTTTCTCGTATCTTCTGTGGTGTCGGCTCTGCCATATTCAGGCAGTCCAGCACATAAATCTTTCCATCGGCTTTGTTATAGGTCATAGCCACAAACGCAGCGTTGCCAGCCATAGCAGGGTCAAAACCAATGACGGTATAACCCTCAACCCTTTGAGGATGACCAGCAGCACCTGGCTTTAACGGCCCACGCTTTCTCATCCCATTAATAGAACCCTGAACAAGTTCAGCGGGAAAAATGGAATCTTCTGTTACATCTTCTTGCTGATAGACCAAAGCCCACGTAGAAGGAGTAACTTCGCCTCTGCGCCTGGCGAGGGTCGGACCGTCCCATTTAGGATATAGCCCTTCCTCATCTGGGGTATCCTCATCACCATCCCACGGGACATCCGACTTAGGCCAAAGAGTTTCCCAATCCTTAGACTTCTCGGCATACTGTAGAACAGCAGGCATACCCATATACGTAAATGGGCTTTTGCCCCCTGACCAATGCTTCGGGTCACGGAGTTCCTTATAAAAGTCTGTCGGCGCAATTCTCGTCCCAACTACTAGCAACTTGCCATTCTTGCCAAGACGGGTGATAACTTCCTTCTGTAGCCAGTTAATCTGCTTCTCATACTCGTGAGCATTAGCAGTGGTTATACAGTCATCTAGGATGATTAGGTCGGCACGGGCACCGTAGATTTGACCCCCCATACCGAGTGCCTGGATAGTCGGGTCCTTCTCAGATGAATTACGAGCATCGCTTCCCAAGTAGACGGTATCAACACGCCAGGTGTCAGAGTCTTCTTTCCATCCCCCTTCTGGCCCAAATGTTGTTTGCAACTTCAGCCAGCGCGGGTGGCTTAACCTTTGCTTGATTGCGTACACGAATTCCCGTGCTTTGATAAGCGTCTTAGAAACTACGATGATTCTAACGTTAGGATTCAGCGCGATGCGGTAAGTAGAGTAGTTCACCGTGATAACGGTGGACTTGGCGTGCTCAGGCGGCACGTTTACAAGAAGGCGGTTAGGGTCGCCCTTCTCGTAAATCATATTCTCGTGGAGCCAACTAGGCTCCCGCCCCTCTAAAAGGTCAATCCAATCCTGGTGGTGGTCAAAGACCTTCTGGTCTAAGAACATCTCAGAGAACTGTGGAAAACTTATATCATCACGGGCTATCCCCAGGGCGGTCAAGGACCGCTCCTTAGCATCCTCTTTAGCCTGGGCTAGGTCGGCAGCAAACTGTTTATCCCTCAGACACCAGATACGGATGGTATCGGGCTGCTTGCCCACCTCAGCCATCGCCTTGTGGGGCGCCCAACCCTCAGAGACAAGGGCTACTACTTTAGCCTTTGCGGCTGCCATAGCCTCTGTCCTAGGGTTATTCTTGCCCTTCTGAAAAGTCACAGACCTGTCCCATCTACAATAGTTACAGCCAGTTAGAAACAGATAGTAGATACAGTCTGTACGCAAGGTCCTAAAGACCTTGCTACTGGACGGGACTATAAATAGTCCCTACTATCTATTAATCCGTTCAAACAGCCAATCCGAACGGTTTATAACAAAACTGTTATACAAATCACAGAATAGACTATACCAAAATAGGACATATTAGGACAGTAGCAGGGGTCATAGTCTGTACGGCAAAATATTAATCAGAGTTACTACTACATATACAACCCGCCTTTAATAAGTCTACGGTCAAAGTAGACTCAGTACAGTCTCTGCCAGGCAGTATCTGTCCTGTTCAGGGTTGTGCTAGTCAGGATACTATCTCCGCTCCTGGTCGTCGCGCCTGTCTGCCAGCAACCTTTCTGTATCAGACCAGTCAAACTAAAAAGATGTTTGACAGGTCTGATTAGCCGAGCCGTGTAGTTACGGGAGATACCCGTAGCGGAAAGGCAGTTATGAAAGTTTATAAGATTGGCTCTGCTCCTGCTGGTGCTGTCTATATTGGCAGGGGCAGTAATTATGGTAATCCCTTTGTGATAGGAAGGGATGGTAGTAGAAATGAAGTTATAGCCCGTTTCCGCGCTTATGCGGAGCGCAGGCTTGCTGAAAACCCTAAGTGGTTAGAACCCTTAGTTGGTAAAGATGTGTATTGCTTCTGTGCCCCGCTCGCTTGCCACGGGGATGTGTTGGCAAGCCTCGTTAGAAAAGGAGAGTGAGTTATGAACGATTTAGACCAAAAATTCAAAGAATTCGTTCGTAAAAACTTCCCCGAAGATGCTATATCGGGGAAAGAAGCAGAGTTCAATTCAGATATAAACAAACTAAACCTTGTCTATATCTGCGACTCCAGTTGTTCAATAATCTATGTTGATAAGCCAATTGACATAGAAAAAACCTACTGCTCAGGTTGCGGTAGACACTTCATTAGCACGGATGGTGCAAGATGACCGACTCACTTGGTATCTCTATCCAGACTATGTGCTATCAGTGCCAAGCACTGACCGAGTTATGTCCTGACTGTCAGGAGCAACGGGACGCCCGTGATGCTGAGTTGGCTCACAAGATAGTGGATGAGTCAGAGGACTATATCTACATTGGCTACGGTGCCCGCAAGCGGGCTGTAGCCAATGGTGGCAGTGTCTCTGAGTTCAATCCACTATCAGTTATTCGTGACTTACCTTCAGGTCACGACTGGACTGACCGAGAAGGAGAGTTCCTTGAGCCAGTATCTCTGCTGGTTGACAGGCTATACGACCTGGAGACCAGCGTTACTATGTCTTCACACGAAACCATCTGTGAGACCTGCTATTACACACACAACAAGCACATTCAGTGCCCAAACTGCAACTAACAAACCGAACGGGGAACCCCGTCACCAGTGACGGGGGTGTCCCCGATAAAACTAAAGGAGACAGAAAATGAATACAGAAAACGCAGTAACCTTCTGGGGAGTCAACAACGGACTTCTACAAAACCTAGTTCCACTTGAGAATCGTATCAACGGAACCATCAGAGCAACACAAGTCCAGCGCACGCTAGACGGCAACCTTCGCAGTAAGTTCGTAGCATCACGCCGTGTGACCATTGAGGACAAGGAACTAGTCGCACAACTCAAACCACTACTTGCGGAGAAGACAGAGTTCGCAGTCAATGTAATGGGCGTATTCACATCTACACCTGTAGAGAAGAAAGACCCAAAGACAGGACAGAAAATCGTGAACTGGTATGACAACTATGTCATAACAGAAATCAAGGTTCTATCCTAACCTCACAAACCAGCAGGGTGGGGGCTTCGGCTCTCACCCTGCTGTCTTTTTTTGACACCCCGTCGCAACTACCGCAGAGAGACCCGAGTCGGCTAACAATTTAGGAGACAATAAATGTTTATAGATACAGGCACGCTATTGGCAATCATCATAGCGCAAGGTGCATCACTAGCAATGATGCTGATTATGTTCCGCTCTGCCTACAAGTGGGAGCAGGCATACCACAACACACAGAGAGTTTTAAAACAAGAACGAGTAGCAAGGAACTACAATGGCAACAACTAACAGCCAACGCAAGAACGGCAAAGCCTGGAAGAAACGCCCCAAAGTTCAGAAGAAAACTGGCAAGACTGTCGGCGGATACAGCCTAGCCAAGTTAGATATCCGCAAGAAGAAGAGAAACAAATGAAGACTGTGTATGCCACGCGCCGCTGTCCCGTCTGCCAAAAGGGCGGGACTATTATGGTGGACGAAAGCGAGTTACTCACCTACCTCAGAGGTGAGTATGTTCAAACTGCATTCAAGTCCTTGACTATCCCACTAAGAGAGCAGATAATTAGTGGTGTTCACCCCGACTGCTGGTTAGAACTATGGGGAGAAGAACGAGTCAACGAAAACTTAGGAGACTACAGTGACACAAACGACTGACAAATACTTCAAAGCAGAATGCCAGAAGTGTGGCATTCCACTAGTAATTCCAACAGCAGACAGCAACGAGTGGAACTACTACCTCTGCCAGACCTGCGCCTTTGCAAAGGTAGGTGCGTAATGTCCGAAGCATCAATAGATGTAATAGCAGAAGTTGTTGAAACATTTTACCCAGGTCAAGCAGCAGGCAATGACCAATTCTTATGGGACCTACACATCAGATGGTTTGGGCAAGACCAAATACTCACAGGATATACCACGCCAGGTCAAGCAGTAGATGAATTAGAAAGAACATATCCAAGTATGTCAATAAGGATAGAACTTATCCCCCTAAAAGAAAGTGCGGTAGCCAATGCGTGATGCAGACTATCTAAAGAACCTAGGGGAGATAGCCAAGTGGCTTGACTCTCTGATATCAGAAGTCAATCACATCAACGAGACAGTAGAAGACTTGATAGCCAACGCTCCAGTATCTGTTGAAGCGTGGGATAAAGTAGGCAACCAAATCTGGAACCGATAGGAGTATGATTCGTGTATGAACTTGACATACCGCACATCTCAACACTCATCACCTGGCTATACCTCATTGGCATTGGGTATTGCCTATACAGAGGGGCTACTAAATGAAACACAAATTAGCAGCGCTATTCAGTTGGCTTGTGACGCTTTCATCAGCAGTATTTCCAGCGCAGTCGTCAGCAACAGCAGACAACAGCGAGTCAATCAGCAACGACAAGCCGACAGCCAGACACAAGTCCGAGATACGATGGACGAAATCCTTGAGCAAATACTATGCGAAGGCACTCATCTCAGCACAGTATGAACATTGGGGTATATCAGAATTCCGTGCACTAAAGAAACTTTGGGGCAAGGAATCTGCGTGGGACCATACAGCAGAGAATCCTAAGTCATCTGCCTTTGGCATACCGCAGTTACTTAAGATGAAACCTACAACGCCAGCCCCGGAGCAGATTGCCCGGGGGCTGGCTTACATACAGCACCGCTACGGCAAACCATCAGTTGCTTGGGCACACTGGCGCAAGCACGGCTGGTACTAACCAAGAAATAAAGGAGACACAATGGCAAGACGCAATCAAGGCATCAATGTCAAAGTGCCAAGGGCTAAAGTTATCAAAGCCCTTGAGCAGGCATTGGTTAAGTTAGAAACAAATCACAAAAATCAAGATGCTAATGAGGCTAAGCATAAAGCAGCATTAGACCGCTGGCAAAAACAACTAATCAAACTAGCATCAGCAAAGTTTGCTAAAGCAGAAAATGTACGAGTCAATGTTCGCTGGAACAATACAATTAACATTGACTTTGATTTACCTGCTGGTGTAATTAAATTACCTGAAGAACCTAGTCGTGACTTTGAAGTATTACCTGACTGGCAATACAAAGATAACAAAGAAGAGATTGAGAATGCTATCCGCGTTCTTAAGATGTGCGATGATGAACTCATCAGCACTGCAACCTATGGCGGCATCACCAAGTATCTATAAGGAGACAGTAAATGAAGATAACCCACAAGCCTCTAATCTTAGAGACAGTAATCAATGAAGATACAAACACAATGGATGTCTCACGCATCCAGGCTATGACAGAAGAACAGCGTGTTGAGTTCTTCAGCCAAGCAGCAAGCAGCCTTCTTAGTCAACTACTAGTTAACATAAATGAAGGTAATACCTGGGCAGTACTACAAGTAAAGGAGACAGAATGACGGCCGCATTAACAGCCGTTCCCAAGAAAAACCTATCCAACTGGCTCAAATCAGGCAGCGCAGTTACGGCCACATCAGCATCTGATGTAGCCAGACAAGCAGGTCTTGACTGGTCAGTATCACTACACCCTATGACAGCATCATATGTAATACCAGGTGCAGGTCAGCCAATATCAATTCCAGTTCGCAACAAACAAGCAGTCATCAAAACTACTCCCTTCGGCCAGGTAACTAGCATCGGTGTAGTCGGCAACCGCTATCAGATATTCCAGAATGGTGAGATATTCTCAGCGCTAGATACTCTGATTGATTCAGGTGAGGCTCGCTATGCAGCAGCAGGCGAGTATGAAGACGGCGCTAAAGTATGGATGTTGCTACAACTACCTAACGAAATCAATGTAGCCAATGACCCACACGCAGCCTTCATCCTGGCTAGAACCAGCCACGATGGCAGCAGTTCGGTCATCATCAAGCCAATCATTGAGCGCTTGTTCTGTTCTAATCAGATTAACAAAATCTTTAGGAACAATAACAAGTTTACCTACACTCTCAAGCACACATCTAACGGCAAACTAGATGTCGCTCAGATACGCCACATACTAGGGCTAACCTATGAAAATGTGCAGATGTATTCTGATATAGCAAACCACTTGCTAACCAAAGAGGCTAGCCGTGAGCACGCTCTTAACTATTTCAAGAAAGTCTTTCCGCTACCTACCACAGTAGAAGATAAGCCATTGCATCTTCTATCCGTGGGTGAGAAGATGCAACTAACTCGTGCCAACAAAGCAAGGCACGCGGCTATGAACATCTTCACCAACAGCCCAACACAAGAGAACATCCGTGATACGGAGTTCGGCTTGTGGCAAGCAGTCGTTGAATATGCAGACCATAACGCTGAAGCAAACACCAAGCCTGGTCTCAGGGCTATGGCTGGTCGTTCAGATGGTCTAAAACTACGAGCACTAGAACTACTAACAGTATAAGGAGACTGACAGTGGAACTAATCTATACAGATAAAGACGGTAACCAAACAAAGTTCACACAAGATATGGTGACAGCCGCTCTTGATGAGCGTGCTGAACTACGCAGTAAATTAGAAACCAAAGACAATCAGTACTATACAATGGCTACCGAAAAGGCTAGCATCAGACATAAGGTCTTTGAATTTTTCAATGACCGCTATGATTCAGGTGAGTCAAAGATTACCTGCACAGTAGATGATGTTAATGAATTGTTAGAGTCAATTGGTGCTGGCAAACTTAAGTCCTTGTTCACCGTAATAGGTACTATCAACTTTGAAATAACAGACATTGAGGCTGACTCAGAGGATGATGCCAGAGATGCAGTTGAAAACTATCTCACTGCAGAGTACAGCGGTGAAGGTGACCTTAATGACTGGTCTGTTGAGGTAGAAAGCGTAGAGCAGCAGTAACACGCCGACTTGAATGGTGCCAGGTTTTCTTTCATTTTTCCTGGTACTATTCTCCGACGAGAGTGGGCTGGTTTTTGACTCGTCTCCTTATCCAGCCCACCCTCATAACAAGGAGACGCTTAGGGACAAATGCGAGTAGAGATTGAGCGCGACCGTTATGGTCGCCCACTAGTTAAGCCACCTAAAGGTGGCAAACCAGTTGCCTACACCAGGGCTACCACAATAGCCAACAGTCTGGACGACCCAGCAGCATTGACCGCTTGGAAAATGCGGATGGCAGCCATAGGTTTATCTGTGCGCAGTGACTTGCTACTAGCAATCAACGCAGCACAAGACGACAAGATGGCTATCAACAAATACATAGAAGATGCTATGGAAGTAGCAGGCGCAAGCCGTGCAGCAACCATTGGCACAGCCCTGCATACCTACGCAGAGAAACTAGATTTGGGACAGGAACTTGGACCTATCCCAGACGAATGGGCCGGAGACATCCGAGCCTATGAGTCAGCAACAAAAAAACTAAATAAGATTTACATAGAACAATTCTGCGTGCTAGACAAATACAAGATTGCTGGCACACCAGACAGACTTGTTGAATACAATGGCGAGTTGTTCATTGCAGATATAAAGACAGGTCGGATAGACCACCCTAATAACATAGCAATTCAGTTAGCAATATACGCATACGGCTCCCCGTATGATATTGCTACGGGTAGCCGTGGCTCTTGGGGTAATGTCAACCAAGAGAAAGCAATCATTATCCATCTTCCTGCAGGCACAGGCTTGTGCAAACTAGTCTGGATTGACATCGCAGAAGGGTGGAAGGGATTACAATTCGCTATGAAAGTCAGACAGTGGCGAGACAAGAAAGGTCTCATCACTCCAATCCCAGAGCAAGGAGAAGATAGTGTCATCAACTGAGGCACCAATCAGTATCACAGTTAAATCAGCAGCAGGTAGTTTGATTACCGTCCGCGCAGAAACAGGAGCGCAACTAGATAACCTTGTAGTTGATGCGTTGGAAGCAATCAAGTCTGCCGTCACAGAACTAGAGAGCGCATCAAAAAACTTACATAGCCCAACAGCAATGACACCAGCACAGGTGGCAGCCAGTTTGGGCGCAAGTATTATCAACACAGAAGTTCGTGAGACAGGGAATACATATCTGGCTCAGGAATATTCAGCACCAGAAACATCAGCACCATCAATCGGTGGTCGGGCTTGCCCTCACGGTAAGATGACAGCGATTCAGGGAACAGGTAAAGACGGTCGTATGTATCGTGGTTACTTCTGCCCTGCACCCAAGGGTGCATTTGATAAGTGCAAGAATGTTTATGCCAGAGTTGGCACACCAGAGTGGAACACATTCGTACCAGACCAGGTTAAGTAATGTGGATTTGCAAAGTAATTGGACACGTTTATTGGAGTTCACTTATCAACGGAAAAATCTATTGCACTAGATGTGGTAAAGAGGTAGAACTTGAGAACTCTAAAACGTAGCATTAGCAAAGCAGAGGTGGGGGGAGAACCATTGCCCCCCGCTTTTGCGGCATTTGAACGAGCAGGAATTATCCTGCGCCGTGCAGAAATCACAATGATTGCTGGCACTCCTGGTGCTGGTAAGTCATCAGTTGCACTGGCAATCGCAGCCAGAGCCAAGGTTCCTACGCTGTACTTCAGCGCAGATACTAATGCTCACACTATGGCTATGCGATTAGTTGCAATGTCTAGCCGTATCTCACAGCAAGCAGCAGAGCAATTGCTTAAGAAAGAACCAGAGAAAGCAGAAGAAGTATTGGTTATCAACAACCATCTCTTCTGGTCCTTTGAGTCTACGCCTACTCTAAAAGATTTAGATGATGAGGTGTCAGCATTTGAAACTGTATGGGGCAGAAGCCCTACGCTTATTGTTGTAGATAACCTAATGGACATAGCAATGGATGGCCACGAAGAGTTCCAAGGTATGCGAGCAGCAATGAAAGAGTTGAAGTACCTTGCAAGAGATACCAACTCAGCCGTGCTTGTCTTGCACCATACCAAGGAAGGCTTTGAGGGCTATCCTTGTCAGCCACGGTCAGCCATTCAGGGTCTGGTCAACCAGATACCAGCAATGGTTCTGACTATCGGGCAGATGAAACAAGGTGACGAGACCTATCTCTGCGTAGCCCCAGTCAAAAACAGATACGGGCGAGCAGACCAGACAGGTAACAACTATGTAAGTCTTGCCTTTAATCCAGACAATATGTACCTGGATGATGTCCAGGTCAAGTATATGCAGGAGCCGATGTATGGAAACTAAAGTATGGGACAGCACTTATTCACAAGCAGACATTGAAGTACTAATAGGTAGAGCACTCACAGAAGGTGAGTGGAATATAGTTGTTGATGAGTTGTATAACAATGACGACTTGTATAATCAAATCAGTACCAAGATATATGAGATAGCAAGGGACGCAATAGGACTTGAGTAATCCAGCCAAACGCAAGGGCAGCCAAGCAGAACGAGATGTTGTTGCTTGGTTAAAAGCCAATGGTTACAAGTATGCAGACCGCAGACTCGCAGGAGCAACCTTAGACAAAGGCGATATAAGCGGTGTGCCAGGTGTAACTATTGAGATTAAGAACCACGCAAAGATGGACCTTGCAGGTTGGACAGCAGAGTTAGAAGTAGAAATGAAAAACGATAGTGCTTGGACTGGAGTAGTTATACACAAACGAAAAGGGAAAGGAGATGTAGGCGAGTGGTATGCCACGATGCCAGCGAGTGTCTGGTTAGCACTGCTTAAACAAGCAGATGGAAAAACATAGCATTGAAGATTACTTACTTTATGTAGGCGCCACCCTGCCTGCGAGAGGCAGTGGTTGGCGCAAGATTAGATGCCCGTTCCACGGAGATAAACACGCATCAGCAGGTGTCAACTTTGATGAGAACAGATTTAAATGCCACGGCTGTGGAGTCGGTGGCGATGTATACGACTTGATTATGTATAAGGAAGGAGGTAACTATCGTGAGGCTGTCAAATTCGCAGAGACAATTTCTCCTACAGGCAACACAACAATACGCCCAGCACATTCACCTAGCCGCAGACTATCTGGCAACGCGGGGTCTGTCGGTAGACGAAGCCAAGAAGTTTCATTTGGGAGTAGTGGACAATCCATTACCAGGTCACGAAGGCTACAAGGGTAAGTTAGTAATCCCCTACACCACCCCGTCAGGCGTCGTTGACCTGCGGTTTCGTTCAATCCACGGGGAGGACCCCAAGTACATCGGCCTGCCAGGAGCCAAGACAACTATGTTCAACGCTCAGGCAGTCCTAACAGCAGACCAATACATCTGCGTCACCGAAGGTGAGATTGACTGCATCACAGTAGCAGCCAAAGGTAATCACCCAGCCGTAGGTATACCTGGTGCTAACAACTGGAAGCCTTACTACAGCAAGATACTAGACGACTTTGATGTCGTCATTGTTCTAGCAGATGGTGATGCACCTGGCTTAGAGTTCGGCAAGAAGATAAGCCGAGAGTTAGGCAATGTAAACATAGTTCAAATGCCAGAAGGGCACGATGTCAATAGCATTGTTATACAAGAAGGAGTTGAGTTTCTGAATGACAAAATCAGAAAATGCTTGGGAGGATGAACCGGAAGATACAGTATGGGATTACATCAAAGATAACCCACTGATGCTAGGGCTACCCCTATCAGAGACCAAAGGTATAGACCTACTCTCAGCACTAAAAGATATTTACGAAGCCAACAAACGAGACAGACAAGCAGCCCAGATGCTGCTCACCCTACTAGCCAATGTCTTAGTAGCAGCAGTTCAAGGTGATGGCGAAGAGGTAGTGGAAGAAGTATTAATACAAGATGCAATGCTAGAGTTTGACGAGAAGTTAAGAGAGGTGCTGGATGAAGGACATTAAAGACCTAGATGAAATCCTCACGGAACTAAAAATTACTATGGTTCGCAAGCACCAGGATTATGGGCCATACAACATAGCCAATGCTCCAGGCGGTGCAATGAATGGGCTAATCATTAGGATGCACGACAAGTTAGAACGGTTGCAAAGTCTTTACTATAAAAAGAACGACACGCCGAACTATGAATCTATTGAAGATACCCTAATTGATTTGGCCAACTATGCTATAATAGGACTATTAGTGCAAAGAGGACAATGGGAAGGCACAGGTGGAGGCGGAGTATCTAAACGAGTATGACACCCTAGTGGCGTCACTCTCCATTGAGTATCACAGGAAGTACCCAATGGTTGAGGCTCTGGATATACAGCAGATTCTCTGGATGTGGTTCATCACCCACCCCACAAAGTATGTTGAGTGGTCTCAGTTAGACCGCAAGGATATGGACAAGTTGATAGCAAAGTCCCTGCGCAATGCTGCTATCAAGTTTTGTGAGAAAGAGAAAGCCAAGGCAGTTGGCTACGAGTTGCTAGATATCTACTACTACGACTCCTCAGTAGTAGAAGCCTTCCTGCCCAGCATAATTGCAGAGTCATACGAGATACCTACCAAGATTAAAGACCTGAACTTTAAGTTCAACAAGTCAGAACCCAGCAATGACGGCAACAACTGGCTAGTTCTACGGTCAGATATAGCCAATGCTTTCTTCAAACTAACAGAGGCTAAACAGAATGTCCTTCGGGTCAGATTCAGCACAGACAACAGCGAGTGGAGCCTGGTAGCAAAGGACCTTAAGACAACAGTAGATGGCGCAAGAATGAAAGTTCAGCGTGCTATCAATTCATTAATTAGAAATCTAGGCGGATGGAGACCATACCCTGATGAAGATGTACAACAAATGGAACAGGACGATGACGGAGAGTAAAGACATCCGTGAGTTGCTTCGTCGGGTAGACTACAGCAAGGCAATGGACCTGCGGGATACACCGATAGGTGACATCTGCGTATGTGGCTGTGAGGTATTCGTAATGTTAGGTGGATTTATGGACGGCGAAGTTTCTTTTTATTTCCTAGATGGTGAGTGCGCATCCTGCGGAAGTATGGTCACACTACCCACACCAAAGGAGGAAGACGATGCCTGTCTATGAATTCTCCTGCCCAGCCTGCAATGTAATAATTGAACAAGAGTTTTCTGTATACGTAGACCACATAATCAACTGCGGTAATTGTGGTATCCGTATGGAGAAAAAGTTTTCCCCAAACCCAGTCCACTTCAAAGGCACTGGCTTCTACAAGACAGGTGGCTAATGACACTAGAACCTATACGCCAAGTAGCAGGTGACGGCAAGCGTGAGAAGATTGCAGCCCAGGCTTTAGAGCAATACTTTCAGGGCTGGAAGTTATACGGCACACCACGCTTTTACTTCTCAGACTTTCACATCTGCCTACAATGGGGCAACGGTAGGGAGAACTACATCGGAGACCTAGAAGTCAAGTGGCTCAAGACAGATAGCAGCAAGCCAGCCATCTTTCCATTCAACAAACTACAGCAGATGATGATTGCTCCACCATACACAGACAACGAACATTCCTATCACCGCATCTGCTTCAGATACTCAGACGGTATCAGTGTGATACCAGTCAGCCTACTAGCCGGAACAGAACCAGTCTTTCATACCAGATGGGACACTAAGGAGCGGGACCTGGTAGTCTTTTACAATGCTAGGGAATACCCAGAGTACTGGCACAACTTGGTAATAAACGAATGAAAGAACAACAACTATTTGATTACATCAAACAAAATATGTATAAAGATTTAGTCAAATCTATTGGGGTGTATGATACTTTTGACTGCACCTCAGAGGAACATAACCTGTATATAGAATTAAAGTGTAGGTACAAACACTACCCTGAACTCTTAATAGAGAAGTCTAAATATGACCGACTAAAAACCCAGGCTCAGGTCCAGGCTATGATTCCCTTATACATAAACTCAACCCCGGAAGGTCTATGGTCATTCAATCTAAACCAGATAGCAGAACCTACCTGGAGCAACAGACCAATGCCAGCCACTACAGAATTTACCAACACGGAAAAGGTCATCAAGACCGTTGGCTTTCTAGATTTGCTAGAAGGTACTAAGATATAACTAAGTTTCTGCTCGGAAGGGGAAGCCAGCAGAAAGCAGAAAAGACCCCTCTACCTATATCGGACTAGGTAAAGGGGTCTATTCGTGTCTTAAATCGCCTTATACGGCCTTTAAAAGGCTACTCAGCGCCACGTCCAAACTGCGTGGCAGATGGGTCTAGCCACTTCAGGACAGGTCCAAGGAAGCCAGCAAGCGCTGCGGTCCCAAGAACTTTAACATCAGTCTCACCAGCAAGGTAGAGTGCAATAGCAGCGGCTGCTGCGGCACGGAACCAGGTCAGGGATACTTGCTTTAGTGTTTCCATTAGGTTGCCTTTCGTGTTATCTCAAACGTGTGCACCTTACAACAGGTACATATCGCCTTTGTTTCAGGTAGCAGGATAGCATCTTTTGCCACCTTCTTCTTAGGCTTAGGCTGCAGACTCGCCACAACCTGATTGAGAACTTTGGGTTGATTCAGC
>Ga0196901_1000203_pt1 | contig 32474 bp, 30 predicted proteins | sample CB_VirMetaG_FD_169099 | JGI IMG/M metagenome (GOLD analysis project Ga0196901, IMG submission 169099) | Freshwater to marine saline gradient viral communities from Chesapeake Bay - CB_1504_1 Viral MetaG (v3) (version 3) | ecosystem: Environmental > Aquatic > Marine > Coastal | place: USA... | reverse complement strand
CACCAACATTCTGCACATGGGAATTTAACCGATACGAAGAAGGCGGAAGTCTAAAACCCTATATAGGTTTTGAATGTACTTCTCAAGAATTAATCCCTGAAAACGGAGAAGTTATAACGGACTTTAGCTCTTGGACGAATGAATACGCCACAACAGAAGAAATATAACTATGGCAATTAAACTAGGAAGCACAGATATAAACTCTGTTAATTTAGGTAGTATAAACTTGAATAGGATATACTCAGGATTAGATGTTGTTTTTGGAGGAGCTTTTTCGCCATTAGACCTAAATCCATTCGTTTGGACAGCTCCTCGATTAGCTGTTACTGAATCTAGTGGAAAGGTTAGCGCGTTACCAGACATTAGCGGAAATGGCAACGATCTTACGCAGTTAGTGGGAGGTTCACAACCTATATATAATGGATCTAACCTTAGTTTTAACGCTGTACCTACGGTTGATTTAAACGGCACATCTCACTTTTTAAGAAACTCAGCACTTAGTTCAGGATTAGGAACATCAACCATTTTTTTAGTTTACAAGGTCAATTCATTTGTGTTATCAGGAGATCAGGTATTCGGTACAGAAAACATAAATGACAAGCGACTGTTTTACGGAACAGGTGGGTTTTTAGAAGGTGTGGTAAGAAACGGAAGTGGTTCACAAGGATTAACTGGAATTATCGGTGGAGGCATTGCAATTGGGGATGTGGGTATAATAATGATGCAATTCGAAGGAACAGCGTTAAGAGTGAAAGTGAATAATAATCCAATCAATGAAAATTTATCATTTGGCACAAACTCAGTCACGAATCAAATATCGATAGGTTATTCTATCGGCTTAAACTCTAGGTTTCTTAATATGGATTTTGCAGAACTAATCATTGCAAATTCTGCATTAAGTAGTGATAATATTACTAAGACTATGGACTATTTAAATGAGATATATGCTGTATGGTAGCGAAGTATAAAATAGTAACACTAACAGAATTTAATTTGATTGAGCAGGCTATTTGTGCAGGTGAGAACATACCTCGAATTGATGCTAATGGATATAAAATTGAAAGCTATTTAGGCGAACCAGTAAACCACAAGCACCCAACACTAGACCAGTATAGAATAATGCAAGATGAAGTGACTGAAAAGTATTGTAGTGGATTTATAACTTTAGATGAAACATGGTTTACACCCGAAGAAATATAACCATACTGTAATCTACAAAATATAGATAAGCAGCCATCCTATTTTTGCTAACGTAATAAGCAAAAAATGGCAATATCTATAAAACTTAAAAGAAGTAACTCCTCAGCAGTAGGAAATGTATTTCTTGTAACTGCGGCTTCCGGTGATACAGGTAAACTTCAGATTCAATATAATGGATCCGATATTTACAATAACTTATCAGGAATTACCTCTGACATTTTATCTGGTGCATCTAATACGGACATATACATCCCATTAGATGTAAACGGAGAAATTCCAAAAGGAGAATACTATTTTAACTTTGTAGCATCTGCTGGAGACAGCGATACAGAAATAATCAATTTTCAAGTAGACAGTATAAACCCTGTAATAACACCGGACATTGATATTTACGCCCCCAGCTACTTAGCACTAGATGACACATCATATACTGTAGACAATGGAACAGTATCTGCCGCATCTAGGACTATGACTGTTATATATCCTTCAGGAAGCCTACAGTCTAATTTAACTACTAGCCAGTCAAACGTCACTACATCAATGTACATCAGTACAAGCAATGTGTGGACAGGGGCCATTCAAGCTCAGACTACTTACGACATAACCTACACAATTGCAACAACAATTCTAGGTGCAACAACATACGCATCATTTAGTTATCAAGAACTTGGTTCAGGATACAATAGTGAGATAATCTCTCCAGACAATCTATTGTGCGATGTATACGCTTGTATAGAGGCACTACGAGTAAAGGTTTTAAATGCGGAATCAAAAAGAAGATCAGACTATGCTTCATTACTTTCTGATTATCAATATGTTGGGGCTTTAGCAGTACAGTTTAGAGAAGCGGTAGTAAGCGGTAATACGGAATCTCTAGAGGAAATTTTAGCTAAGATTAAGAGTATTACAAATTGTAATGGTGCTTGCTCTCTTAACCCATCATCCCCATCTATAAAGATATACGGGATAAATGGCGCACCACAAGATACCTTCACACTCACAACATCAGGTTCATCAGGTGCAGCTACATTCTCAGGAAATATTTTAAATATTCCAATATACTCAGGGGGTGGAGGAGGAACTTTGACAGAGGTAACAGGAGTATCTCCTATTTCAGTAGCTAGTGGTACAACAACCCCACAGATAAGCATAGAGCAAGTAGACGAAACAACTGACGGATATTTATCTAAAGAAAACTTTGCTATTTTCGATGGAAAACAAGAGAATCTTGTAAGCGGAACGAACATAAAAACAGTTAACAGTACTACTTTATTAGGGTCTGGAGATGTTTCTGTAGGTGTTACAAGTGTAACAGGAACTTCTCCTATATCTTCTACTGGAGGGGCTACGCCCGACATCAGTATGCTAGCAGCCACTGCAAGCAGAGATGGATACCTTTCATCTACTGACTGGGGTACATTTAACAACAAGCAAGATTCACAAGGATATAAACTAATATCTACAGGCACTTACAATATACCCGAAATAGAAAAGAACTACTTTTTCGAAGTTTCTGTAATATCTAACTTGCGTTTAGACCCTACATTTACATCTACATGGGCTATAGGAACAGAGATAGAGGTACTAACCAGAGTTTCTGGAACAGCTGTGGAGTTAGTAGGCGGTATGCTTGCTTATGGAGTGGACTACCCTTCAGGGTCAAACTTCTTAGAGTTGCTAGGAAACTATATAGGGGTTAGGCTTAAGAAAACATCCTCTGCAACTTGGTTAATAGTAAATCTACATTAATAGTATATGTTAATAGACAAAATATATAAAGCAGTACAGCAACTATCTAATAAGGATCAGGTAAGTGGGATACTTTCCCCAGCAGAATTTAATAGATACCTAGAGTTTGCTCAAAGAGATTATATAGAAGAAAACTATAATCGCCTTGACGGAATGGGTTACGGGAGTACTTTGGATAATTCAGATGCCCTATCCCCAATAAAGAAATCAGGCTCAATAACAATATTAAATGGCAAAGCTGCGAAACCTTCAGACTATCTTCATTATAGTCACGCTTACAGTAATTATATATTTAAAGGTAGTGGTAGAGTTTCTCCAATCGAGATTGTTAGGGATGACGAATGGGCTGAAAGGCTTGCTTCGGAGGTAAATAGGCCAACTAGAATGTTCCCTATAATGAGACACATTGGAAATAGTTTTGAGGTATACCCCGCAGAGATTAGCAATATCACACTGACTTACTTAAAAGTACCAGCACAGCCGTGGTGGAACTACACATTGTCCGGAAGTACGCCAACATTTGTTGAATCGGGGGGAGTAACTACAAACCCCAACAGTGGAGTAACCGCAGGTAACAGCACAGACATAGAGGTACAGGCTTTTGAAGACTTAGTATTTAAAATTTGCAAGTATATGGGTATTGAGTTACGAGAACAAGACTTATACCAATATAGTAGCGCAGAACAACAACAACAATAATGGGTAGCACAATATATAGAATCGGAGAGCAAGTACAAAAGCTATATGGTCAAAAAGTTGTAGGAAGTAAGATTACAAGACAAGAAGCAATACTTGCTACAGGGCAAGCCACTAATAAAGTACTGAGAGAGCTTATTTGGAGAAATAAGTCAGAAGGGATTGAAACTATACCTTACGACTGTTTTAGAGAGTACTACCTAAATATCTCATTTGACACAAGAAAAAGAAAGTGGTACGCTGTCCTACCTATTAGGACTTTAGAGTCTTTACACAATAACGCTGGGATATACCATGTTGCTCCTGGAAACTGTATAGATGAGCTTATGATCCCACTTGACAGTGGATTTAACTCAATGTTCAGGGGTCTAGACTCATACGGGCTAGAGGGCCAATTAGGTTACATTCCTGAGAGAGATAGAATTTACATACAAGGAGCGGACTTTGATCAAGACTTCGAGTTATTTGTAAGACTTATTCCTGATGCAACTAGCCTACAGCCAGATGATTATATGCCAGCACCTGCTGACCTAGAGTACGAAATTATACAATTAGCATTACAACTATTAGGGGTTCAAATGCAAGCCCCAAAAGATATTCAAACAGATAATAGATGACAAGCTATACGTTAGATTCAATTGTAAGAGAGTATTTAATCATGCAGGGCAAAGATGCTATGCACGAATACCCTCGTACATTACAAGCAGCCATATCAACTCTAAAAGACTTGAACTATGATGTTTCCGGAGTACCTAAAGTAGTTTCACTTGAGATAACTGACTCTACTAGAGCCGTACTCCCGCAAGATGTAGTTCGAGTAATTAGAATGGGATTCTCGAATCAAAATGGAGAGTTTGTAGAAATATTTTCTGACAACAAACTTATTATAGGTTTAGACGATAATACTATCTCCCATAAAGAATACGGATACCCGTCTGCTCCAAACACTGTGTCTGACATGGTTCGTAATGGAGAAGTGATTGGTAGACAATACGGCAACGTAGGTGGAAGTGCATATAAATTTAGAATGGATTGGGACAGAGGACTAGTTGAGTTTTCTTCTAATGTATCTGGTGACGTAATATTAGAGTATCTAAGCGACCCAAGTAAGGTCGGTGCGCAATATGAAGTGCATCCGTTCTTGGTGGACGCTATACAGCTAGGATTGCACCACAGGCTAATGAAGTTTAAGAGAAGCTATGCCCCACAAGAGAAACAGATAGCATTCAGTGACTACTTAAATGCAAAGCACCACGCTAAGGCTAGATTTGCTTCGGAGAGTTTAGGCAGTATGTACAATGCATCAAGAAAAACTATTAACCAGTCAATTAAGTACTAAATGCCGATTGAAAAGAGAAGTTTTGCTGCGGGGATGAATCAAGACCTTATGGAGTCATTACTCCAAGAGGGAATGTACCGCTATGCCCTAAACATTAGAAATGGTAACAGTGAGAAAGGTGCAGTTGGTGCTATAACAAATTCAGAGGGTAATAGATTAATATCACACACATTACCATCGGGTGCAAATAAAGTCATAGGGGCTTATGATGACGAAGCAAATGACAGGGTTATTTACATTATATATAATGATGAGGGTAACAATAGTATACTAGCGTATAACTATAAAGAGTCTGTTATAAATACAATTATAGCAGACACGGGAAACGTACTTGACCTAAACCCAAACTACCTTGTTACTGGTATAGATGTAATATCTGGAGACGATACATCTTATCTATTATTTACAGACAATTGGGGTGAACCTAAGAACATAAATATAGATCAGGGTATCCGAACATACGACACTAACACAAGCAGTGGTATTTTTACATATAAGAAGTACTACGGAGACTTTGATGCTACTACACCTGTACAAGTTGCACAGGGTAATGTGTACTACAGAAATATAGTTATATACGACCATTCTGCGGGAACACCTACTACACATAGAGTTTATTACCGTGCAAATGTAACTACGTCACAAGACCCCACTATATCTACCCTATATAGAAATCCTCAATCGGATTGGGACTTTTGCCCATCGGGGTACATCTATGGCATACATACAGAGGAAAGTTTTACTAATATCGTAAAGCCGCACCTATCTACCCCTATAGTTAATTACTCTACTACAGGAGCTAGTTATAATTACTTAGAGGGAAATCTATATCAATTTAAAGTTAAGTACATAAAGCCTGACGGAAGAGAAAGCTCTTGGAGTCCCGTAACAAAATTTATATCTACCCCTACGCAAATAGATAGTCTTATAAACATACAGACCTATAATAATGCACGTCTGTTATTTAACGCTATAGAATGTTATATTGATGTTCCAGATGCAAGTATTTATAAAAGCATAAGTGTTGCAATAAGAAGAGTATTGAATGACGATTCTCCAGGTGATTGGAATTTAGCTATAAAAATACCTACAATAGATAGCAGTAACTATAGTTATAATGGAAAGTTACAATTAAAATACAGCTTCGATGGCAGTAAGGCATTAATGCCTTTAGATACAAATGAGTCAAGCCAGTTAATGTCTTGGATTCCAACAAAAGCACAAGCACAAGCTATTACATCTAAGAATAGAATACTTTACTCTAACTTCACAGAGGGTAAGCCATACACCTTAGATGGCGAAAGGGACATAAACCAAAAACCTCCCGAAGTAGAATTTTTTGAAAGGGGCAACCCATACAACACTGCTTCAGATAGTATAGATATGTATTACAATACATCATCTGCAATAAGCGGGTTTCTTGTTTATGAAGAGACAGACTTTGGATCATCTACAATTAGACAAGCTGACCCATCAAGAATTGGGATAGCCTTTAAGTTCCCATCAACAGTACAGGCTGGAGTTATTTACACTATAAATTTAGCTGCAAGAGCTGTAGTACTTTATACAGGAGACACTTATTCAACCGGTACAGATTTTTCTTCTGAAATAAATATATTAGCAGAATCTTCATCTGTATCCGCACTAATAAATAAATTTGTATCTAGGATAAATCAAGGTTCCGATTTTTATGCGAGTACTTTAGACGCTTACAGGAAAGTAGGTAATGAGTATAATGTATTTTCAGGACAACTAGAAGTAAACGCGCATCTATTTTCCGCAACCTACCAAATATCAGGGGGAGACAGTTATTTAGTAGTTGATACAATACCAGAAATAACTTACCCTGGCCCAGATAGCGGAACTTGGAAAGTATTTAGCGTAATATTTTTTGTGCCCACAACTTCAGTTGGCGTAACTGTAAATTTAATCCAGTCATTTAAAAGAGGGAGCCAGCAGACATTTGCACTATCTTACAGCGATGATTACGGTAGAATAACTACTGCAATAGAACACCCATCATTATCTACTTATAATCCATGGTGGAAAGACTTGCAAGCATCAGCAGGTACTACATTTGCAGATATAGGTCAAAGATACGCAAGGATAAATGTTAGCCACGATGCGCCATCTTGGGCTACAAAATACCACATACTTAAAACAAACTCAAACGGAATAAATAATTTTGTGTCATTCCCCTTAAGTAGGGTTACGGGCCTACCTAAATTATCAAATGGGTCAGAAAACCCACTAGACACAAAGTACTTTTACAGAGGATTTATAAGAAGAGACGTAAGTAACGTAGACTCAGCAGATACAGCTCAAACACTTACTTATGATTCAATAGATAATACAGAGTTAATCTATATCCCTTTAAGCTCTCTTCAAAACTCCCTAGTTGGGTATACAAATCTGAATGAATGTCCCTTAGCTTATGATTATAGTCAAGGAGATAGAATAAGATTGTGCTATTACCTATTATCCTCTGCCCCGCATATACCTACATCCCCTTCTCAGTACTATACCTCAGAGGCAGATGCAGAAATACTGTTTTATGACGCAGAACTAAATGCTATTGCGATTAGACCCAACGACTTACCTCTTAGTTTAGTGGGTACTGGTGGGGTATTTGCTAAAGCAAATGAAGCAGGTAATGGTGGAGAAGCCGCTATACGTGGATTACTTTGTGAGATATACTCCCCAACAAGAGAAAAAACAGTGGACTTCTACTACGAGATGTACACAGGGGCAATCAGCGCAGATACAGCAAATAGTAGATACTATCACGTAGGTAACATACAGACACAAAACTCAGCACAATCAGCTACAATAGAACTAACTAACGGAGATTGTTTTATTAAGCCAAGGACTTACGTTTTTAAAGCAGATACCTCAAATCTAGCAGCCACTGCATCTTCAACTACATTTAACTATTTTGTAGAAGAATCTAACTTCTATGATAAAGTAGCATCTAAGACATGGGGTGCTGGAAGACCAAACAGAAGTGTTAAGTCCACATCTCAACAAGAGGACATTACAGGATTCTTAGGTGAGGTTCAAAGACCCACAACCATAAGATACTCGGAGCCGTTTCTACCTGATCAAGGTTACAATGGGCTTGGTACAATATATGACCTTAACTTTAAAGATGCGAACGGGGCATTAAAATCTATACAAAAACTTCACACTGAAGGAAGTAGAGTAATAGTGTTCCACGAAAACTCGACTGGGTTTGCAGAAAGCGATAGAGCAGTTGTAACTACCTTAGATGAGAATAACATGACCATTGGGGCTAACACACCTTTGTCTGACATCATGTACTACTCCACCCGCGCAGGAATAGGAACACACCCTGAATCATTTGCTTACAACAACAGTAGAAAATACTTTGTTGATGTAGACCAAGGACAGGTGTGTAGACTATCTCAAGATGGAGTAACTCCTATCTCTGACCAAGGAATGAACAAGTACTTCAAGGAAGTTTTCAGAGATATGATAAACTCCCCTAGACAAGACTTTGCTTACGGCTCTTATGACAAGAGAACAGAGGAGTACGTACTTACCCTGAAATGGCCTACTCAAGTAAATCGTACGGGTACTTTAGCAGCTACGGTAGTGTCCGAGTTTGGTATAGGAATTACATTGACTACAACTATCACAGGAATAGACCAATACGACTTGTATGAAAGTCAATCAGTAGAGATGTCTGTGCCTGAGATTATAGGTGGTAACTTCTACGGTTATTTGGACTTCACAGCATCTGTGTTAGATATTACAGGAGATGTGGTTAAGTTTTTAATGCCAGAAGATAAAAACGTAGCAAACATTGTAGAGGCTTTATTTAATGGTACTCCGGGGCTATTCCCTGCACCATTCTTAATATTCCCATACAAGGCTACTACATTGGCTTACTCTGAAAGACTTAAGTCTTGGAGTTCGTTCCATTCATGGATACCGGAACACATGGCAAGTGCAGGCTTAGAGTTTGTTAGCTTTAAAGCGGGGGAGTTGTGGATACACGATGATTATGCAAACCCACAAAAGTATTACGGAACAGAATACCCTGCTTACCTTGACCTAGTATCTAATCAGAACGGTGATCAAGTAAAGATTTGGAAAACTCTTGGAGTAAAGGCAACAACAGACGGAGATGTCATAGATGAGGCAGACTTCGAAGTTGCAATCGCAGCAACAGACACTACATCTTCTGCATATCCTATTGACGGAGGTGTTGAGGATTCAAGCGGTAAGATAAGTACTTGTGCTACCCCCGCTTACAAAGAGAATCAACTTTACTTTGACTATATGCGTACCGGAACAGGTACAACCTACTCTGACTTTATAGAAGGAGATAAGGTAAGAGGATATTGGCAGAAGACTAGGTTGGTTATCAAAGAAGGAACAAGCAAGATATACAAGATTATATCAACTAATTTCGATTACTTAATGTCCAATTATACAAGATAGTTGGCTATATAAAAACATATATTTGTAAATATTATGGCAGGATTAACATCATTAACACCCGTAGGTATGGCAGCTGGATTAGCTGGTGGTGCTGTGCAAGCAGGGCTAGGAATATACGGGGCCATTAAAGGCGCACAAGTAGCTAAACAAGCTGAACAAGACAGACTTGCAGCAAGAGAAGAGATAGCAAACACAAAATACGCTGACTACAATCAGATGTACTACGATGAACTCCAAAGAAGAGAAAGCGTAGGACTCCCACAAGAACAGATGATGGCTATGCAACAAGGTGCTGATAGAGCAGCTGGTGTAGGTCTGTCTGTATCTGATGACAGAAGAGGTGGTTTAGTTGGTATTGGTAGAGCAGCTTCAGGTTTAGCAAATGCCTACTCTCAAATTGGACTAGCGGATGTAGCTGCAAGACAGCAGAACGCACAGATGGTATTAGGGGAGATGGCTAATCGAGGTCAACAGACTTACGGAGAGGTACAACAACTTAACCAATACGATTTAGCAACAGCCCAACAAAGAAGAATAGAAGGTATACAGCAACAACAAGCCGGCTTACAATCTATTACTAGTGGCGTAGCAAATGCAGGAACATTCTTAGGTGGAACACAAGCTGCTGTAAATCCTTTTGGAGCAAGTAGCGCAAGCTTACCGTCATTGACTACACCTGTTCAACAACAGATGTCTACATTTACTCCAGGTTATGTACAGGCTAATCAGAACTTTACACAGCCAGCACTTAATTACAACTCCCCACAATCACTATCACAAAATTATAGTCCATTTGGGCCATCTCAAAGTATTTTTAGATAAATAATATTATGGCAGAATTAGCAAGTGTAGCACAGATAGGCGGGACAGCCAAATACAGTCCTATAACAAATACTTTAGGCGATCAAGCTGCTTTAGCTCAGAATCAAAGAAATTACCTAGAGTCTAAAGCAAAGAATGACGAGCAGAAGAAATTAGCGGAAGACTTAGCAAAAATAAATGCTCTTGGTCTTCCTAAGAATATTCAAGCAGATGTTCAAGCTAAAAGAGATGAACTTATAGAGAGAGTAAGAAACGGAGAGATTGATCCATACAACTACGACTTTTTAGCTGAGGCTAGAGGTGTTGCAGGGTATGGTGCTAAGGTTCAGAATGATTACAAGAATGCTATTACTGCTGCTGCATCAGAAGGTCAGATTATAGAGCAAGACGAGAATGGTAATTGGGTTAATAGAAAACAAGATTACAGAAATACCATATTAAACCCAGATTTAACAGTAGACGATTTATATAGCGCAGCCCCCAAATTTGGTAACATGACTGCTGCTGTTAAGTTGGATGACGAAGCTATGTTAAAATTTGTTACTGACTATAACAAGCTTGGGGCAGATGAGCAGGTAAAGCTATTTGGTTCAAACTACGGTATGTTGACTAAGCAGACAATTTCTAAATTATCCCCCACAGAATTTAAGGATCTATCAAATGCGATAGAAAACATGGGAGGTCTAGGATTCGCATCTACGTACGCAGATCTTAATTCTAGAGGACTTGCAGGAGGAAAGGGTTTTAACGATTGGAAGAGGCAGTACATCACAAACCTATTACCAGAAAGCCAGACAAAACAAGATTCGATAATTGATACACAAGCAGCAGCAAGAGAAAAAGCAGCAGCTACACAAGCTGCAAAAGATAAAACAGAGGGCTATAGTGTAAGCAGTTCTAAATTTGACATAAAAAACCCTACAGCGGGCTTAGATTTACCTGAACAAGATTATAAACAAAGTACTACAAGTCCTCAAAATGCACCAAGCAGTACAGATGTTACAGGATTAAACATTATAGGTGGTAAACCGTCTGAGACTACTGCTGACGATTTTTCAAAAGCTATACAAGACATAGGACTTAATACAGAAAATTCAAACAGATTTAGAATAAGTGCTAATAAAGCAGGTAAGGGGCTTCCAGAATATCAAGTTGCTGACCAAGATGGAAATGTTGTTACAGGAAAGCCATTATCTGTGATATTAGATGATTCTGGTAAGGGTGTATTAATTATGCAAGAAGCAGTAACTGAGTCTAAGTCTACTTCATCTGGAAAAGCAGATGAGGAAGGTGGTAAGACTACTACATCAACATCTACTAAAGGCGGTAGAGTTAAATATATACCAGTTACCCCTACACAGTCAAAAGATTTACAAGAGTTTTATAAAGTAGATTTTAAAATACAAGATGCAGCAAAACCTGCTATTAAGTTTGACGAAAACGCAAATGTAGTAATAGAGTAAAATGAAAGAGAAAAAATTAACACCAGAACAGGTAGAACAACTTAATAGTAATGCGGCTAAAATGCAAGAGGCAGGGTACTCTGCTGACGAAATAAAAAGCATGGCTTCTCAATACTTTGAAAAATTTGCAAGCGAGGAGGGCGAACCTGAAAATTTTACCAACGGCTCGCAAGAGCCACAAGAGCAGCCTACAAGCACTTCATCTCAACAGGTATCATCGGAGCCTTCTGTAAAGAGTGGAGAAGATGTAAATAAAACAGATCAGGAATTAGCAATAGATAAATTAGTACAAGATATATTATCTACTAAACCTGAATTTAAGCCAATACAAAAAGACGAAGAAGCACCCCCACTCGAACCTTTAGATGTAAGAAGGTCTGAGGAAGAAGCTGGGTTTGTAAAAGTAAAAGATGATTCTAGTTTTGAGGGAGTAGTAAGAAGAAAACTACAAGAGATACCGAAAGAAGATAAGATCCCTAAAGAGGATTTAGAAAAAGCTCAAAAAGCACTTTTAGCAAACGAACAGGCAAAATTTGACGCTGCTGTTGCTGAACAGCCTCCAATGCAAAAATGGGAGACAGATGTAGATAAAGAATTAAACAGCATTATTGATAAAGCATTTCCTATGATGATAGGAGACCAAGGCTTTAATCAAAAAATGAGATTTGAATTACTTAATGACCCCGAAAGATTAGCAAGATATAGACAAGGGCAATTCTCTACACAATTACAGAAAACTAAACCAATAGATAATGAAGAGGCTTTTCTTATTCAGTCTGAGTACCTAAGGAATAAGATTGCTAACGGGGTATCTGAGTTAGAGAACATGGATAAGCCTACAGATTTTGAAGGGTATGTAGCAGCTGAGAAGAAGAAGACGGATTTTGTAAACGACTACGCAAAATTTACAAATCTTCAAACAGAGAATAAGCCTATTATAGATAAGATAAGAAGCGACCAAGAAGTAATAGACGAGTTAAATAAAGGTGGAGCTGGTAATTTTTCGCAAGATATTGCTTCTAGAGCTTTGAATAGTTTAAATAATGTAGCTATAGACTTAATAACTCTCCCAGCTACTATTGCCTCCAGCTTTGAAGATTTTACAGGCAGAGGGGATTTATACACTATATCTGATAGAATATTAGACTATGCAGACAAGACATATAAGAATCCACTACTTGTAAGTGAGAGACAGTTCTATAATGAACAAACTGGAGAGTATGATTTAGGCGGTGCTTTTTTAGGTGCTTCGGATCAGGTTGGTATAATAGCTGCCCTAGCTTTAGGCAACGTATACGCAGGAAGAACTGCTATAGCTTCTACTGAGGGTAAATTATTAACATCATTCGCTAAAGATGCTATAGTAACTTCTTCTAAGAATGTTTATACTGTTGCTGGTGGCTATGCTGCTTCGTTAGAAAGTAATCGTAGAGATGCTAAGGAAATGGGTCTTAGTGGTGGGGATGCTTTTGCTTACACGCAATTCATGTCGTTCCTGGAAGGTACTACAGAGCTTATAATGCCTGATAATCAAATCTTCTCAAAAGAAGTTAAAGATATAGCACTTAAGGTATTCGCAGCTAACCTTTCTAAGGGTAGAAGTTTTGCTGCAAAAGAAGCACTGAAAAGTATAGGGGAGATAATTGGTAAAGAGAACCTAGAAGAGCTTCTAGTACTGGCAGGAAAGACTGTTCAAACAGGAGCTATAGCCCTTGAAAATGAAGATGTAGAAGTTTACGTTCCTGAATTAGGTGAAGTAATTAATACTGTTGCAACTACCACTGTGGCTTCTGGTACAATTCCGGCTATAGTAAGTTTAAACAAGAGAAAGCAGATTGAGAATCAAATGATTCTTAAAGCCAGTAAAGACCCTGATGGAGCAAAAGAAGTAATAACTCAATTTGTTAAAAAGGGAGTAGTTAAGCAAGAAGATGCAGAGGCATTCCTAAATAAAGTAGCTAAGTCTACAGAGGCTGTTTCTGAAATACCAAGTAACTTCACGGAAGAAGAGTCTGCGGAAGTACTAGACCCCGCAATAAGACTAACAGAACTTAGAGAAGAAGCCAAGAATAAAAAAGGCGTTGCTAAGGAACAGATAGACGAAGAGATAAAAGCCTTAGAGGAACAGATAAGACAAAAGGCTGAAGAGCGCAAGGCAAAAGAAACTACAACAGTAGAGCAATACGGAGACACACAAGAAGTAAAGACAGATGCCGATAAGGTTAACAACCTGTTTGATTCTCGTGTACAAAAGGCTACCGAAACATTTGACAATGCTATTGATAAGGCGATCAATAAGTATGGAGAAGAAAGTAAAAGAGTAGCTGAGTTAAGGGCGGAAAAAGATAAGGCCATCAGCGATTTAGAGGATAAAAGGGCTAAAAAGTTAGAGGGGGCTGCAAAAAAACCTATTGTACAAAGCGATACAGATGTTATCAGCCTAGATGATCTTGAAATATCTGACGAAGAGTTATTAGCACTTGAGGATGAAATTGCATTTGAAGAAAAAACAACTCAAGCTCCAGAAGTATTAGAGCAGGGAGTGGTATCTGATGGAGGTAAGAACTATGAGATTATATCTATAGAACAAAAGAAAGATGGTAGCAGAGTAGTAAAGGCTAAAGAGGTAATAGAAGTTACCGAGGATAATATTAATGAACTACAAAGCGACAGACAAGTCCCACTTAAAGTAGGAGACACAGTTAAAAAGGACGGTAGTAGGGTAGTTAAAGGTAAAGAGGTAATTGGTGGAATAGTGGTTACCAAGGATAATATTGAGAATTTACAAAACAATAGAAAAAAGCCACTTAAGGTAGGGGACAAAGTATACGGCACTACAAAGAGATATACTGGAGATTCCGCAGAACAAATAGCTAAGGATAATTCAGTAGGAGAGTTTAAAGAAAAAGAACAAGAACCGGAGCCAAAAAAGCGAAAGTTTATTGGCAGACCAAAGCCACCCGTACTAACCGTCCCTACCCCAACATTTCCAACAAAAGATAAGCCAGATATACAAGAAGATACCGCTGAATCTATAGAGAAAGAGTTGGAAGCTGAAATAGCGAATATAGAAAAGGAAACAGCAGACTTTGTAAAGGCTGTAGAAGATGAAGCAGTAGGTAAATCAAAAGATAAAGATCTTGTTTTAGTAAAAGGAAACATATACCAAGTAACTAGAAAACCAGACGGAACTTTTTCAGTATCTAAAATGAGAGCTGACGGGAAGTTAATTGGTATTACTAGAGATACGGAAGAACGTAAAACAGCTATTTCTCAGTTTAAGAGGAAGCAGACAATGGCGGATAATAAGAATTTATCTGAGGCCGAGAAGCTTATTGAAGACACTAGAAAAGAATCTGAAGATAGGATTTTAGCCGCTCTTGATAAGGCTATCGAAAGAACTAGCTTTACTGCACTCAGAGGACAAGCTAATGACGTAGTTACTGTTCTAGGTTATACAGCAGCTAATTTAGCCCTAAAGGGTGTTAGAGCTGCATATAAGACTGGGATGTCATTAAAGGATGCTATCGCATTTCAATACGAAAAGGTAAAAGCATCTGGTGTAACAGAAATAGAGTTTAAGAAATTTGTACTAGAGTCTTTAAAACCACAACAGAATGCCGTTCAAGAGCAAACAACAAGTGAAGTACCTGTACAGCCAGAAGCCCAAGTTGGCGAAAAAATGGCGGAAGGAAAACCCCAAGCAGAAACTAAAGTCACTGCCGAAGAAAGCGTCAAAGAAGAAGAAATAAATTTTGGCACTGCCTTTTCTCAGCAAGACCTAACAGCAGAAATAACTGTTGGAAAAGAGAAAGACAAATGGGGAGAAGCTAATTTTTTTAGAGAAAAAGTAGAGAATGCTGGAGATATATTAAGAGAGTTGTCTAGCAGAGGTAAAAATCCAGATTCTAAATATATTTTAGAGAAAATAGAAAAGATAAAAGAATGGGTAGCCAAAAGCAAAGAAGGATTTGAGGACATACCAAATGATATAAAAACTCTTGATGAATTTTCTAAATCAAACTTGAGATTTACAAACGCTATAGACGGTTGGAACTATGCAAAAAGGTTTTATAACGATATATTAACAAAAACCTTAAACGAATATAAAGCTATAGATACTTACACCGAAGAACAAAGATTAGCAAGAGACTTGGTTGTTGATTTACTAAACAATGATATAAATGGTGTTGAATCTAAAATATCTGAAATAGAGAACATTGCAAACAAAGTAAAAGAACAAAGAGAGTTACCAATAGTTAAAAAGATATCTAGAGGAATTAAACAAAAAGAACCTGAAGTCACTGCCCAAGAAGGTCAAGAAAAAGTAGCTGCTAAAACGGTAACCTCAGAAACACAAGGCTTAACAGAGAAAGAAAGAAACAAGCAAGGCTTTGTAGAGTATACCGAGGCAATGAAAGAGAAGTCAGCAGCTAAGATAAAAGCTGTTACAGAATCTTACAAAGATAAATTAAAGGAGGCTAAGGAAAAGAGTAAATCCCTAAAAGAGCAGAAAGATTTGCTTGTAGGATTTGCTAACTCTTTGATTAAGGGCTTAAGGGAAAACGGAGTTAAGGATATACCAACAGCTAAGGTCAATACAATCCTTAATCAAGTAAGGAAGTCTAACACCCAAAAATCAGTAGATATTGCATTAGAGGAGTTATCTGAAATAGCAAAGCAGATAGAGGACAAGTACAGCACAGACAAGGCTGTACGAGAAACTACCAAGAAGGTCAGAAATACAGCTAGAGCAAAAGGTAAATCTACTTTAGGTCAAGCGGCTAAGGCATTCTCACGAATTAACCTCAAGGGGATAACTGATATGGCCTTATTAGAAGAGGTAGCAGCTATTGCAGATGAATTAATAAAGTCCGCACCAAAGTTAACTATTAACGATATCAATGAAGTAATTGCTAAAGTAGAAAAGGCTAAAGAAAAGACAGTAGAGAAAAAATCTTTTAAGGATAGGGTTTCAAACAACACTAAAAAAAGAGCTGAGGCAGAAACCCTTCAACAAGAGCTTAACGCAGAACTAGAGAGACAGAGACTTATAGCTGAACTATCTTATACAGAAGAAGAAGTAAGTCAAAACCTAATTGAGGAATTGGAAGCGGATACTGCAATTGACTTCAAGAAAAAAACAATTGACTCGTTTGAAGTAGCTAAGAAAGTAAAAGGGGATTTAAAAAAGGCAAGTAATGCAATTAAGAAAGCCCTAGATAATGGTGATATTGATGAAACTAAAGCAGAGGAACTCAGAAAAGATCTAGCAGAAGCTGCAAAGAAGTATGATCAAGAGGTAGAGAAAATAAAGGAGGGGGAGAAAGCTAAGTACAATAAAGCCAAAAAACAAGTAAATCTGCCATCAGACCCCGCCCAGAAAAGGGTAGTCCAATCTTTATTGGATGCAGAGGCTGTTGATGATATATCTTGGTATGTTATGGCTAATGATATATTAGACTCTATTTCTTTAGGCACTATACCTTACAAAGCTATATCAGACCTTAAGTCTTATTCTGCCTATAAATCAAAAGCTGCAAAAGAAACAGCAGATTCAATTAAAACAGCAGACACTAAAGAGACAAATACAAAAGACTTAGTAAGTAAATTAGGCACAAAGACTGCTTCGCAGAGAGTTAGAAATATATTAAACATAAGAGATAAGGCTATTTGGAATAATGTATATCAACCTATGATTACATTAACAAAAGCAGCCCAAAATTTAGCTAATAATCTGATAGAGCCGTACTCAAAAATAATCGGAGGTATGCCCTCTATACTAAATATCCCTGCTAGAAAACAGTTTATAAAAGATTCTAATAAAGCGGGTATAGTTGCTCACTATATACAGGAGCAATTTAAAGCTGGCCTAGGTATAAAGGCTGACGGAGTACCTGTAGGCGCAAGAGATATATTTGGTATATGGCTTGGGAATGAAAAAGCCATGGATGCTGTTGGCATGGATGAAGAAACTAAGGCTAAATTTAAAGATAAACAAGCTTTAGCAAATTATTCTAAAGAAGAGATAAAGGCTTTAGAAGAGATATACTCTGAATTAGTAGACAGCAGGCTAGGCTATGTAGATGTAGCTAATTTAGATGCAGAAAAGGTTTTATCCGAAAGCCAAAAAAAGATGTATGATGCTGCAAGAGAGGTGTTTGACAGTTCGGCATCTTACCAGGAAGCGGCTAACCTAAGTAGGGGGTCTGAATTTACCCCTAGAATAATGTATTTACCGACTAAGAGGAAGGGCGGCAGTAAGAGAGCCTCGTCCACCCCGCCAATTGCAGGGTATGGTAATCTAAATACACTTGCTAGTGCAGGTAAGGAGAAGTTAACAGAGTCATTACTGCCTATTGTAGGGGTATTCTCTTTTGACTTAAATAGTATTGTAGTAGACCATATATCGGACGTAGCATTAGACTACAGCTTCAGCATTAATCAACCTGCTATTAACGCCCTGCTAACATCTGCTGTAAACCAGACAGAGAATAGTCCTGTAGCCATAGCTATTAAGAACGATTTTAACGATTCATTAAATTATCAAGCAGAGGTAGCGGGTGATACTGCAGTTAAGAAATTGGCTAATGCATTATTCGGTGCTAGATATGCCAAGACGCTGTTTGACCCAATAAGGAGTGTAGTAGAATTTACATCCGCAGTTTTAACATCGGTAATAAAGACAGGTTCAATTAATGGTATAACAGATGTATTTGATAAAAAGGCTTGGATAACACTCGATAAAATCAAAGAGGATTTTGATATAACTGTAGCAGAGAAATTAGATTCTGAGAAAACAAGACAGAATATTAGAGAGGGATTAGATAAAGAGATATTCTATGTTAAGTTAGGAAGGCAAGTTATGTCTGCTCCAGAATACTACAGTGCTGTAGGGCTTTTCTTGCCTACTATGAGGGCGGAATTTAAAAAGTTGACAGGTTCAGATTTAAATTTGGATTTATACTTGAATGATAAGACTTATATGGAGGAAAATAAAGACGCATTACTAAAGTCTGCAAAAGTAGGACAGGAAATGGTGGAGCGTATTCAGGACTCTAAAGTTAAAGCTGGGACAAGGAGGTATTTGGAAGTACCGTTCAGTAAAGCTACAATAAAGGCAGACTCTGTTTTTGGGAAGGTGGTATCATTCTTTGGGAACTACGTATATAGAGAGCAAGGGGAATTGTTTACATCTCTGAAGTTCATTGCAAAGGATTTTGTTACAGAAGGTAAGAGTATGGATTCCGCAGAATTAAGGAATGCATCGGGAGTATTATTTAACGCTATGGCTTATTCTTATGGAATGTCCCTATACTACATTGCTCAACAATTAACTTTTGGGGACGATGACGACAAGGAAAAAGCAATACAGGAGTACGAAGAATTATTTGATATAAAAGCTATGGCTACTAATTTAGTAGGTCAAGTATCCTTTTTAGGTTTATCTAAGTACGGTAAAATAGGAAGACTATCTGCAATAACTAGCCTATCCTTAGCGTATCGCTATACTGATGACAAAGAGGCTAAAGAATTAATAGCTGAAATATTAAAAGATCAGTTTTATATCTACAAGCCATTAGACTTTTCAAATTCTTACTCAACTAGTCAACTTGCTCTTAAAGAGTCCTTACCTCAATTAGAATTCTTACTAGAAAACATAAAGTTACTAGAAAAAACAGAAAACATAACAGAAGATCCAGAACTTGCTACGATGGTAGAGCTTGCTATAAATGCAACTAATCTAGGATTAACGTCTATAGGTACTCAATTACCTATGACTAGGCAGATTAAGGGACTGATTAAAAAATATCTAAAGGAGTCTAGCAAAGTTAAACCCACAAAGTCTACAGAAGACAGCACGACTCCTGAACGAAAGAAATATAAATTTACAAATATCTAGAACTAACTAAATATAGTTTTGCAAAAACATTAAAGCAATATGCCACAGATTACACTTACATCTACAGATACACTTCCATTATCTAGAACAGTTACTGGAACTGTTACCGCAAACACGACAAATAAAATTGTTACCGGAACAGGGACTGCTTTCTTAGCAGATATAAAGGGAGGAGATTATTTATATGATGCAGCTAACGATCAGTTACGTAAAGTAAACTACGTGAACTCTGACACTGAATTAATTCTTTATGCTCCATTTACTGTTGCGCTTACAGGTGCTACTGTAAAAACTACAAAGGGAAATGCAAGACAGATTTCTGTTGCGGCTAGTGGGGGAGATATTGTTATTGTAGATAGCTACGGTAATACGTCAGCCATCAAGGACGGAAGCAGCCTAACTCCTGAGCCTCTTGGGCTTAGAGGAGTAGAGCCTTTTATTGTAAAGGCTACTTCAGCAGCTACTGCTTACACTACTATCACTAATTAATAAAAAGCCCCCAAGGAATTTAACTTGGGGGCATTCACTAAGAACCTTTTAGATTTTGAACTGATCATAGAAGCCTAGCTTCTTAATCAACTTTTCGGTTCTGTTGTATTTCTTTTTGTATTCGTCCATACGCCCAAGGTACTTAGGCTTGTTCGCTACCAGTGCTGTCTGTATCTGACACACTAGCTGTAGTCTCTTGCTCATCTCCATCTTTTTCTAACATTATATTTAGTAAACCTTTTAGCATATCCGATGATACATTCATGTACCCATCAACAAGATTGTCGTACAGTTTATCATCCGATAGCTTCTTTCCGTCAAACTGTTTAAACATTCTGTTCAAGGCTGCTTTACCGTCTCTAAGGATCTCTTTGTCCTTCTGTATTGAAGTATCCATCCAAGATGGGATAAGCTCTCTAATAGCCCCCAAAAGAGCTGAGAACACTATTCGTTGTGCGGCGGACCTGTAGATGAACTCATCAATCTGTTTAAGCTCTTCTGGCGTGTATTCTTTTTTCATTCTTAATCTAATTGTAATGGGTAGTATTGGTTAAATTCTTCAAGGCTTACCTCTTTTATTCTGTGTAGATTATCAAGAAGTATCTCGCATTTAGTGTCTGCGTCCTTTATGTTTTTAAATCTTTCTTCGTACTTATGGGAGAAGCAACAAAAAAGCAAATTTCTGACTGCTCTTTCATAAGACTCTGCCTCAAACTCGCAGTAAAGCTCCCTCCCAATGTCCGAGTCTATTTTAAAATAGTAACTATTCATGCTCTTTAATAAGTTTGTTGACAGCAAATATAAACATCTCATTTAAATTGACAATACCTAATTCAGAACAGATTGGGCTATTTAAAAAATCCTTCATAGACTCGTGAAGCTCTACCGGATACTTAAGTAATTTTCTGTGTAGCTCTTTGTCTTTATCTGCCATAAGTCTTTCTTTGTAATTTCGGTTATACGGTATATCTCCCTGGCTTGTATAAGGCTTATTATGATAGTCCGGATTATATGGAGCGTATACGTACTTAGGCTTCTTCTTTTCCTTCTTCTTTTTTAAAGGAATATCCTCTATCTGTATTTCTCTGAATCCCTTGAAGTAATCAATTTCCTGACTCATCTTTTTCTTTATAGTATTCGGGGAACATGGCTCTATCGAACTCTTCTCCCCAAGTGTTTAGTACTGCCATTACTGTCCGTGCTGGCACATTTTACAGAGGTTTTGGCAGAAGAACTTGTCCTTTGGGTTCTTTGGGAAGCACTCCGTCTCAAGGGCTTTCTTAATGTCGTCAATGGCATCCTTTGCCTTGGAGGTTACAAACTTAATAGTGGTCTTGTCGTACTTCATAGCAACAGGTTTAAAATTATTCTTGTACTCTATTACCTCAAACCCAACAGGCCTTTTACCGTCAACCAATTCCTTTCCGTACATATACAGGTACTGCTGGAACTCATACTTCTTAGGATCCCAAGACGACTTGTAGTCACCATGCCACGTAATAGGCTCCTTTAAGCCAGTGGGCTCAAGCCTGTCGTACCCCCGCTCAAAGTCTAGAAACGCCCTAAAGTTATACCCGTGTACAGGAAACTTAATCTCCCTCTCCACATACTGAACGTTAGACATAGGAGTCCAACTCGCTAAACTATCTGAAAGGTTCTTGTGGTTCATAGCCCTCTTACCGACCTTCCCGTTCTTGTCTGTGTAGTACGACACCGCTTCGTGGGGGCACTTATCCATCAGATACTCAAACTTTCGGGTAAGCAGCTCCCTCATTGTTTCTAAGGGAATGTCTAGCCCTTGCATATACTTGTAGTACTCTTCCATGATATCGTGCATCATAGAGCCTCTGTACGCAAAGTAGTTGTCGGAACTTAGTTTTAGTATGTACGTCCCATAGAAGTTATATGGGCAGGAGATGAACGAAGATACCCTAGAGGCACTCCATTCAATATCATCCCACTTGTCAAGGTACTCTCTTACTCTTTCGTCCATCACTCTAACATTTTATCTATGTCTATAGACCTATTAGCAAGACATTCGTGAAACTTATTCGCTAGGACACTTAATGTCTCATACTGTTCATCTGTTAAATCCCCTTTGGCGTGTTTGTACAGGAATTCATTGTAGTCGTGTATTGCAAAGAGTGCATTGTCTGCCATAACAGCGCGTACATGGGAGGCTCTGTCATCAGGATCATTTAAATCAAATTCTAGTATTGCTTTCATGGTTAAATTATAATAGGTATCATCTTAATGTTTCTGTCCATCGGGTCTATCTGTTGGATTGTGAACCCTCTGTCGCCCTTCTTAAAGTTAGCTTGCACCCACTCTGATGATGGAGATAAGGCTATGTGGTTCATGTAGTTAAAGTCCTGAGCGGTGGAGTAGTCAAACAGAAGTTGGTGACTGTCTCCCTTATCAAACCAAATGAAGTCCGCCTCTTTGTAGATACTGCCTCTCTCGTTGTGCTTAAGGTAGTGGTCAATCTTCTCAATCTGTACAGAGTCTAGCTTCGGCTTGAATCCAAACTTCAAACTCTTAGAATCCTTTCCGTGTGTCAGTACAAATGCGTGTCTGCCGAACATGTAGTGGTCTATAAACCTCTCGTAGTTAACCACAAATACGTTGTTATACCTTTCGTGGGCAACTCGCATGAACGCATGGTTAAGTATCATAGAGAAGGCTCCGCTGTGGTTATCGTTGCATACGTTGTGGCATAGGATGTTGTCAAAGTAGGGGTGTAGGATATCTAACATAGAGAGCTTGAACTGCAACGCTACCTTAAATGCCTTCTGGCTAGACATATTCTGAGGTAGCTTATGGCCCCCGCGAGTAGTGTAACCGTCCCACCCGTCAAGGACATCCCCAAGGTCGTCAATGATAAGTGTGTTTCCTGCCCTGTTACTGATAACGTACTTACACATCAACTCCATGGTATCCATAAGGGTGTCCTCGTTCCAGGGGGTTGCGTACATGGCCGTCTCCTCAGAGTCTGTACACATTGCGATGTGGGTGTCTGTGTATACAAGCCTTGTGATTGCTGCCTTTGGTGAAGGCTTAAGGTCTCTGTCAGGTGTGAACTTGTAGTTCATAGCCTCGTCAATGATCGTCTTGTAGTCGATAGTATTCGACTCATCCTCCTTGTAGTCAAGGACAATATTAAACTTCTGCTGACCTGCGTGGTTCACGTACTTGGCACTTGTTACACGGGAGATGTCTATACCCTCCTTCTCGCAGTAGTGCTTGAACGCGTCAGTACTTAGTACACCCTCACTGTAAGTGGAGTCATCTTGCTTTGTTACACTTTCACCGTCAGTCCACTCCTTCAGGTGGTAGTTGATTGTACTCTTACTGAAGTGTACTCCGTACTCATCCTCCAATACGTTAACTATCTTCCTAGAGCTGTAGCCCTTAGAGTTTAGTTCAATAATTTTGTTTTTGTATTCCAATACCTTACTCATTTCTGTATTCTTTTTTTAACTCTTCTGCAAGATTAAACAATTTCCCCCAATTACCTGATAACTTATTTCTACTTGTTGCCGTACCGAAATCAAATTCGTAGTGTTCTTCGGGTGTCAAGAATACTATGTTTTTGTCGTACAGCCTGAACTTAGGGTAAAGCCCTTTAGGGATTACGTGGGCAAACGTGTGTGCTATAGGATTAACTGGAAGCCCGCTTACAAAGCTTACGTGTTCTCTCGTGGCCCACAGTGCTTCGAACAGAGCCTTCTCCCCTGTAGGCTTCTTTACGTGATTTTTTATAACTTTAGATGCTGTCTTAGGTTTATCGGAGAGTCCGTGCTTGTGGGGGTTCTCCCTTCTGTCACAGTCAAGGAGCATTCCCCTTGCGTAGATGTAGCCCTCTTCGCCACATCCACACTTACAGACTTTCTTTTTGCGTTCAATCATTGTAAATATTCTTTATTAGCCCTAAGCCAAGCCACTGCAATTATGTACGCGTCTGCCATGAGGTAATAGTCCATCATTGAGCTTACTCTTGGCACTACCTTGTGACCCTTTCTAACTCTAATGTACTCTCCTATAACAAGAAGTGCCTCCTCGGTAGTGGACACAATACTGTCCGATCGCTCCACTATTTCTTTTACTTTAGTCATACTCCTTCAATAAGCTTTGAAGTCCAGAGATTGCACCGTGAAGGGACTTCTCAAGGGACTTGATTTCTTCTAGTTCTGCTTTTTGTGTGGCGGCATATCCCTCAGCTAGTTTAAGCTTTACTCTTTCAGCCCCCGTAGAAGCCCCCACACCCTCCGAACAAGCAACAGCGTACTCGTACTCCACTCTTCTTTTTAAATCAGGCAAGTAGCCTAAAAGGGGTATAAGCATCTCAAGGGCCTCTGTGACCTTTTCTTTGTTTGTTCTTTGCTCGTACCCTTGGGTAAGGCAGTCAACTATTGTTTGTGATATTTGGTCTGCTGTCATAACTTAAATAATTCGTAAGTACTATTCTCTGTTTTAAACTTTATGTACCCTTCTTTCTGTTTGACAATCTTCGTAATAGGAGTAGTCTGCCAAGTGAAGAACTCATTAAAGGGCGACATAATTAAACTCCTACCTATTGCAGGCTCTTCGTGTATACTTTCAAATTTCCCATCTAGTCCCCACTCAAACCACTTAACTTCTTCCGATATTTTAGTGAGTCCATCTTTTTTTCTTATTAATTTATAGTTAGGGATTTGTTCTGCTGGAAGCATTAATTCAAGTACTGACAGAGGTATTGCTTTAGATTTCATACTATTTCTAATTGTATTGTATATCCTTTACTCTTCCATTCTTTTAGTAATGAGTTTGGTATTTGGTCTGCTAGATAGTGGGGGACGTATACTACATCTCCCTCATATCTTATTTCTGGGTAATTTTTGATTGTGTCCATAATTAATGTATATCGCTAAATTTATCTCCAAAGTTAACAGAAATATCCATAGGTACATTTAACCTTAGTCTTGTGTTCACCATTTCGATAGAGTCTCGTAAGAGTTTCTCTATGCCTTTTCTGTAACCCTTCTTCACTATCAAGTCTAATTGATCGTGGTAAATCATTGACAGTCTGCCGCTTACGTCTGTAACATTCTTGGCCCATAGGTGGGTTATAAAGTCTCCCGTGGACTGTATAACAGCGGACAGCCTGTCCTTATCGCTCCGTAACTCGTACCAAAACTTATTGTAGGGATTCTTAACCCAAGTTCTATCTAGGCACTGCTTAGTTTCGAACCTGCTTGCTATAGTCTTAGCTTCTTTGTTAGCCTCCCAGTAAGCATCAAGTAATTTCTTAGCTTCACTTTGCTTAATCTCCAAGTTCTCTGCTAACTTAGCCTTACCAACACCGTACTGTGCTGAGTAGTTGACCGTCTTTCCACTGTGTCGCTTCTTGTCTAGGTCGTGGTATCTGTCTGACTTCGTGTCCTTGTTCTTCTTACATTCCTTGTAGAAGTCTACATCTTCCTGACTCATCATGCCCGCAAGCATACATATTTCGAGGTGGGAGTCGTAGTCCTCCGTTAACTGGGCCATTACCTTTTCAGGATTCATTGGGTAGATTAGGTCTAGCTTAATCATATTCTCAAGGGATGCAAGGTCGGAGTCTACTAACTCGTAGCCCTCGTCACAGGTAAGCACCCCACGAATTAATTCCCCGTATGGTACTGATGGCTTCGGCATATTGACTAGGCGAGCGTGACGGGTTCTTAGTGTTGAAGCTAGTCCGTGTATGCCGCAAGATATGTAGCCGTCCTCTTGGTCACGAAGGAATCCCTTCAGTAGTCCAATTCTGTGCTTAAGTACGCCCAAGTCGTCAAGGCTTTTAACGTCATCTCCAAGCTGTAGTACAGACGGGCACAGTGACTTATCGGACAGGTAGTAGGTGGGTATCTTACCATTAGTTCCGTCATTGAAGTTCTGAGGCTTCCAACCTAGACTGAACAGCCAATCTTTTATCTGTGCTGGGGAGTTAGGGTTAGGCTCATCGTAGTCATTGATCACCTCAATAGGTTCGCTATGCTCGAAGGGCAGTCCTCTCTCCTCTGTTAATTTCTTCCACTTCTCTCCTTGAGATGACAGCGTACCGTCTTTCTTAAACGGAATCTTTGGTGGAACTCTCATTGACTTAACACCAATGGTAGGCATGACCTTCTTCAGGGCATCTGTCTTCTCTTCCTTTAAGTCCTCAAGAAGTTTTAGGTTAGCTTCTGCGGCATCTATATCTAGCTTAAACGGGTTAGCCTCTTGCAACCTTACTGTGTACATCTTAAAGGAAAGATATCGCACCAGTGAGTCTATAATCGTCTCGTTGCTGTCGTATAACTCGTCAAGGTCTTTCTTAATCTTAAACCATAACTGCGTTTGAATCTTAACGTCCTCCTCACACCTATGGTAGTACTGTTCTTTTGGAAGGTTTTCCCAATTTTGTATAGCTACCTTGGGTATCCCAAACTCTACTCCCCAGTCTGCTAGTCCATGGGAAGATCTGTGCGGGTATAGATACCAACTGAGTGCCAGTGTATCTACAACCCCACAAACTACTTTACAGTCTAATATTTTTTCTATTACCGGTACGTCATACGTTTGAAAGTTATGGCCTACTAGTGTTATGTCCTTACGAGATACAAGCTTACGTATGTCATCGTAGGAGGACGTAGTCTTAATGTCACCGCCCCAGTTCATAGATAGGCAGTGTACCTTATTTACTTTACTGAGGAATCCGTTCGCCTCTATGTCGCAAGGGATGTATATCATAGCTTTAATACTGTAAATCGGATATTTCTTGAATAGCTTTTAAAATACCAACAGTACCTCTTGGGTCGTATCCATTTTTGTAATAAGACTTAATCTCGTGCTTAATTGAATCTCTCATGTAGATAATTGTTGCGTGATCTCTACCTACTATCTCTCCTATGTCTTTAAGAGATAGTCCTGTGTTTTTATACATTAAGTAGCAGTAGATTTGTCTAATTTGCACTACTTCTTTGATTCTTGTGGGGCTACAGATATCTTCTACAGATACCATTCCTATACGACTGCAAATGTACAATATGTCTTTGTGATTATTAAAAGCTACCTCTTTTGCTTTCTCTTGCAATCTATCTCTTTCTAGTCTTATGCAGACCAGAATCTTGTCTCTTAGGTCATCTAGTTCTTTGAGTACTTCTTTGTAGTCCATAATATTTTTTGTTTAAATAAAAGGGAGGCTCGTTACACCTCACCCCTTTAATCACCGCTTTTAAAATTTAGTTTAGTTTATTTGTTAAGTTGTTTGCAGTATATGAAATACTTTATGTGCCTGTATTTAGTGTCTAGTAGCTCCCCTGCTACGAAAGTTCCAATAGCCTTAATTGTTCTGTACATGAATCTCTCTTGATCATACTCTACAAACCTGTGGAGAAATCTATGATCTTTTTTTGACAGAATTATTACGTCTTTGTAATGAGGTTCGTTGTAAGACCAGTGGTGACAATCTCTATTTGGTATGGTATACTTACCTAAAGCACTTCTAGCTTTCCTTTTCTCAGGATATTTTTCGTTATACCTCTTCATTATATCCCTCTTAGCTTCTGTTGTAGGTTTGTGCTTTTCTTTATACCCTAGTCTATGATACTTCTCCCTGTGTCGGGCTTGTTCCTTCTCTACCCACTCATGGTCTTGAAGTAATTTACTTTCTCTTTCTCTAACATCTTTCTTGGTACAATCTTTACACTTATTCAAGTACCCATCGCCCATTTGTTTGTGCTTGTAATAGGCGGAGAGGGGCTTATCCTCTCCGCACTTAAAACATATTTTACTACTCATAACTTTGTCTATTTGTTACAAAGGTAGTAAAAATTATAACACTACCATTTTAGAATGGAAGACTATCGTCCTCTGTAATATCATCAAATGATTGACTTACCATAGGATGTTTGGGTTGTGAAATTTGATTACCTCCTACTACTCTTAGTTGACTTCCGTCAATCTGAGCGTAGTACTTTCCTTGCCATTCTCTACCTCCGACAAAGAAGTCAATCTCTACCTCTGTCCCTACATCCGGCAGGTTAAACTCAGGATTAAAAAATCCTACTGGTACTGTGTTGTTACGTTTTGAAGCAGTCTCTACTAAAATTGTAACACGTTTCCACTCTCCCTTTTCTGTTGAGCCTACCTGTGTATCCACATTTAGTACTCTTCCTTTTACTTGATTCATAGTCTTTATGATTTATTTGAATGTTTTGATTTAAGTGCGAACGATTGCTCAATTAACCAGTCTGCTGTTGCTACTATCTTATCCTTATCTATCTTGCCATGGTTGAACATAGATACAGATAGATTGAGACAAGCCCCTACTGTAATCCCCACGGTGTCAGGCTTGTATCCTGCACCTCCGCCACCGCGGGTATTCACTTTACCTACTGAACCTTTATCACCGTATGTGGGATGACTGGACTTAACCTCATACTCTACCTCATCGCCAACAGAGAATTTATTTTGCTCTTTATGGGAGGTCTGAATCTTTTGTCCATCTTCCATAACATAATCGTGAGTATGCATGGTATCTCCATTTGTGCTTTGCCAACTAGAGCCTACTAATACACTTACTACCTTACTTATTTTCTTCATTATTACTTATTTATTGATTTAAAAAGTTTACTATTTTAGTGAATGTTATGAATAGCCATATAGCTATGTAAAGTCCTGCTGGGAGTCTGAACATCCAAAAGATTTTCTTTCTGAAGCTTGGCCCCTCCTCTGACTTTGTGGCTATCAAGAAAATAGACGCTATCCAAAGTCCCGTTAAGTGAAGTATTGTCGTAATCATTTTACAAATGTAGTTTAAAGGTTTTTATTAACAATGAATTATTTTTAAAATGCTGATACAGTATCATCAGGAAGACTCCATCCTTAGGTGTCTATAATAGATTTCTCTCTTTCTTGCGGGAGGTTGTAGTAATCCTTACGGTTCCAATACTCCTTGATTGGGTCTACACCATTACACTTGAACCCACACAAGTCCTTGTTTGCGTACAATAGTACTGGGCTGTCTTTAGGACTTGGGCTTCCCCCCGTCTCAGTCTCCTTGATTTTGTCAACGTGAATCTCCGTGCAGTACTTAACGCTTTCGTCCTTTAAGTTTCTGTGGGCGATCAGGAAGTCATCTGCCTTGTTGGGTTTCATCTGACCGTACTCAACGTCATGCTTACTTGGAACTTCCATACCACCGTCATTATTCTTGCCCCTAGCTGCTGTACTTGTGATGTGGTCAGTGATCCAAACAGCGGAGTAGTTCTCCTTAAACGTTTGCAGTAGGTTCAGTGACCTCAAGTTGACCGTGTACTGATTCTCGCCTAGTGGAAGGTCGAACGCATTGTACGGGTCTCCGATGACAACATCGTACTCAAAGCCTTCATCGTGAACTATCTCGCACTTCATCAACCAGTCTTGTGCGGTGTGCATCCTCTTGGCTGTAAAGAATCGGTAGTGTTCAGACACAAAGTCCTTGGCTAACTTATGCTCATCCGCTGTGAACAGCTTAATGGACTTGCCGATGTAGAACTCTTTAATCTTCTTGCGGACTGAGCCATCTCTGTTTTCCTTGGCGTACATAAGCACCTTCCAGTCGTGCATCGTTGCGGCAAGTACCGAGAAGTACCAGAACACAAACGACTTACCTACGTTGTCCCTTGCAGCAAGCCACACCAGAGTATTCTTCTTGAGCATCCAGTGCGTGTCTAACTTCGGCATCCCCGTAGGCAAGCCCATCTCAAGTGTGCCGTTAATGACTGCACTCTCGTACTCGTCCATCTCCTCGTCACTGGCTAAGAAGTCGTAACTCCCATCGTTACGTTTGGTAAAGTCAAGCGACTTCTCCATCTCTTTAATCTCGTGGAGTGGGGCCTTCTTTCCGTACTCGATGCCGTCCTTGATTGTGGTTACAGCAAGCCTAAAGTCCTTCGGCTTCTTCTTCTTAATCTCCTCCTCTAGGTGTTTAGTGGCCTCATCAAATGTAATTAGCTTAGTTCCTACCGCACCCCCAACAAGCCTTGAAGCCTTGAGCAGTACGTCATGCTTCTCTCCGTCTACCGAACTACGTATCATTGAGGCTGCTATGTCTAGTACCTTCTTCTTACGCTTCTCCTTAGCGTCCGCCTTCTGTGCTTGGTACTGCTCGTCAGTCAAGGTTCTGTCCCAAACCTTACTGTCAGGGTTTACCCAAAGGTCTTGGTCGTAGGACTCGAAGCACAGTCTACCTATATTCTTAGAGGTACTGTCCAACTCAGGGTAACGAGACAGAAATGCGTTGTAGTACATCGGGTGATTGATGATGTTTGGGGGACACTTCACAAGAGCCTTGCAACCCTTCGTAACGCCAGCCCAAACAGCGTAGATGTAGGTGTCCTTCTGCAATCGCTGTCGTATGACCTCTGCATCTCCCTCGTCAAAGTCTAGCACAAAGAATCCTGAATGGCTGGATATGCATTCGTCATTCCTTAGCGTATCGTTTCCGTTCTTATCCTTCCCTACCTTGTCTGCTACACCCGCAAAGATGACAGATGGCAGTGACACTTTAAGACTGGCGTAGTCCTCTCCCGCAATGAACTTCTGTCTAATTAGGTTGACAGCCTCAGCACTTCTACCCGTTCTTATGCGGTTAAGTGCTTGGTCTACTGTTATGTAGTAGGGGTTTATGGTATCCCTTGCACCATTAAAGATAGTTATTTTACTCATAATTTTGCGAAAGTATGATTTTAGTTTGTTTTATTGGTGTTTTAATACGTTTCGTATATACACTCGTTGTGCGTAATACCTAAGCATCCGTTTTCATAAGAAAGTTATGCCATTGGTTCGCCATAGCCTGTGCAATCCCTGGAAAGGTCTTACTTCTTAGTTTCGCTCTTTCTTCTTTAGGTAGTTTCCAAGCATCAGCATACCAGGCAGGCATAGTTTTCCCACTCTTAAATTCTTTTCTTGGCGCAGGTTCTACTTCATTCGTAGGCGTTAATGTCGGAAGTTCTTTAAGCCAAAGGCAGGTTTTCTTTTCAAATGGGTCGCCAAACTGCCAAGGGTTTATAATTTGGTCAGGTTTCCGCCATTCGCTACTCATTACGCCAACAGGGTTTTCAATTACAATATGGTTACAGTTAGCATTTGCAAACATCATAAAGAATTTAATCGCTTCTTTACGGTCTTCGTGTCGCTTCACGGCTTTTTCACCATACCTTTCAATGTTAAACCATCTATTACCTGTTACAGTTAAGTAGGTACACGGTGGGAAGGCTATAATCAAATCCCATTTCTGTTTTAATAGTTCAGTAACATCTTGCTGTAAGTGCCATTCAGGATGCCCACCGCTACAAGGTAATATGTCACAAGAAAAAGCCTCGTGTCCTAACTTTCTGAATGCTTTTGTTACTGCCTGACTTTCCTCACAGGCTATTAAAATTCTTGCCATCGCTTATTTTTTAAATTCTTTTTTGTTTGTTTTATTAGTGTTTTTTAGTATTGCGTATATACCAAGCCTATACCTGCGATACCTATTAATAGTAGCCCAGTGTCAGCATTACGCTTACTAGCCATCAATATCAAAAATCCAAACCTGCAATTGGACGGGCACATTTAAAGAACCACTAGGAACTTATCGCTTATGACTTGGTTGACGCTTGTGGGTCAGAGCCAAGATTTACCGCTTGATATTAATGAACTCTATCGCTACCATCAGTAGCTGGTCGGGTTGAGTTAAGGTCAACCCCGTTAAGTAACACCTATCAAAAGAATCCGAAGGGGACTTTTACATCCCCTTCATTGGATTCGTAGGGTGCAAATCTAAACATTAATATTTAGATATTAAAATTAATTTCAAGAACTTTATTGTTCTCCGCGACTAAGTCTTCCAACATCATCGCTACCTCACCCGTGTGGGCATCTGCTAAGGCCATTAGAGCCTCGTTGTTCTTACGTAACTGCTCCTTGAGTATGATTACCTCATTCACAGATTTAAGGCTGTTAAACAGCATCTCTCCTAGTTTAGCTTCCATGTCTAGTGTAGTTGATATATTAAACTTTCGTAAACAAAGTCAGGATCGTCATTCAACTCATCCAACTCTTCTTCTGTTGCGGCACGCCATGTACCGTCAGGGTCTTGTACGTTAGCGTACGATATGTACGCATCTACAAAGTCAGGCGCATCCCACCCATTTACATTTTCAAACTCTAGGTCTGTTACTTTATTCTTGTTTATCATCTTATGGGTATTTAATGTATTCTACTTTATCTTCAGTGACTGGGTTCTCTAAAAATCTATCAATGACTTCTTTTGCCATTTCTAATTTTCGTACACTATTTGAAAGACTTTTACATGGAGATA
>Ga0196901_1000200_pt1 | contig 32807 bp, 51 predicted proteins | sample CB_VirMetaG_FD_169099 | JGI IMG/M metagenome (GOLD analysis project Ga0196901, IMG submission 169099) | Freshwater to marine saline gradient viral communities from Chesapeake Bay - CB_1504_1 Viral MetaG (v3) (version 3) | ecosystem: Environmental > Aquatic > Marine > Coastal | place: USA... | reverse complement strand
GAGAAGAAGCGTCTCGTACTGGAAATATGACGAAAGTTATACAGTACAAAGCGCAGAAACGAGCGGCTTCAAAATAATTTTTGGAGTATTAAATCATGGCTAATAGTTTCTCAAAAGAAGAACGTGTAGCGTTCGAAGACTTACTTGAAGGTTTCCAAGACGCTTTAGTCTTGTCACGTCACGTCTCTGTTTACAATACAGATTCAACAATGATGGAGCGTTCAAACAACACCATTTGGCGTCCACAGCCTTACATCGCTCAGTCAATCACTAGCACCCCTGGCTCATCAATCGCTGGCTCTTACCAAGGTATGACACAGTTAGCTGTTCCTGCTACTTTAGGTTTCAGCAAGACCGTGCCTTGGGAAATGACTACACTTGAATTGCGTGACGCATTACAAGAGAATCGTTTAGGTGACAGCGCAAAGCAGAAACTTGCATCTGACATCAATATCGCAATCATGAACGCTGCCGCTGGCTTGGGTTCTTTGGTCGTGCCTATTGCCGCAGCCGCTGGCGACTACGATGATGTTGCACTTTGCGATGCCATTATGAATGAGCAAGGCGTTCCTGACTATGACCGTTTCTTAGGTCTGTCTAGCCGTGACTATAACGGTTTGGCTGGCAACTTGTCACAAGCAAGTCGTTCATTCGGTAACCAGAAATCAGAACGTGCTTACGAGCGTAACTTTGTTGGTATGGTTGCAGGTTTTGACACATACAAGTTTGATTATGCAAACCGTCTTACCGCTGCGGCTGGTGGTGGTAGCATTACTATCGACACCAATGGTGCAGGTACTCAAGCTAGTTTTGTGCCACAAGCTACATCGACTTCTGTCGGTGGTCAAATCAACGTTGATAACCGTTTCCAAACAGTTACCGTTTCTTCAACTGCAAGCGTTGCCGCAGGTGATGCTTTCACAATTGCTGAAGTGTACGCTGTTCATCACATCACCAAGCAAAGCACAGGTCAGTTAAAGACATTCCGTGTCGTATCAGTTGATTCAGGCACAACAATGACTATTACTCCACCTATCATCGGTGCACAAGGTACACCTACCGATGCTGAGTTGCAGTATAAGAACGTTGATGTCGCTATTGCCGCTGACGCTGCCGCTATCACTTTCTTGAACGTTAACGCTTCACAAGTTAACGTCTTCTGGCAACGTGATTCGCTTGAGATGTTACCTGGTCGCTACGCTGTACCTGCTGACGCAGGTGTTGCCGTTATGCGAGCAAGTACTGACCAAGGCATCGAGTTGGTTATGCAGAAGTTTTATGACATTGACAGCATGACCATCAAGTATCGTCTTGACACGCTGTTCGGTGTCGTAAACAAGAATCCTGAAATGTCAGGCATCTTGTTGTTTAACCAGTAAGCAAGGTTTGGGGGGGCGAATGCCTCCCCATTTACAGGATACTAAAATGCCATTGTCAAAAGGTTACTCTAGCAAGTCCATCGGTAAGAACATTAAGATGGAAGAGAAGTCAGGCAAGCCACGAAAGCAAGCAATTGCTATTGCGTTGAATGTTGCAAAAAAGGCGGCAGAGAAAGCAGGCAAACCTAGTAAAGCACCTAAAAAGGCAAAGAAATGAAGACTGGATTATATGCAAACATCGCAGCTAAGAAAAAGCGTATCGAAGCAGGTTCGGGGGAGAAGATGCGTAAAGTAGGCGCAAAAGGTGCACCGACAGCTAAAGCGTTCAAGCAAGCAGCGAAGACAGCCAAGCCCATGAAGAAGGCAAAATAATGGAAAAGAACATTCTTATGCCAAAGTACATGAAGGGCAAGAAGCCAGTCAAGAAGCGTAAACCATCTAAGCCAATTGACGGTATCAACCATCGTCTGCTTAGAGAGCAAGCCTTGGCAAAAGATGTTGTCGCAGTAGAAGATAATTCAGCACCAACACGCACAGAGCTAGAAACTAAAGCGACTGAGCTTGGCATCAAGTTTGATGGTCGGACAACTGATAAACGGTTGCTAGACAAGATTGAGCATACATTAGGGGCTAATGATGTCGTGGACTAAAAGACAGTTCGTGGAAGCAGCGTTTGATGAGATTGGTTTAGCATCTTATGTGTTTGACTTAACACCTGAACAGCTACAGTCTGCGTTAAGACGCTTAGACACGCTCGTAGCGGCTTGGAATGCTTTAGGCATACGATTGGGTTACCCATTACCATCAAGCCCACAGGATAGCGATTTAGATGAGCAGACAAATGTTCCTGATTCATCTATCGAGGCACTATATACAAATCTAGCTGTAAAACTTGCACCGAGTTACGGTAAGCAAGTTATGATTGAGACTAAGGTCACAGCTAAAGAATCATACAATACGTTGTTGTCGCTTGCGGCTATGCCAATGGAACAACAGTTACCGATGACAATGCCAGCAGGTGCAGGTAATAAACCGTGGCGTAATTACGACAACCCATTTTTACCACGACCTGTTGACCCATTGTTAGCGGGTCAAGATGGTCAAATAGAATTTAATTAAGGATTTAGATATGCCAACAATCAATCAACTTGCAGGTGTAAGCCAATTGTCGGGTGGTGATTTACTGCCTATCTATGTGCCTAACAATGGTGATGCTCGTAAAATATCGCTTACGCAATTGCTACAGTACTTTCAGCAGACATTCGCTGCGCCTACCGTTGCCACTAGCGTTTATACGCCAGCTACAGGGTTTAACATAACCGTACCAACACCAACAAGCGAACAGCAATGGATGTTGTTACAACCTGCGAGTACGCTTGCCACAGGCACGATTACCTTACCGTTGAATACGGGTGTTCCATCAGGCACACAGATTTTAGTGACAAGTACGCAGACAATCACAGCGTTAACAATTGGTTTGAATGGTTCAAGCGCTGCGTCAGGCGCACCAACAACTCTATTAGCGGGTGGATTCTTTACACTACGATTCTACCAAGCCACTAACTCTTGGTATCGTGTCGGTTAATCAAAGGAAATAACATGGCTTTTAATACTTCACCATTCGCACCAGGCTACGGTCACGGTGCTGTTCTCACAGCTACGGCAACATCTGCTAACGCTGCGATTGACGCTGCATCACAGACACTATGTTTGACCAACTTAGGTTCAGCCGTTGTGTATATCAAACTTAGCGAAGACTCTACCGATACAGCTAGTACGGCTGATTACCCTATCCCTGGTGGTGCACAAGTTAGCATCACTAAGAACCGTAACTACAATCGTATTGCTTACATCTCAGCCGATGGCACGTCTTTGCACGTCTTGCCTGGTGAGGGCTTCTAATGTATCCATTAACCAGAATGCGGTGTCGGTGTAGGTTCTGGAACGTGAACGGTGGGCCTGTCTTGGGCGCATTGTTACTGCAAGACGGTTCGTTCCTACTTTTAGAAGACGGCAGTTACATTTTGCTGTAACAACTTAAAGGCATTTGGTATGGCAACGAAAGACCCAAGGCTTGCACGTGTGAAGGTTGAAGGCTATAACAAGCCTAAACGTACTCCCTCACATCCTACTAAATCTCATGTTGTGGTGGCTAAAGATGGTGATCAAATTAAGACCATTCGATTTGGTCAACAGGGTGTTAAAGGCTCACCAAAGACAGAGGGCGAATCAAGTAAGGACAAAGCTAGACGAGAATCATTCAAAGCTAGACATGCTAAAAATATATCCAAAGGCAAGATGAGTGGGAGCTTTTGGTCGAATTTGGTTAAATGGTAGTCAAACGGTAACATAAATGCAGATTCCAATTCTAAGTGGCATATTTACAGACAATACGCCAGAGTTGCGTACAAGTTACCCTGTCAACCTTGTGCCTGTTCCTAAAGAGTCGGGCATTAGCGCAGGGTTCTTGCGACCTGCTGACGGAATTGTAGCCAATGGCACAGGCCCTGGCATTGACCGTGGTGGCGTAGTATGGGATGGCATCTACTATCGAGTCATGGGCACTAAGTTAGTCTCAATTGATGAGGATGGTGTCGTTACCATACTTGGTGATGTTGGTGGCACGGAAGACAATCAAGTAACCTTTAATTACAGCTTTGACTTGCTTGGCATTGTGTCAGCACAAAAGCTATTTTATTGGAATCCAGTAGCCTCCACTCTAGTAGAAGTAACTGACCCTGACTTGGGCATTGTGCTTGATATGGTATGGGTAGATGGTTACTTTATGACTACAGACGGTGCAAACCTAGTGGTGACCGAGTTAAACGACCCAACACAAGTAAACCCATTAAAGTACGGTAGCTCTGAGGTTGACCCTGACCCTGTAGTCGCATTGATTAAGTTACGCAATGAAGTCTATGCGCTTAACAGAAACACAATCGAAGTTTTTGATAACGTGGGTGGGCAGTTCTTTCCATTTGTACGTATTGATGGCGCACAGATTCAAAAGGGTGTAGTCGGCACACATGCTTGCTGTGAGTTTGTAGCTAGTATTGCGTTTTTAGGTAGCGGTAGCAATGATGCACCTGCTATCTATATCGGTGCTAATGCTACTACGCAGAAATTAAGCACACAAGAGATTGATGAAGTCTTATTGCAGTTTACCGAAGAGCAATTGGCAACGGTCAAGCTAGAAGCACGTAACGATAAAAGCCATCAATACTTATATGTACATTTACCCGATAGAACGCTTGTCTATGACTACGCTTCATCTCAAGTATTAGGCTCACAAGTATGGTTCACATTGACATCGAGCCTCTCTGGGTTCTCTAAATACCGTGCTAAGAACTTTGTATGGGCTTATGGCAAATGGCTTGTAGGTGACACGCAATCATCAAGCATTGGCTATCTCGTACAAGATACTGGTCACAATTGGGGTCAGCAAGTACGGTGGGAATTTGGCACGATGATTGTGTATAACGAAGGCAAGGGTGCAATCTTTAATCGCCTAGAATTAGTAGCGTTAACGGGTAGTGTTGCCGTAGGGACTAACCCTATGATCAATACTAGCTACTCGGTTGATGGTAAGAACTGGAGTCAAAACCGTAGCATTACGGTTGGCACGATTGGTAACACACAAAAGCGTTTAGCATGGTTTCAACAAGGTCACATGAGAAATTGGCGCATACAGCGATTCCGTGGCGATAGCGATGCACATGTATCCTTTATAAGACTAGAGGCTCAAATCGAGCCATTGGCTTACTAATGGCTACTAAGCTCAACCTTACCCGTGATCAGCTTGCGACCTTTCTGTCCGATCACGAACAAATCAAACAGTTTGAAAAGTTGTTTGCTATTGTTGACCAAGTTGCACCTAGTGCCGACACCCCTGGCATTGAGATACTTGCAGGTAATGCAGATGCCAATACTAATGACGCACTAGCGCAAATTATCACATTAGCGAAAGATTCAGCTATCAATAGTGGTAACGCAGACCAAAAGGCTGTTCAGGCATTAGATTCATTAGAGCGTATAGCCAAAGCATTAGAACTGTTATCCTCTGCTCCTACTATTGAAAACAACAATTCCATCAAGACAGATTACATTGATTACAACATTACCGCACCATTCTCTGACCAAATATCACGGCTTGGGTGGAATAGCGTAGACGAAACGCTAAACCTTGGCATGGCTTATGGTGTGACGCAACAAATCGGTCAGGAAACATACGCAAGGGTAGAGAACAATACAGGTGTCACGATACCTAATGGCACGGTTGTTGGCTTCTCTGGTGTAGGCGCAGGTGGTACGTTACGAGTAGCCCCGTATTTAGCAGATGGTTCTCAGTCTAGCCTTTATATTCTTGGCGTAATGACTCATGATTTACCCGACTCACAAGATAGAGGGTATTGCACGGTTTGGGGTTCAGTTAGAACATTAGATACTAGTGCTTTTAGTGTGGGCGATATTCTTTATGCCTCACCTACCGTTACAGGTGGTTTGACAAACGTAAAGCCGACTGCTCCCGATAATGTGGTTGTGGTAGCGGCTTGCTTAATATCTGACCCGACTGATGGCGTGATATTTGTTAGACCAACCATTAGCCAAATGCAATATTACGGAGTATTTGCCAAGACTGTTGACACAACTCCCGCTTTAATAGATACAGCTTACCCAATAACATTTGACACAACACGCATCAGCAATGGCGTGGTCATTGGTGGAACAGCATCACAGTTAATAGTTCCTGAATCTGGTCTCTATCAGTTTGTTGCCACGTTACAATTCATAAGTAATTCAGCGGTAGACAAAAACATTTGGGTTTGGTTTAGAAAGAACGGTGTTGACATTGCGAATTCTGCACGGTTAATAACCGTATCCATCAATGGCGCATACACTCCAATCAGCCTAAACGAAGCTATATCATTAAATGCACTAGATTACGTAGAGTTGGTTTATGCTTCAAACAATGTCAATGTCAGAATTGATGCAGTTCCAGCCACAGCCTTTGCACCTAGCGCACCAGCGGTGGTGATAGAAGTAAACCAAATTCAATTATAGGAGTTACAAATGGCAGTCACAGCAAAACCCCTGATACCGTCTAAAGAGATGGAAGCTGCTCAGACCACGCAATACACAGCGGTCAACTGCACCACAATTGTAGACAAGTTTACCGCTACCAATACAAGTGCCTTAAACGCTGTTATTAGCGTTAACCTAGTCACCTCTGGTGGCACAGCGGGTGCGTCTAACTTAATAGTTGACGCTCGTGCTATAGCTCCCAATGAAACATACACATTCCCCGAGATAGTTGGGCAAGTATTAGCACCTAGTGGGTTTATATCTACTACGGGCACAGCAACAGCTTTGACCATTCGCTCCTCTGGGCGTGAGATTACTTAAAGGATTAGCATGAAAGATTTTATGATTATGCCTAAAGGGTTTATCGGTCTACCGATGGAAGAAGAGTTCATCACTACATCTGAAAACCGTAAGAATACGCAGATGGTGATTGAGGAATGGAAGCTCGGGCCTGAAGTCCCATCAAATGAGCCTACTGCTAACAAAGTCTATTGGGTAAGTCTTGGCGAAGCTATGCAAGTAGATGAGAAAGAGGCTCGTAGACGTAGATGCTCAAACTGCGAATATTACGACAACAGCACGATGACTCAAGCCAAGATGGAAAAGATACCACGTAACGATTGGGATACAAATGCAGGGTTTCGTGGGTACTGTAATAAGTTTGACTTTATCTGCCACGACTTACGCTCATGCCAAGCGTGGGAAGAGCGAGAGTGTGAAATAGATTGACAGAGTGGTGAGTTGCGATAAAATAGGGTGTCTGAGGTTACAGAGCCACCAGCAGCTCACAATTCCCAATTATGGAGATGTGATGCCTAGCGTTTGTGTAACAGAATATATATCAGACGAGCAATTGCTCGAGGTATATGCTGACCCTTATATTAATAAGATAGGTCACGATCACAGACGAGCCACGCCTATTATCAATCCGCAAGTTACATACTTGTCCGCATGGATAGATAACAACTTTGCTGGCGCATTTATGGCGATACGCTTTTCCGCATTGGAATTAGAGCTTCATTCATTACTTAAAAAGTCATCATTACCTTATTCCCGTGAACTAGGTAATAAGTTTTTAGAGTGGGCATTTAGCCACGAGTCTATTCAGCGGGTTACGGCATATATTATTGCTGGTCTTGAGACAGCTAAGAACTATTGTTTAAAACTTGGGTTTAAAAATGAAGGTTGTCGCAAAGATGCTTGTATGCAAGGTGGCATATTGAAAGACGTATATATTCTAGGAATGACTAGAAAGGACTGGGTATTATTATGAGTTTTATAACAGACACAATTCAAAATGTTGTGGGTAGCGTTACAGGGACTAAGCAAGCGGCAAGCGCAGCGCAAAACGCAGCGGCTACGCAAGCACAAGCATCTCAAGCAGGTATAGACGAACAAAGGCGTCAGTTTGATGCGATGGTTGCGTTGATGGCTCCTTATGTTGAGGCTGGCACGGCTGCGTTGCCTGGCATTCAGCCTTATATGCAAGCGGGTGAAACAGCATTAGGGCAACAATCAGCATTGCTTGGACTATCAGGCCCAGAAGCCCAAGCCCAAGCTATAAAAGGTATTGAATCAGGCTCAGAGTTTCAAGCACTAGCTCGTCAGGGCGAAGAAGCTATGTTGCAAAACGCATCTGCTACAGGTGGCTTGCGTGGTGGTAATGTACAGGCGGCATTAGCACAATTTAGACCTGAGTTATTGCAATCGTTAATCAATCAACAATATGGCAGACTCGGTGGGTTATCTGACGTTGGCGCAGCGACTACACAGAATCTTATCCGTGCAGGTCAAGCATCTGCGGCAGGAACAGGCGCGGCAGGTTTAGAGTCAGCCTCATCTATTGCAGGTTTGTTAGGGCAACAAGGCGCAGCTACCGCTGGTGGTCAACTTGCCTATGGTCAACAAGCAGGGTCAAACTTTGGTGCTCTTTCGGGTGGCTTAGGTAGCTTTATGGGTGCGGGTGGCATACCAGGCATTAAGAAAGCATTTGGCTTTTAAAGGATAAAAAAATGGTCGCACCTATTAACTACATGGGCGTATATGGTCAACAAAATGCAAATCCATTTATGTCAGGCTTGCAGTCTGGCGCATTGGCAAAACAAGCAGTAGATACCGCAATTGCCGAGCGTGATGCAATCGAATTAAGAAAGCAATATTCAACAGATTTACAAAATGCTTTGCAAAACCCAACAGCTAAAGGGTTTGCGGAATTGACTTTAAAGTATCCTCAACAGCGTGAAGCGTTTAAGCAATCATGGGAAACGTTGAGCAAAGACCAACAAAACAATGAGTTTTTGATTGGGTCACAAGCCTTTAACGCACTTGGCTCGGGTAATGTTGATGTTGCTAAAGATTTAATCAATCAGCAAATCATAGCCGCTGAGAACGCAGGACAGCCAACAGATAAATATAAAGCAATGCTAACCACGTTAGACGCTGACCCTAAAATCGTACAGAGTCAGCTTGGTTTAATTCTATCTAACGTTGACCCTGATAAATGGTCTGGCATTGCTAAAGAAAGCCGTGAGTCTACCTTATTCCCAATTCTGCAAAAACAAAAGATGGCAGAGCTATCTAAGGCTGGCTCTGAAGCACAAAAAGCAAACATTGAGGCTAAGTATGCTGATAAATTTGCAAATCTTGAGTTAGAGCAAAAGGCTGCAAATCTTGGGTTGACTAAAACGCAAACTGATAACGCTTTAGTGACAGGGCAAAAGTTAGGCACAGAAGTAGCAAAAGCTGTCATAGACCTTGAGGCATATAAAAAATCAGGTGGTGTAGACCCAACTACAAAGTTTAACCAAGAGGAAAAGATACGAAAAGAGTTCCAAAGTAGAACTAAAGTATATGGTGAGTTAGGCGCAACGTTTAACAACATTAAGTCATCAGCTCAAGCCAAGAATGGCCCTGGTGACGTTGCCTTGATTACTGGCTTTATGAAGATGTTAGACCCTGGCTCTGTTGTGCGTGAAACTGAATTTGCTACAGCACGAGATACTGCGGGCTTGTATCAGCAATTAGCCAATAGTTTAACTAAAGCAAAAAGCGGTCAATTTTTATCTGATGGTCAACGTAAACAATTTACTGCATTAGCCACACAGTACTACAAATCCGCTGAGAAAAAAGCTGAACAAGAAAAGTCATCTTTAATGAAAGTTGTTAAAAACTATAAACTTAATCCTGATAACGTGTTCGGAGAAGAAACCGTAGCCGATTCAATTACGGTACAAGGAACAACATACGCTAGACCAGTTCAGTTTACTGATTCCCAATGGAACGCATATAAAAACGCTATGGGGGTTAAATGAGCCCAGAAGAATGGTTAGCTAGTCAAGGACAATCGGCTGGTGTTGTTGAAGTTGGTAATGTACAAGCAATTCCAACACCACCAATGGGCGAGCAAGTTGCACCAACTGAGCCAGCGCAAAGACCAGTTATGTCACCAGAGGATTGGTTGGCATCGCAAGCCGTTCCTGAACAACCTGAATTAGGTTTTTTTGAAGGCATTGGCGAGCAGATTACTGGCGCTCAACGTGCTACACCAACCACGGAAACATTGCCTGACTGGGCTTCAATGCCTGAGTTAAATACGTTTAGCATGGCAAGCTTTAAGTCTGGATTAGGCACGGTATTAACAAACCCAGAAGAAACTGTACAAGTCATACAGTCTAACTTTCCTAATGTGCAGATACGTCAAGACGAGCGAGGCAATTATTTGCTACGGTCATCAATTGATGGGCAAGAATATGCGATCAAGCCTGGCTTTCAACCTAGCGACATTCCACGAGCTGCGGCTGGCATGGCGGCATTTACCCCTGCGGGTCGTGTTGCCACAATACCTGCGGCTATTGGTGCGGGTGCAGGCACTCAAGCATTGATTGAAGGCACACAACTAGCTACAGGTGGCGAGTTCTCACCTATGGAAGTAGCCACAGCGGGTGCAATGGGTGGCGCTGTACCTTTAGCATCTCGTGCATTGCAAGCGGCTCAACCTGCGGCTCAACGTATGGTGCAACGTTTTACGGGTGCAACACCAGAAGCTCCACCAGTAGCACCGATGACACAACCCATTACAACTGCTCCACCAATCACTACCGCACCACCAGTTAGCCCTGATGAAATTAACAGGCAGGTTGGTGATTTAGTCAAACGAGCATCGGGTAAAGGGATAGGCGCATCAACCGCACGTAATGAATTAGCAGACTTAGCGCAGATTAACCTTGACGCTCGAGACGCTGCTCAACGACTTAAAATTGAGCTACCTGCTGACGTGTTTAGTGACAATCCACAGATAAGAGCCGCAGCGGGTTTAACTCGTTCAAGAGCAGGTAGTGAAGCAGAAGCCACATGGCGCAATACAGTTAGCCAAGCAGTAGACCAAGCTGATAACGTTATTAAGCAATTTGATACAGTCTTTGTAGAGGGTACGGTAGCACCTGCTGTCGTGTCTGAAAGAATCAAAGACTCATTAGTCAAGACTCGTCTAGCCTTAAATGCAGAAGCTCAATTACTTTATGATGCAGTTGATGATGCAATAGCTAAAACTGCAAGAGTTACTTTAAAACAATTACAATTAACATTAAATGAAGTTCAAAAAGAAGTAGGCACGTTCGGGATGTCTAAGGCTGAAAAAAGACTAGCAAACATGTTAAAAAGTGGCAATGTAACTTATGCCTTATTGTTGCGTGAAAAAAACTTAATTGGCAAAGCATTAAGAAAAGAAAAGTCTCCTTATGGCAGTATGGCAGAGTCAGATTTAAAACGTCTTTACGCTGCATTAGCTGAAGACCAGCTAGAAACTGCACAGAAATATGGCGGTGAAGAGTTACGCAAAAAGTTACGCTCTGCCAACTTAATATATGCAAAAGAACGTGCATTAGGCAAGCGTATTGTTAGTGCCTTTGGTAATGACGTAGAAGGCAGTATTGCTAACAAGATGATAACCGCTATCAATAGCGCATCTAAGGGTGATTCAGCCGAGTTTACAAGACTGCTTAAAATCGTGCCAGATGATTTGAAAAAGGAAACCATTGCTACGGCATTAGCTTCCGTTACTCGGTCATCTAGGGGTGCTGAAAAGGGCGCATTCGGCTTCTCTGAGTTTGCATCTATCTATCCTAAGATACGAGCCAATCCAACTGTCTACAAGGCTATTGTTGAATCACTAGGTAAAGACTCAGCAGATGTCTTACGTGACTTGTACGAGATTTCCAAGCGCATTACAGACGCTCGTGCCAATGTCTTGATGACAGGTAAAGCTAATCAGGCGTTATTAGAAGGCTTAGAGGCGGAGAGTTTAATCGGCAAGGTTATGGAAAGCACACTAGGAAAAGGTGCTGTAACGGGTGCGGCTGCGATTGGTGGGCCAATCATGGCGGGTGGTGCATCGGTTATCTTAAACGCTATGACACAAGGCAATAAAGATGCCGTCAAAGCGGCTGGTGCGTTGTTTGCAGATGAGGCTTTCCAAAAACTAGCGATTGAAGCCGCAGAGAAAGGTACACTAGCAGCATCTAGCGCAAAACGAGTATCTATGTCACAATCATTCAAGAAATATGCAGACGCTATTATGCTACCTAAATCATTAGACTTCAGGCTAAAATGGCTTCAAAGCGCATTGCAAACTGAACGCCAGCTAGATCAGGAGCCATAAGGTGAAACAATGTTTTCAACACTTAAAAGATGGTTTGCGTGGCTTATTGCATGGTTCAAGTCATACTTTAAAAGGGACACAGTAATGTCAGCACTTTCAATTGAAGTTCCATTCCCAGTTTTTCAAGACAAAGATGGTCAGCCATTAGATAGTGGTTATGTTTGGATTGGTGTAGCTGATTTAAACCCACAAACAAACCCTGTTTCAGTATATTTTGATAGCGCTTTAACTGTACCAGCAACACAACCATTGAGAACATTAAACGGTTATATTTCTAGCACAGGTAGCCCTGCACAAGTTTATATTGATGGTAATAACTTTTCTATTTTAGTTCAAGATAGTAAAGGTTCGATGATTTATAACTTCCCGCAGGGAACTGGAATTGAACCAATTCCAAACAATGCATCAGGAATTGTATATGACCCAGCAGGTACGGGTGCAGTTCCTACAACCGTACAAACAAAATTGCGTGAAACAGTATCGGTCAAAGACTTTGGTGCTGTGGGCGATGGGGTTACTAACGATACAGACGCTTTTGTAGCAGCCACCAATTACATTAATTCACAAGGTGGCGGTACGCTTGAGATTCCTTACGGCACTTATGTTGTAGGACAACAGCTTGCAACTTCACCATACACAAAAACCGACCCACTAAATTTTTTAAATTGCACTTTGCCTGTTGTAGTACGAGGTAACGGTTCAAAACTAATGCCTCCTACAGGCATGAAATACGGGGTCGTTGATGGCGTAACCTGTGATGCAATTCAGTTAATACATCCCGTGAGTTGCAGCAGCATAGTCATTAGCGATCTTGAGTTGGATGGCAGAGTCAGTACCGTTGTTGTTGGAACTGGGGTGTTTCAACGGCAAGGCGATGGGATTGTAGCGTTGCTATGTGATTCCGTTACCGTCAGCAATGTGTATTCTCATCATCATTGTCGTGATGGAATAATGATTGGTACTGCCGTTGATTCGAGTACGACAACTATTTACCCAGTTTCAATCACTAACTCCCGTTTTGAATATAACGGAAGGCAAGGATTTTCTTTTATTGGAGGTAACAACCTTACCGTCACAAACTGTTATTTTGGTCACACAGGAAAAAATGGCTTTGTGTCTATGGCTCCTGGCGCTGGCGTTGACATAGAATCTGAATACGGGCTTATTAGAAACGCTGTGTTTTCAAACTGTAAGGTTTTTGACAACGCTGGTGCAGGGCTTGTGGCGGATTCAGGTGATTCTGCTGATTGCACTTTTTATGATTGTGATTTTATCGGCACAACTACTTGGTCTTGTTGGACTAAGAAACCAGGCTTTAAGTACTATGGGTGTAACTTTATTGGCGCAGCGGTCAACATGAGTGTTGATTATGTCAGTTCATTTGGAACACCAACAGCGTTTTATAGTTGCGGTTTTCATATGAATCCCAGTTTATCCCCATCTGGCGTTATATACGGAGTAAGAATGTCTTTCGACACCTCGCCATATATGGAATTTTATAATTGCGAATTTACTGCGGTAGATGGTTATGCGCTTCCTTTTGCATCTAGTGAATACTACACTAACTGCGTATTTACACAAACTGGCACTCCATATAGCATTGGCTATTTAAATGGAAGTTTCTTTGCACGCAACGACATCACTACAACAGGAACTTTATCTGGCGTTACTAGTTACGGATTTACTTACATAAATACTGTTTTGCAACAAGCTGCGTTTCCAGTAGCAACTTATAATGGTTTAGGTTTAACAAATAATACTTCTGCTGTTCAACGAATTGTTGCAAGTTCTAGCGCAACAGGATGGGCTACAAGTGTAGGTGGGGCAAATGTAGGAGACATAGTTATAGATTATTCACCTACTGCTGGAGGTTTTATTGGCTCTGTTTGTGTAGCGGCAGGAACACCTGGCACTTGGAAAACATTTGGCGCAATTAGCGCATAAGGAATTGACATGGCATTTTCAAAAACCTCTGAAACAGTTTATGGCATTACTATTAACAACGCTTATCATCGTGTTGAATCTGTATCATTATCTGGCAAAGACAGAATAAATTTTCATGTACGTAGTTATGTATCGCCAGACAAAGCATTTTTTGCTGAACAAGTATTGTCTTCCGCATACTTGCTTGACGGAGCAAACCCAATCAAACAAGCATACGAGTATTTAAAAACCCTACCTGAATTTGAAGGCGCAATTGATTGCTAAGCTAGATTGTTTATCTGTATAGTTATATTGTACTGTCCCAATGTTAAATTGGATACTGCCAACGGTTGCAGTAATAACAGTATGCGTTATATTTAATTAAGGAATTACTATGAGTGATAAAAAGATTAGCCAATTAACTGCGTTGCCTAGCGCAGAAGTTGCTAGTGACGATTTATTGGTGATTGTTGATTCTTCAGCTGGAGCCAACGGTACAAAAAAGATTCTTGTTTCTGATATGGCAACTGCATTTAACAATTTGCAGATAGGGTCATTTACTTGGGACTCGGCAACTTCTACACCTAATTCTGTAAATGGTTTATCGCAAGTGGTAACAAGTATCCACGACATGATGCGTGGGTGCGTGTTGTTAGATAACGGAGCGGTTAATTATTACCTTAACCCATTGAATTGGGCAGAGAAAGTAGACGGTACTGCAAGTGACTTAACAGGCGCAGACGGTCAGGTAATGGTTGAGATTCCTAAGTTTTACTACCGCACAATACGGGTCGGCACGATTACTACGTGGTCTATATCAGCGTTTAATCAGTCTGGCTATGTTCTGCACCCCGCTTTCATTAAAGATGGCGTAGAGGTTAACTTTAGATACTACGGTGCTTATGATGCGTGTGTCTACGATGTAAGTGGTGCTACTTATATTTCAGGTACTAACCTAGACGATAATTCTGCTAACGTAGACACAACTGCTACCACAGGTGACAAACTAGCCTCGGTTAAAAGTATCTACCCAATGGTAGGACTTACTCGTGCTCAGTTTAGGACTATTGGGTTTAATCGTGGTGCAGGGTGGAGACAGTTAGACTTTACACTTTGGTCTGCGGTACAAATGCTTTATCTTATTGAGTACCAATCGTTTTACAGCCAAAACATTTTAGGCGCTGGTAATACAAATGGTGGCTATGGAGCTGCTAGTGCAGTACAAGCAGACAGCCCACACACCATAGCGGGCGCTGGCGATTCTATATCAGACGGCTCAACCAATATTACAAGTGGGGCAGGTGTCAATGCCAAGCCTGGCACATCGTTTATGAAGTATCGTGGCATTGAAAACCTTTACGGCAATTCAGCATATTTTGCAGATGGCATTAACGTAAACGTTAGCTCTGCTGGCAATGTTTATGTCACAAATAATGCTACCAATTGGGCTGATGACACCGCAACTAATTACACACTTATTACTTCTGGTTTATCGACTGTAGCGGGTTTTATTAAAGACTTATTACCAACAGACGGTTATTTTTTAAGCAGTACTAATGTGGGTGGTAGCAGTTCAACTTACATTACTGATTACCATGTTGGTAGTGCCGCTTCAAATCTAGTCGTTTTTGTCGGAGGTAGTGCAAATTATATTGGAGAAGCGGGGGCTTTTTGTCTGTCTTCTTATGTTGGTGCGTCAACTGCTTTTCGTTCTATTGGCGGTAGGCTCGCCTTTTAAGGGAATAAATTATGAAAACATATTCAACACAAGAGCCAACCGTATACGATGCGTCTGGCAATGAACTTAGAATCCGATGGGATATACAGGAAGTTGTAACCGATGAACTAACTCAATGGTCAGCAAACGAAGCTATCTGCTCTGTCTTTTGTAATCGCTCACAGATTATCGAAGCTATTATCGGTTCTGTCTACGACACAGGTGCAGAGATTGCGCTTATCAATAACCAAGCAGATAAACCTGAAGCATACGCTGAGTACCAAGCATTTAGAGTGTTGGCTAAAGAAATTGCTGATAACTGGTTAGCTAGTAAATAAAATGCGCCTAGCACTTGCTAAACAAGCGCACTTTTGGTCAGGTTTAGCTCTTATGCTATCAGCCTCGTTATTCTTTGGCTGGGGCATAGGGCTATGTATTACTGTAGTGGCTGGTCTAGCAAAAGAATGGTTCGATAGTTTAGGCTATGGCACACCTGATATATGGGACATCATTGCAACATTAACAGGCGCTGTATTGGGCGCTATACTATACTTAGTTAAATCTTATTTGGTGTGAGCAATGGAAGAACAGCGACTGGCAAGAATCGAACAAAAACTTGATAAACTTTCAGAAGCTGTGGTTTCCTTGGCTCGTATGGAGGAACGTATCATTACTCTGTTTAACCGCATGGACACCTACGATGCGAGACAGCTAAACATGGAAGACCGTGTGGCTGAAATTGAACGAATAAGCGTTGGTCGTGGTGCAATATTTAAGTTGGTCGATAAACTCATTTGGATAGTCGTTGGCTTGTCCGCTGCGGTGTTAATCGAAAGTTTTATAAAGCGTTAATACTGGAGTTCTAATGGGCGACAGAATCAAAGATGTGGATTTTATAGAAGCGTGGAATCAACTTAAATCCGCATCAGCAGTCAGCAAAAAACTCAAACTTGAAGTCAGGGGTGTTTACCTCAGACGCAGACGAATTGAGAACAAATATAAAATACGTTTAGTTGCAGATCACTCTGAAGCTGCGGACTATTACGTTCGTGACTACATGAGTCGTATGGATGTAGACATAGACAATGCCACCATCTTTATAGCATCTGACGCACATTACTGGCCTGACGAAGTATCTACAGCACATCAAGCGTTCGTAAAACTTGTTAAAAAGCACAAGCCTGCAATTATCATAATGAATGGCGATGCCGTAGACGGTTCATCAATCTCACGTTATCCTAAAGCATCGTGGTCAACAGTTAAAATGCCAACCGTCAAGGAAGAGCTAGAAGCGGTTGCAGATAGGTTAAACGAGATAGAGAAAGTCGCAGGTAACGCTAAACTTATTTTTACGCTCGGTAACCACGATATGCGGTTTGAGTCTAAGTTGGCTAACCTTGCACCTGAGTACGAGGGATTGCCAGGCTTTTCTTTGAAAGACCATTTCCCACGTTGGCTATTCTGTATGTCAGTTATGGTCAACCGTAACCTTATGATCAAGCATCGGTACAATAATGGCCTTCATGCAACTTACAACAATGCCCTTAAATCGGGTACGTCAATCGTGACTGGCCATCTACATCGCTTACAAGCCACCATTTTGTCGGATTATAACGGCACTCGTTGGGGGGTTGACACAGGCACATTAGCCGAGACAGACGGTGACCACATGGGCTACGGGGAAGATAATCCAAAGAACCATTGTTCAGGATTCGCTGTGTTGTCTATTCGCAACGGTAGATTGATTCAACCTGAGTTCTGCGCTGTGCTTGATGGCATTGCTTACTTTAGAGGTCAACCTGTATGAATCTAGTTCCTGATGCTCAAAACTGGTCTAAGTGGTGGTCAATTAGATTGTCTATCTTTGGTGGCTCGTTATTAACCTTTTTGGAGTTATTTCCCCATCATGTCGCTATTGTCATCAATTCTCTCCCATCTCTCGTTACCGAAAACGTTGGAAACGAAGTCCTCAAAGTCATTGGAATCGTCTGCATCGTTGCAAGCCCAATCGCTCGAGTCATTAAGCAATCAAAACTTGATAACGCAAGCGACCAAGCAGATAAAGAGGCATGAAGGTTTTGTAAGTAACGCTTATAAGGATAGTCTCGACTATTTAACGATTGGATATGGGCGTTTAATTGACAAGTCTAAAGGTGGTGGCATTACAGAGGCAGAGGCAGAGTATCTATTAGCTAATGATGTTAATGGTGTCTACGAGGCTTTGAATCGCTCTATACCTAGCTTTAAGAATCTAAATGAGCCAAGGCAAGCAGTTTTATTAAACATGGCATTTCAAATGGGTGTGCACGGTCTGATGCAGTTTAAAAGCACACTCAAGCTAATTGAGATTGGTGACTATGACGCTGCGGCTGACAATATGCTTAAATCACTTTGGGCAAGCCAAACGCCTAACAGAGCAAAAGAGATGGCAACGCAGATGAGGACTGGTAAATGGCAATCTGGTTAAGATTCAAAGGCTATCTTATTGCTTTGGCTGGAGCTGTATTGGGCGTTCTAGCGATTTATTTAACAGGTCGCAAGCAAGGGTATGACTCTGCTGAAAATGCTATGAGAGAGGCTGATAATGCACAAGCAAGGAAAATCGAGGATTTGGCTGACCGTGTGCGTCACGCTGATGGTGATAACCGTACCGCTATTGAACGGCTGTCAAAATTTAAAAAGCTCAGAGACCTCTAGGGCGGTTTGTAGAGAGTTAGAGAGGGACTTGCCTACCTATTCCGTTAATGACACGCCACAGACCCTAGAATCAGGCGCAAAGTTCATTGAATTGTTTACCGCTGTGTGTAATGTGGCGAACCCTCGATAAAGCACGATTTTCTGAGAATAAATAAACTATTGGGTCGCTGACACCAAACAATTCGCCACGGTAAAAAAGTATATCAAAAGGTTAAGTATTTTTATTTTTTGATGCTAATTCTACAGCACGAGCAAATTTCATTAAAAAATCATGCACGACGGCATAGTCACCTTTGTCATCTGTGCAATAGACATCAATTGATTCACTAAATTTTATGCACAAACCTTTATGAGTAGTTTCCATAATAAATACTGGAGACTGTGAAACATCGTGTGCAAAACCTGCAATTTCATAGTCTGTCAAACTTTTCCATTTACGCTTAGCTACAGCTTTGTTTTTAGTAGCAGGTGGATTCTCAACTAACTGCATACATGGGTAACATAGCGCAACAGTCAAAAGAAATGATGTATTTTGACAACCTTTAGATAAACATTTCATTTGACAATCAGCCTGTTAGATTCACAAAGCCATCCGATACTTTTGCGATGCGCTTCTTCCCACATCTCGACTCTTTCCTGCTTGCTCATGTCTTTTCCCTGGTCAAGTTCTAGGTGGCAAACGTAACAAAGGAAAGCAATACGGTAGTCGTGTGCCTTTAATCCTCTACCCTTACCGTCTCTTAGTTGGTTTGAATGAGCCGCCACCACATCATCGTGATTGCTCTTGCCGCAATGCATACACACAGGGCATTCCCGAGCCATGGCAAGCAGTTTAGGATTTCGATAGATTCCAGATGACACGAATATTGTCCTGTAATGTTTGTGCGGCTTTTTGACCACGAACTTTGGTAACTGATTCTATGTATAGCTGACGGTCATTTAGCTTAGTTAGTTTAAGAACATGACGAGCCTCACACCATGCTCGCCACTCCTCTGAGCTTGAATCAATTATCTCACCCAGAGGGGTCTTAACAGGGTTCAATTGCAAGTCGTATTGCAGTTGCCACCAGCGTAACAGCAAGTCATGCAGTAGACTGTTTTGCCATTGATTGTATAACTGTGACTCGTACAGGCTGCCCATACTGCGGTAGCTGATAATGATAAAAGGATTGCGGCTAAGATTTTCATTTGTTGTGTTCCTGAAAAGATAAAACTTCATTAACAAAGTCCGAGAATTCTTCCTTAGAAAGCTCGGTGGTGGTTGCGTCAGCCTCTACTAACTGACCGTTCGGTAGTTCAATCATGCGACCCGACAAGTACCTTTGCTTGAAGTAGACGTGCCACACTTCAGGGGTAAATGCCTTGCCGTTTAAGAACGTACTTTCTGCTATCTCGTGAACAGCAGTCCAGTACAAAGCGTTTTGCTCGGTTGTGCGATTCGCTTGTTTTATCTCAACCACATAACCATCGGGCGCTTGTGTTACCATTTGAATGACACGAGACCTGTCTGCGGTGAGGGTAACTATTGCCTTTTTCATCTACGTTGCACTTTGTAGGTTGCCATAAAGACTAACTTTTTGTTTTTTTCTTGCACCCATTTACGATAATTGATTCTGAATTGACGTCTTTTAACTTCAGTTATGACATGTCCAGTTATGCCTTTATCGAACATTTGTTTAATAGTATTTTTTTGAAAGTAGTCTTTATCAATATCTAAAAAGTGTAAGTAAAGTTCAACATCTTCACCAAACAGAAACTCAAAAGCACTTTCTACTATCGGGTTAAGTTTTTTACTTGTTTTGTCGGACATAATCATAGCGTCTAAGATTGCTTGCTTAATGATTGCACTCAGTAGCCCTTTGTGACCATTGATGTCATCTAGCATGGCGTTGACCTTTACACCAACCAAATGGGTCATGGGCAGGTAGCAATTCCAATAAGTTACCCATTTGCATATCGTCTGATTGATGTAACAAGTGTTGATGTTCAGGGGTGATGTACATCCATTTCATAGATTTACCCACACTTTTTTTCCCTTTCATAATTAGCTTTTGTTGAATAAGCTGATTCATAATGCAATGAGCGACTCCGCTACTCAACACAAAGGTAGCCATAATGTCCCTACTTGTGCGTGGTTTGTTGCAAAAGTCAATTATTGGTTGTCGGTCTCTAGCTTTTCTCATTTGATACCTCAACTTCTATTAGCTTTTCTATAAAGTGAATGGCTTTTCTCAGGTCATCTACACCACCTTTTTTACGCCACCGAGCTAGGTACTTAACAGCTGACCCATCTAAATAGCCCAATTCCCAACTTAAAATTGCATCCCAAGGTTCTATTGAAGTTTTGTAGTGATTGCCACCAACTTGCTTGCTATTTGCGCTCATATGTCACCTCAAAATGGAATATTATCGTCGATGTCAGCTAATGATTGCTCTACTGGTTTTGCTACGGTTTGCGGTGCACGTTCAGCCTGTACTTGACTACCAATTAACTCTAAGTCCTCAATCTTGCCAACTAACTTGACACCTTGACCTGACTTGCTTTCATATGTCTGAATGTTTACATCTGTCAAATAAGCAACAATCTGCCCACCCTTTTTAAGGTACGGTGCAAGTGATTCCGCACGTTTGCCAAAGAGCGTAGCGTCTACCCATTGAGTAGCACGTTTGCCGTCTGACTGTTTCTTTCCATAACTGAACGCCAGGCTAATGTTAGCGATTGCGTCACCACTTGGTGAGTAGCGTACTTCAACGTCTTTGCCTATACGTGCGATTCCTGATGCTTTCATGTCGATTCCTTAAGTGAGTAAACTGCGATATTTTTGCCATTATCTAAGCGTTGCATACGTTTTTCTATCTTGTGTCCAGCTTGTTTTAACCTGTAGATTCTTGCTGCTAAACGAAAACAATTGAATTTTTTTAAAGCATCTAATGCTGTCAATTCACCGTTTTGTAGTGCTTCAAGGGTCATTTCTTCTTGTGTCATCATTGCACCTTTTTATAAAGTTCAATAATCTTTGCATCGACCTCTGCTAAAAACTTAATAGCTTCAGCCTCTATTTTTGCAACCATTTCGTCATCACGCTCTATACGCACTACAAGCAGTTTTAATCCATCGGGTAACCTTGGGTCAAAGCTAACAAAGTCACACCACCTGCGACCCGTTACGCTCATCTGAGACATCATCTGTGTAAGGTACTTAGTTGGCGGCTTGCGTGTTTCTATGTACTCTAGGTGTGTAGACGAATTTGGGCATTTTATCTCTATCAATCCTTCGTCACCTACCAAACCATCAGGGCTACACCCGAAGTTTGCAATAGTAGGGTGGTCAACAAATGGTACTTGGTCAACAAAGTTATAGCTAAAAACCTCGTATGCGGCTCTAGCTTGTGGCTCTGTTTCGATACCCCAATTCATAGCAGAGTTACTGTAAGAATCGGTCTTGTTACCTGTTAAACGTTCGGCAATCAGGTCAGCACGTAGGTTCTTGCGTGACATAGACTCACCCGTCTTAACTGTTGCAAGCATATCGGCAACACGTGAGGCTGTCAGCTTGCCTATTCTGAGCGCCTGCCATTCAGGTGTACCTTGTTCAATCATTTTTCACCTCTAGCAGTTCAGCTTTGCGTACATCTTTAGCTTTGCTGATTTGTGAAAGTAAGGCTTTATTGTCACCAAACAGGGAATAAGAGGCTGTGTAATGGGCTTTTAGTTCGTCTAGTGTGTTACTACCCTGTATAGATTTAATCGCAATAGAGGCGTCTTGTGGTGCTTTACGTGAACCTGCATTGCCGTCATCATCTTCGGGTGCAATGCCGCAAGCCGCCATCAAGCTGTAGCGTCTAGCATAAGTTAATGCAGAGCCAAAACCTTGCGGGTCTTGTTTGCTTGCAGGGACAAATAACTTGCCTGATGATAATGTTTCACCTGATTCATGGATAAACATTGTTTCAACAGTCACGCCACCTTGCGATTCGTGGTTAAGTTGCATCAACGCTATACCGTGGTTGTTAAGAGCGTCTATGACGGCTTCTACGCAAGCGGCAAGGTCAGCATATTTAGACTTGAAGTGTGGGTTAGTTGCAGACTTTAATGCAGGGTTAAATTCTTTTTGTGCCTGTACAAAGGCGGTGCATATTTGTTTCATAATAGTCTCAGATAAAGTTAGCGGTAAGTAAGGTAAGAAAAGCAATAAAAGCTATGACATATGCAACGGGCGGTATACGGTTAGCAACTGCATGTTCACGAGCGTATTCGCCACCGATGCTTTCACGCAATGTGCGACCTGTAAAGTTTGGGTGGCTGAGGTCGGCAAAGTAACCGTAGTTGTGGTCGTTTTTCATTTTAATCTCCTTGTGAAACTAAATATTAACGGTGTGTTGGAAATAAATACATAGGTATTTACCCTTATTGCTAAAATTCAAATTCCTTTAATTGATAGCGGCCATTGTCACCTTTCCACCAACCATGGACAATGACACGCCACCCTGACCGCAACATCTCAGGTAGAGCCTCACTTTCCTCAATCTTCTTGATTCGGCTTGACATATTGCTTTTGCTCGTCACTTGTACTGCAAGAGTTTCATTGTTGCCAATTGCCAAGATGTCTATCACTCCAAACAAATCCTTTTTACGTTTAGTAAAGTGATTAAAAGACTCGACATTGGCTGTTTGGTAGCCTAGTTTGCGTAGGTGTGCGACTGTGCGTTGGCTAGGTGTCATTGAGTAATATCCAATATTGTTAATTTAAACTTTTTTAAACACCAAAACATTTTGATGAATTTTTACTAGCTTTTCAGTCTTCATGTTGCCGTTTGCTCTCATGCTTGCACTTGCTACGGGGTTTAATAATATTGCCTCGTTATAAAACTTCATGCCACACTTTTCAAAGGCTCGAATTGTGTCAGGCACAAATCCGATGTAATAGCCGTTTTTATCCCTAACTTCACCAACCACAAAGCAAACATACCCACCTTTTTTTAGTAGTTTGCAACTTTTGCCAATGATGCTTTCATACAAAGATAAAAATTCGGAATACGGTTTATTGCTTATATCGCCATCTAAATCGCTATATACCTCTAAGTCTGCATAAGGTGGGCAACTAAAAACCAAATCAAAGTCATCATTCCATTTACTATCTAGTAATTCGTTGCTATCACCAACATACCAATTTGGCTGATTATTAACGTCTAAAATGTCTAAACCTTGCTCACGATTACTATCTATTTGTTCTTGACGTATATCAATACCCGTGTACTTAAATCCCAAATAATTAGCGACAATTCCACGAACGCTACCACCTGCAAACGGGTCAAGAATTTTGCCGTTTTCAGGGCAAAACCATCGGTAAATAATTTCACATAAGGCAGGGTCAAAAACACTTACATAATTATCTTTATTGTCATAATTTATGTTTTTTGAAATATCTCTGTACAAATCTGTACCTGAATTAATTGCTGTTGCCGACCTGCCAATTTCGCTTTTTAGACCTCTGCTAACCCAAATGCGTTTTCTTTGCTGCCAACTTGCAGTTTTTGTATCTAATACAGAAAATGGAGGTTCAATAAATTTATCCCTTAATAGTTCATCAACAATAATTTCATCACCAAATAAGTCTTTCATTTTTTAGACTCCTTAACAGGATTAAGCAACGCTGCAAGCATAAAGTTAATCTGAGCCGACACGCTCCTACATTCTTTGTCAGCCAATTCTTTAATTTGCTTTCGCATCTCTGGTGTCATGCGTATGTTTACGAATACTGTTTTCATGCTTCCTCCTGATAATTGTGGTCATTGGTTACGTCTGTTACAAAAACATCGTCAGGCTCGTGGGTGTCTATCACATCCCAATCAGAAGACTCCAGAGCGTTGTCAAACGCATCGTCTTCATTTACACCACAAACCATAATCTCAACCGTCTGTAAGCGTTTTGCTCGTACTATGTATCTATTCATGATTTTTCTCCTTAATTTTGGCTATCACTTTGCGAAAGTCAGACAAGTAAACTTCATCAATCGGACTACCTACAGCTTCTGCTATTTCTTTGTCAGTCAATTCTACCCATTGACGTTTAGGCTGGGCAAGTGCTTGGCGTAGTGCGTCTATTGCTAGGTAAACGCCACTATGATGTTCGACTTGCGTTTTTAATTCTTCTAACGCCATCTCAGCAGCTTTTCGTAACTCAGTCATAATTCAACCTCCGATTCTGCAAATGCTATTGCTGTACCTAAGCCATCAAACCTGCCCTCTTCATAGTCATTAGTTTGGTCTTGTCGTGAGCGCAATACTTTTAGGTTGGTGACAATGCGTTGGTTTTCTAGTTTGTGACCTGCGTTCCAACCTGTGCGGAAAATGCGGTATGCAGGGTCTTGGGTAGTTAGGTTAAATTCACCGTACAACTCTAAAAACTTTTTTTCTATCTCGTTCATTATTTTCTCCTTGAATTGTTAAAATAATAGTTTTTGAATTGGAACACTTTTACCTGCATCGTAATTTTTTGTATCCCCTTTTGGGTAAGGAAAAATTTCATAATTTAATTCTTTAGTCAAATTTAACTTTTCCTTTTTGCTACCAGTAATAAAAATATACCTATGTTTTGCACTTCTAAATGAACGATTTTGACTATCACCTTTGTTGTGTCTTGAGTGTTTGCCATCATCACTAGCCATATCTGTACGCTCTTTTGTCGTACCAGTAAATAAAAAATTTGTAGCTTGATAAACATAGCCTACGTGGTCTTGTGCTGTATCTGCATAACTGACTATAATTTTTGGTTTAGGTAACATTTGTAAACTTCTACCAACTAATATTGAAGCACTATTTTTAGTAGTAGTTTCAATACACAAGCGGTTTAATTCAAGGACTTTATGTTTGTGCCCAATACCACATACACCCATGCACAAACTTGGCGATGCTGGCATACCGTAAGTACAAACACCAACCAATTCATTGTTTTCATATAAACCAAATGCGTAGCTTATGCTTGGCATTCTTTTTGCATAATGTTTAAGTAATATCCAAGGTTTAGCTTCAAATGATTTAATTGGTAAAACTTTCATAATATGTCTTTGTAATAAGGGGGCAAGCCCCCGTTTGTGTTTAATCTACTTTTACCCAACGAACATTTTCTCTGCCGAACAATATCAAGGCTCGTCTATTCATTTCTAAAATCTGTCTTAAACCAAGGGGTTTGGTGTAGTCTTCCCACATAGATTCTTCCCCATATCGAACTTGAATCTTTTCGGTTTTTTTGAAGTTGTTAACATTGCCTTTGTGCTGTGAGTGCCTAGGGTAAGTGTTTGTCATTTTGTTTCTCCTTGGTTGTGGTGTTAATCACCATGTACACATTATTGCACATAAATTGATTCTTGTGTAAAAAAGAACAAATATTTTTATAGGTACTTTCCCTAATATGGAACTAATCATATTTATGGTTTATAATTACGTTATCCCTTGGCAGGGGTATTAAACAGTAAGGTCTCACATGAATTTGCAGTAGGTTACTGTGCCTACCCTGCCAGACTCCCTAAACAAGAGTTGCAAATTCAGCTGAGACCTTTTTTATTGAGGTCAACAATGCACTACTATCAATTCTACATAGCCGACTATCGCAAAGATACGTCACATTTATCTAGGTTAGAACACAGCATTTACCGTGATTTAATCGACTGGTACTACCTAGATGAATCACCAATATCTAAAGATATGGCTTTCATTTCACGCAGATTAAAGCTGTCTACAAAGTCTGAAATCGAAGCATTTAACAATGTCATACAAGACTTTTTTACAGACGATAGCGATGGCTACCGTCACAAAAAAATAGATGAAGAAATTTGCGAATATCACAAAAAATGTGAGGTGAATTCAGCAAATGGAAAAAAGGGTGGTCGCCCTAAGGGAAAAATAACCCAAACGGTTAGCGAACGGTTAGCGAACGCTATGCCAACGGATAGCGAAACAGAACCCAATCAAAAGGCAATCAGTAATCAGTATTCAGTAATCAGTAAACATGAAACAGTAAACAATATACATATAAAAGATATAGAGGCTAAAGCCTCCAAAGCAAAGTCAACACGGTTGCCATCAGATTGGGAACTTCCAGATGAATGGGCAATATGGTGCAAAGAGAACCGTAGAGACTTAAACCCAAATCAGGTTGCTGAACAGTTTAAAGACTATTGGCTATCTGTTCCACACAGCAAAGGATTAAAAGCTGATTGGTTAGCAACGTGGCGAAATTGGTGCAGAAACCAAAAGGTATCTACACAAGACAAAACTTATGAATCACCTTGGCAGAAAGCTGACAGACTGCGTATGCAAGAGTTAGCACCAGGCGTGGCAACTAGAGCGCATGATGATGAAATGCAAACCATAGACGAGGCTTTTAACGCATACAAACGACCACAAAGGATTTCTCATGACATTACCAACTAAAGTTATTGACCGTCTATTTGACCGTCTCGCTCTAAGCTACGGGTCTGAGTTTAAAAACAAGTGGAGCAATGTTGATGCAAACACAATTAAATCTCATTGGGCACACGAATTGAGTACGTTTGAAGACAATCTAAAAGCCATTGGTTGGGCATTGGAAAACTTGCCTGATAATTGCCCAAACCTGATGCAATTTAAAACCCTATGCAAGCAAGCACCTAAACCTGATTACAAACACTTGGAATCGCCTAAAGCACCACTTGACCTTGTAGACAGCGAGATTCTAAAGATGGTAAAGACTCTTGTAGAGCCTCAAAAGGATAAGGACTACAAAGCATGGGCTAGACGATTAAAAGAGCGTGACGAGGCAGGTGAGGCTTTGAGTCCGCATCAGATATGGTCTTACAAGACTGCACTAGAGTTGTTGCCGAAACCAAGACTGTGATATTATTAAGATTCTCCTTGGGTGAATAACCCTTTACCCGTCTGAAACATGGCGGGATTTTTTTAACGCAGATAATTGCCTGTCGCGGGGTGCAAGATGGTAAATGATAGTCATTCTCAATCCCTTTCGGAGTTATCATGGCTCAAGGGATAAAATACGAACCAACAGCAGAGAGCAGAAGGCTTGTCACAGACCTTGCAAGCGTAGGTATTCGCTACGAGGATATAGCCGCAAAGCTACAGATAAGCTCTGACACGTTGGTTAAATACTACAAGAAAGAATTAGACGATGGCAGAGTCGATGCTAACGCTGACATAGGTCGTTCTTTGTATAACCAAGCACGTGAAGGCAACACTCAGGCGATGATATTTTGGCTCAAGACTCGTGCAGGTTGGGCTGAGACACAAAAGGTTGAGCATAGCGGTGTAGATGGTCAGCCGATAGACTTGAACATTAAAGTGAACTTTGTTAAGCCGTGACCGAAACAAGTCTACCGAATTGGTCTGAGGTACTGTTTAACGATAAGCTGAGATACATTGCTATCAAAGGTGGCAGGGGTTGCGTTCATCCTGACACTTTGATTGACACGCCAACAGGTCAAATAAAAGTAAGTGAGTTTGCTGGTGGTTCAGTATGGTCGTGGGATGACGGCAATCTTGTGCAATCAGATGCAACTGCCGCCTATCCTTGCTCAGAAGAAAACTTATTTGAAGTTATCTTAGATGACGGTCGTTCAATCATTGTTACTGACGAACACAAGTTTCTGACTCCGTTTGGTTGGAAGATGCTTTCCGAAGTCTGTTTAGGAGATGGCGTTGTGTCGCTGCCTCAGCAATTCGTTTCTTCCCCTCTTCCGACCAGTTTGGACATTTACCAGCAAGTGTCACACGAAGATGCTCTGCATTGTTTGGAAACACACGTAGATTGTCAGGATGATTGTTCTGTGTATTGCCATCAATGTGATCAACGACTTCCTCCCTGGTCAGATACCGACCAAGTTGCTCTTCCATCACTAGGCGATGCACAGCAACATAACCGCCATGCTTTGACTTATTCGGGTGGTCTTTTAAACGCTTGTAAGAGTATCCACTTACAATTTTTACACCACCTTTCCACATTGGCTGCTCATGCTCTTGTCGTGGGCAAACATTGTGTAAATTTGGGAAGTCGTATCTGCGAAAGAACTTTTGCACAGCTTTCGGTGTTTTTCCAATCATTTCGGCAATGTCCTTTGACCGTTTGCCATTACGAGCCAACTCAAGAATTAAATTGGCTTCAGATAAATTACGACAACTTGAAAAGTCAGGTTCAAAGTTTGCAAAGGCTTTTTGACAAGCCAAAGAGTAACGTTCAAGATAAGTCATTGCAATTCCAAAGTAAGGTGGTTGAGGGTTTTATTATATCAAATGTAAAACTCATTAGATACCACAGCCGACAAATATATTGGGATTTGCACGTCTTTGGTACAAATAACTATCTGTCAAATGGCATTGTTAACCACAATAGCGGCAAAAGCCATTCTGTCGCTGAGTCACTTATCATTCGAGCAGCGTCTCAACCGTTACGCATACTGTGCAGTCGTGAGATACAGAAAAGCATTAAGGATTCTGTCAAACGGTTACTTGATGACAAGATAAAGAAAGTCAATCTTGAGGGCTTTTACGACATTACAGACACAGAGATAAGGGGTAAGAACGGTTCTCTGTTCCTATTTGCAGGACTGAGAAGTAACCCTGAGTCGGTCAAGTCTATGGAAGGGATTGACATCTGTTGGGTAGAAGAGGCTCAGACTGTTAGCCAAAAGAGCCTAGACATTCTGATACCAACTATACGGAAAGAGAACTCACAAATCATCTTCACTTGGAATCCAAACCAAGAGACTGACCCTGTTGACTCGATGTTTAAGCAATCTATCTTGCCACCTGATAGTCAATTGCTCCACGTTAATTGGCAAGACAATCCATGGTTTCCCAAGACACTTAGAAAAGAACTTGAGTACGATAAGTCACGAGACATAGACAAATACAACCACGTTTGGGAAGGTCAGTATCTTGCTAATGCAGAAACAAGAGTATTTAAGAACTGGCGAGTCGAGGAGTTTGAAGCACCGATAGATGCTGTACATAGGCTAGGAGCTGACTGGGGCTTTGCTGTTGACCCAACCACGTTGGTTAGATGCCACATTACGGGTCGCAATCTTTACATTGACTACGAAGCGTATATGGTTGGGTGTGAGATTGTAAACACACCTGAACTGTTTATGACTGTGCCTGAAGCTGAAAAGTGGGTGATTGTGGCTGACTCTGCTAGACCTGAAACAATTAGCTATATGCGTAACAATGGCTTTCCAAAGATAATGAAAGCCGTCAAAGGTGCTAAGTCTGTAGAGGAAGGTGTCGAGTTTATAAAGAGCTATGACATCATTGTCCACCCTAGATGTTTGCACACAATTGACGAATTAACACTTTACAGTTATAAGCAAGACTCGCTTACTGGTAACATATTGCCTATACTAGAGGATAAGAAGAACCATTTGATTGATGCGTTAAGGTACGCTCTCGAAGGTGTTAGACGTGCAAAGGTCAGTAAGCCTCAAACATTTGTACCCTTGCCAACTGCACACAGATGGTGAGATAATACGCAAAATAAGGATTTATTATGGCACGATTGTCAAACGACCAGCGATTAGCGAACGTTCACGCTGAGGCACTCACGCAGTTTGATGACGTGCAGACTGCTCTGCGAGATGAGCGTTTACAATGCTTGCAAGACAGACGGTTCTACTCTATTGCGGGTGCACAATGGGAAGGCCCATTACTCGACCAATACGAAAACAAGCCTAAGTTTGAAGTCAACAAAATCATGTTATCGGTCATGCGGGTGATAAATGAATACCGCAATAACCGTATTACCGTTGACTTTGTAAGCAAAGATGGGCAAGAAAACGACAAAATGGCTGAAGTCTGTGACGGTCTTTACCGTGCAGACGAAGAGAAGTCAGTAGCTGATGAGGCTTATGACAATGCTTTTGAGGAAGCTGTCGGTGGTGGATTTGGTGCATGGCGATTACGTACCGTCTATGAAGACGAAGAGAATGACGAAGATGATCGTCAACGTATCCACATAGAACCAATCTTTGATGCCGATAGCTCGGTGTTCTTTGACCTACAATCTAAGCGTCAAGACAAATCAGATGCCAAATACTGCTTTGTAGTCACAAGCATGACACGCCAGGCTTACAAAGATGCTTGGGGTGAAAGCCCATCGGATTGGCCCAAAATAGTTCACCAATACGAGTTTGACTGGTGCACTCCCGATGTTGTCTACGTTGCCGAGTATTACAAGGTAGAAGAGAAGACCGAGACCATTCGTATATTCCGTGCTATTGACGGCACAGAGGAACGCTACACACAAGATGACTTTGCTAATGACGAGATGTTAGAGGAAACTCTAATGGCTGTCGGTAGCGTAGAAGTACGTCAGAAACGTGTCAAGCGTAAGAAGGTACGCAAGTACATTATGTCAGGTGGCAAAGTGTTGGAAGACGCAGGTTACCTTGCAGGTAAGTGTATCCCAATCGTGCCTGTCTATGGCAAGAGATGGTTTGTTGATAACATTGAACGTTGTATGGGTCATGTACGCTTGGCTAAAGACGCTCAACGACTCAAGAACATGCAACTGTCTAAACTCGGTGAGATTAGCGCATTGTCTAGCGTTGAGAAGCCTATCCTGTTGCCTGAACAGGTCGCAGGTCACCAAGTTATGTGGTCAGAGGATAACCTAAAGGATTACCCATATCTGCTAGTCAATCCAATTACAGGTGCTGATGGTAGCCAACAAGCCACAGGCCCAGTCGCATACACTCGTAGCGCACAAATACCACCTGCCATGGCAGCGCTACTGCAGATTACCGAATCAGATATGCAGGACATTCTCGGCAATCAATCGGGTGCAGAGCAGATTGCAAGCAACATCTCAGGCAAAGCTGTCGAGATGATTCAGCAACGTGTAGACATGCAGTCGTTTATCTACATGAGTAACTTTGCCAAGGGTATGAAGCGTTGCGGTGAGATTTGGCTATCTATGGCTAAAGACATCTACACAGAAGATATGCGTAAGATGAAGACCGTTGACCGTGGTGGTGAAGTTGGCTTTGTGGAACTCATGCGACCTGCATTAGACAAGTCAGGTGCGATGGTCATTGAAAACGACATGACAAGTGCATCGTTTGATGTCAACGTTGATGTTGGCCCATCAAGCAGTAGCAAGAAGTCAGCCGTTGTTCGTGCGCTCACAGGTATGTTGCAGATTACCCAAGACCCTGAGACAGCACAGGTGTTGACAGCCATGGCAATGATGAACATGGAAGGCGAAGGTTTATCAGATACGAACGCATACTTCCGTAAGAAACTTGTCCGTATGGGTGTGGTTGAGCCAACTGAGGTAGAACGTGAAGAGTTGATGGCAGAGATGCAAGGTCAGCCTCAAGACCCGAACGCTATATTCTTACAAGCCGCAGCGGAGGAAGCTACAGCTAAAGCGGCTAAAGCACGAGCCGATACCGTTGAGACAATAGCCGAGGCAGAGTACAAACGTGCCAAGACTTTAGAAACATTATCTAAGGTTGATATAGATGTAGAAAATGCGGCAGTAGACAATGCTCAAAAGGTGCAAAGTATGGTTATCAAATCAAGCTTTGGCAACAATATGGGTTAACGTATATTTGTAACACCTTGCTAGATTAACAAATAGCGTTAAAATAAAAGTATCGGTATCCAGTCAGCCGTTTAATGACTGAGTTTGAAGGGGTTTTAAATGAACGAACAGGCAGAATTGGAGAATGATAACGAGTCAATTGAAGACCAAGAGGAAAACCTAGAAGTTGTTGATGCAGACGAAAGCGTAGACAACGAAGGTGAGAATCAAGAGTCTGATGATGATGAAGTAGTCGTTTCTATAGGTGAGGATTCGCCACCTCAAGAGGAACACACTCAAGCACCTGAATGGGTACGAGAGTTGCGTAAGACAAATAGAGAACTACAGCGTCAGAACCGAGAGCTACAAGGTAGGTTACAAACTACACAGACTGAGAACAAACCAGTCGTGTTAGGCAAGAAGCCAACCTTAGAAGACCACGATTACGATGCTGATAGATTTGAGCAAGCACTAGCTAATTGGTTTGACCAGAAACGGCAAGCCGATGATGAGAGAGCCAAGCAGGAAGCTGAAGTTATGAATCAGCAAAAGGCATGGCAATCGAAACTGGATGGCTACGGTAAGGCGAGAGCTGAGCTGAGAGTCAAAGACTTTGAAGATGCTGAGGCAGTTGCTCAGGAACTCTTTAGCGTTGTCCAGCAAGGCGTGGTGTTGCAGGGTGCAGATAATCCTGCTGTCGTAATTTACGCACTCGGTAAGAATCCAAAGAAGGCTCGAGAGTTGTCCGAAATTAAAGACCCCGTAAAGTTTGCTTTTGCGGTTG